>Ga0154448_1170_pt1 | contig 37983 bp, 32 predicted proteins | sample RifGroC2_FD_105641 | JGI IMG/M metagenome (GOLD analysis project Ga0154448, IMG submission 105641) | Geobacteraceae bacterium GWC2_55_20
TCCCGAAGCTCCGAAGTCCGAGGTAAAGCCGGAAGCACCTGCCAAGCCTCAGGATCAGGCACAACAGACTGCAGCACCTGTTCAGAATGACAGCCTGACACCAGCACCAGCAGGACAGCCACAGCCACAGCCACAACAGCAGGCAGCAGCTATCACCCCAGCCGCAGCAACTCGCAGGCCACCGCAGCAACAGCAGGCACCCGCACCGACTCTTATTCCGCAGGTAATACCGGGCGGCCCGCGCCCAGGGCGGTCGGTACAGCAGCATCAGCAGACGGCGAGGGCAAAAACCGCAACACCTGCACCAGCGCCAACGCCAAAACCGCGCTGATTCAGCGCGACAGAACAGCAGATCAAGAGCCCCTTTCCATAGGGGCTCTTTTTGTTTGTGAAAATATTTTTGTCGCGAGGTTAATTTTCGGCGGGCTGGTCTGTACTCATATCAAGAGCAAAAAAAGGAGTCTTACAGCCATGAAAAAAATCATCATAACAATAGCAATACTGATCACAAGCCTGTTTGCATCTTCTCCGGCAACAGCTGCCCCAGCGCAATGTGTAACAGATTGGCGCGTAGATTCATGGTCAGAGTGCGGATGGGGAGCAACACCTATTTTAATCGGGATTGTGTACGAAAGCCCAGCTGGAGCGTGCTCCCTCGATCATACCGGCTGGAATGAGACGACAGCATTTTTGGGCTGGATCAACTGTTCCGGCGTGCCGCAACCAGATGACGGCAATTTCACAAATCCCGAAACTTGGCGATCAACATTGATCGAGCCAGGTTTTTGTAATTCTCCGCGATATCCGGCCGGTTATTTTACTGCATACACAGACGCTACGATTACGGCAGGATCATCGAAATTCCGGGCGGCACACATAACGGAACTTCGGATAAATATTGATTTAATGCGGGCAGACGCCGGGTTGGCAAACTTCTCATGGACAGATCCAATATTGAAAATTGGAATAACAAGAGTGAAAAAAGTTCATATCGACGAACTTCGGACAGCAATTGCCGAAGTGTACACAACTTGCGGCACTGCCGCCCCGGTTTTTTCAGATGCTTCTATCACAACAGGCATAACAAAAATCAAAGCCGCGCACATCAACGAACTCAGGGCAGCGGTCGACAACGCACCTTAACCAAAAAAGGAGAAAATTCGTCATGGGAAAATCATATCAACAACGCACAATCGAGGGCCTTTCGTACACCCTGGGCTACCGTAAGTTCAACCAGGAACCGTGCAAATCTTGGGGCGAACTTGGCCGGGCTGCAGCTTTTACCTACCTTGCACCAACTCTCTGCGTCGGCATCCCGGCGGTTGTGGTAGTCGTCGCTGTCTCTGTTTTTCCGTTCATTCAACGGATCTTTCACTAAAAAAAATACTGGAGGATATTATGCTTAAATATCTGTTTTGCATGCTGTTATTGTCGAGCACAATCGCAGCTCACGCAGACGACAAAACCGACGCAAGGGCATCGGCTACGGGCAGCTATAATCAGTATATTGCGCCTGCAGCAGGAACGAACATCAACAATAACCCGCTGATTTCGGGCGGAGAACTGAAGTCCCTGGACGGCGAGAGATCTTTCACAATTGGCGGCATGCAAAACTCAGGAAAAACGGCGCTGAAAGTGACCGCAATTCCCAATTTTGCCAGCGGGGATATTCTAAAAGTTGTTGTCGAGCAGGACCTAGACGGCGACGGAACCATCGAGACAATCTCCAATTTTCCTGCGGCGGCGGATGCTGGAAAATTAATCTCTGGTGTGTGTGCGAATGGATATGTTGCTTGCACACCTGGGACATACAGTAACTGCAATTTTGAAAAATGGGCGGTCGATAATACGTCCGGAGCTATAGCAGCGGCACAACAGCCCACGATCAACGGATTGACAAACTGCTACTGTTTCAATAATCACTGTTCGACTTTTACAAACAGCATAATTTTGAACCTGGATTCTCTTGTAAGTGACTTCGGCGGCGGAGTCTTAACTGCATTTCTCGAAAAACATACGGATTTTGCATTCAGCAGCGCATCGGCATCTTCAGGGACGATATCGTATAACGGCGTAAAAACCACAAAACCGGCTGCAGTCCCGGCCGCACCGGCGCAAAACCCGGTGATCTATTCAGCCCAGGCCCCAGGCGATATACAGGGCTACTACCAGGACATCGGGCCGCTGGACGGCATCGGACAGGGCGAGATTGACGCACAAAAAGCAAGCCCAAACTCTATGTATAGTATCGTTAAGGGCGTTGCCGACAATCAGCCGGGCGTGTCACTAAAATCATGCACAATGACAAAAAATACATCGATCGATATTGAAAACCGCATTTACAAAACAGACGACATAGTGGAAGCCACCTCGAGCGACCACTATATATACCTGACTTATGACAGAGTTGGGGAAACAGGCCTGAAAGTGCACCTTTCTACATATTCATACCAGGGCAACTTAGAGCAAAGTCGGGACCTCGGGACCGTTAATTTCGTTCCGGATTCTCCCGATTACGCCAACGGATTCGAACTCACGCAAATCGATATGAACTATAAATTAGTTGGCACCGGATGCTCGAATTTGAACAACACTATTACCTGGTTTAAGGGTGTCGGAGCATTCCCGATGACGGCAAATACTGTATGTTCGGGCGGTGGCGTGCAATCGTTCACGATCACGACATCGGCAACATTCACATTTTCAGCGCAAAAATTCGTGCATTCAGAACAAAACGGCTGTGCAATTTACGAAACAGATCCTGCCTGCCGGCTGAAGGATGAAAAATGGGACACCCGCGACACGGTCTTTAATTTCATGCCGACCGGCTTTCAGATGGCCCAAAATTGTCAGACTATCAATGGCCCGATCAGGGCGACCCAGTTCTGTCGCGACTGGTGGCAGAAAGACAGAACGTATTCTTGTGTTAACAATCTGCCGGCCTACACCTTCGATAAAAGCAGGTTTGCCGAAGCACGTAACTCGGCAACATTAAACGGCGACACCATGACTTACACTGACGGCGGAGTAGAAAAAAGCTACATCATAGGAGCCCCGCCAGGCGATCTCCCCTGCGAGCAGATTTGCAAAGTCAAGTTGCCGGCGGCGGCGGTTGTGATATCAACAACGGCACCGGCCACGGACGTAAAAACAAATTCATCGTTGGCAGCGGCAGGATATAAATTCTATTTCCGGACGTGTCTCGCGGATCAGGCCGGCAACCCGACGTGCCCAACAGAAACAGGAGAAACGATAGACGAAGCGTGCGCGTGTACAGACCAAAAAGCTTTCGGCGAAATAATGGGCGGCTTATCTGCGATCAGCAGCATCAAACGCGACAGTATCTGTTCAGCTGTTTTGCCAACGCAGTAATAGAATATATATACCGTTTCCAAAGCCCCTGTTCAGGGGCTTTTTTTGTTCGCGTTTTTTCTTTTGCGGGAGGTTAATTTTTCCGGTGCTGGGCTGTACTGATTATATGCCCAACTCCAGGAGGAAAAACGATATGCAAAAAAGACATTCAGCGTTCCGCTTCATCACTTGCCGGCCGCTTGTGGCAGCTGTCGCAATGCTCGCCGGGTTTTTACTCACCGGCATAATGGACACATCAATCGCACTCGCGGCGACGTGCAATACAGCCGATTTCGAGAGTTTCACACTTTCAGCCGTCGACGGCCGGACAACTTATGCTGTCACAAAAAACGTTCTCTCGTGGAACGACGCGCAGGCTCTCGCGGTTGCGTCTGGCGGGCGGCTGGCAACGATCATCAACGCAGGACAAAACGAGGAGATTGCAACGAAACTTGGCAATCTGTTCACCCCCGCACCGGCTCCGTCATCCGGAAACAAGGCTTGGATTGGTCTGCGGGATCTTGCAAACACTGGCGTCTGGAGCCTGGAGGGGGCAGATATACAGCTAACTCCGGACCGGTTTTCGTGGGCCAGCGGCACAAGCAATTACACAAATTACCCAATGGACCAGCCGGATGATTATTGCACGCTGGCTGAGAAACAGGTTAATCCCGACCGGATCTGCTACGGCGAGCCGTGGGTAACAATCGAGGCATACGGGGCATGGTCAGACGAAGGCGACCACGGCCCTACCACCTTGAAGTTAAAGGGAGTCGTTGAGTGGCCGAATAATATTTTGGATTGCGTAAAAACTACTACACCGCCGACGACTATTCCTGACGAAACATTGCCGGGAACAGAAAACGGAGCACTTTATTGTAAAGATCAATCGGGACTCATGCTGGCTGAATGCGTGGCCACAATTGACAGCGGCAAGTTTTGCCCCTTGGATAAAATCGCTTGCGAACCTGTCAACGCAGCCGCAAAATGCCCCACAGGCTCGACTCTGAACACAGAGCGGGACATGTGCCAGGCAGACCATTTGTCTGTCATATGTCCGGCCAGCTACACATGGGATTCTTCGATTGATCGTTGCGTCTTGCCGCCGACCTGCGCTGGCGGTGGGGTTTTCAATACAATAACAGACCGCTGTGAAACCCTGATTTCTCAGGATTGCCCGGCCGGTTACACCTTCAACCAGGGTGAAAACAAATGCACAATGGCTGTTGTTTGTGCCGAAGGTGGAACATACAACCCGACAGCGGACAGATGCGAAAAGTCACAGTCCGGAACTTGTGACAACGGGTTTGTTCTCAACTCGACCAGCGGGCTGTGCGAGAAGGCGCCTACATGCCCAACCGGAACTACATATAACAATACATACAACAAATGTATCAGCGATACGGATAGTGTTTGCCCGGCCGGGTACACCTGGGCAGAGGTCAGAACCCGGTGCGAAAAAACTCCGGAGTGCGGAACCGGTGCATCATACAGCCCGGTTTCCGGGAAGTGCGAATCTCAATCACCGCCCAGCACAAGCAATTATGCAGCTGTACAGGGGCCAGCGTTCGACACGCCGTTTCCTCTGTATTTTACTGGCACAATGGATTCTGTATTGGAAATGGGATACGTAGGTTCTCAAGTTGTAAATTTGCCAACTGTTGAAACATATAATTGGGTGAATTCAAATCCGCTTGGACCTTTTACGGTTGGACCTTTCGTTGGAACATTGCTTAATTATCAGATTGCAAACGCTTGGGATGTTTTTAACGGGGTTGGATATGGAATCCAATGTCAAAGAGGACCAGATTATTATTTTTCTCCGTATTGGTACCCAAGCTCGTTTTGTGGCGAGGCAGCTTTAGCGGCAGCTGGATGCACATCTGTAAAGTATAATACTTGCGGACATGAAGTTAATGCTGCCGGGCCTTGGTCTTGTGGATGGGACAATAAGGTAAGAGTCCTCGGATACAACGCCTATGCAATTTGCGGTAACGCCACTTCCGGCACATCCACTTGCCCAACCGGCGGAACTCTTTCCGGCACTACTTGTGTTTTTGACTCTATTTGTGCGGACGGATCTACTCCAACTGACAACGTGTGCCAGGTCAACCCCACCTGCACCGGCGGTAGCTTCGACACAAATACCGACACATGCTTTGTCACTCCAAACCCTTGCACCGATCCGGGAACGACTCTTGATACTGCCCTTGGGCGTTGCACGGCGGCAGCCAGTTGTACACCCGGCGTTTTGGATACGGCCCAGGATAAATGTACCGTCGCACCAACTTCCGGTTGCACTGCAGCTTACCCGCTTGACCCGGTTGCCGGGGTCTGTGCGTCTCCGGTTGTCTGCAATGGTGGCGTTTTCGTGCCGGCCGCCGACCGGTGTGAAGCCACCGTAGGTGATAATTGCACGACTGGCTACGTCTACGAGCCCCTTATCAACAAATGCACTTCCGCGCCGACCTGCCCGACTGACATTGACTTCAACATGGGCGAGATCATCCTTTTTTCAACCGAGATAGACAAATGCGCGGCCGTGCCAATACACACCTGCGGTGCTGACCTCACATGGATGTCCACTCCATACAACAAATGTGAAGCAATCCCGGTTTGTGATTCTCCCGGAGTTTACAGCAACACAACCGACACCTGTTCGGCCGGCGTTTGCCCAGCCGGTGGAACCTGTAAGCAGATATCTGGAGATATGACCCTGGCGGCCGATGGATCGCCGATGACCTGGTGTTCTCCAAACCAGTGCCAGGACGACACGGCCGGCATGATCACCGGCGGGGATATCCCGCCTCAGGGAACGAACGATCTGACAGACGACGGCCCGAAAAATGAAGATGGAACATGTGCCGGCCAGATCTACATTTTCAACGGCCGGGACATGCGCTGCACAAAAGACGACATGCGCGGCATGATCGGATCTATCGCAAAAATCGTTGCAATCATCGTTGCATCAATCCTGACCGCCGGGGCTCTGGCACCGCTGGCGCAAGGGCTCGCAGTCGCCATGGCAAGCACGAGCATCGTCACCCCGGCTGCAGCCATGGCAATATCATCAGCTATCATCACGTCCGCGGTTACGAGCATTATGAATCTGGGAATCGACGCAGCAACGGTAGGAATCGACGGCCAGGCTTGGGCAATACAGTCGTCAATTAGCCTCGTTTCGGCAGGCGTCATGGCTTACCTCGGGGGGGCCGTGACAGACGGATTTAAAACCTTCATGAGGCCTGATGGTGCCATGGTGACGACTCAAACGGTGACGCAAACACTTCCTGCAGCGGGGTACGATGCTGGTGTAGAGGCGGCTGTTGGCGGACTCCAGGGCAATGTTCAGCAAGGATCACTTTCGTTAGTGTCGAGTACGGCAGGCGGGCAGACCTTATCAACAATCGGTACATATGTGGGCGAGCCGCTTATTAAAACAAGTGATGGAATCTGGCAGCAGATCAAAAATATGGGAACGAGTCTGAGTAATAATCTGTTGGGATCGAGCACACAGTCTGTTCAGATTTTTACGGATCGTCTCAATCATACGATCACAACTATCACCTCGACTTTAACGACGTCTCCGACCGCTCTTGCACAAAGTCTTTATTATGCACAACAAATCGGCGCAGTCGTTCAGCCCGCAATAAATGCGGGCATGATGGCGAGCTATCAGACAAAGAAATGCTGTAATCCGGACTCGATAGCTGCAAGCTGTGAAGCATCAGAAATCGAGGAATGGAGCCTTGTTGAAAAAGGAAATTGCCACCGGGTAGGGACTTACTGCGACACCAAATTTCTTGGTATGTGCATGGCACATAAAGAGACTTCCTGCTGTTTCGCGTCAAAGCTTGCACGGATCATACACGAACAGGGCCGGCCACAGCTGCAAGCTTTTGGAGAGGGAGGCGGCTGGGGAAGCCCGGAATCCCCGAGGTGCCGTGGTTTTACCCCCGATGAATTCCAGATGGTGGACTTCGGCCAGCTCAATCTTGATGAATATGTGGCGGATCTGACAGCACAGATTCAGCAAGTCGGACCGGGTTTTCAGAATTATATGGATTCGGTTTCGGCTGATGCTTCAAACAGAGCAAACACTTTAGTGCCAGCTGGAGAATAAATCCTTTCAACAGCAAAAAACCTTAAAGCCGCCCTTTAATCAGGGCGGCTTTTTTGCGCCCAAAATTTATTTTTCGCCAGGAGGTTAATTTTTCGGCCGCTGGTCGGTACTTAAAATAGACCCGAAAAAACGGAGGCTATATGACAACAAAAAATCAAATATTAACCCTGGCAGCGGCGGTGCTGCTTGCTGTGCCGGCCAGTTCTTTTGCGGGAAAATGCAACAACACTATCTTCAACCCGGTCACAGACGTCGCCTGGAACGGCTTGTTCCCGATCCGTGTCGGCGGCGTAAAGGTCACCCCGGCAGGCGTGCTGCCAGACGCCGGGGCGGGATCTGAAACCACGTCGCCGGTTTGTGCATGCTCTAGCGATGAGGGCCAATGGGTAGGGCTGAAAACCAGTTTTTGGGACATTGCAAACTTGATCGAGGTCGTTGAAACCCCCGGCTGTTCAACGACTTTTGGAAAACAATTATATATGGGACAAGAGGGCTTTCACGGTGGCGGAGTTCGGGGAGGTACAACGGCCCCGGCGCTTTTTAAACAAACACATTGGGTGTCTTTCCCAGTGATGAGTATTTTGAATTTGATGACGGATATGAAATGTGCGTCGAAAGGAAATATCAACTTTTTATACCCGACCGAGTTCGATCCTTCACACAACAACGACTTGATTGCTGTGTTCAGGCGGCCCGACAACTTTCTTTTCGCAAATCCGGCTTTCGATCTGCTGCAGCCGGCAAACGCTCTGCAGGCGAACACAACCGCCAGTGTTTTGCCAGCAGCATATGACGCCCTGTTTTGGCTCTATTGGGACACTATCTATCCGCTCTCCGGGTCGAAGTCTACGCCACATGACCTCGAGGGCTCCGCGCAGATCGCAGCGAAACAGATCTATTCGTTTTATGGAACAGGGATGCTGCAAGACCAAGTCAAAAACGTATGTCAGAGCGAAATCACTTTCACCCCGAAAAAGAGCCACTGGAGATTCCAGCTTGCAAAACCAGTGAAAACGCCAAAACCATTTATCCCTGGGCAGTCTGAATTTGTCTGGGGCATGGGCGGGAAAAATCCACCGTTTAAGGAAGGGAACTTCCTTTTTGTCCTCTTCCAGAAACGCAACTGCTGCGAACGGCTGTACTAAATTAAACGGGAGACAAACATGAAACCAATGAAAGTGTCAGCCGTGAAAGCGACGGAATACTATTACCAAGCAGACCCGTTGTACAGCCTTGACGGCGATCACAAATGGATCGGGTCTGGAGCCAAAAACCTGGGGTTGACTGGCAATATCGACTATGACAAATTCACGAATTTGTTGAACGGCATGGCTCCGGACGGCAGCAAAAGGCTTGCTGGACGTGAGGCAGATCACGGCAAATACGCTGCTATTGATATGCCGATCAGCATTCCAAAGAGCTTTTCGATACTCGCAATGGTAGACCCGGAATTTCGGGCAAAACTGACCGAAACTTTGATAAGCAGCGCTGAAAACGTCGGTGAATACGTTTATGGCCGGCAGACTGCAAACGGCGTCACAGAGCAAGTAAAGGGCGGCATGATCGGGGCGGCATTCGTGCATTCGACGTCCAGGGCAGGCGATCCGAATTTTCATTGCCATACGGTTGTCGCGAATGTCGTTCAACGCCCAGACGGAACATTTTCGACCCTCGAAAATCGGGAGATTTTCGTCAACCAGGGCGAACACCAGCAGCGGGTTTATTCGGATCTGGCGTCGATGGCGCACAAAATGGGGTACGCTACGGAACTATCAACAAACAAGGGCGGGCTTGTCGTACCTGAAATATCAGGCGTTGGAAAAGACATTAACGACCAGTTTTCAAAACGGCATGAAGAGATACGGAACGCTACTGAATTAAGGGCTGGGATCAAAGAACGCATGCCGGGCTTGTCAGAAATCGAGGTTGACGGGCTTGTGCAATTGCATACCAAAGCTGCAAAAGACAAGGATCTTTCGGGCGACGAGCTTAACAAATCGTTTCAGACGCAGCTGAAGGGTCTAGGAACTTCAGCTGATGAAATACTATCTTCTGCAAAAATGGCAGGGTCAGAGCGGGTGCAGTCGGACCTGACAGCACGCGATTTTGTAAAAATGGCGGCTGGTGATCTGGCAGAACAAGAGAGTGTTACGTCAGAAAAAAATATTCTGGCGATGGCGACAAAATTGTCTACTGGCGTTTGCGTTCGCGAAGATCTTCAAGGAGCTTTCAGGGAGTCAGTGAAATCTGGTGATATCGTGGATCTGGGAAAAGGCGGATTTACGACACCGGAGATACAGAAAATCGAACATCATATTGCGACTGTTGCAGTCGAACAGGCCCATGCTTTCAAACCTCTTCTCGACAAAGCCGGGGCTCTTGATGCGATAACTGTTTTTGAAGCTGCCAAGGGTTTCAAAACAACGGCAGGACAGGCCGCAGCAATCGAATATACTCTGACAGGCGAAGGGCGGCTGTTGGTGATCCAGGGCGACGCCGGGGCCGGTAAATCGACGGCGTTTGATGCGATCAACAGAGCTCTGGAAGGCCGGGACGATGTAACTGTAAGAGGTTTGGGGTTCCAGGGAAAGGCGGCTGCAGGTCTTGAGTCCAGCTCTGGTATCAAATCTGGAACGATCGACGGCTTTCTTTTGTCAAGATCTGATTGGGACGGCCAAAGCCGGCAGCTTTGGGTTGTCGATGAAGCCAGCATGGCAAGTTCGAAGCATCTCGGGGCTCTGATGACTCGTGCAGAGAACGAAAACGCGCAGATCGTGCTCGTTGGTGACGCGAAACAGATTGCATCGATCGGGGCCGGCAAATTATTTCAGGATCTTCAGGATCATGGTTTAGTAAACACAGCAATTATGGATGAAGTGCGGCGGCAAAAAACAGACTATACAATTGATGTTGCGACGGCTCTTAAAAAACACGATATCAAATCCGCTCTGGATATATTAGATAACCGTGGCAATATTTTTGAATGTGCTGAAAACGGCGACAGAATAACGAGAGCTGCGAATTTGTATGTCGAACGTGACGAGGTGATTGCTATTACAGTGACAAACAGGGAACGGTTGGATCTAATCCAGGAAATACGCGCTCTTGAAAAAGCTTCTGGTAAAATCGGGACGGAAGATCACATATATACAACAAGGGAACCAGTCAATATCATGGGAGCCGCGAAGCGTTTTGCATCGTCGTATGAACCGGGTAATAGCGTATTTATTCAACAAAATATAGAGGGATTAATACGAGGTAGCGAATTACAAATTGTCGCGGCTGATACTGCAAAAAACAGGCTGACAGTGCAGAACGATAAAGGCGATTTGATCGAAATCGACACACTGAAAAACGGGGACAAAATCAGTCAATTCCAGGAGGCCCAAACAGCTTTTTCTGAAGGCGAAAAAGTGATTTGGACAAAAAACGATAATACTGATTTTGGAAAACAACACGGACTTATGAACGGCGTTACCGGCGTGATATCAGAAATTAAGGACGGTATCGCAACAATTAAAACTGAAAACGGAGATACAATACAACAGCGACTGGAGGGGGCATATATCACAAATGCTCAGGCTATTACGATCAATAAAAGCCAAGGTTTGGGAGAGCGAGACGTTATCGCTGTTTTATCATCAGACGCGCCAGCAGCGCTGCTCGATGAAAACAAATTCTATACTGCTTTAACAAGGATGACTCATAACATTTTTGCAGTTACTGATGATAAAAACAAACTACTGGAGGCTGTCAGCAACCCCCAAGAAAAAACTTCGACTCTTGACCATGCTGACGAGCTTTTGGCAGGCCTGAAAGCCCGCCAGGCTGCAGAACAAAATATCAACGACATGCCGGGCGGCTGGAAAGAAAATCATGTGGCGGCTGATGAAAAATCCGCGGTTGTCATCGAGGACAAAATGCAGGATAAATCGAACGAGCAGCAACAGCAGAGGGCGCAGATCCAGATGAGTATGTAGTGCCACTGGGTAAGGCAATCTTTCAAAAGCTGCTTCTGAAAGGCCAACAGGTAACATAGGTGTAGGTTTTTTTACACATAGCTAACAAGCTGATATTGAAACAGAAAATGGCGATAAACCTAAATGTGTAAAGAATCTTTCCAACTCAATAAAAGCCAACATAATAAGTATGTTAGAGCGTTATTTGAAAATGTTGTAAAGAATCTTTACACATTTTTTCTGGCTTAAAGATTCTCCCGTCCTACTCATATCTCCGTATATTCCCATCTGCGGTAACAGATAACGTAAAATATTTTTCTTCATAAAAATGCTGAACACCCTTTGGAGTCAGTATCCACGGCCTTTTGACGATTTCCACACTACGTATGTGTGATTATTTTTAAAAAGTTGGCATTATATGTGTAAAACCTGTGTGGGTTATGATACAGAAGACCATATGATATATGCGTATTAACGAATAATTAAACATATTTCTTTTGGAATGAATATTAACATCTGGAGGTAACAGTGAAATTTAGAGTTGTATTTGCCACAATATTATTGATTCTTTCTTCTTCCTTACAGGTTTTTGCCGCCGATCAGGTCTATTATTACCACACAGACCCTGCGGGAACTCCGCTGTCCATGACTGATTCCAACGGCACAGTAGTATGGAAAGCAGACTACAAACCCTTTGGGGAAGAGTATGCTGTTACCGGTTCTGCCGCCAATGATAAGCGTTTTGTTGGTAAGGAGAAGGACGAAGAAACGGGACTTTCATATTTTGGTGCGCGATATGAAGATGCAAAGATTGGGAGATTTACCGCAGTTGACCCTGTAAGTGCGGTTGATCCGATAACTGGCAAAACCAATGAGAAAGTGCTGTTGAATCCGCAGCGACTGAATGCTTATGCCTATACTTTGAACAATCCGTATAGATTTGTTGATCCTGATGGGAGAGATGTTGCTTTTACGGTTGATCCTTTAGCAGCCGGTGGGAATGGCCATACTTCACTTTTTTATCAAGATAGAAATGGCGGGTGGAATAAATATGACCAAGGAGCTGCTGGGGAAACTAGGTCCTCTGGTGGGAATAAAGGTTTTCTACTTGGATTTGATGCTCCCGCAGGTGTTTCTATAAAACCAGTTGGCTCACTACCAGGAGAAGCCTTTGTAATAAAAACTTCTAGAAACCAGGATGCACTTATTGCTGATAGTGCTCTTAAAAGTCAAGCAGAACATAATTCCGGCGCTGCCAGATACAACCTCTATAGTAATAATTGCACAGACGCAGCTACAGATGTGGTTAATAAATCAGATGCTGGCATTAAAATCCCTAATCCTTGGCATACGATAAAACCTAATTCATGGTTTAAAACATTGATTAATACTAAATAAATATATAAGGAAGATAACATGAAAGCACTATTACTTACAACTATGATGATTATTGTAATATCGTCTGTTGCTTGCACACAAGCTAAAACTATTAATCACAAACTTCAAGTAATTGATAACGATATTATAATAACATGCAATATCAATAAAACACAAACAAAGACATATAATTCAGATGAGGTTAAACAACTCAATTTAACCAGTAATTTACAAACATTCATATATGGTGTTATTGATGTTAAAAACATGACTGCAAAACCAGTAATTTTCAACATAGAAGATTACAAACTATCTTTTGACAGTAGTATTAGCAGCAAAATTTATATTGATAGCATAGCAGACATAATAATTAATAAAGAGGTATTAACACCTAATGGTCATTCAACAAAAAACGTCTATTGGGTATTTCCCGGAAGCATCAATACTGATGATATAAACAAAATACAAGTAAATATTAATAGATAATTGCTGTAGTAGTTTTATAAAATATGTATGAGGCAAAAAAACACTTTCGAATTTAACTTCAGAATCTTTAGGCGAAATAAAAACTGCGAGGTAAATAATATGATCAGGATTGTCAATTTAAGCTTGATAATATTATTTGCTGTATTGCTGACTAGCTTCACTGTAGCAGCTAAAGAGAAGGGATTAGAACTTACTGGAAGTTGTATTAAGGCATTGCTTGTTTGTTATGATGATTTTAAACAAATTGACAGCATGTCATACGAACAAAGAGTTCTCGATAACTATAAAATTAAAATAAGTGAGAACAAAAAAGAGTACTTAATAGAATATATACCAAAGTTGCTAAGTGAATCAGAAATGAAAAAGATAAATAGAATGACTATTGGTAGAAATATTAAATATGTTGTAAATAAAAATACTACTAAAATAACTAAGCGTGAATTTTATAAATGATCTGCCAAACAATAAGTATTTAAATTATATTTGATGGTATCAATTAAACTGATCTATGTGGAGGGTAAATGTCCAGTAGCTTTCTTAATAATATTCGCAACATCTTAATGCTATGCACGATCGTAATACTTTTGGCGGCGAACTATGCCTTTGCCGACTTCGATACCGATCCGTTCTATGATCGTCGAGGAAAACTCGGCGCTCCTACATATGATTCCATTACCGAGCACATAGATCCATTTTCAGGAAATATGTTGATTGTCCATACCGACCTGCACCTACCCGGCAAAGGGGGATTGGATGTAACCCTCAACCGCTCATATAACAGCCTGATCTATGGACGCCGGGACGACTCTTTTCCTGATTTTGTGGGAGGATATGACAAAAGCCCACTTGGACCAGGCTGGTCAATGCATATGGGAATACTGCGTAATCCTCCTGCGATGTCTGCTGTAAATTATCCTTTGAACATGACATGGGGTAACAACCCGGTATTTGAACTGTCAGACGGAACAAAACAGATATTTTATCCAGCACCTTCCGACAACACTAAAATGGTGAGTAAAGACTTCTGGATATTGAAAACCATTCAGATTGTTGACTATAACAATCACGGAGATTGGCAGATTACCTCACCTGATGGAACTGTCTATTTGGTCAGCAACAACACCGCTGGATACAGCACCACCAATTTCACAAACGTTAGCATGACAAACGTAGCACAAGTCACTTCCATAACTAACGCTTCTCAGACTGCCACCATTACGGTTACGTATGATAAGACCAACTCTGCGACCGGAATCGACACAATCACAGATTCGCTTGGCAGGGTAATTTCGTTCACCTATAACTCTACAACGCAAATGCTCCAATCAATAACTACCGGCACCGGAGCAGATTCAAGAACTATTTCGTATGAATACAAGACGGTAGCTCCCTATAATCTATTGAACAAGGTCATCCTGCCCGTAGGTAATCCGTGGCAATATGACTACGATACGACAGACGAATTATCCGAAATTACATTCCCTGCAGGCGGGAAAAACAAATACACCTACAAGGATCAGCTTTTCAATGTAGGTGGATGCAAAGTGTCCTTCCGAGTTATGGACTATAAAGAAACGCAGAGCATACGAAGTGTTACTGGTGGCAAGTGGACGTACAGTTACAATTCAGGTGGAGCATCAGGAGATGTCACGACTGTCACAGCTCCGGATAATGTTACGGAAACCTATACCTATTACGGGTGGGGTAACACCGGCAGCAACAATCTCTGGAAAGTTGGACTGCCAATGAATCAAGTTTTCAACTTCAACGGCACCACCACCACGGAAGCATTTAGCTGGGATAAGCCGACATCAGCACTATCAAATATCACCATAAGCAATATAACCTGGGGCTGCAACGGTTTTGTTATCTCTGATTCAGGCGTGTACCCGGCTCTTATGACCACAAAGTCATCTAACCGAGATGGAAAAACCTATAAAACAGAAACCCCACAAGTCAGTGATTTTAACGCATACGGCGACCCGCTGAAGATAATTGAAACTGGTGATGCCATCAGAACGAAGACTTTAACTTATTGCACAAATCCGCTACTGAATATCGTCAAAGGCAAAGTGTCGTCTGAAACCATTGTAAGTAATACGAGCAATGTTTTCACCGGAACCTCGTCATCCAGTTGGACATATGGCACACCCTCTGATTGCATCAACGTAACAAATACAGACATTAATGGTGTAACAACCGACTACGAATATTATCCCAAGGATGACATCTACAATCAATACGGACCCAATGGCGGTAATCTCAAAAAGGTTACTGATGCCAACGATCACACTATGACTTATGAATGGTCAAACGGTAAAATTTCAAAAGAAACCAACTCGCTTCCGGCGCCTTTTTCGATTATCCGTGAAATTAACATTGATGGCACGGTTAAAAACGAGAAAAACGGCAGAGGATTCAAAACTAGTTATGAGTATGATAAAAATTTACGCTTAACCAAAATCACACCGCCAATAATCTCCCCCTCATCAAATCTGACCGACATAGCATATCCCACTGATAACTCAACGAAAAAAGAGACTCGTGGTGAGTTTGTTACGACCTATTACTACGATGGGTTTGGTCGCCCCACTGGCAGCAGCAATTCAAAAGATGTCACTACAACAATTGCCTACAAAGCTTATGGAGTGAAAGACTACACCGATTCGAACATTGGTGACAAAACTGAATATGACTTCTTTGGCAGGCCGACTAAAGTTACGGATAAAGATTCTTACAGCGAAACGTATGATTATGATGTTGTCAGTAACACTACGACAACAAAAGTAACGGACAAGAAAACCAAGACTTACTATCTCACGTATACCGCCTTTGGCAATCCGGACGAAAAGTATCTCATGGCCGTCAAGGATCAGAACCTTAAAACAACAACCTACTCCAGAAATATTCTCGGCAATCTTACCCAGACAAGCCAGATAATGCCAACCGGGAATGTAACTCGCAGCTACGTCTATGGCCTGTATGAAGATCTTGCATTGGATCTTACCAAACCAGCTTTTTTGGTTTCCGAAACCAACCCTGAAACCGGCACCATCACGTATATAAGGGATAATGTCGGCAACATGAAACAGAGGACGGATGCGTCAGGCACTGCGACTTATACATACGACGAAATCAATCGACTGAAAAAAATCAGTAAAAACTCGGAAGTCATCGATTTTGATTACGACAAAGCCAACAACAGGACATTGCTTGCAACAAGCGCGGCGCATATCGACTATACTTACGATGGAGCAAATCGACAGGAAACAAAGATTGAAATCATTGCGGGTAAAAGTTACTTAACCAAATACGGATATTCAGGAAATGACATCATAAACAGCATCACCTATCCGTCAGGCAGAATAGTCAACTATGGAATCAACACCAAAAACCAAGTGACATCAATAACCCAGGCGGGAGCAGGTGCCGATTTTGTTGATAATGTATCCTACTATACTACCGAGCTGTCTGGAATTCATGCGGGATTACCAAAAGACTATACCTTCAGCAATAATGTGAAAACCACCCCCACCTACAACAATAGGCAGCTCATTACAGATATTTCCGCCGGGACAACTGGGTCCAAATTGACAGCCCATTACGAATACGACACACGAGGTAATACATCTGTATTTACCAGCAATGTTGGTAGTCCGCAGGGATTTGAGTACGATGATTTAAGCCGACTCACGACTTTTACCGGTGCGTGGGGGAGTGGATTGTTTGAATATTACGACGCAGGAAACCGCAAGACAAAAAATGTCGGCACCAATAATTCCACTACCTACAACTACAATGATGGAAACAGTAAAAATCGCCTTGATTCGACTACCGGCAGTGAACCAGCATCATATACATACAACGGCAATGGTTCCCTGCTCGCCGGCTCTTGGGGAGGAACAAACTATACATTTGCATATAATGCCTATGACAATCTGACCAGCGTTTCGAGTGGCGGTATAACACTTGCCAGCTACGGGTATGATGGCGACGGCATGCGGATAACGAAGACAGCCAACGGCAAGACAACCGTATATCATTACGATCAATCCGGACAAGTAATTTCCGAAGATGCAGGTAATAATGGCTTGATTGCCGATTATGTTTATCTAAACGGTAAGCTGGTCGCAAAAATTGTCTCAACACCTATAATCACAGTTACTCCACCATCTGACAGTTTTGGAAGTGTCGCTATCAATATTTCTTCTCCTAACCATCTGGTTACAATCAAGAACACCGGCAAGGCGGGACTTGAACTCGGATCAATAATTATTTCCGGTGCGGATTCTGCCGAATTTGCATTAACTACCGACGGATGCTCCGGAAATATACTTGCACCACAAGCAAGTTGTATTGTTCAGATGAAATTCTCTCCCACATCAGCGGGGTCAAAATCCGCCATTCTCGAAATTCCGTCCAATGATCCGATCACATCTGTTGTTAATGTGACCTTGAATGGTATCGGCATCATCCCAACACTGTACGTCTATAAGATCGGCACAGGAACCGGTACGATATCCAGTTTGCCCAGCGGCATAGATTGCGGCGGTATTTGTTCAGCGACATTTCCGACAAATACACAAGTAGCGTTAACGGCAATACCTGATACTAATTCGAAATTCTCTGGATGGTCTGGTGATTGTGTTGGTACAGATTGTAACGTTACATTGGATGGTTTAAAGAGCGTGGCTGCTGTATTCGACTTAAATTTACCTGTCGTTGAATTCAGTGCGACGCCCACGATTGGAGAAGGGCCGTATCTCGTTAATTTCACAAGTCAGTTACAAGAGGCCGTTACCTGGCAGTGGGATTTTGGGGACGGTACAACCAGCACGGAAAATAATCCTTCGCATCTATACCGTCTACCTGGCACATATACCGTCAACCTGACGGCAGAAAATGCTATAGGCACCAGTGCTGTCAGTAAAAGCAATTACATTACCGTGAATACATGCTCCCAACTCCCGGTCAGGATCTTACGTAATCCACCCGTATATTACAATCTCCTTCAGACCGCGTATTCAAATGCACAAAATGACGAAACAATTCAGGTGCAGGCAATCACTTTTACTGAAGAGTTTGACGCAACATTGGAAAACACGATAACGATTGATGGTGGTTACACTTGCGACTATTCTACCAATCCCGATATGACCTTAATTAATGGATCAGCCAGTATGTCATTTGGGACAACAACAATGCAGAATATCGCCGTTCAATGAAAACATTGAAGTCCTGATAAGTAAACTTATTCAAACAAGTGAATACGACGATGTATATTCAGAAATAAACCCATTAATTGCAAAAGCATTGGGTACTTCAAAATAATATAGATAGGTTGCGGAATGACAAAAGCAGATATTGCAGAGAAAATTCAGCAAAAAAGCGAATTTTCAAAGAAAGATTCAGCAGAAATTCTCGAAGCACTTTTCAGCATTATGAAGACCACACTTGAATCCGGAGAAAAATTGAAGATTGCCGGTTTCGGGAACTTTGAAATTAAGCAGAAGAAAGACCGCAAAGGCCGAAATCCGCAAACTGGAGAAACCATTACTATTAAGGCACGAAGAGTCCTATCGTTTAAACCAAGTATGGTTCTCCGTAACGCGATCAACCGCAATAAATAGCAAATGGAAAATAACAAAGCTCACACGCTGATATCATTGCAGGATTGGTGTTTATTATTGTCGGAATGCCAATTGATAATTCCAAAACTCAGAATAATCTATGTATCTGCATTTGCCTCGATACTTGCATTTATCATAATAGCTGGAATGTATATTGACTATACTCAGACCAAGCTGCGTACCTAGACATGGTACTTCTATCCAGGGACAATTCAAAGTTTTCTTCCTTGGGGTGAACTTCAAGCGACAGAGCATAGGGGCTACTGATGATTCTGACTGACAACGAGACCAAAGTTGATCTCCTTAATAATGAAGCAATCGCGGCGACGATCATCAAACTCCTTCGAGATCGGCCCGATCAGCCAGTGACTGTCGGCGTCCATGGTGACTGGGGTGCTGGCAAATCAAGCGTCCTGGAGATGATCGAGGGCGGGTTCGAAGGTGAAGAGAAGGTTCTGTGTCTTAAATTCAATGGCTGGCGCTTTCAGGGATTCGAAGATGCCAAGATTGCACTCATCGAAGGTATTGTAACAGGCCTAATCGAAAAAAGGCCCGTCCTCACCAAGGCCAGTGAAGCGGTCAAGGATGTCTTTCGTCGTATTGATTGGCTCAAATTGGCCAAGAAGGCCGGTGGTCTCGCCTTTACGGCCTTCACCGGAGTCCCAACTCCAGACCAGATAAATACAATTGTCGCTACGCTAGAGGGGTTTATCGCCGATCCGGCAAGGCTTGCCACGAAAGATAATGTCGAATCAGCCATTGTGGGAGTTAAAGGCCTGCTGAAGCCGAGGGGCGAAAGCGATTCGAACAATGTGCCCGAGGAGATTAACGCATTCCGAAAAGCTTTTGACAATCTCCTTGAAAAGGCAGGCATTGAGCAACTCGTCGTTCTTATCGATGACCTCGATCGCTGCCTCCCCGACACGGCGATAGAGACACTAGAGGCCGTGCGTCTCTTCGTTTTCACGTCTCGAACCGCATTCGTCGTCGCTGCAGACGAGGCGATGATTGAATACGCGGTGCGCAAGCACTTCCCGGATCTACCAGACACAACAGGCCCACAGACTTACGCCAGAAATTATCTCGAAAAGCTAATCCAGGTGCCATTCCGTATCCCTGCACTGGGCGACACCGAAACCCGCATCTATGTCACGCTCCTTCTTGTGGGCGCCGAGCTCGGCGAAAAAGATGAAGAGTTCATTGCGTTAATCAGTGCTGCCCGTGAACGACTAAAACGACCGTGGGCGTCGAGTGCACTTGATGCGGCGACCGTCCGGACTGTGCTCGGCGATAAGGCTTTGCGCGTAAACAATGCGCTGGCGCTCAGTGATCAGATCGGACCGATCTTGGCCAGTGGAACGAAGGGCAATCCCCGTCAGATCAAGCGCTTCCTTAATACGCTGGTCTTGCGTCATCTCACGGCCGAAGCGCGGGGGTTTGGGAGCGATGTCAAGTTGCCGGTTCTCGCCAAGCTCATGCTGGCCGAACGCTTCCTTCCGCGATTCTTCGATAAGATAGCTGCAGCTGCGGCCGCAGCGCCGGATGGGAAATGTCCAGACCTGACCGCTCTCGAAGAGGCCGCGACCACGAAGGAAAAAGCAAAGGAGGCGGCAAAACCGGAGAAGACCCTCTTCAAGGGTGCTGGCACAACCATGGCCGCGCCTAAGCTGGAGCCCGTAAAAATGACCGAGAGCGTGCTCCTTAATGAATGGCTTTCCTCGCCCGCCATCAAGGCCTGGGCAGCCGTACCGACAATGCTCGGCAACGAGGATCTACGTGCATATCTCTTTGTAGCCAAGGACCGAAAAGATTACTTCGGCGCCGCCTCGGTGCTCGGTCACCTGGCTACCGTTGTCGATCAGCTCTTTGGTGGCAAACTCGCGGTACAGGGTCTTGATACCGACCTCAAGAGACTCGCTCTTCCCGAAGCTGAGCAAGTTTTCGAAGCCGTGCGCGGCCGTATCGTCGGCGGAGACAGCTTCGTAATTGAACCTCCTGGCGTGGCTGGATTGGCTGTCCTCGTCAAAGCCCATCCGACACTTCAAAGTAGCCTCATCGATTTTCTAGAGTCATTGCCTAGAGATCGACTTGGTCCATGGGTTTGCAAAGGTTGGGAGGCTACCATCAAGGATCAAGAAGCGACTCAGCGTTTCGATCATCTCCTACTGGAATGGAGCAAAGATGGAGGTCAGATGTTGAAAGTTGCTGCCAGCGGTGTGTTACGTACGCGCCAGGAGAGAGGTAACTGATGGGAACATCTTCCGCATTTGGAGGTCAAAACGGCGGCACACCGCTCATTCCGAGCTGGCTTGACAATGGTGGTGCGCCGCCGGCGGCTCCGAATGGGGCTCCTCCCGATGGTGGACCACCAAACGGTCCGCCGCAGGACATTCCAGCGCCCGGCACACCACCTACACCACCCGCACGACCGCCTATACCACTTGTGGCAGATCCATCTCGTTTCTCGGCGGCGCGCAACAACCTCTCTCGTTTCGCTGGTTCTGGGGGCAACGATCGAAAGAGCCTTGGTCGAGCGGTGTCACATTATGTTGGTTCGTCATCGGGCGGAGCTCGCAACGCAGCTGCAAGGATGGGATCGGCGCGTGGCGCTGGTAGTCGCCTTGTTGGTTTTCTGTCTGACGCAGTTGCACGGGGTGCTACCGAGGCCCTTCGCGCGCTTAACCTCGGGGCTCTCGCCGGCCGCCCGATCGAAGAAATTTTTCTCGGCCTGTCGAATTATGTGTGCCCTGACGGCGGTTCGATTGATGAAGGTATCGCGCGCGAAGCATTCATTGAGACAATCACGGAACTTGCGAGCGCGGGCATAGCAGACCTCGACGGGCTCACCGTAGATCAGATGCAGACCGTGTTCGAGCTTTACGCGACCAATGCCATCGAGGCGCGACTCTGCAATGATATTGGCATGAAAACAATTACCTTGCCGGCTGACAGCCACGATGCCGCACTCGTACAGGCGCAACTGAAAGATTTTATACGTCGCGGAGTGGCCGATGCGCTTACTACAACCCGCACCGCAGCTGCCGCGCTCACACCTGACCGTGTGCTCCAATTCGTTGGGGGTGTTTACGAGCAGGCGTTCGCGATCTTGCAGATTATGGGTGATGATGAAGCGGAGGGCGCATGAGGCGACACGTAATAATAGGTCGGTACGGTCTTGACGACCGCAGCCAATTTCCACTCGGAGATGGTGAAGTCGAAACCCGACTTGACCTAGTTGTCGGCGAGCGATCGCTCGATCACGGGATCGGCCTCGCACTTACCGATCTGGCCCGGATTGGAGTTCATCCCTCCGAGATTGGTGTTGATGTTCTGGTTTTGGCAGCGCATGTTCACGCCGCCGATACCAGAATTTCGCGCACTAGTGAGTCACAGGATGGGTGGACTCGCGAAATCCGGCTGATCGTCCCAGTTTCCAATCCGGAGCGCTGGACATCTGTCGCACCGAACTTCGTCCGGATGCTGAACTTCCTTACCGGCGACCGCTGGTTGCTCGCGTTTCGCGCTCGACCGAGTCGCTTCACCAGAGTCGCGCCAGCACGTCCAGCTCGGCTCTTTGGTCCTCCGTTCGACAATCTTGCACTCTTTTCTGGGGGCCTGGATAGTCTCATCGGAGCGATCGACTCCCTCGAAGAAGGTCGTACACCTCTTCTTATCAGCCACGCAGGAGAAGGCGCTGTAAGCAAATCACAAACCTCGATCTTTGACGTGTTGCAGTCACACTATCGGGGTCGCTCCCTAAATCGCTTGCGTCTCTGGATGGCGTTTCCGAAGGGATTCATTCAAGGTTCAGCCGGAGAGGATACCACACGCGGCAGATCTTTCCTTTTCTTTGCACTTGGCGTCTTTGCAGGCAGTGGCCTTGATACACCGTTTACTCTGAAGGTGCCTGAAAACGGTCTGATCGCCGTTAATGTGCCTCTCGATCCATTGCGGCTCGGCGCGCTAAGCACTCGCACGACCCATCCCTTCTATATCGCCCGGTGGAACGACGCGCTCCAAGGACTGGGTCTGAATGGCCACATAGAGAACTCCTATTGGGATAAGACCAAGGGCGAAATGGTGGCCGCATGCGCCAACGGCACTTTGCTACGCCAACTCATTCCTTCGTCGTTCTCCTGTGCCTCCCCCACCAAAGGGCGATGGCAAGGTCATGGCACACAGCATTGCGGCTATTGTCTGCCGTGTCTAATCAGGCGAGCTGCACTCGTTACAGGGCTGTGCCCCGATCCCGACCCGACCGTCTATACAATCGACAATCTGACAGACCACGTGCTTGATACTCGGCAATCTGAGGGCGTGCAGATTCGCTCCTTTCAACTTGCGATTGAACGGCTTCGTGCAAGACCGGGTTTGGCGCCGATCCTTATCCATAAGCCGGGACCGCTCTTTGATGAATCGCCTGCACGCCAGGAAGCCATCGCAGGTGTCTACCGTCGCGGCCTTGAAGAAGTCAGAACACTATTATCCGGCGTAAGGACAGGGCCAAGATGACAGAAAACCTTTGTCCCGTTGGAGTGGATTTCCACTGTCATCTAGATCTCTATCCCGACCATAAGGCTGCGATCGCTAGGGCAGAAGCCTCCCGCATTTATACGCTTTCAGTTACCACGACGCCGAGAGCCTGGCCGCGCAATCACGAGCTCACGCGCGACACCCACTATGTTCGTGCTGCGCTCGGTCTACATCCGCAGCTCGTTGCCGAGCGTTCCGACGAGCTGTCGTTATGGGAGCGATATCTGCCTGAAGCTCGATACGTCGGTGAGGTTGGCCTTGATGCCGGTCCACGCTTCTATAAGTCGTTAGAATCTCAGAGGCACGTCTTCCGTACCGTACTTGAGAAATGTGCAGAAGCTGCGGGTAAAATTCTCTCTGTCCACAGTGTGAGGAGCGTTCCAGCAGTGCTCGATATGATCGAACGGTATCTCCCGCGGGACCGTGGTGTCGTTGTGCTTCACTGGTTCACCGGCAGTAAAAGTGAGGCGAGGCGAGCAGCCGCACTTGGTTGCTATTTCTCCGTCAATGCTGAAATGGTTCGGTCGGATCGAGGTTGTGGTCTTGTCGCCGACCTACCGATGGATCGTATTCTTACCGAAACGGATGGCCCATTTACCAAAATCAATGGTCGTCCAGCCGAACCATCCAACATGAATGTGACAATTGATTTAATCGCACGAGTTCGTAATGTGCCATCACATGAAATCGCAAAGACAGTTCAAGTTAACCTTCAAGCCTTATTGTGTTGATGCAGGATGGATCTCCACTCTGGGGCGCAAGCAGAATAATTACTTACGAGAAATAACAACAAAGGCCCCTGGAGAAGGAGGCCTTTGTTGTTTCAATCCTGGATGTAAAAATTACAGCTTCTGAGACTGCATTTCCGACAATGCTGACTCCAACATCCGAAGCTTTGATTCTGCATTCGCCCTCATTCTCCTGGCTTCCGGAGTTGCTTCCGGAGTGTTCAAATTTGAGATCAACATTTTCTGATACTCGATGTCTTTTAATTTCATTTCGTAATCAGTTTTTCTTTGCTTTTCTGCTGCTGCTTGTCTTGCATGCGCCAGACGTGTCAGCGTCTCTTCTGGCCACTGCTGGCCGTTTTCGGCTGGCTGTGCATTGACAATCAGCCTAGCGGCCTCTGTACGGCACTGGCTGCGATTATCACACTCAAATTCCTTCTGTTGTCCGTGGTTGTATGTCCCTATAATATTTTGCAGACGAGATCCGGCGTGCATCGGAGTTCCAAGTGCAGCACCGGCGAAAAATAGTCCGATGTTTGCCCCTACCTGGTCATCAACAACAATTGCCTCATACACTATATAGTCGAGTTTTTTATCTTTCTGAAATGCATCAACGGCAGCACGGTCGAGCGGAAACGCTTCGCAAGCCGTTGCTTGTGACGGGCAGTAGCCGTCAGCAACATATCCCACTCTTGCACCTGGAGCGCCCAAATCCGTAGTTTTTACTTCAGTGATATGGGTAGCACAACCGTATAGGGAGGTTGCTACTATTGCAACTGCGATTATTTGGCTGAGTAATGTTTTCATTTTGGGGCTCCTGGTGTGTAGTTCGTTTTCAACCTATAATAAACTGTACACCCATAATAATAACCGGTCAAGTATTATTTTGTACACCCATGTTATTTTAAGGCAGCGGCACGATCCAAGGCCGCTTGACGGATATAATGCGACAGATCTTCGCCGGCGGCTTCAGCCGCTGCTTTAACTGCAGCTATCTCAGACTCTTTCCAGCGCAGCTTAATGGCAACCCTCCGGGCATCGGCTTTGATCGATCCCAAGGGCTTGCCAGGGCCTCGTTTTGCCGGGGTTTCGTCAGTCATGTTTGTTTCTCCTATATGGGGTCGGCGGCCAATTTGGTATCGGATCTGGAAGAAAGGGGATATCGTCAACATTGCCCAAGGTGCCGGCAACTTCCAGAGCGGCGGCCAGGTCCTGCACTCGTTTCCAAATTTCCGGAGTTCGCAGAAGACGTTCTGTTTCGATCGCGAGAAAATCGTACTCGTTTCGCCAGGGCAGCAGCATGCAAAGCGCTTCTGCATCACAGATATCATTATTCCCGATTTCGTTGCATTCCGGAGCTAAAGCAATCTCAACACTGTCAGAAATTGCATCAGCAATCGGCCCCGCGAGGGCCGCGCATACTCCTGACCTGATCCACCGGCGCTCTTCCATGAGGCTTTTTTTGCCCACAATGCGGGTCTGAATATATTTTTTGTAGCCAGTGCGGTTGACCGACATACAGTAACTATCTTCGTCCCAAAAAACATAGGGGGATTTTGCTGAATGCGGCAGTTCAGCGCGGCAGATACCATTAATATCAGTCCGCACGCTGCCCCTCTTGCTTGTGTGCTGCCACGCGCCGGGACCCTCCGGCCGGACAGCCATCTCAGACACAAAAGCCCCGCCGAAGGCGTAAATAACGGCATGGGCGGCCTCGTGTATGCATGTCTGTCTGCGGTCGGCAGCTGTGAAGAGACAGTCGGTATCGTCGTTCATATCAGTCTCCATAAGGGATTATTCTTTCAGATAAATAAACCGTACACCCATAATAATACCATGTCAACAATATTCTGTACACCCATATAAATATTAATTTGCAAGCGATGTCATATCGGTACAGCCCGGCCCTGGGGAAATTAACTTCCAAAGCCAAAAACTGTTCAGAGCTTCATGAATATACTAACAAAAGCCTACAAAATTGCATAAAATCGAGGCGTCTGGTATATTCCGAGCGATTTTTGAAAAAACAGAAATATATACCACACCGGATAAGTAAACAAACAACCCAGGAATGTATTAAATATAAATAATATTATAAATATATAATTAGTAAATTGATCTGTTTACATTAGCGTTGTATTAACTTTCAATAAACTTTTGTACTACATACAACATGGGTAAGCATGGCAGCAAAACAACTACTGTATAACAATAACACCTTTATTTACAAGGCTTTCAAGCTTTACATCTGTCAACAACGCACCACTCCTGAGATCTATTTTCCGTCACAATATTTTATTCAAATTAAAGGGCATATATCATGCCAACGATTAAACATTAAAATTACTGTATACAATTATTGATACAATTTAATTAGATAAGTTAGCTTACTAAAAAACCCCGAAGATAACTTTTTCTACCAACTCCCCATACAATCACGTAACTACCTAATAACTAACAGCTATACCCTCAAACCGGCCGTCCGCTTCACGTTCACCAACCCCGTTCACGTCAATCTCCCGGCCCCAAAACCTGCACACTGATTGCTCCGCGTCACCAGAGGCCGTTCCGGCGGTCAACCAGAGTGCCTAAAGGCTCTAGGCTTTTACGGCATCTTGCTTTCTGGATCAACCCTCCACCGTCACGCCAATCTGTTTCAATAATCGGTTCCCCCTAAAGGTTTCCCCCCAATTATCTTCACAGATCGCTGCGCTTTGTCATGTCGTCTCCAGGCCGTTCCAGACGCTGCGACCAGATCATTTATCCGTAGTTATCGTTTGTGCCTGGTTTCCTCCCAATCCCTTGAGTTGTGCCCCGCAGTTGGTTGTGACGGGGCGACGAACTCAAGGAACATCCGGGAGGAAACACAAAATGAACGCACAAACGACAACAAAACAGAATGGTTTTCGGGGGGCTTCAGAATCTAAGGATCATCAGGTTTCCGGACTTAACGAAATCAAAACAGACTTGTTGGCGAGCTTCAGAGCCTGAACATCAACGACACAAATCACCTGGCGGCAGCAATTAACCTGCAGCACGGAATGGACCGCATACAGAGCGCAATCAACCAAATTCAGGCAACAGCCTAAACCACCAAAGGAGATCACAGCCATGAAAAAAACATCAACAGACACAAAACAGACAGTTGCGGACATCATCACAGAAGCGATCATAGCTAAACTTGAAGCCGGTTGCATTCCCTGGCGCAAGCCCTGGAATGGTGCAGCAAACGCTCCAAAAAACCTTATCACTGGCAAGCCATACCGGGGCATCAATGCCTTTATCCTGGGCTGCTACGGCTTCACAAGTCCGTATTTTGCAACCTTTAAACAGATCCAGGAGAAAAAAGGCACCGTCAAAAAAGGCGCAAAATCAATTCCCGTCGTGTTTTACAGCATTAAAGAAGTGGCTGACCGGATCACAGGCGACGAGATCAATGTGCCAGTTCTGCGCTATTACCGGGTTTTCAATTTGGAAGACGTTGAAGGGATCGATGTCCCGACCCCGGAGGAAGTAACACGCGAGTTTTCAGCAATCGAAGAGGCCGAACGGATCGTTGCAGATATGCCGTTTTGTCCAGAGATTAAGACAGGGCAGGCAAAAGCCTATTATTCGCCATCGCTCGATTACGTCAACATGCCAAAAAACGAGCTTTTCCATTCTGATGAAGAATTTTACAGCACGCTTTTTCACGAACTGACACACAGCACCGGCCATTCTAACAGGCTGAACCGGTCAACAGTAACAAAAACCGCGCACTTTGGATCTTCTGAATACAGCAAGGAGGAATTGATTGCAGAGATGGGGGCGGCATTTCTTGCAGCAGAGGCCGGGATTGTTAACGCTACTATCGACAACAGCGCGGCATATATCAAAGGCTGGATTGCAGCTTTAAAAACAAAGGACAACCGGGGGATGGTTATCCAGGCAGCGTCAGCAGCCCAGAAGGCCGCAGACTACATTTTGAATATACCGGCACCGGCGGCAGTTTAACAAATCAAACCGGGGAGGGTAAAACCTCCCCCGAAATTCCCCAGGAGGAAAGAAAAATGCAGAGAGACTTTGAAATAATTCACACATACACAAGGGCGGAGGCGATAGCAGACGGCGTTTTGATCGACCTAACGACAAACTATCCGAATGAAGCAAAATTATTTAAATTTCCCGTCGCTTGTACAGATGCGGTCTGGCAGATCATCGACCAGGCAGCAACCAACAAACAGCATCATCAAACACATGCCGGCATCATCTGGGACATTCTTTATATGAGTATTCACGGAATTACTCGCAGATTCTCTGATGCAGAGCATTTGTTTACTGTGATCATAACCGGAGCAAGCCGGCAGCAAAATTACACGCTGAAAGCGATTTGTGGCCCGTCTGATGATCTTTCACCTTGCATTACCATATTGACCGAGTTTGAAGATTAAACTATAAACCCAGGAGGAAAGAAAAAATGAAAAAATCGATTATGGCCGTGGTTGTAATTATATCAATGCTGGTTTCCGGTTGCGCTGGTGTCTGCAATCCCAACGGCATCGGCATTGCGGCAGGATACGGCATGCAATCAGGCGTTGCAGGTATCCCAGGCCTTGCCCTAGCAGGCGGGCAGCTCGCCGCTTGTGGGGCATATTTGGGAGTTCAGAAGCTGATGGAGAAGCCGAAACCGGCAGAGTAAAGAAGAAGCAGAGGGGCCGGGAAACCGGCCCTCATATTTTTGTCGCGGCCCTGTCGGGCCGGGGTTGGGGAAGTAAGCTATTTTAAAAACAGTCTTTCAAAAAGATAAGAAACAAAGGCTGCTATTGAAATCAAAACATCACGAGGCTTTTAGGTGATCTAAATAATCAGCCCATTTTTGGATCATCTCTCGCCGCTCGTCGATTAGATCAACACGATCATATGCCGTACCATTTGGAGATTTTGTCAAATGTGCGAGTTGTATTTCTAACAGTTCTACATTGATTTTCAGCTGTTCGCGGCCCATGGTTCGCGCCATAGCGCGAAATCCGTGGCCAACCATTTCTTCACTGGAGAACCCCAGGGCTCGCAGAGCCATATTAACTGTATTCTCACTCATGCAGCGCGTTTTTCCGCGAGTGCTCGGAAAAACATATTTACCGGTTCCGGTAAACGGCTGTAAATCCCGCAATATTTCAACAGCTTGCTTACTGAGCGGCACGACGTGCGCTTTTTTCATTTTCATTTTTGTTGCAGGTATTTCGCATAATTCAGAATCAAAATCAATTTCCGACCATTCCAACGCGCGCAGGTTGCCGGGGCGCAAAAAAGACATAGGAGCGAGCAGGAGTGCTGCCCGGACTACATGACTGCCCGAATACGAATCGATAGCTTGTAATAGACGGGCAGCGTCTTTGGGTTTTGTGAATGCTGCATAGTTGTTGTTTTTGACCGCTGGTAAAATACCTTTCAACTGCAGGGCTGCATTGTATTTTACAACACCCAGCGCTATTGCATAACCCCAGATTTTTGTGCAGTCATACAAAAGCCGGTGTGCCCCTTCAAGCGCTCCCCTGCCCACTACTAATTGTAAATACTTCAGCAGCTCGGGCGGTTCAATTTCGTCGATCGGTCGTTTGCCGATTGCCGGGAAAAGATCATTTTCTAATTTGCGGAGCTTGTTTTTTGCGTGCTCTTCATCCCATTTTTTAGCATCAGCATGCGATTTATGCCAAGCCCGCGCAATTGTCTCAAAACTATTCAAGACAAATCCGGATGCTACTGCTTTTTTGTGTTTCTTCTCTGCTGCTGGATCTATACCAACTGCGACCTGTTCGCGGGCGGCTTTCCGTTTTTCTCTCGCGGCTGAGAGAGAAATTTCAGGATATGAACCCAGAGCAAGGATCTTCTCCTTACCCTCAAATCGGTATTTGAAACGCCACAACTTGCTGCCCGTCGGCATTACAACAACAAAGAGGCCGTCACCGTCAAACAAGGTGAACTGCTTGTCTCTGGGCTTTTCATTTTTGATTTGTGAATCTGATAAAGGCAGTGTTTTTCGTGCCATTTCCCCTCCCCTTCCACTTTTTAGGTATATGCAAAACAGTATAGGTATATTTTGCCAAAAAATCTATACCTAAAAACCGTGGATACAGGCGTATTCGACAGGACATCTGCGGACAAAAATGCCCTCGACAACAACAAAAACACCCTTTCTCCCAGGGGCTAAAAACAAGAAAAGCCCTTGCAATAACAAGGGCTTTTATACACTCAAAGACACTATAGGACATATACGGACAAGACAAAATTAATAAACCCAAAAAAGGTACTGGAGCCGATTGTCGGAATCGAACCGACGACCTCATCATTACGAGTGATGTGCTCTACCAACTGAGCTAAATCGGCAATCTGGTATCGGTCGCAGTGACCGTGGACCTGGATAATTACCCTAAAACAGAGCCTGCTGTCAATGCCATAAAGCTCTTTTCCAATGAAATTTCTGCTTTACCGCCGCCCGGATTAAAGCTACTATCTACCCCCTGAAAATCAATCAAATCCTCTCGGTTCAAATGGTCGCCATGTACTTTCGAATTATTACCGCATCAATCCTGCTGCTCCTGACGACCCTGCCGGCGTCGGCGGCAAAGTCAACCTCGATCACCCGCCTCGGCCATGCCATCCAGATGGGCGCCTTCGCCGATGTGAAAAACGCCGAACGTTTTACCACCAGGCTGCAATCCAAGGGGATCGAGGCCTTCTACTTCCGCAAGGACAACGGTGTTTACGCCGTTCGTTTCGGCGATTTCCCCAGCAAGGAGAAGGCCCGAGCCGTGGCCAACAAACTGGTGGCCGACCGTCTGATCGACAGCTACTACATCGCCCCCCCCAACGAGATCGTCTTCAGCCGCCCCAGGGAAGCGGGCTGGGAGAAGCAACAGCCGAACGAGGTCAGAAATCCTCGCGAGGCAATCCAACCGGTCGTTCCAAGGGAGCCACCCGTCAAGCCGCAACCCAAACCGGCCAGTAAAGAAAAGGATATGGGCGAAATCGCCGCACGCACCGCTGAACGCTTCGTTGGCATCCCCTATCGCTGGGGCGGTGACAACGTCGTGGAAGGCATGGATTGCAGCGGTTTCGTCAGGGCGGTCTACAACCTGTGCGGCCTGAGCATCCCGCGCACCTCCCGCGACCAGTACCGCGCCGGCGACGCGGTCTCCAGACAGGATCTGCAGGACGGGGACCTGGTTTTCTTCGGCTCCTCGGCCGACAAGATCAACCACGTCGGCATCTATGTCGGCAACGGCAAATTCGTGCATGCGCCGCGGCGTGGCGAAGAGATCCGGATCACCTCGGTTGAGGAGAATTATTTTGACAAACGCTACGTCGGCGCACGGCGCTATTTTTAATACTTCACAGGCATAAAGGATCAGATATGGCCATCATCAAACCATTCCGCGCGCTGCGCCCCCCCAGAGAGCTGGCTGAAAAAGTAGCCGCCCTGCCCTACGACGTGATGGATGTCGAGGAAGCCAGGGGCATGGCCGCCGGCAATCCCAACAGTTTTCTGCACGTATCCCGCCCCGAGATCGACCTGCCGGCGGAGATCGACCCGCACGACGAACCGGTTTACCTCCGGGGCAAAACCAACCTGAAGGAGTTCATCGCGCGCGGCGTCCTGGTACAGGACGGCAGTGATTCGTTCTACGTCTATCGCCAGAGGATGGGCAACATCACCCAGACCGGACTGGTGGTCTGCGCCAGCGTGGACGACTACCAGTCCGGCGTGATCAAGAAGCACGAGCACACCCGCGCCGACAAGGAAGAGGACCGCGTCAAGCATATCGACTACCTGGACGCCAATGATGAACCGGTCTTTTACCTTTCTCGCTCCTGCGGAGAGGTCGAGGGGATCATCGAAGGTGTCACCAACGGCCGGCCGGAATACGACTTTGTCAGCGACGACGGGGTTGGCCACACCCTCTGGGTAGTGGCGGACCGGAGCCTGATCGAACGGCTGATCGTGCTGTTCGCCGCAATTCCCAAACTCTACGTCGCCGATGGCCACCACCGCAGCGCCGCCGCCGGGCGGGTGCGCGAACTGCGCCGCGACAAGAATCCGGGGCACACCGGCAGCGAGGAGTACAACTCGTTCCTGACCGTGATCTTCCCCGAAAACCAGCTCAACATCATGCCCTACAACCGGGTGGTCCGGGATCTGAACGGCAACGACGCGGCCGGTTTCATCGAAAAGATCAGTGAATTTTTCGATGTGATTCCCTCGGCATCGCAGGTGCTTCCTTCACAGCGCCACCATTTCGGCATGTACCTGGACGGCAACTGGTTCAGCCTGAATGCCAAATCCACGATCATCAACGAAAAAGACACCGTTGACCGCCTGGATGTATCGATCCTGCAGAACAACCTGCTGAGCCCGCTGCTCGGCATCCACAATCCCCGCACAGACAAGCGCATCCATTTCGTGGGCGGCATCCGCGGCAACGACGAACTGGTCCGGCTGGTGGATTCGGGCGACTACGCTGTGGCCTTTGCACTCTACCCGACCTCGATCAGCGAACTGATCGAACTGGCCGACCAAGACCAGATCATGCCGCCCAAATCGACCTGGTTCGAACCCAAACTTCGCAGCGGCCTGTTCGTGCACCTGCTCTCCTGACCCGCCGTGATGACGGATCGCGCCGCACAGGCCATCAGGGAGGCCGAGGTATTCATCATCACCGCCGGAGCCGGCATGGGAGTGGATTCCGGCCTGCCTGACTTTCGTGGCGACCAGGGTTTCTGGAACGCCTACCCGATGTATGCCCGCCTGGGACTCTCCTTTGCCAATTGCGCCAATCCGGAGCACTTCGAGCGTGACCCGGCCTTCGGCTGGGGCTTTTACGGCCATCGCACCAACCTCTACCGAGAAACAGTCCCCCACGATGGCTTCAGGATCATCCTGAACTGGATAGCACGCAACAAGGCCGAATATTTCGTGGTCACCTCCAATGTGGATGGCCAGTTCCAGAAAGCCGGCTATGCCGAAGAGCGGCTGCTGGAAGTACACGGTTCGATCCACCACCTGCAGTGCCTGACCCCCTGCTGCCGCAACATCTGGCCCAACAACGAACAGATCGCTATCAACATGGACACGATGCGCTCCCGCGGCATTCCCGGATGCCCCTACTGCCACGGCGTCAGCCGCCCCAACATCCTGATGTTCGGTGACTGGTCCTGGATTTCCGATCGCACCGAACAGCAGCGCGCAAGGTTCGGCCGCTTTCAGCGCGACCAGCTCGGCAAGCGGACGGTGGTGATCGAAATGGGCGCCGGCCGGGCAATTCCCACCATCCGCTACACCTCTGAAGAGCTGGGGGAAATATCCGGAACCACCGTTATCCGCATCAACCCCCGCGAATCCGAAATTCATGCTCCGCACGTATCAATTGACTGCGGCGCTCTGGAAGGTTTGCAACTGTTGGATAAATTAATTTAATGTACATTTCTTTTCGATAAAAACTTCCATCTCATATCATATTGTTACACCTGCACGCCCTCCTATTCCCGACTATTTCTAACAAGAATCAATTAAAAACTTAATATATTTGGCACCTATTGTGCAAAAAAGTGCAATCGATTTCATTAATTAAAGCAATTATTATCGTACAGATCGTGCGGCTGATTTTGCATGAATTTGCTGGATATGTATGTCAGGAGGGTCTGAATGAGTGTCCGTGGATTTCAGGTAGCCATGGTTTCGTCCTTGTTGCTGGCGTTGATATTCATGCCAAATGGCAGAGTTGAAGCAGCGCTTCCGTGCTATGGCTGTCATGGCACGGACACCCCGGCCGATGTCAGGCCCGAGGATTCCTCCGAACGTAATATCGCCACGGGCGGGTTTGTGGGCAACCACCGCCGGCACATGCCCGGTCCGGCCAGCACGGCTAACTGCAACACCTGCCATCCCGGCAGCAAGGACTACCTGTCTTCCCACCGTGACGGCCATATCAAGATCGGTTCCAGAATAAACGCATCTCCGCTCCTGACGCCCTACAAGAACAGCACCTCGGCCTTTCCCCAGAGCGCCACACCGGCGCCGGGAAGCTGCGCCAACGTCAACTGCCACTTCGAAGCATCCACTCCGGCCTGGGGCAGCAATCCGGCGGCAACCAACTGCGCCACCTGCCATAACGCACCGCCCAGCGATGGCAGCCATGGCAAGAAACATGGCCAGACCTACGGCAACGGCCCGGAAAGCTGCGCCAGATGTCATCCCAACCATCTGGCCGAATCGCATACCTTTGCACATGCCACCAGCGCCGGCAAACGCGGGCTGCAGATCCGCTTCGGAACTCCCAACAGCGGCGGAACTTATTCAGGCACTCCGCTGAAAGTCAGGCTGGGCTACCCGGATTACCTGCCGAGCCAGAATCCCCCGCGCCAGGGCAGTTGCAGCGGCATCTACTGCCACAGCGACGGCCTCGGCAATCCGCCCAAGGACACCCCGCAGTGGTCGGCCTTGACCACCACCAGCTGCGACTCCTGCCACCGCTACCAGGGTGTCGCCTATCTGAACATGACTTCCAACGGGCACACCAAGCTGGCCGATTACCGCTGGATCAGAAAATACCCCTGCACCTACTGCCACTCGGCCACGATCTCCTCGACCATCCCCTCACCGGGCATGCCGCCGGTTGACAGCTCGCTGATCATGGGCCGCTCCGTGAACGGGCTTTTCAGCAGCAGCCGGCACGTCAACGGCGTCAGGGATGTCTCCATGAACCAGTTCTGGCGCATCGAGGGTGACCGCAAGACATACCCGCAGCCCAGTTACAATTCCACAACCAAGGTCTGCGACAACGTCTACTGCCACAGCGACGGCACCACCGACCCGGAATCGATCAGGGCCTTCCCCTGGAACCAGCGCGGCACCGAATGCAATAGCTGCCACGGCCACCAGCGCAGCGAAAACTGTATCGACTGCCACAACGGCACCCGGGAATTCCTGATTGACGGCAAGCAGACCGTTCTATCGCTGCAGTCCGCCTGGCCGGCCGGCCAGGAATGGATGTCGGCCATGCCGATGTTTCCCAATGAGGGAACCAACAAACCGCGCGCGAACTCACATCCCAGGCACATGCAGACCAATTTCAGCTGCGCCGAATGCCACTACAACACCATCCTTGCCGGCGGAGAGTGCAAGCTGTGCCACGACGGCAGCATTGGCAAAATGGGCGAAGCCTCCCATCTCAACCCGGCCTTCCATGTCAACAAGGTCCGGGACGTGAGTTTCAAGCAGGGGGGCAGCTACAACCGCGACCTCAAATCCTGCTCCAACACCAAGTGTCACACCGGCAGCGATCCGCAATGGGGAGCCTCCACCAACAGTGCCATCATCTGCCTCTCCTGCCACGGAACCGAGTCGGAAACGGATCTGGACGACTTCGGCAGCGTCAACGACACCAAGGCCCAGATCAGCCTGCCGCAGTGGCGCAACACCGGCCACGGCCGCAAACAGACGGTTTCCGGCAACTACAAATCCGGGAACCCGGCCGCCAACTTCCCCGGCAACCCCTGCTGGTACTGTCATGACAACAAGGTGTTGCACAACTACAGCGGCAATCCCTTCAGGCTCAAGATCCACCCCCAGATAGTCAAGCGCTACGAGCGGGAATGCGTCTACTGCCACATGGAGCGCACCGACGTGGAATGCCTCAGCTGCCATAACACGGCCGAGTCGCTGGCGCCCCAGATCAGTTCGATTTTTTACAGCATTTCGGCCAGATGGCCGAACCGCTCCACCGTCACGCGCCCCAACCACGCGGTGATGTACAATTCCGAAACCAGGACCGCGACTTCGTGCATAACCTCTGACTGCCATTTTGTCGATCCGGCCACCCCCTCCGCCGACATGAAGATCCACAACAACGGCTCAGTCAAATGGACCTCCCAGCAGAAGGAGGATGTCAGGAACCAGTACCAGATGATGGGGGTCTGCCTGCAGTGCCACGACGATAACAGCAACGGCAAGTGCAACGGCTGCCACGACGGCACCCTTCCCAAATACCGACTGGGTTACGATCCGGGAACCGGTTATATCGTACCCTCCGTGGCCAAGGCTTCATCGGTGCACTTCGGCTACAAACACTACAAGAAGTATGTGGAGAGCAACACCTGGAGCGGCGGCAAATTCTGCTGGGATTGTCACGATCCCCACGGCGACGGCAACATCTACATGGTCCATGACAACGTAGCCACCGAGACCGACGGCAGGTTCGGCATTCCCCTTCCGGGCAAGCGCGCCCCGGTCGTCTTCTCCCAGAAACTGACCGGCGAGGATTACGCCAAGAGCATCGGCACCATCAATGGCATCTGCAACGTCTGCCACTCGACCAACGCAAAACATTACCGCAGCGACGGCGGCGACGGCCACAACACCAAGTACGTCTGCACCAAGTGCCACGAGCACCGTTTTACCGACAGCCATGCCGACAGGAAATCCTGTAATACCTGCCACAAGAACAAACCGGTGCCGCGCCACTCCGGCTTCGGGTTGCCGATGGACTGCGTCAAGTGCCACAACGGCAACGTCGGCGCTAGGGTGGACGTGATCGGCCAGTTCATGGGCAATTCGCACCATGTGCAGGGCATCCCCATCAGCAACAAGCATTGCTACCAGTGCCACTGGGAATCGACCCCCGAAGGGTTGATCAACAACCAGTATCACGAAGGTTTCAACTTCAAGAACTACACCAGCCTCAAGAACGCCAAGGTAGACCTGGTCATCTACGGCGCCGGCAATCGTCCGCTGATCTACCGGCTCTACTCGTCAACCTCCGGCCGAGCCACAACTTCGCAGTTCACCGCCGCCAACATCAAGAGCAGCAATATCAACGTGGAAAGAAAGGAAGTCGGCAATGTCACCAACCACTGCCTTGGCTGCCACAGCGACCGGAACAACGAGCTCAAACCCTTCGATGACTGCAAGACGCCGCGCCAATACGCCTGGGATCTGAGCAGCATCGACGCCCGCTACTCGCAGAAAGCCACCACCAAATGGGGCAAATATTCCACCGCCAACACCAACGTCAAATTCAAGGTCACCAAGGCCCTGTCCGCGCACGGGAACGCCGCCGACAACCAGGGGGGCTGGAATCCAGCCACCGGCACCGATGCCAACATCTCCGACACCCGTCCCGGCTTCAGCGGCATGAGCAGCGCCCGTAAATCGGTGCAGTGCTTCGACTGCCACAACTCGCACGGTTCCAAGGCGGGCGGAGTCACTTCCAGCTACGCCTCCTACAGCGGCCTCAAAAACGGAGCCAACCTGAAGGAAGTAACCTCCGGCAAGGGGGGCTACCAGGTCAACTACTACGCCAAAGCCAAGGCCGACGGCCTGGGTGTGGTCAACCCCTACAACGCCGGCGCGGCCCAATGTTTCGATTGCCACCTGACGGCCAGCAAGGGAACCCCCGGCACAGAGGGGACCCCCTGGGGCTACCAGGCCACCTTCAACGCCTCGCAACCGATCAAGGGTTACCGCGACGGCTACAAGTTCGGTGACAAGAGCAACGCCACCTACCAGCTGGCGCCCGGTTTCAAAACCGGCAAGACCATCACCGGCGGCCACTTCAAGGCATCCTCTCCGCTCAAGAAAGGCGCGATGGATCCGATCGACGGACTCTGCACACCCTGCCACGACCCGCACGGCGTCAGCCCGACGCTGGGATCACTCAAGAATTACGCCGTGCCACTACTCAAGGACACCTGGATGTCCTCCCCCTACAAAGAGGACTTCCCCTCGCCAACTCCTTTCGGCCCCAACGCCAACGCACAGGGCT
>Ga0154448_1066_pt1 | contig 37808 bp, 34 predicted proteins | sample RifGroC2_FD_105641 | JGI IMG/M metagenome (GOLD analysis project Ga0154448, IMG submission 105641) | Geobacteraceae bacterium GWC2_55_20
CAGCACCGTATCCACCAGCATCGCCTTCATGTCGGCGCGGTCGAAGGCCTCCACGATGACCTGGCAGGGGGCGAACAGTTCCGGAATATTGTCCGGCGTCAGCAGGAGCGGGTGCGCTTCGACGCTGATATAGGGGTTGATCCTGGCCAGGTTTTCGGCCAGCGCCTCCACCTTGAGGCAGCCGATCTGGTCGATGAAGAACTGCTGTCGATTGAGGTTGGAGGGTTCCACGACGTCAAAATCGGCGATTATCAGCCGGCCGACCCCGATGCGGGCCAGGGCCACCGCCACCGATGAGCCGAGCCCACCTGCTCCGGCAATTCCGACGCAGGACTGTTTGAGCCGGGCATGGACGCCGGGGGTGTGGCGTGCCGCCATCAGTGCTTCCAGTTCATCGCGGTCAGGGCGTTCGCCGCGCCGGATCAGGAACGCTTCGTCATCTTCCTTCAGGCATGTGTCGGGTGGAGCCGGGAAGCCGTTCAGGATCAGCACGTCGGCTCCTGGTCTATGCTCACTGGCCAGTTCCGCCAGGGTTGTTCCGGCGCTGGTTTCGAACCGCTTTTCGTTGATGCGAATCTTCATGGTAAGAATAAATCCTTCAAGCAGGGTATTGTTGTGATCAGGCGGCCTGGTTGCCGGCAGATGTCGGCAGCACGGCTGCCATCACGCGGCTGACGGCATCGGTGCCGAAGCCGGGGATCGAGGCATCCGGGCTGCCACCACTCCACTTCTCGATCAGTATCCGCTGTAACATATCCAGCCGGGAACTGATGTTCAACTGAGTATTTTCGTCTGTCGGCTCTTCCTCTTCGTCAAATGGCACCAGTTCCGGCAGTTCCAGCCCTTCCAGTCCCCAGTTGCGGACGGTCAGGTCGTGGACCGGCGCTCCCAGGCGGCGCATGGCTTCCATCAGTGCCCCGGCGGAAATTTCGGCGCCCTGATGAGATGAAATATACTCCGACGCAGCTCCCAGCAACACGAAGTATTCCACATGATGTAAAAGGCCAAGCGTGAAGGCCTCGCCCGGTGACATGGACAGATCGGAGGAAAGCTGCTGGCAGGCCATGGCCATCATCAGCGACAGTTCGGTGACCCATCCAACTTCGCGGTGCAGTCCCTTGCCACGCAGGATGCGGGTGCGCAGCGACATCATGATCACCAGCCCCTGGATCTGGTTGAAGCCGACCCTGGTTACCGCCAATTGCAGGTCATGGACCGGAATAGTTGCGCCGTAATAGACCGAGTTGGCCAGCTTGATCAGCTCGGCCGACAGCGCCGGGTCGCTTTTGAACATGTCCACGAAATCCGAGGCATTGACTCTATGGCTGGAGAGCAGTCTCTGGATATGCAGCGCAGCTTCGGGGAGCAGAGGTATTTCGAACGTGTCGGTTCTAAGCTTCTTAAGCAGGGTCGCTATGAAGGTCCGGTCGTAGAACGAGAGTTGCTGCAGGTCGGCCGGTGGTATCTCGGCCAGCAGTGTCAGCAGGAAATCCGTGGCATCCGGTTCCAGGCGCCTGACCGGATCAGCGGCAGGTTCCTGTTGTCCGGGCGGCTGTGGGGAGTTGACGCCGTTAAAGCTGTCGTCCGGGTTTGTGGCTGCGCCCGGCAGTTCCTTGTTGCCCAGCAATCTCCTGAGCCATTCACATAGATGTTTGAACCAGCTTTCCATTGGATACCCCGTACCCGATCAGCAGGATGAGTGCGTTAACGTAAGACGGCCAAATCCAGACGTCGCTGAGGCGGACGCCCGGACAGAGAACCGCAACCCGTTGCAGCGAGGTATATTGGGGTATTTACGGCACTAAATCAAGCGTATCCGTCAATCAGCCCATGGCCTGTTGCAGGTCGGCGATCAGGTCTTCCGGATCTTCCAGTCCCACCGACAGTCGCACCAGCGTGTCCTTGATCCCCTTGCGTTCCCGCTCCTCCTTCGGTACCGAGGCGTGCGACATCCTGGCCGGGTAGGAGATGATGCTCTCGACCCCTCCCAGGCTGACCGCAAAGGCCGCCAGCTGCGAGTTTTCCAGCAGCCGCTTGGTGGTTTCAAACGAGTCCAGCTCAAAAGAGAAGACCGCTCCCGGACCGTCGGCCTGGGCTGCGTGGATCGTGTGTCCGGGATGCTCCGGCAGGCCGGGATAGTGCAGGGCGGTGATCCGCTGGTGCGACTTGAGCCATTCCACGATCCTGAAGGTGTTCTTCTGGCTTTGATCCATCCTGACCTTGAGGGTTTTGATCCCACGCAGCGTCAGGAAGGAATCCTGTGGTCCCAGCCCGGTACCGAAGGCGTTCTGGACGTAGCGGATGCGCTGGCCCAGTTCGGCATCCCTGACGACGGCAAAGCCGCAGATCACATCGCTGTGGCCATTCAGGAACTTGGTGCCGCTGTGTAGCACGATATCGCAGCCCAGTTCCAGCGGACGCTGCAGGTAGGGGGTCATGAAGGTGTTGTCCACCAGCGTGATGATGCCGTGGCTGCGGGCGATTTCCGCAGCTCCGCGCAGGTCGGTGACTTTCAAGAGCGGGTTGGAGGGGGTCTCCAGGTAGATGCCCTTGGTTTCGGGCCGGATCGCGGCCTCGATGGAGGCCAGATCGGTGGCATCCACGAAGGTTGAATTGACGCCCATCCGGCTGAAAATGGTCGAGAGCACCCGGTAGGCGCCGCCGTAGACATCGTCACAGACCACCAGGTGGTCGCCGGGGGAGAAGATCATCAGGGTCGTGGAGATGGCCGCCATGCCCGAGGCAAAGGCCAGGCAGCGGCTGCCCCCTTCCAGCACGGCGATCGTGTCCTCCAGCGCCTCGCGGGTCGGGTTGTCGCCGCGGGCATAATCATACTTGCTGAAATGGTCCACCGAAGTCTGGCGGTAGGTGGATATCTGGTAGATCGGCACGCCCAGCGCGCCGGTCTGCTGATCGATATTCGGGCCGCCGTGGATCAGTTTTGTCGCGAGTTTCATCTGTAACCTCCCTTATCCTTCCAGAGCTTGTTTCAAGTCCGCAATCAGGTCTTCTGCATCCTCGATCCCCACCGACAGGCGCAGCAGCACGTTATTGATGCCGAGGCGCGCCCGCAGTTCGGGCGGGATGTCGGCGTGGGTCTGCACCTCCGGGAAGGTGATCAGGCTTTCGACCCCTCCCAGGCTTTCGGCAAACGAGATCAGCCCGGTTTTCAGCAAAACCTGCTCCACCAGCGCGTGATTGTCAACCTCAAAGGCGATCATCGCGCCAAAACCGCGGGCATTGCGCTTCATCAGGTCGTGATCGGGATGTTCACTAAGTCCAGGATAATAGACCTTTGTTATGCGTGGATGGGAAGCCAGCCAGGTTGCAATCTTTTGGGCATTTTCCTGGTGGCGGTCCAGTCTGACCGAGAGGGTCTTCATGCCGCGAATTACCAGCCAGGAATCCTGTGGCCCCAGGGTCGCGCCGACCGAGTTCTGGTGAAAGTAGACCCGTTCGGCCAGGGCCGGGGCCTTGACCGTGACCAGGCCGGCGACGGTGTCGTTGTGTCCGGCCAGGTATTTGGTGGCGCTGTAGACCGCGATGTCGGCGCCCTGATCCAGCGGACGCAGCAGATAGGGGGTCAGGAAGGTGTTGTCGGCGATCAGCAGCAACCGGTTTTCTTTGCAGATGGCCGAGATGGCCGGCAGATCGGCGAATTTGAGCAGCGGATTGGTCAGGGTTTCGACGAAAACAGCCTTGGTGGATGGTTGCAGCGCGGCGCGCACAGCTGCGGTATCGCTGGTGTCCACATAGCTGAAGGAGAGGCCGAATTGGTTGAAGACCTTGTCGAACAGGCGGCAGGTGCCGCCGTACAGGTCTTCGGTCACGATGATATGGTCGCCGGACTTGAAGAGCAGCAACAGGTTGGCGATGGCTGCCATGCCCGATGAGTAGGCGAAACCGCGCGCGGCGCCGTCCAGCCGGGCAATGCCGTCCTCCAACGCCTGGCGGGTGGGGTTGCCGGAACGGCTGTAGTCATAACCGGTGCTCTGGCCGAGTCCCGGATGCCGGAAAGTTGCTGTCTGGTAGACCGGAACCGATACGGCTCCGGTGCGAGTGTCCCATTCAAGTCCTATCTGTACCGCCTGCGTGCCGATGTTCATAAGTACCTCCAAAGTAAGAATCCCCTTCCGGGGTGCGGAAGAGGATCTTTTGGATGGCACTCTTCCTTATCTGTCGAAACCGGTGAAGGTTTCGCTGGATTTGGCACCTTGCTTTTCCAAGCTGGTTGCCGCGACGTCACAGGGCCAGTCCCTCGGTCGCTCTTGATAAGAAGTATATGTCGTTTACTTGATGCGCTTACTGTTGTTTCAAGTTATCAGTTGCTCTGTAATCTTGTCAATAATTATTTTACGGAATATACGCAAATTTAACGGGTGTATGATCCGTAGTGCTCTAATCTCAGCTGTCCGCTGATACAACCCGGTTGCGTCCCGTCTGCTTGGCAAGATACATGCGCCGGTCGGCCCGCTGCAAAAGCTGCTCAGGCGTCGCAGTCGGCTCATCGCCCGGAACCAGCGTGACTGTGCCAAAGCTGGCGGTGATTCTGATCGAACCGGAATCTTCCGCACCGGGTCCGAGTTCGATCCGTTCGCGGATCCGTTCCGCAACCACGCAACATCCGGCCGTATCGGTTTCGGGTAGCACGATAACAAACTCCTCCCCACCGAAACGCGCCACCCAGTCGATATTCTGGCGGATGGATGAGGTGATGTTTCCAATACAACGCTTGAGAACCGAATCTCCGGCATGATGGCCATGGTTGTCATTGACCTGTTTGAAATGGTCCAGGTCGCAAATCATCACCGAAAGCTGGTGCCGGTATCGATAGGCCCGCTGCACTTCATGGTTGAGCTGTTGATCCATGTAGCCGCGGTTGAAGGCGCCGGTCAGCGGGTCATGAATCGACAATTCCCGTATTTCATAGAGACTTTTTCTGAGCGCATCCTCCAGGTCAAGAATTCGGCGGGCTCCCTTGAGCCTGACTTTGAGTTCGGCCGGGTTGACCGGCTTGACAAGATAGTCGTCGGCGCCCGATTCCAGCCCCTCGACAACAGCATCCGGTGAATTCTGGGATGTGAGCAGGATCAGGTAGGTGTAACTGTCGGTCTTCAGGCTGCGGATGGCATGGCAGAGGGCGGTGCCGTCCATTTCCGGCATCAGCCAGTCGGTGACCACGATCGGGAACGGTTCCCGCTTGAACAGGTCCAGCGCCTCGCGGCCGTTTGGAGCGGTAACGCAGGGATAGCCCTCCTGTTCAAGGTACATCTCGATCATGGCGCAGGAGAGTGGATCATCCTCTACAACCAGGATTCTGGGAAGCGTCAATATCTCTTTCTGGAGCTGGACTGTCATGATGACCCTGTTGGAACTAAGCTGATTCAGCTAAAAGTCGCATAAGTATGCCTGGCAAATGCAGTTTACCAAAAAATACAAATAACACAAAACATATCAAGAATGGTCACATCGCCGTTATATGGCTTTGTCCGTCCATTTGCCATTTACCAGGCGCAAAATACCATGAGGGTTGGCATTCTTAAGTGGGGCGGGGAGGAGGCTGTCAGGATATCCCTGGTAGCAGACCGGGCGCAGGAAACGATCCATGGCCAGCGAGCCGACCGAAGTCGTGCGGTTGTCCGATGTCGCCGGATACGGTCCGCCATGCACCATTGCATCGCAGACTTCCACGCCGGTCGGGTAGTCATTGAAGATGATTCGTCCTACCCTTGTTTCAAGAGCCTCAATCAATGGCAGGCAGTCACTCAATTCGCACTGTTCGGCAAACAGGCTGGAGGTGAGATGGCCATGCAACTCCGGAAGCAATTCAATCAGTTCCTGTTGATCACTGACAGCAACCAGAACCGTTACCGGTCCGAAAACTTCGTTTTCCAAGGGGTGGTCCCGGTGATGCAGCAGAGAGGAATCGGCCAGGAAAACAGTGGGTAGCGCCCTGTTTTCGTTATGTGTGCCGCCGCTCAGGCACTTAATACCTGGCAGCCGGTAAAGGCGATCCATCCCGTCATCATAGTTATTCAGAATTCCCCGATTAAGCATCACGGCCGGTTCTTTTTCTCCGATTGCCGCGGCTAAATGGTCGCGGAACCGGTCGAAATATTCACCTTTGAATCCGATCACCAGCCCGGGTTTGGTACAGAACTGGCCTGAGCCCAAAGTGGCGGAAGCGGCCAGGCCGGCGGCGATCAGTTCGCCGCGTTGCTCAAGGGCTTTTGGCAACAGAATGACCGGATTGATGCCGGACATCTCGGCAAACACCGGTATCGGTTCCGGGCGTTGTGCTGCAAGTTCACATAGGGCCTGTCCCGCCCGAAGTGAACCGGTGAAAGCGACCGCCTTGATGCCGGAAGCTTTTACAAGATCGGCGCCGATCATGTTGCCGAAGAGCATTCCGAAAACACCCGCGGGCAGATTACAGCGGCGAAGCGCACGTACGAGCGCTCCGGCTACCAGTTCGGAGGTGGCCGGATGGCCGGGATGCGCCTTGACAACCACAGGACAGCCGGCCGCCAGGGCGGATGCGGTGTCGCCTCCGGCAACTGAGAAGGCCAGCGGGAAGTTGCTGGCGCCGAATACGGCCACCGGACCCAGTGCGATGCGGTACTGGCGGATATCCGGCCGGGACAGGGGCTGGCGTTCGGGGAGAGCCGTGTCAATCCGGACACCCAAAAAATCACCGCGACGCAGCACCTGGGCAAAGAGGCGCAGCTGGTTACTGGTGCGCTGCCGTTCACCGCGAATCCTGGCTTCCGGCAGACCACTCTCCTGCATTACCACACCAATAAAGTCATTATCCAGCTCATCCAGTTCCCCGGCAATCGTTTCCAAAAATACGGCCCGTTCTTCAATGCCGGTTTGCCGGAATTGCATAAACGCTACTGTGGCAGCCGCAACCGCCTGTTGAACTTCCTCTCCGGTCGCTTCAAAAAAAGTGTAGGGAAGCGCTGCGCCGGTCGAGGCATCAGAGGAGGAAAATGCAACTTTGGACTGGGCTACACGCTGGCCGTTGATAAATTGTTTTCCGATAATATTCATAACAAGCTCCCTTGCCCGTTTATTCCGGCAGCAGTCCTTCCATTTCCGGTTTGAAGATCGCCCAGACCCTCTGCTTCATCCGTGCAAAGAACTCCCTGGTGACAAAAGCGGGCAGGGTTACGTTGGGGTTTGGATTTTCAAAAACCTGTCCCGGCAGTGTGTACTCATCGTCCTCGTATCCTTGGCGGAGTTCCAGCGCCAGGCCGCGCAGATAGGCGCGACGAACGGCGGTGACAATCTCCTCGGAAGAAACCTTTAATCCTGTCGCTTCGCCGATCGCCCTGGAAATCAGTTCATGCCCCATGCCGACACCGACAAACTTGCAGAGGCCGATCATGTCATAGCCTACCTGCAGGAGGCCCTGGCGGGTAATAACCTCAACCCAGTCATCCAGTCCGGTCTTTCCTTCCTTGGCAAGATACATGTGTGTTCCCATGGACATGTGCCCACCGGCGATGGCAAAGGCGTAGGCCGGGTTGGTTTCCGGCAGGTAGGCAGGCAGCTCCAGCCCCTTGACATGCATTGCATATGACGTTTCGCCGGTCTGCTCGGAAAGGCGTTTGACTCCCCGCCCGACCTCACTGAGTTTTCCTCGCCCGGTCCTCACAATCAGTTCCCTGATCTGATCAAACTGTCCGAAGGCGACTCCATCGCAAAGTGGCTGGTCAGGATGACGGGCATTGTAGTCGAGCACATACGAGATGGTGCTGCCAAGGGAAATGGCGTCCATGCCCAAATAGTCGCATAGATGGATCAGTTCCGTGACCTGGCGGCTATCGTTGATGCCGATATTTGATCCGAACAGAATCAGCGGCTCGAAGTCGAACTTTGCGGCAAGCGCTCCGCGGCTGCCGTCGGCATTGCGGTGGTACAGGTTGTTGTGGCAGCGGATGCCGCAACGGAAACAGGCCTCGCTATGGACATCAAAATCCTTTTCTACGTTTGGGCGGAACAGCCCGGCGACATCTTCATCCCCCTTGGGACGGAAGTTGTTTTCCGGAACCGCGTGAAATGCCTGCAGCACATCAATATTGGCCCAGGTTCCGCCGTGTCCTCCCTGGCTGACCGGCTGAAACCTGGCTGAACCGCCATTCTTGATGACATCCCGGTTGACGTCGCGCATATCGGGGGTGATTTTGCCCATCTTGTCGCTGCTTTGAGCTACAATTGCGATCAGGTTTTTGTACCCCATCATGCTTCCCATGCCGCCTCGGCCGGCGAAGCGAGATTTCCCCTCTCCCGACTTCAGCTGATTATCCGTGCTCAGAATTATCGCACCCATGTAGACACTATTGAAGTTTTCGCCGGCGGGTCCAATCACGGCAAAATGGGCATCCGCATATTCCTTGTGCAGAGCCATGATTTTTTCGTGACCGGTAAGCCCCAGCAGATGCACGGCAGGTTTGATCTCAACTTGCGGGCCATTTTCACCATCGCTGAAAACGGCATATACCGGCGTTGCTGACCGGTTTTCAAAAATGACTTCGTCCAGCCCGGTCCACTTCAGCTTGTTGCCGAAATTTCCGCTTCCGGCAGACCACATGGCCGATGGAAGCCCCTTCCTGGACTGTTTGAGCGGGCTGTAGGATGAAAAATATGACCTGAGGCCGGTCATTACGGTTGAGCCGGTCAGAATGCCTATGTTGAGAATAAGCGGGTTTTCCGGGCAGTATGCTTCCGAAATTTTACGTTCTGCCAGGATCTGGTATGATCTGCCGAAGCCGCCCAGGACATCTTCCAGGTTTTTACATGGCACATCTTCCTGGGTTGCCGTTCCTGTCTCCAGATCTACGACGCAGCGGCGGTACAATACGGTGGACGGGTCTGTCACCGGGTTCTGACTTAGTATGCGCATGTGCTTGCTCCTTTTGATGAATTACTCACCATGGCTTTACGTTAGCTCGGTGTTAGACCAGCGTCCAACCGGAGTGGGTCAGCCGCCGTCAAGCATGGGAAGTAGGGAAACCGTGTCGCCGTTTTGCACCACTTCTTCAAGCGGTACATGATATCCGTTTTTCAAGCGGATAAGGTATTCCGATGGAATACCGAGGTCCGTTACGATGGTTTGAATTGTGCTGCTGTCCGGATACTCACGTACTGCAGAGTGGAATCGTCCGATGCATAAAGAACCATATAGTTTAACGGTAATCTGCATTCGCTATTTCCTGACAGACATCTTGGAAATCAGTAAAGGTAATGCTTAAAACGAAGTGTTTCGAGTTCATTTCGGGAACACCTCGCGGATGTTCCGGTCCTCTACATGTACTTGATGTTGCCGACCCAAGTCCCGGTTCGTTGATCACAATTATCCGGGATTTTGCATCAACATGTGAACAATTGCAATCATCTAAAGAAATATCATGAGCTAAAAAAAATTAAATGTGACATTGGTGCTGGTGCGGAGATGATTCATTGCCATGGATTGTAAGCCTTTAAACAAAAAAAGCTGCCTGATTGCAGGCAGCCTTGCGATGACTGGATAAAACATACTATTTCACTTTCAGTGCTTTTTGCTGAAATCCCTGAAAGAGCCTTTGGGCGGAGGCGGTAACGGTCGCTTGGGAGTAGTGCTGTCCCAGATCATCTTGGACAGGCTCTTCTCAACCGGTGACATTACCAGCGCCAGCAGGAAAATCAGAAAAAAGGCCATGGTAAATATGAGCAACATGCCGAAAGACACGACAATCGCTTCCAAAACAACAGGCATGACCGCCTCCAGTGGATTCCATCAGAGTTTACAGCTCTTACACAGTTTAATTATACATGATGAATTTGAAAATGAAAGCTCTGATTGCGCATGAACAAAGAGTTGGCTGCGCCAAAAAAAATGGTGCATTTTTTTTTAATTTTGGGGTATTGTCTCAAAGTTAAAAAGTAGCATTTCATAGCAGTCACAATTTATATACGCCGGGAGAAAGCATTGGCAACCAACGAACGAAGCTTTGTAGAGACCGTCTGGGATTTTTTCTGTTCACTTAAGCTTACCCTCTTTTTGCTGATTTCATTGGCGCTCACATCCATAATCGGTACTGTCCTGCCGCAGGGGCAATTGCCCCCGGAATATGTGGCCCAGATCAGTCCCACCAAGCTGCAGATATATTCAAAGCTTGGTTTTTTCGACATGTATCACTCCTGGTGGTTCATATCCCTGTTGTACATATTCAGCCTCAATCTGGTTTCCTGTTCCATCAAGCGTCTTCCGCATGTGTTCAAGTTTGTCAGTGAACCCACCCTGGTTTTAACTGAATCCGCACGTAATGCCTATTCACTGAGAAGAGAGATAGCCGTATCGGGACCGATGGAAAAATGCCGTGAAAGTCTGGCCGCGTTTCTTGGCGCGGAGTTTTCTTCGCCGGTTGTGACGGAGCATAACGGCGAGCTACATCTTTTTTCCCAGAAGAGTGCCTGGTCGCGATTGGGCGTGTATGTAGTTCATCTGAGTATTCTGGTTATTTTTGTGGGCGCTATTATCGGTTCGTTATCCGGATATAAAGGGTTTGTCTCGATTGTTGAGGGGACCAGCATTAATACGGTTGAAGGGCGAAACGGTAACCAGATACCGCTTGGGTTCGAGGTGCTCTGTGAAAAATTTAGTGTTGATTTCTATGCCACGGGTGCTCCCAAGGAATTCAGGAGCATATTGACCGTTCTGGAGAACGGCAAACCTGTACCGGGATATTCACAGGTAAAGGTAATCGTCAATCACCCCCTCACCTACAAGGGAATCACCTTTTATCAATCCAGCTATGGACAGGCCTCCGAAGGGAGTGAACATTACATTACCGTAACTCCCCGTTCCGGTGGTACTCCTGAAAAAATTGCGGTTCATGAAGGCGCAGCGGTGACACTTGCTGATGGAACCATGGTCAAGCTGCTGGAGGCAACCCAGGAAGTTCGAGAGTTTGCGCCCGGTTTTTCAGGTCCGGCAGCCAGGATAGAGGTTACGCGCAAAGGCGCCACACCACAGACTTTCATTATATTCAAGGATTTCCCGGAAATGAATGCACAGCGTGGAGATGCGCTGATTTTTGGTTATGATGGGACAAACGCCCGAATGTATACCGGTCTTCAAGTCGCCAAGGATCCGGGGGTTTGGGTTGTCTGGCTCGGATGCACGCTGATGGTGGTCGGTCTCTATATCGCCTTCTTTATGTCTCACAAGCGGATCTGGCTTGTAATATCCAAGGGGCATGCCCGTATCTACGGCAATGCCAGCAAGAATCAGGCGGCTTTCGAGATGCAGTTCGATGCAATTGCAGAGAAGTTTCAAAAGTTGAAAATTTAGCGGAGGATAACTGTTCATGACCAGTTCCATGTTTTTTAATGTCGCAACAATCGCCTACTTGATTTCCATGATCGTATTCTTTGCATTTCTTGCCGGTAGAAACAAAACCATCGGCTTTGCCGGGAGTTTGATTGCATATGCCGGGCTTGCGGTTCACACCCTGGCAATCGGTCTGCGCTGGAAGGAATCGTACGATATGGGAGTCGGTCATGCACCGATGTCCAACCTGTACGAGTCGATAGTTTTTTTTGCATGGACGATTGTTCTGTTGTTCGCCTATATCGATCTGAAATATAAATACCGTATTATCGGCGCGTTTGTTATCCCGTTTGCACTGTTGGGCATGGCTTGGGCACAGCTTGGGATGAATACCGGAATTGAACCCCTGGTTCCTGCTCTGCAGAGCAACTGGCTGTTGTACCATGTCATCACCTGCTTCCTCGGATATGCAGCGTTTGCCGTTGCCTGTGGCATTTCAATCATGTATCTGATAAAGGCGGCGCTTGAAGGTAACGATTCTTCCGCGCAGGCCGGCGGTTTGATGTCCATGTTTCCACCTCTTAAAGTGCTGGACGATCTCAACTACCGCGCAATCATGATCGGTTTCCCGCTGTTGACGCTCGGCATCATTACCGGTGCCGCCTGGGCCAATTATGCCTGGGGTACATACTGGAGCTGGGATCCAAAGGAGACCTGGTCTCTGATCGTATGGTTCGTATATGCCGCGTTCCTGCATGCCCGTTTCACCAGGGGCTGGGTTGGCAAGCGGGCCGCCTGGCTTTCGGTGATCGGATTTGCGGCAACCATCTTCTGCTATCTGGGAGTCAACCTGTTCCTCTCCGGTCTTCACAGTTACGGCGGTTCAAAAATGTAAAGGGGTACGTTCCAACGTGAACAATGCATCCACAAAAATCATCTGTTTGAGCTTTGCGGTTCTTGCTGGAATATCCGGCGTCCTGCTTGTGTCACAAGAACGCCCGGCAGAGGCCGCCGGAGAAATGAACTGTGGATGCCACCCCAACAAGGCTGATAAATCGTTTACCCATAAGCCGGTAAAAGACGGGGAGTGTTCTTCCTGTCATAAACCGTCCGATCAAAAGCATCCCAAAGTCAAGAAGGGTGCCTTTTTGCTGACCGACAACGGCAAGGCAGGTCTCTGCAACGAGTGCCATGAACGCAAGGACATCAAAAAATATGTCCATGGGCCGGTCGCTTCGGGTGATTGTCTTGATTGTCATGATGTCCATCAGGGCGACAACAAGTTCCAGCTGAAAGAATCAGGCGTGGCTCTTTGTTACATGTGCCACGACAAGACAAAGCTGGGCAGAAAATTCCCTCATCCTCCCATCGCCGAAGGCAAGTGTCTCGATTGCCACGATCCGCACCAGTCTGACAATAAGTATATATTGAAAGCGGATGGATCAGACCTTTGCATCATGTGCCATGACAAATCGATGTTTACCGGAAAATCCATACACGGACCGGTAGCAACCGGCGAATGTTCGGCATGTCACGTGACACACGGCACGCAATATCCGCACCTGTTGAAACATAGTTTTCCCGAAGATTTTTATACCCCGTTCAACAAATCGCAGTTTGAACTCTGCTTTAAATGTCATTCCGCCTCTATTGCCGATGATCAGCGCACCGGCGCCGCAACCGGTTTCAGAAACGGAATGTTCAATCTGCATTTTCTTCATGTCAACAAGGCAGACAAAGGCAGGTCGTGCAAGGTCTGCCATGACCCTCACGCTTCAAGCCAACCTAAGCTTATATCCAGTAAAGTCAGCGGGTTTGGGCGTTGGCGTATACCTATCCGTTATACCAAAAATGACGTTGGCGGAACCTGTGTAGTTGGGTGTCACAAACCGAAATCGTATAACAGGATAGACCCGGTTGTGAACCCGTAGCACCGTTAATCCGGGCATTCCTGAACTTTTCAAGGAGAGTACGATGCTGAAGCGTGTAGTGCTTGTCATATCGGTTGTAGCGCTTTTAATGGTTACAACGGCCCAGGCTGCAATTGATTTTATTTATCCCGCCCAAAACAGTTCCGTCACCACTTCTGGGCATCTTATATTCAAACTAAATCAGAATGACATAACTTCACTGCGTATAACACTAAACGGTGTTGCCGGCGAATCCGTGGATGTAGGCATGCCGGAGTACCGCAAGCTGTTCCAGGACTTTTTCATCGCTCAATCGCTGTGGGATCAAGGGGCAAATAAAGTTGTAGTTGATCTCTTCAAGGGGGGGCAAAAGGTCGAGTCCGCAAGTCTCTCGGTCTTTTTTGTGCCGGAAGGAAGCTCTCAAAAGGTTCCTCCGGAATATTCGCCCGTTGTTATGCACCGTCCCGAGAGTGAAAGGCTCTGCCAGTCATGTCATAACATGAATCCGACACCGGCCCAGATGAACAGCAGTATTGAAAAGGAAAATCCATGTTATGCCTGTCATAAGAAACTGCTGTCGGTAAAATATGTGCATGGACCGGCCGGAACCTACTCCTGCGGTTATTGCCATGCAAGTAAAGGTAACCCGAAACATTCCGTTGCCAAGCGGGAAGCGGCGCTCTGTTACGAGTGCCATGCCGATATGGCGGTTCAGATCAAAAAGAAAAAATACGTCCATGGTCCGATTGAAGCGGGTATGTGTGAGGCCTGTCATGAAGCCCACGGCAGTCAGAATGAGTTTCAGCTTAAAAAGCCTATCAACGAGTTGTGTCTTTCGTGCCATGGGCATATTGCCAACCAGAAGCATGTAGTCATGACAACAACCGGAGAAGGGCACCCTCTGTCCGGAAGGAAGGACCCTTTACGTGCCGGCAGTGGCAAGCAGATGAGCTGTATCTCATGCCATGCTCCCCATGGCGGAAGCGTACGGTATTTCTTCTTCAATAACGTGGAAGACCGTATGGCGCTTTGTCAGGCCTGTCACAATAAATAAACGACTGGAGTTTATAAATGGGAAAGTTCTTAAAGTTAATTTCAGCAGGACTGCTTGCCGCTTCTCTATTAACGGCATGTGCTTCAACCGGGCCTGTCGTCAAGAAGCGTCTGTTTTGGCCGCCACCACCCGATGACCCCAAAATCGAGTGGTTGGCCACCTATTACAACGATGCCGACCTGAGAGGGGGGTCATCGTTGATGCGGGATCTGGTGGGTGAGCAGAGTGAGTTGGGGTTTATCTCTCCTCTGTTCATTGGTGGTAATTCCGAAGATAAATTGGTGGTCAGCGACCCTGGGCAGAACGCCTTTGTTGTTCTTGATCTTAACAAGAAAACCTTCGATGTGCTGGGTAGTTCCGTCATGGCCGGTAGCACCGCCAAACCGACCGGAGTCGCATTTGATGGCAAAGGCTTGATTTATGCCGGTGATGACAGAAGCTGCAAAGTATATGTCGTCAATAACGAGAACAAGGTACTCCAGGTTTTGGATCTGTCGGCTGATGTCAAATCGGTGGGCGCATTTGCCATCGATAAAATGCGGGGGCATCTGATCGTGCCTGATGCTAACTCCCATAAGATCGCCATATTCTCTCTGGAGGGCAAGCTTCTGAACAGTTTTGGCAAAAAAGGCGGGCAGGATGGCGAGTTTAATTATCCGGTCGGCGCTGCTCTGGATAGTCAGGGTAACATCTATATATCCGATTCATTCAATGCCAGAGTACAGATCTTTTCACCGGAAGGCGTTTTTATGTCCAAGTTTGGCATGCGTGGTGACGCTGTGGGTGATTTTGGGATTATCAAAGGACTGGCGCTGGATAGCGACGATCATATCTATGTTGTTGATGCCCGCTACAGTCGCATGCAGGTATTCAGTTCAAAAGGAGAAGTGTTGATCTCAATCGGAGCGCCATATTCCCAAACTCAGGGTGAAACCGTGGTTGCCGGCGGTTTTCTGCTTCCACAGGGGATATATATTGATGCGCACGATCGTATCTATGTAGCGGACATGGGCAACAGGCGGCTTCAGGTTTTCCAATATATGAATGAACGGGAACTTAAAAAATACCATCTTGATAAAGATCCGGGTGGCGGCGGAAAAACACCCGCTAAATAGCAATGTCCATGACCGGCAAGTGCGGCTATTTGCGGAGTCGTCTTGATTTTGCTAATACTTACCTGCTTGTAACAATCAAGAATTACAGAGTATTTCAATCGAAACCGTTTTGGCATATAGATTGCTGTTAGTCTGAATTGAATCTTTGAATGGTGTTACTGTTAGAGCCAATATCTGGAATGATTTCGATTGAAAGGAGGTTTGCTGGATTGATAGGTTAATGAATGATTGCTGCAGCAGGCTCAGGCCTGCACATCCGGTTTAGATCAAATTTTTAACAAATGAAAGGAAACAAAAAATGAAAAAAACAATGGTCGTAATGTTGGGTCTGGTTCTGGTTTCAAGTTCGGCGTTTGCTCTCTCGATTAGAAACTCGAAGCATGACCTGTCTGCTTCCGGTGGTCAAACAATCAGGGCTCAAACCAGTGAGAAACTTTGCGAGCACTGCCACGCTCCGCATAATGCAGCGCCGAAAGTTCCGCTTTGGAATCGTCTCGACCCTGCCGCTGCATCGTTCAAGTTCTATACATCATCGGTAACGCTGTCAACCGCTGCAAAGAATGCCGCCCTGTCCACCGGAAGCATCTCTCTGCAGTGTCTGTCCTGTCACGCAGCCGCAGCCGGTAGTGCTGCCGACGTTAATGCTTTCGTGAGAGACAATGCCAAAGACACCGATCTCAACACTGAAACTTACCTTGGTACTTTCGCAGCCGGAAGCGGTCTCGGAACAGACCTGACCAACGATCATCCGATCGGTTTCAGCTATTCCGATGCAGTAGCACAGAGAGGCGTTGCTCCAAACAAAGGTACCGCGCTTCAGCCAATCGCCACAGCCACTAACGCCACCAACCAGATGGTCTTTTTCAACTACGGCGCCAAGACCGATCAGATGGAATGCTCCAGCTGCCACAAGGTTCATGACAATGCCAACCCCCCGTTCCTGCGTATTGCCAACACCGGCAGCGCACTCTGCAGGGCTTGTCACCAGAACTAATCCAGATTTTATAATAGGCAAAAAGGGCGGGTTATCCCGCCCTTTTTGTGTTTAAAACGACCGGGATTCATGCTATAAAACCGCCATGATAAATACGCGCCTGCTATGTGGTTTTTATATTGTTGTCATGTTCCTGCTTTCTGCTTGTGCAACTGCGGTTCCGGAACCTGCTGAACGTTACTTCTGGCCCCCGCCGCCTGATGTGCCCCGTATTGAATGGATAAAGGCTTACAGCAGCCAGCTGGATATTGAGAAGAGTGATTCTCAGCGTTTTTTTGCGGCGATAATGGGGTCGGATGAGCCGGTCTCGCTGTTGAAGCCGATCGAGGTGAAATCGGTTCCAGAGCTAAAACGTTTTTATGTGTCCGACGTCGGCAGGGCGTCGGTGATGGTTTTCGATCTTGGGAAGCATGAACTGAGAAGCCTGGTTACTCCCGAAGGCGCGCCAACCATAACCCATCCGCTTTCGGTCGTAACCGATCGTGATAATAATCTGTACGTGCTTGAGCGTAGAACGTCAACGATCCTTGTTTTCGACAGTTCTGAAAAATATTTACGCGCGATCCGTTTAAAACCCGTTTCAGTTTCGAATCCGATTGCGCTTGCCATCGACAAGAACAAGGGCTTGTTGTACGTTTCAGATGCCTCTTCACGTAAGATCGTAGTCATGGATCTGTTAGGGGTGGTTCAGCGTAGCATCGGGTCCGCTGGGGATGCTGCAGGCCAGTTCAATCTTCCGGTTGCGCTCGTAATAAATTCCAAGGGACAGCTCCTCGTTGCGGACGCATTTGACGCAGCCGTCCAGATATTTGATGCAGAAGGAAAGTTCTTGCGTAAGTTCGGCCGTCGTGGGGATTCGGCGGGTGACTTCCAACTGATAAAATCAATTGCGGTCGATTCATCCGATAATATTTATGTGGTAGATGGGCGGTCACACTCCGTGTCCATATTTAATGAACGGGGTGAGTTGCTTTTGGTTCTGGGTGCTTTTTATGCCATATCCGGTTCCGGTAAGGTTGCTCCCGGTGGTTTTTCAGTGCCGGTAGGTATAGATATTGATTCCAGTGACAGGATATACGTGGTTGACCAATTGAATGCGCGTGTCCAGGTTTTTCAATATTTATCAGAGTCGTATCTCAGCGGCCGTCCGGCACAAAAGTAATTGCTGCGTTATTTCACGTTCAACAAGGTTATATGGCAGGAAATAAATGTGATCCGGTTTCTTGTTTCATGATGATGTTGAAGCGGTTTCCCGCTCACCGGCAATTTTCGCCATGTTTGGGGCGCTGAGTCTGTCGTGTCTGTGATTACCAGTGTTGGCGTTAAAATTGCAATGTTTTTTTCGTGAATTTCTATATACTCAAAAGTGTCTCAGGCTCTATGATACCTAACCTGTTGCGCCACAACTGGCCGATCTCCGCGGCACTATTGCTAGTGGTCGCCCTGCTATGGCCTTCATCTGCCGTAGCCCGGCTGTCAGCCCAGGCTGCTCTCAATTATACCAACTACGATGTCCGCAATAACTCCGGCCGCCATCTGTCCGCCCAATCATTTACCCACGACTATTCGCTTCTTTACGAGCACGCCGGCAATATTTATAATTCAAGGATCGGAAAGTACAATGTTTCGCTGGGTTATAACTGGTCAGCGTTGGATACTTCGGTCAAATCTGATAAGGGCACGGAGAGTCTCCAGACCAATCGTGGTCATATCCTGTTCAGCGGGGAATTGTTGCTGGATCCCAAGGAAATTCCATTCAGACTTACAGCCTACAGCCGTGACATGACCCAAAACACCCTGATCACTTCCGATACTCCGCTGATTGCCGGCATGACTTCTCAAAACGGAACGTTGCTGGGCTCACCCTATCTTGCATCCGGGATCAACGACGGTATTCATATCAACAGTGGCGCGACGCTGGTTGCAGGTGTAAAGAACGGAATGACCAACGGTTATAACGAAATTCTTCGGCATTTGCCGATGATCATGCTTGATTACAGCGACCAGCTAAACCGGGATCTCCGGTCACAAACACCGGTGGATAACAGGCTTACACGCCTTGCTTTCGTAAGTCTCAACAAGAAGGATAACTGGTTTCATTACCGGTATACAACCTATGATGATTACATTGACTCGTACAATAACTATAAGGAGAGTCAAATCCAGATTGGAACGGTTGATCACACACTGGCACGCCGCTGGATAGATTTTTCCAACTGGCTCAGGGTGTCAACCGACCTGCAATTGTCCAGGAAAACCAGCTTGTCGATGGGGCAGAATTACGAAGAGGTCGATGTAAATGTTTTTGCACATGCACAACGCAGATATTGGGAAGCGCGCAGCTTTAACAATTTCAACCGCTATCGGGAAGAAAACGGTAAACTTACCAATCGCACCACGATACCGTTGTATGTTTCGGGAGTACTGAACCCGGAAGTCTCCTGGAGCACCAGGGCTTCCTACCGGGAAACACACGATAATACAGGCGCTTACCTGGAAAGTATGTTGGCCGGTTACAGGGTCGATGCCTTCAAGCGTTCGTTGTTTACCCTGAACCAGAACCTTGATGTCGAGTCCACCGTTTCAGAAAACTCCAAGATGCTGGTGCTTTCCGGTGGTCTTGAAACCACCAGCACTCCATCGTTTTCCAGGAAGTTGACCCTGGGGGCCGCCTATAAAATCAAGAACTCCAACAACAGATATTCATCGAGCAGTACAAACTTTCTTGAGCAAAAACTGTCGCTGGATGCCGGCTATACCCCTTCTAATCAGCTTCGAATTACACTTCGGCAGGAGAATGAGTTTACAACCGGAAATAACAGCATCTTCAATAGTAACGTAAGGGATTCGAATACCTCGATACCTCAATATGTAAGTCCCAGAAGTGTCGGAGCCGATAGTATCGGCGCATCCAGTTATCGGTCTCTATCCAGTCTGGTTGTAACCTGGAATCCATTGCCGCGTTTGAATCTGGGACTTAATCTGATCGAGGATATATTTTCCTCCGCAAATACCGGCTCCAACAATATCACCACCGTGTCGGGAACAGTTAGTTATTCTCGGGACAATCTGAAATTCAACGATGTAATCACCTACGCCAGAGGCAACTATCAAATGGATTTGAACACTACCATGTTCAGTAATGTTGCCTCTCTTGAGTATGCCTTTAACCGTAACCTTGATTCGAAGCTGGCAGCCTCCTATTATCGCTGGACTGATGCCAATCAGATTTCAAACAGCTACGATGCCGAGCAGCATCTCAACTATAGATATTTCAGTAATTCCGGAATGTCGCGTAGAATGTTTGAGCTTAACGAAGTTTTGACATATTCGTATTCGCCGGTTGTCAACGCTTCACCTAATGCTAATTCCTCCGTCACCAATAATCGTACTAACAGAGCATCGCTTACCCTGGGTTTCAAATATTATCCGCTACGGCAATTGGTGCTGGCCGGCGGGACAAGATATCAATACGATGATAAAATTAAAAACTACAGTCTGATGTGGTATGCGTCAATCGGTACCAATTTCAGGCTCTTTAATGCGTCTCTTGATTACTTTCAGGGGAAACGTCAGTCCGATGGGCTTATAGAGAAAAAATTTACGGCCAATGTCAAAAAGTCATTTTAGGCATTGGCTATATATGATTTAATTACCGGGCCAGTCCCGGTTTTTTTTTGAAAGAACTGATCTGTTTTTAGTGTAACAGCGTGATTCGGATACCCAATGACTACAATCTCGATAGTTGTTCCTGTCAAACATGGCGGCCATGTTGCCGCATTCGATTCTATCCGGCAATCCGGTTATGATAAAAACATCTATGAAGTATTGCTGGCCGAAGGGAGCGCGCCCAGTCAGCAGCGTAACCTGGCTGCGCGAGCCGCTACTGGTGACATTCTGTATTTTATCGATGACGATTCCCGGCTCCACCGCGACAGTCTGTCGATCTGCCGTGATGTGATGGACGATCAGGGTGTTGCGGTTGCCGGTGGTCCTTCCATCACTCCGCCGGAGGACAGCTGGCTGCAGCGGTTGTTTGGATTTGCCCTGTCATCCGTTCTTGGTTCGGGTGGTGTCAGGAATCGTTACAGAGCGTTTGGCACACCCCGTGAAACTACCGATAAAGAGCTGATTCTATGTAATCTGGCGATCCGCAGGTCCGTGTTCCTGGCACTTGATGGTTTTGATGAACGGCTCTATCCGAATGAGGAAAACGAGCTGCTTGACAGGGTCAGATCAGCAGGGTTCAGGTTGATGCATGTGCCGGATATGAAAGTCCTTAGAAGCCAGCGCTCGACACTGAAGGCCTTTGTCCGCCAGATGTTTGCCTATGGGAGAGGGCGGGCCCAACAATCCTTGATAACCGGGTCATTTCCCGTAATCAGCTATGTGCCGCTTTTATTTGTGCTATACCTGATCGTTTGCTTGTGTTTCCCTTTTTACAAGATGTTGCTATTGCCGTTACTCATGTATGCGGCTCTTGTATCGGTTTTTACCTTGATCGGAGTTCGTCAGACCGGCAGTGTTTCCGCCATTACGTTATTGCTTCTATATCCCCTGATGCATTGTGTCAATGGAATTGGCCTGATGTATGGACTGACAGGCGGTAAGCCTGGACCGGTGCGTGGGGATGGAATCGTGGTCACCAGAATAAAGGAATTCGGTCAAGAGTTTCCTGAGCCTGACTGAACGGAATTTATGCAGACAACCGGGCTGTTTTTCGGTAAAGTCTTATCTTTTCAAGGATATTAGAAATGAGGAGTGACACCGCTTTGGATATAAGTATTGTCGTACCGATCTATAACGAGCAGGACAACGTAATCGCGTTATACACCGCGATAACCGAAGCGATGCGGCGGATGAAATGCGGATATGAACTTATCATGATCGATGACGGATCCAGTGATGGGTCATATGCCCTGCTTGCCGAACTTGCAAAAGAGGATCCCTGTCTCAAGCTGATCCGCTTCCGCAGGAACTTCGGCCAGACAGCCGCGATGGCCGCGGGATTTGATGTTGCGAGCGGCAGCATAATAATCCCGATGGATGGCGACCTCCAGAACGACCCCGCCGACATACCGCGGCTGGTTGACAAGATTCACGAAGGCTTTGATGTAGTATCCGGATGGAGGAGGGACCGCAAGGACACTTTCATAACCCGTAAAATTCCATCAATGCTGGCCAACTCCCTGATTTCGAGCCTGACAGGAGTCCATCTTCATGATTACGGATGTACCCTGAAAGCCTATCGTCGTGAGGTGCTGGAGGGCATAAACCTTTACGGTGAAATGCACCGTTTCGTCCCGGCGCTGGCATCACAGGTTGGCGCCAAGGTTACGGAACTGCCGGTGAATCACTATCCGCGCCTTCACGGTGTCAGCAAATACGGCATCTCACGCACATTACGCGTGATCCTCGATCTGATGACGGTCAAATTCCTGTTGGCATATTCTACCAAGCCGATCCAACTGTTCGGCAAATGGGGGGTCTATACCATCATGCTGGGTGTTTTTACCGGGACGATGACCTTATATATGAAACTGTTCGAACATCTCAGCATGAACCGTAATCCACTGCTGATACTGACCCTGTTTCTCCTGTTCATGGGGATTCAGTTCATTGTGATGGGATTACTGGGCGAACTGAACGCCAGGACCTACTTTGAATCACAGGGTAAACCGATCTATGTGGTACGCGACCGGATCAACATAGACAGTGGAAATGCCTGAATCAGCAGATATGAGCGCAACGCGTAACTATTCGATGCAATGGCCGGGTTGGTTGATGTTGCTGGTAGTTTTCATGGTTGCGCTCCGTCCTATGGAAGACTTCGATACCTTCTGGCAGCTCCAGAGTGGAAAGTACATTCTGGAATCCGGGCATTTTCTGTATCGCGATACCTTCAGTATTACCCCGGACGCCTTTCGCCTCGAACATTGCTGGCTTTCGGACATCATCTTCTATCTGCACTACCTTTCCGGCGGCTACAAGCTGCTCTCACTCCTGAAAACCGTTCTGGTCACGTCATGTGCATTTCTGCTGTTTCGCGTCAACTTGCGACGTGGCGGAGACCCCTTCCTGATCGCACCGGTTTTGACCCTGTGTCTGGCCGCATCCGTAGCCTCGTGGGTTGAACGCCCCCAACTGTGGACCTTCCTCTTTTCGATATTGTACATACTGCTCCTGCACAGGGGGCGAGAGCCGCGCAGCAAAGCCTGGTTATGGCTGATACCGCTGATGATGGTCTGGGCAAATCTGCATGCCGGCTGCATATTCGGTTTTGTTCTGATCGGACTTTTTTTCATCGGTGAGATCGTGCGTCTTGTAATGAAGAAGACTACAAGTGATAAATTGCTCGTGCTCGCCGGTATCGGTCTCGCCGTATTTGGAACTGCATTCATCAATCCTTATGGCAGCATAATCCCGCTGCATGTGCTGGCCCACCTGAACCTGACGAACATAAGCTCGGGTCAGCAGGCTATAATGGAGTGGCTACCGCCCGCCTCGGATCAGATAGTGCTGTTCTATGTGGTTTTTGTGATATGGGGCGCAGTTCTCCTGGCAAAGTGGAAAGATAACGATCCAGCGGAAGTCATATACTTCTGTGCGTTTCTGTATATGGGGACAAGCCAGATCCGGCATTCGGTCTTCGTGCCGATACTGGCCGGCTTCTACCTGCCAGGCTCATTGCATTATGTTCTGCGAAAATATTTGCGGGAAAAAAGTACCGGCGATCTTCTGCGATCCGCGTGCCGCTACGGCACTGTGCCGGTCTTGGCCCTTTTTCTGTATCTGAATGTGACCAGTGCCTCATGGGGGTGGGGCCTCGGCCAGGCAAGCTTTCCTGTGGCAGCCACGCAGTTTCTCAAGCAAAACCGGCTGCCGCCGACGGTCTATAATTTTTATGATTGGGGCGGCTATCTCATGTGGAAGCTGTACCCGGACTATCAGGTGTTCATTGATGGCAGAAATACCAGCGCCGGGATACTGGAGGCATCCAACAGGATCGACAACAGCTGGGATGGCTGGCTTGAGGATTTCAATCGCTACAAAGTTAACACGGTGATCAGCCGCACCTGTTACTACGACTCCGGTGGTCCGGTGCCATTGGTTGAGACTCTTGCCAAAGATCCCGGCTGGGTTCTTGTATATCGTGACGACATAGCTGTCGTATATCTGAAAAAAGATGAGAGGTATAAGCACGTCTGGGAGAAATTTGCGTTACCATCGGCATCGGTCTATGAAACCATGTACGCCGAAGCTTTGCGTCTCTTGCGTGAGGATCCGAACAGGACAAGGATCAATCTGGCGCTGGGGCGGTCGGCCTTGAAGCTTGGTCGCTACGCAGAGTCTTACAAGTACTATTCACGGCATCTGGAGAAAAACCCCGGTGATGCCGAAGCACGCTCGCTGGTGAATTTCCTGGCTCCCAAGCGGTAATTCAAACAACCAAACCATGGAACAGCAATTATTCAACAATAAACAGCGGCTTAAGATCCTGATGCTGGCTCCGACCCCTTACTTTGCCGACCGGGGCTGCCATGTCAGGATCTACGAGGAGGCCAGGGCCCTGACCGCTCTGGGCCATGAAGTCTGCATCGTTACCTATCATCTGGGTAAGGACATGCCCGGTGTCCGGGTGGTCAGGATTCCACAAATTCCCTGGTATAAAAAGCTCGGAGCTGGTCCGTCCTGGCACAAGCCTTACCTGGACATCCTGCTGTTGCTGAAGGCCTACGCTACCGCACGTACTTTCCGTCCAGATATAATTCATGCCCATCTGCATGAAGGGGCTCTGATCGGGTTTTTTCTGAAACTCGTTTTGAGAGTGCCGTTGCTGTTTGATTATCAGGGCAGTCTCAGCGGAGAGTCGCTCAATCATGGATTTTTAAAGGACAGGTCGCTGCTTCACAGGATCTTTACCGGAATCGAACGTGCAATCGATTGTTGTGCCGATGCGATCATTACCAGCTCCGGAGAGGGGCAGCGTGAACTGGTCAGGGATTTCGGCGTTTCGCCTGAAAAGGTCAGCACGCTGATTGATGGTGTGGATACGGAGGTTTTTCGGCCATGCTCACGCCTGCAGGCCAGGCAGGAGCTGGGTATATCCGGGGATTCCAGGGTTGTCGTCTATCTCGGGCTGTTCAGCAGCTATCAGGGGCTTGATCTGCTCTTTGATTCAATCGCTTCTGTCAGGGCCAGGGTGCCAAGAGTACGTTTCCTGCTGATGGGCTTTCCGGATCAAGAGTATCGCAAAAAAGCATCTGAGATGGATATTGACGATGTAATCAGCTTTACAGGCCGGGTGCCGTACGATTCCGCTCCATTGTACCTGAGTGCCGGTGATGTGGCGGTCTCACCAAAGCTGGCGCGTACCGAAGCCAACGGCAAGCTGTTCAACTACATGGCCTGCGGATTGCCGACGGTGGCTTTCGATAGCTCGATAAACCGGGAAATACTCGGTGACGTCGGCATATATGCCGAATACGGCAGCGCCTCCTCGCTTGCGGAATGTATCGTCGGCGCTCTGGAGAATAACGTATTATCTGCTGCTGATCTTGGTTCGCGATCCCGGCAAAGGGCCGTACAGGTTCACTCCTGGTCGGCACGGATCCTCCGATTGGTCGAGCTGTATCAACGCCTGCTCGCAGCAAAAAACTAAAAAATTTGTATTACCCGGCTGAAAAATATTGACAACATCGAAAGGTCTTGATATAAATTCGGGACTTCAAGCGGGAATAACTCAGTGGTAGAGTGCAACCTTGCCAAGGTTGAAGTCGCGGGTTCGAATCCCGTTTCCCGCTCCATTAAAAACTTAATGATGTTGATTAGATAGAACAATCAACACGGCGACTGTGCCCGGCACTGTATCTAAACGGTATCGGGTTTTCTCTTTTACGGGGTGTGATAAAGTCTTCCCCGAAGTAGCCGTAAATAGCTTCAGCATCCTCTTCAAGACCTTCCACGTAATTCCCGTAGACCTCGTACACCATTTGTTTTGACGCATGCCCCATGAGCTTTACAAGTCGCAGCGGATTGATCCCGATGGTAAGACTCCAGGCGGCGAAAGAGTGCCGTGCAATATAGGAAGTCATCGGTGATATTCCGGCCTGATCCACTGCTTTTTTCCAGACCTTTGCAAAGTCGGTGCTGTGTAGTCTGGTTCCCCTGCTGGTCGTTACCAGGAAGGGTGTCTTTGCTCGTGCCGTCAGAATATCCAATCGCTCTCTGATCGCATCGGTGATGTATATGTCACGTTTGCGGAAAGCTGTTTTCATGCTGGTTTTCTCTTCCTTGAGTACGAAAGAGGAAGTCAGCTTGAGATATTCCCCCTGGATACTGTCTTTGGTCAGGGCTGACATTTCGGAAACGATCATGCCGGTCAGGATCATCAGTTCTGCAATGGGGCGGTAATGCTCTTCCAGGTTTTCAAGGAACAGTTGCCATTCATTGAATCGAAGGGCAAGGCGTTCTTTCTTCTCGGTCTTCGGCAGCTTCTTGTGGATTCCGTCACAGGGACTTTTGATTACCCATCGGTAATTATCACAGGCATCATTCCAGATGGCGCGGAAGGGAATCAGGATGTTGACCTTGCGTGACCTTGAAACCGGTTTGCCTTTGTTGGCTCCGGTCTTCCATTTCAATGATTCGGTGAAGCGGAATAGCTCCTGGCCGGTGATCTGATGGAAGGTCATGTTTCGGAAGTATGGCAGAATCCTTTTGATTGATTCCTGGTAGTCCCGATGCTTGGTCTTTGATCCGAAAGTGGGGAAGATGGTCTTCATCCACTCTTTGACGTACTCCCCGAAAAGAACCTGATGCGGTTCCGGTCGGTATTCTCTTCCTTCCAGGCTGGTGAAGAATGCTTTTTCCTTCTTGGTTGCCCCTGGGAATGCTTCGGCAAATTTGAAGGTTCCTGTTTCGATCCGCTCCATGATCCGGTTGAGGAAGTCACGGACTCTGATTTCATTGGCCGGTGTGTCATTCAGTTCCGATGATCTTATAATCCGATGGCCGAAGTAGTAAAAGTCCACATAGAGTTTCTTCGAATCCTTGCGCCGTTTGACGCTGCCGATCTGTTTTGCTGGTGTTTCCAAGGCCAGCATCCCTTTCTTGCTCTTCATTTTGTTTCCTCGTTTTCCGTTACCCTCCCTTCGGTGTGTCCTTTGTCCGTTTGAAAGAATACCGGCATCATATGTTATTAGCAAGTGCCGCGAAGATTGCAGCAGTGTTATTGTTCTTTAGGACGCGGGCGGTCTAGTCGCAGAAGGCAGCGACTATCCGCGTAGCTGCTTTGCCGGTGCGACCGGCAGCGCAGGAAAATCAAAGGCGGTTGTGGATGGCGTGAAAGCAAAACCCCACACGCCATTGGCCTTGAGGCCTTTGGCCTGATGTTTCATACAGGCAATGCGCCATAGTCCAGGTTTATCGCTGATTCCGATGATGGCGTTTTTCGTCCTGGTGAAGTTGGCCGTTTCTTCGGTAGTCGCTTTATGCTGGTCGGCGCTTTTTTGCTGAAGAGCAATTCCAGTCGCAACCGGAAACGCAAAACGCGACCGATACGGATGAAATGAACGCCTTCCTGTATCTCTCCCGTTTTTAACCAGGAGAAGACCGTTGTGCGGCAAACTTTGAGTAATTGGGCGTATTCATCCACAGTAAGGAGTTCGGAAGCGGTTTGAGGCTGATTCATGGCTGATCATCCTTTTCCAGCAGCAACCTTGCAGCGCCCTCCGCACTGTTGCGATCCATGCCGCCGTCATATTCCATGATTGCAGCACGTTCTTCGAAGGCTTCCTTCTCCTGGTTGTAGTTGTCAGCCTTGCCTTGTGCAGAGACAAGAAGCATCTGTTCATGCTTCAGACCCATTCGATCTGATCCGTCCTTGATCAATTCACGGATGTATTCATTGAAAGGAAATGCGCCCAGGTGCTGCTTGATCATGGCGAGAGAAGGAGCGTATTGCCGTTTAACATATTTCATTACCTCGTCAACGGTTTTGGTTTCTTTGGCGGTGGTGAGTTTGATCTTCTCGGTTGATTGCAACCAGGCAGACCACCACGGCTTGATGCTGCATCTGGTGGTGTTGCTGTCATCCCGGTCGATGATGGAAAGGTACTGATTGAGGATACCCACGAATAACTGGCCGACAGGCACACCGGCTGAAAGATGTTTGGCCGCTTCATGCGCCCGGTTGTCTTTCAATTCAAGTTCAGCCCGGTTCCAGAGAAAGGGAAGACCAAGTTGGGCAGCTTTGTCATAGAAGCGCAGAAAGACGCGCGAGCTACGTTTGCCAAAGTAAAGGGTATGGCCTTCCGCGGATTGTTCGGTTTCCGGTGACAGGTCGAAGTTTTGCGTTTCGCTGGCTTTTCTGAATCGCGATCTGACTTCCAGGTTGAGGATTGCTTCTTTCAACTTGGCAAGATCGAGCGCACCATCCACGTTGTCATGAGCTATGTCCAGACGGGTGAATCTGCCATTGAATTTTATGGCCGTTGCGAAGAGTGCAAACCAGGGGATTTTATGGAATTGGGATTCATACTGGCGGCAGCCCTGGCCGGACATGACTACATGACAGCCCATGTTTGCCTGGCCATCAAAGTAGACGCAGATGTTGCCGAAGCGCAGTGATCTGCGATAGCCATAAATTCCACGATTTAGCTCGGAGAACAGTAAGGATTTTAGGCCAATGATTTTCAGGACTTCTTTAGGATCATCAACTTTGACAGTGAACGCTACCCAGTCAATCAGGAACTGATTCAACAGGGGTATTGTAATTAGTGCCCCCCTATTAGTGCCCCCCTATTAGTATGGGGGGGCTTGTCTGCTCCGTCGTGGCACGTTGGTAAGGGCTCCGGCGCATCGCCAAGGCTCTCGGCAGTGCCGAGGAACCTAGGCGATTCACCGGGTCTTTTGCTGGATTGGTATATTGCAACTGAATCGCTATCGTGGTACGTTTTCAAAAGAGACCTCCTGTTTTTACGGATGGGGTGGTTTTTAGAGAGGGGAGCCGGCCGCCAAGCAAAGCTCCTCTTTCGTTTATGTGTGATTTGAAAATAACAAGGAATAAATAAAAAAGGTAGAAAAATCGTGTATATATCTCGTATATCACATGTATATATAACTGATATGCGGATCGTACTTTGATCTTTATTTTTTCGGTTACTGCGAAGCTATCGCCCCGCCTTTGCACTTGCGCTCACTGACGCTCGCCGCACCCCCGGCTAGTCTGCGCTTATAGCGCGAAGACTAGCCTTTTGGGGCGTGCAATAAAATTAATACCAGTAAACATTAGAAATGTGATATGGAAAGGTAATGTTTTAAAGCGCCCGCATCTCTGAAGATGGGACTGATGTAAACAACTTATACAGGTAACCATGCAAGTTACTTATATAAGGAACATATGTCCTATATAGGGAACAAGTTACCTATATAGGGAAACCGTAGATGAACGAGTTGAGTAAGTGACTTCGACAACTAATCAAAAACATCAACTTCGTACCCTTTTGAAAATCATAAGGAAGTACATCAAATGTTTAAATCATATAACATAAATGTTTTTGACATAAAGTTTTTACTATCTGTCATTGCAGGGATATACATATATGTAAGGAAGGGTCTCCCAGTTTTCTTGTATATATCACTTGGTTTGATTGTATTTGAGCTAAGTACAAAATATTATAATATCACTGGTGGATATGCCACATTACTATTGGCTGTTATATTGGTACTGATATTTGCAGTTAGTTTTAAAGAAATATTTGATTATGATAAAAAAGGTATTTCAGCAAACCAGCTACTAAAACCTGATAAATTTGATTTTGTGGTATTTATATTAATCCTTATTATCTGGATATTTGCTAAAGGATATGTTCTTGGCCATTGACCAAATAAGAATAACGCCAGAGAAAGAGCGAAACTCCCAAGCAGTTAGACGCCGACCGGGCGATAATGCCGCCCGGACGGGTCAACTGCTGGCCCGTTATGTGATTACCGTTACTAAACTGTTTCTGTATCACTTGAATTAATACGATTCTAATTGAACTTGACTGGACTTTGGGCACACCGAAGAATTTGTAACTATATAATATTGTGTTGTTATTTATTTAGTTGATTTGTGATTCGCTGATTTTACTGGCTTCGAATCCCGTTTCCCGCTCCATAAAATACACGGGCCAGGTCAAGTACCTGGCCCTTATTTTATCTGGCCTTGCGCCGTTCCCCCCCACACCTTAAATTGACTGTCAGAACTTATTCCACATCAAACTAGTCGGGCTTGTGCCTTGTCTGTGCCTTAACCGTGCCATATCTTTTTTATGGTTTGCTTCTAAGGCGTAATAAACGACTGCAACCCTGACAAAATATTCTGCTGCAGTATCTGTCTTTAGCTAACCATCTCCTCTTCTGTAGGCTCATGAGTCAACCCCGTTATCGATAATAGCAAGTACCCAATCCGTCAGCAGAACAAGTTGTTTCAAAGGGATTCGCTCCGCTGTCGTATGAACCTTCTCGTATCCACAACTGAGCACCACAGTTGGTAAACCCCGGATGTTGAAATAATTGGCATCAGATCCGCCACCTGTTGCCTTGTAGCAGACCGGCACCCCGATATCGGCGGCCGCCCGGGCCGCCCGGCATACCGGCTCGCTGTCTTCACGCAGTTGGTATGCCTGGTAGGATGTCACGGTTTCGATGGTCACCGAACCGGCATATTCGGCTGCGGCAGATTGCATTACTTTGGACAGGCTTGCCATGTGGGACCGAACTTTTTCCGGAACCAGTGATCGGACTTCGCCTTGCAGCTCACATCTGTCTTGTACGATATTGGTCGGTCCGATCGCGGAGATGCTGCCGATATTCGCAGTCGTTTCCGCGTCAATGCGCAACAGTCCCATCCGGCTTATGGCCGTTGCCGCAATCTGTATCGCCGAGATTCCCTGTTCGGGGGCAAAGCCGGCATGAGCGCTACGACCATGAAACACAGCTTTGAATTTAATATGTTCCGGTGCCTGAAGTACGATTTCCCCGACATTCCCGCCGGCATCCAGAACAAACCCTGTCCGTGAAGTGACCTGTGTTGTATCGAAATGCCTGGAACCCACCAGAGACAACTCTTCTGCGACGGTCAGTACCAACTCAATAGTCGGATGAGCTTTGCCGGTTTGCTTCAGTACGGTGATTCCCTCCAGCAGGGCGGCCAGGCCTGAAGCATCGTCTGCTCCGAGTACGGTTGTGCCATCGCTGACGATATAATCCCCTTCAATACGCGGCTTGACATTTACACCGGGGACAACCCGGTCCATGTGACAGGAGAAGAGCAGCGCTTCGCCGGCAGCTGTGCCTTCCAGGCGGGCATAGAGGTTTCCGGCACTGCCGCCGATTTTCTTGCCGGTGTCATCTTCCGAAACAACGAAACCGAGTGTTGCCAGCATCTCCGTCAGCCGGTCAGCCATCAACCGTTCACGGGTCGGTTCGGAATCTATGGCACAGAGTTCCATGAAGGTAGTGAAGAGTCTGTTGTGGTCAATCATGTGGTGCATCACCTTATTTCAGTCAGTTGGTGCACGGCCTTGTCAGTAATCAGGTCACCAACCGCTGCAACGTATGCCTGGAAATGTGGGGAGTTCATGTGCTGTTCCAGGCAGGCCGGATTCTTCCAGTTCTCATAGAAAACAAAAACAGCCGGATTTTCATTGTCCTGATGGAGCCGGTATTCCATGTACCCTTCTTCCTGAAGAGTAGCTGCCAGCATTTTGAGGAGTTCCTTTTTCACGGCCTCGATAGCATCGCTTTTTGCAATTATCTTTGCCACTACGGTTACGGTTGACATGGTTATCCTCTCTTCTCGTGGGCTTTCTGGCCGTGAACCCGCTCATACGCCTTACAGAAGGGGCAGATGTCTTGCTCGATGTTCTTCACGAAATCGAAGACCATCCCTTTCTGATGATACCGGGCATGAAGGCAGACCGGGCAGAGTTCGCAGACTTTTGCCAGTGCTTTATCCATTGGTGTAGGTTTTGTGCTCATAATGGAATCATCTCCGATGTTTTTCTTTGGGCTGAGCGGCATGGAGAGTGATAACGGTAGTCCTGATTCAGAATGCAGCCATAAGAATTTGGGAACACCATACTTAATTCCCAAACAACATCAAACGCCCTTACCACTCGCCTTGAGCACATCCACCACCGTTCTGCAAAACAGCCTGGTGTCCTCCAGAAGTCTCTCCGCTTCATCCCGCTCGTAAAACGTGCCGATCTCATAATCCGATTCCTCCCGTATCTTTTGAAGGATCGAGAAGATGACTCCGATCTCCTTGGGGATGATGCCGGTCTTGATGAAATGCAGGGAGAAGAGGGTGAGCGTGCCTTTGTGGCTTTTGGGGATGATATCGATGGAGAGCAGCAGTGCCCGTGCATGGTAAAGCGCGGCGTAGTAGGCGCGGGAGAGACCGTCGAGGATGAGGTCTAGCTCGACCAGCGCCTCGGCGCTCTTGAGCGAATCGTTGCCCCCGCTGGATCAGAAAGGCGATCGGATCGTCGGAGAGCAGGGCGTCGTTCACAGCGGCACCATGTCCCGTTCGATCTCACGTAAAAGCGGAAAGTGAGCGGCCTTCTGACGTTCGAAAACATCTAGCGAGAAGATGACCGGCGAGATATCCACCTCGTTTTCCAGCAGTTCGTCGTAGGCTATGGCGTAGATGGCGCGCTTGGTCTCGAAATCGGCTTTCTGCATGACCACAGCCACATCGAGATCGGAACCTTCGTGGGCGTCGCCGCGGGCCTTGGAGCCGAACATGAGGCTGTAAAGGTAGTTCCCCCCAAAGCGCTGAGCAACCTTGGCCAGAAAATCCCTCAGGGCCAATTCTTCTCTATCGTTCAGGTTTTTGATCATACATGACTCCTTGGTATCCTCACCACCGCCACAATAACATTCTAGCGATGGCCGAAGGCCGACAACCGGAAGTAACCTTCCCCATTCGGGCCGAAACCGGAATCGGGGGTACCGACCACGTTGCATTCGTTGATGGATTTGTCGAAGAAAGAAAAGATCACGTCAGCACCCGCCGCAACAGTATTGAAATACATACAAAAAGTCAACCGGCCATTCCCCTCACGCCGCGTAGAGTCAAAAACTTACCTCTCACAGAGGTACGAAGGCATGGAGAAAGTTAAAACCAAGTTTATCAAGCATATTTCCTGGTTTTCCTTTGTGCCTTCGTGCCTCCGTGTGAGTAATCAGTTTTTTGTGTGCATTATTGATGCATTCTACTGATTTAAGTTCCAGTCTTGAAATTCCAGGGACAGCTTGAGCTTAATTCACTCCCACGGATTACAAACTCTCACCCCGCATCTCTCAATATCACTGACATTCCGCGTAACCACAACCAACCCATGCGCCGCAGCGGTGGCGGCGATAAGCGAATCCATTACCGGCATCTCCTCTCCCGCCTGCTCCGCATCTCCCTGGAGTCTTCCCCAACAGAGTGCCGTTTCAAGATCAATTTCCAGAATCCTGCCGATAAACCGCTCTACCAGATCGAGCGCCACCCACGCCTGCAGCTCTTCCTTTTTTGTGCCATTCGGGTGCTTGCTGATCCCCTTCTGCAACTCACCCAGATTCAGGACACTCAGAAACAGTTTCTGCTCATCCTGCTCGTCCAGCCAGCTCACCACCGCCGGATTCGGCTCCTTTTTTACCAGTTCGGAAACCAGACATGTATCGAGCAGGTATTTCACAACTCCACCTCGCGGGAGAGATCGTTGCTGCGGCTAAGATCCAGCTCAATGTCACACAGGGGAGATTGCCTGAAAATTGTGATAAACCGGTACGCGGCTGGGTCAACCGCCGGTATTCATCGAAAGAAACAACCACCGCCGAAGGCTTGCCACGCAGGGCTATGGTCTGATATCAGTTCATCTTCAAGCTATGGCCGCCTAGAATCCGGGGCGGCCTTTTAATTTGCAGGATGATTCTCCCGAACAATTCATCCTTCTAAAAACGCAATTAACCGCCGAGAAAAACGGATGCACGCCGAGAAAACCTGGACTTACATCAAAAGAAATAATCACCATATAGGGTTAAACCAGTATTTGGTTGGTTTTTGATTTCTCTGCGTGTATCGGCGTTCATCTGCGGTTAACTGCTTTTTCTGCGTACATATGAAAAATACACTCGTGTATTTGGTTTTTCAGCCGCATTGCAATTGCGATGAAAAAAATGAACCATTCCAAAAAATATTGGAACTTTTATCCTCCCGCTGCTGTCAAAGGAAACAAAGACACACTATTTCCCTGGGAGGAACAAATCATGAAAACCATCGTGGCGGTAATTCTGGCAGTTGTATTGAGTGCGGTTCAGGTAATGGCCGGGGGAGTGGGGGATGCCGTGGAGGTGCGCATCATCAGCGATGACGGCCGCAGCCTGCCGACCTATCCGGTGAAGATGCGCAGCGGCCTGAAAAAGGTCTATGCCGAAGCGGTCAAGGGGGACCATTACCGGATCGAGGTGCGCAACCGCCTCGACCGGCGGGTAGGGCTGGTAATCGCCGTGGACGGCCGCAACATCATTAGCGGAGAAAGATCCTGGATGAAGAACAGCGAACGGATGTATATCCTGGAACCATACGGGTCCGGCGAGTTTTCCGGCTGGCGCTCTTCCGGAGACCATGTCAACCGCTTCTATTTCACCAACGTGCCGGACTCATACGCGGCAGCCTTCGGCGACCGCAGCGCCATGGGGGTGATTTCGGTAGCGGCATATCCGGAACTGCGGCGCTACCGGCCGCAACCGCGGATACAGTCCCAGTCGGTGCCAGCCTGGCAGCGTGATCAGGCCGGCAAAAGCTCCGGCATGGCCGACCGGGCCGAGTCTGCTCCTGCGGCGGCAGCGCCGGCTCCAACCGGTGAGATATCCCGCAACCATGCCGCCAAGGCGGAGAAGAAGTCCCTGGATAGCGCCGGAACCGGCTATGGACATGAGGAATACTCGCCGGTTCAGGTGGTGGCTTTCGAGCCGGAGGGGAGGGCGGTCGAGACCATCCATCTGAAATACGAGTGGCGCAGCACGCTCTGCCGGCTGGGGGTAATCACCTGCGACGTTCCGCCCCGCCGCTATTCCAACCGGTTGTGGGACAACGGCGGCTATGCCACGCCGCCCCCGGGCAGGTGAGATTTCAGGGTTTGGAATGTGTGGTGTGCTTTGCGGATACACATAAAGAACTGAACACAAGGGCAGGTTGCTTGTGGTATCTTACGCCGAGAGGGTTTTTCACATATGAATCCACCCGAGGCTGCGGTCAGTTATCAGGTGGGCTTGGCCTCTTATCTCCTGACCCTTGACTTCAGCGGAACCGGTAGCGGAGGCGTGGTCAGCGTCTTGCCGCCCTTCAGTTGCAACAGCGCCTGTACCCGGTCCGTGTTGGGCGACACCCAGCTCAACCTCAGCGCAGCCGGCCAGCCAGTACCCACTGTTTAGCGACTGGAGCGGCTGCGACACGGTCAATGGGGCCGACGGGCTCCTGACCATGGACCGGGACCGGACCGCAACCGTAGCCTTCAACCTGGATACGGCCCATATCACCAGAATCGACGGCACGACCCCCATCTATTTTTCGACTCTCCAGAAAGCCTACGATTCGCCGGTTTCATCGGGCAGTACCATACAAGTCTGGGGGATCGATCTGCCGGAAACCCTGCTATGTGGAACCAGCAAACAGGTCCGCATCAGCGGAGGTTATGACCAGTTATATCAGACCCGTCCCAATACAACGACCATCCGCGGGTTAGTCATTGGTATGGGGACTGTGATTATCGACCGGGTTGTGGTGAAGTAAAATCGAATAATGACACTCAATAAAACGCCCCGCCTCCTTGCGGAAGCGGGGCGTTAGCGCTGTTTGTAGCAAGTTGGCTTAATTACGCTACGATAAATATCTCAACGTGTGCTCAAAACAACAGAATCATCATATAGTGTCTCTGGAGCGATATCAATCTCTCCCGGCCAGACAACAGTTCCATATTCGACCCTGGCATGTTCAAACAGATGAAGGCTGGATATGCGGTTCCAAGGCTTAACAGCAAGTAGTGGGCGCATATCGAAGCGCCTTTGTTCGCCGTTTGCAAATTCCAGATCCAGCTGATAATCCGGCTGTGTTTTTACTTTCACAACATCAAGCAGCATTTTGCACTCCTTTACTGTAACGGAGCTATTCTGAAAGGTTCATCACCATTCACGGCCAACTCCCAATCAACCTGAAGCTCTTCCTTATGTATTTCGATCCATGCCAGGACCATTTTGAGCTGTTTGGCTGGCACCGTGCCATCAAGTATGCGTCCATCTTCTATGGCTATTGCGGCTTCGTCACCTTGGTAGCGCACATGGATATGCGGTAGATGGTGTCTACGGTTGTCACGAAAAAACATCAAAACCAATATACCGTAAAACATGCTGATTGTCGGCATATACAGTCCTCGGATGATTTTTATGGAAAGCTGAACCTACTGTTACGAAATAATAGTCCACCCAACCGAACATAACAAGAGTAAATGCCATCTGTTAATGTCAGTAACCAAGGCCATAAGCTTGCAGGCGATCGTCTATAATTGATCGGATCGTGGTGAAGTAGGGTCGAACAAATGACAGACAACAAAACGCCCCGCCTCCTTTCGGAAGCGGGGCGTTAATGCTGAAGATTCAAGCGCTACGGTCAGGCCACTACAAACACCAGATCCTCTTTGTCAACCTTTTCGCCTTCCTTGAACTTCACCTCGGCGATCTTGCCGTCGGCCTTGGCCTTGATGTTGGTTTCCATCTTCATTGCCTCGGTCACCATCAGCACATCGCCGGCCTTGATTTCGTCGCCGGCCTTGACGTTGACCTTGAGCACCTTGCCAGGCATCGGAGCGCCGATGTGGCTGGCATTGCCCTTGTCGGCTTTTTCACGGGCCTTTTCGTCGGTTTCCACCGAGTGGTCGCGGATGACGACCGAACGGTTGTTGCCGTTGAGTTCGAAATATACGGCCCTGGTTCCGTCTTTCTGTACCTTGCCGATGGTGTTGAGCTTGATGATCAGGGTTTTGCCCGGCTCGATGTCGATCGAGGTCTCCTGGCCCGGTTCCAGTCCGTAGAAAAAGATCGGAGTCGGGATCACCGAGGTGTCGGAGTATTCCTGGCGATGACGGTCGAAATCCGGGTATACATTGGGATAGAGGATGGCCGAAACCAGCGCCTTGTCATCAATGCGATGTCCCAGTTTTTCCTCCAGCTTGAGCCGTTCCTCTTCAAAGTCCACCGGTTCCAGCAGTTCACCCGGACGACAGGTGATCGGCTGTGTATCCTTCAGCACGATCTTTTGCAGTTCCTGCGGCCAGCCCTGGTAGGGTTGTCCCAGCATCCCCTTGAACATTCCGACTACCGATTCGGGGAAGGCCAGCTCTTCCTTGGTGGTGAAGACATCTTCCGGCTCCAGGTTGTTCTTTACCAGGAACATGGCCATGTCGCCGACCACCTTCGAGGAAGGCGTCACCTTGACGATATCGCCGAACATCATGTTGACCTTATGGTACATCTCCTTGCACTCGTCCCAGCGCTCGATCAGTCCCAGTCCGGCCACCTGTGGCTTGTAGTTCGAGTACTGGCCGCCCGGAATTTCGTGGTGGTAAACCTCGGCCGTGCCGCTTTTCAGGCCGGATTCGAACGGCGCGTAATAATCGCGCACCGTTTCCCAGTAGTTGGCCAGTTTCTGCAGTCCGGCGGCGTTGACCAGCGGGTCGCGTTCGCTCCCTTCCAGTGATGCCACCAGCGCATTCAGGTTCGGCTGGGCGGTCAGTCCTGACAGTGAGGAAAGCGCCGCGTCGACGATATCGACACCGGCTTCGCTGGCTTTCAGCAGCATGGCGCTGCCGTTGCTGGAGGTATCGTGGGTGTGGAGATGGATCGGGATGCCGACATTCTCTTTCAGCGCCTTGACCAGCTTGTACGCAGCCAGCGGCTTCAGCAGGCCGGCCATGTCCTTGATGGCCAGGATGTGGGCGCCCATCTGCTCCAGCTCCTTGGCCATGTTGATGTAGTATTCCAGCGGATATTTGTCCCGTTTGGGGTCGGTGATGTCGCCGGTGTAGCAGATGGCTGCCTCGCAGATCTTGCCGCTCTTCCGGACCGCTTCCATTGCCACCTTCATGCCGGTGGTCCAGTTGAGCGAGTCGAATATGCGGAAGATATCCACGCCGGAGTTGGCGGCTTCCTCGACGAACTTCTCAACCACGTTGTCCGGATAGTTGGTGTAGCCGACCGCGTTGGAGCCGCGTAGCAACATCTGGAACAGGATGTTGGGAACCGCTTCCGACAATTTGTGCAGGCGCTGCCAGGGATCTTCCTTCAGAAAGCGCATCGAGACGTCGAAGGTGGCGCCGCCCCAGCA
>Ga0154448_1072_pt1 | contig 37486 bp, 28 predicted proteins | sample RifGroC2_FD_105641 | JGI IMG/M metagenome (GOLD analysis project Ga0154448, IMG submission 105641) | Geobacteraceae bacterium GWC2_55_20
CGATGCGCTTGATCACCTTCAGGCTGACAACCGGCAGGATACCGGGAATGATCGGTTTTGTGACGCCGGCCGAAAGCGCCCTTTGCACGAAATCATGGTAGAGGTCGTTGTCGAAAAACAACTGGGTTATGGCAAAGTCGGCGCCGTTGTCCAGTTTCAGCTTGAGGTAGGCCAGGTCCGACTCCGGGTTCAGCGCCTCGGGGTGCGGTTCGGGATAGCCGGCCACGCCGATTCCCAAGGCGGGGTGCGATGAACGGATAAGGCTGACAAGGTCCGAGGCGTGCCCGAGCAGCGGGGAGGGGGTAAAGCCGGCTTCCGCGTCCTGGGGGATGTCTCCGCGCAACGCCAGCACATTTTCCACCCCGGCGCCGGCCAGCGCGTCCAGAAAGCTCTTGACCTCGTCAGGGGTCGAGCCGATGCAGGTCAGGTGGGCCATGGTTTCCAGGGCGTATTCTTTTTGCAGTCGCGTGACTATTTCCAGCGAATCGCCGTGGGTGCTGCCCCCGGCGCCATAGGTGACCGAGGCGAACAGCGGATCGAGCCCGGACAGGCGTTCCACGGTCTGGAAAAAGGCCGGCCATTCGGAATGTCCCTTGGGGGGGAAAAATTCCAGCGATATGAACTGATTGCCCGGCCTGATTTTGTCGATGATCTTCATATTTCTCCCGTATGTTCCTGCAGTGCTGCATTTCGTAATACTCAAAGCAATGGCATATATATGAAAACAGGACCAAAAAGCAAGCGCAGGATCATGGACCCATTTTTGCTTTGACAGCATCCGACCCGATGGCGTATACAGAAGCCCGCTATTTAGTGCCTTTTACCGGCTAGTTAGGTTGATTTGTGAGGTTTTGCGGTTTTTGTTTCCAAATCTCTTACATGCCGGACAGCTGCATTGAAAGCTAATCCACATCAGAAAAAGAGAGATACCGATCCATGTTTAACCTGAAACCCGATGTTGTCGCCCGACTGGAACGCGTGCTGAGTTCGGTCGAAATGCTGCTCCCCAAGGCGGTCGCCCCGATCGACTGGGCAACCTGTCCCGCCGCCAACTGGCGTCGCCACTCGTTTTCCGGCTACCTTGAGCCGGTCAAGGTCACCGATACCACCACTCTGGACGAGTTGTTGGGTGTTGACGAGCAGAAAGAGATCATGGTCAACAATACCCGCCAGTTTCTGGCCGGGCTGCCGGCCAACAACGCGCTTTTGTGGGGTTCGCGCGGCTCCGGCAAGTCCTCGCTGGTCAAGGCGCTGCTCAACAAGTTCGCTCCCGAGGGACTGCGCTTCATCCAGGTCGAAAAAGAGGACCTGATCTATCTGTCGGAAATATTCACCGCGGTTGAAAACCAGCCCTACCGTTTCATCCTGCTCTGCGACGACCTGACCTTCGAGGTCGGCGAACTGAGCTACAAGATGCTCAAAAGCGCGCTGGACGGCTCGGTCTATTCGGCCCCGGAAAACGTTCTGATCTATGTCACCTCCAACCGCCGCCACCTGCTGCCGGAATATGAAGGCGATCAGCTCGGCGGAAAATTTGTGCGCGGCGAATTGCAGCAGAGTGAAGCGATGGAGGAAAAGGTCTCGCTTTCGGACCGTTTCGGCATCTGGGTGGCGTTCTACGCCTTTTCCCAGGATCGTTATATCGACGCGGTGCGCCTTTCCGTCGAGCGCGAGGCGCGTCAGCGCAAGGTACAGATTCCCTGGGGCAGTGAGCTTGAGCGTGACGCGATTCAGTGGTCGCACGACAAGAGCAAGCGTTGCGGCCGTACCGCCTACCAGTTCGCCAAGAACTGGGTTGGTAAATATCTGCTGACAGCGGGTAACGCCTGAGAGTATTATAATGTCGCTGTTTACCAACATCTGGGGGAGGCGTCATGAAGAGAGTCCTGTTGTACGTTGCATTGGTTCTGTTGCTGGTTGCTCCGGTCAGCCATGCCGGCTTCTTCGATGACCTGACCAGGGGGTTGGGATTATCCGGTGCCGGGAACTGGGCGCTTGACGAAGGCACGATTGTCAGGGGCCTGAAGGAAGCGCTGGCGACCGGAACCGACCGGGCCGTCAAGTCGGTTGCCCGCACGGACGGATACTACGGCAACCAGGCCATCCGCATCCTGATGCCGGAAAAGATCAGGAATGTGGCCGATGTCCTGGGGCAGATCGGTTTCAAAAGTGAAGTGGACGCTTTTGTGCTCGGCATGAACCGCGCCGCGGAAAAGGCGGCTCCCAAGGCGGTCGAGTATTTCGTCTCCGCCCTGAAGGAGATGTCGTTCGAAGATGCCGGCAAGATCCTCAATGGAGGCGATACCGCGGCCACCGAGTATTTCAGGAGCAAGACCGGCGACAAGATCTTTTCGGCCTTCATGCCAGTCGTTTCCTCCAGCATGAACGAGGTGGGAGCTTCCCGCTCCTACAAGGAGCTGATTCAGAAGTATGAGAGTGTGCCTTTCGTGCCCAAAGCCGACCTGGACCTGGACCGTTATGTCACCAACAAGTCGGTGGACGGTCTCTTCCACATGCTGGGCGAGGAGGAGAAAAAAATCAGGACCAACCCGGCCGCCAGGGGCACCGAGCTTTTGAAAAAGGTCTTCGGCCGGTAAGCATCGACCAAGGCCGTCCCATTTCTGATAACCGCAGCAATAACCAGGAAACCGGGTGACGCAATGGCACGAAAAATATTCATAGCAGCCACGGGGCAGAATACGGGTAAAACCACCACCAGTCTCTTCCTGATGCATCTGGCCCTCAAGAAATACCCCAGGGTCGGCTTCATCAAGCCGATCGGACCCAAGCCATCCCTGCTGAACGGCCGGGAGGTGGACAAGGATGCGGCGCTGATAGCGCAGGTCTTCGGCCTGGGCAAGGATCTGCGTCACATGTCGCCGGTGGTGTTGCGTCCCGGCTCGACGCGGCAGGTGGTGGACGGCGAGATCTCGGTGGAGGAGTTGACGCAACGTGTTCTGGAGTCCTGTCACGAGCTGGAGAAAAAGTGCGATCTGCTGATCATTGAGGGGGCCGGCCATGCGGGCGTCGGTTCGATCCTGAAGCTCTCCAACGCCCGCATCGCCCGCATGCTGAACGCGCCGGTGCTGATGGTCACCGGTGGCGGACTTGGAAACGTGGTCGATTCGGTCTACATGAACATGGCGCTGTTTGAAAAGGAGGGGGTCGAGGTGCGGGCGATCCTGGCCAACAAGCTGATCCCGGCCAAGCGCGACAAGACCCTGGACTATCTGCGGCGCTGTTTTGTTGATGAACCTTTCAAGGTGCTGGCAGGTTTCGATTATCATCCGGTGCTGGCCAACCCGACCCTGATCCGCATCTCAAACCTGCTGGAACTGCCGCTGTACGGCAACAAGCGCGATTCCCACCGCATCATCAACCACGTCCAGATCGGCGCCGCCTCAACCCAGAGAGTGGCCGAGATACTAAAGGATTCGACCTTCCTGATCGTGACCAGCAGCCGCGACGAACTGCTGGTGACCATGGCCAACCTGTACCAGATCCCGGCCTACCGCAGCAAGATCGTCGGCCTGCTTATTCCGGGCATCATGCCGGTGGGGCAGATCACCCAGCAGATCCTGGACCGGAGCAACATCCCCTATCTGCGCACCCAGAAACACACCACCTCCGAACTGTACCGCATCATCACCGAGGATGTTTCCAAACTCACCGCCGAAGATACCGAAAAACTGGCACTGGTGCGCAGCCTGGCGGAAGAAACCTTCGATTTCGACGCACTTGACGCCATCTTTGCATAACAGAATTTTCAGAGAACGGTTCGATACAGGTTTGCAGCCATGGCGAAACCCGAAACATTAACCGGCCTGTTCGAATCGTTCCGGCAGTTCGGGGAGCGGCCCGCCCTGATCCAGGTCGGCGGTGTGCGCCGGAAGGCCATGGGTTACGACCGCTTGTACGACAGGTCGCGCCGCATGGCATCCCTGCTGGCCGGAATGGGGGTCTCCAGGGGCGACCGGGTGGCGCTCTGGTCGCCGAACTCAGCCTGGTGGGCGGTGGCTTTCTGGGGCGTGATCCTTCGCGGCGCGGTGGTGGTGCCGATCGATTTCAGTTCCGATGCGGCCAGGGCGGCCGGGATACTCTCGCATTCCGGCGCCGCAACCCTGATCATGAGCGCTCTCAAGGTCGATCGTCCGGCAGGCTGCAACACGCTTCTGATCGAGGAGCTGGCCTGGCGTCTGGATGGAATTGATCCTCAATCCGAAGTGGTACAGGTGCGGCCCGAAGACACCGCCGAGCTGATATATACCTCCGGCACCACCGGCGAGCCCAAGGGGGTGATCCTCAGCCACCGCAACCTGCTTGCAAACCTGGCGCAGGTGCATCAACACCTGCCGGTCGTCAACTCCGCTTTCCGGTTCCTCTCGCTGTTGCCATTGTCCCACATGTTCGAACAGATGGCCGGATTCCTCGTGCCGCTCTCCTGTGGCGCCTCGGTAGTTTACCTGGCAACCCTCAAGCCTTCCGCGATCATGGCCGCTTTTGCCGAGGAGGATATCCGCGCAGTGGTGGCGGTGCCCAGGCTGCTGCAGCTGTTGAAGGGGAGCGTCGAGACCGAACTGGCCGCAAAGGGGCTGGACGGGATCTTTGAGCGTCTGCGCCGGCTGGGGCAGGGGCGTTCCCGCACCTTTCGCAAGAGGATCTTCTTTCCGCTGCAGCGCAAGTTCGGCAGGAACTTTGAACTCTTTGTTTCCGGCGGCGCCGCGCTGGATGCGGAGGTTTTCAATTTCTGGAATGATCTCGGCTTCAGGGTGCTGGAAGGATACGGTCTTACGGAGTGCAGCCCGGTGCTGGCCGCCAATACAATCGAACGCCAGCAGGCCGGTGCGGTCGGCCCGCCGCTGCCCGGTGTCGAGCTGCGCATATGCGGCGGAGAGGTTCAGGCGCGCGGTGATAATATTTTCAGCGGCTACTACCTGAACCCCCGGGCGACGGATGATGCCTTCAGCGCCGACGGCTGGTTCCGCAGCGGTGATGCCGGTGAACTGGACGGAAACGGCTGGCTGCGCCTCAAGGGGCGCTTTAAGGAGATGATTGTAACGGCCTCCGGTATCAACGTTTTTCCGGATGAACTGGAAGCCGTGCTGACCCGGCTGGCCGGTGTGCGCGATGCCTGTGTGATCGGCCTGGACCGGGGGCAGGGGGAGGAAGTGCATGCGGTGGTGATCCCGGACGAGTCCGGCCGGCCGGTGGCGGAGATCGTGGCCGAGGCCAACGGCCGCCTGGATACACTGCAGCGCATCACCGGTTTCTCGGTCTGGCCGGAAGCCGAGTTTCCGCGTACGACCACGCTCAAGGTGCGCAAGTTTATCGTCCGGGAACGGCTGGCCGTCAGCCGCCCGGCGGAAACAGTTTTAAGCGGTGACCGCCTGAAGGAACTGATCGCTATTGCCACTTCCTGTGATTTGGCCGAAGTTGGCGAGGAGAGCTTCCTGGTGTCCGGCCTGGGGCTGACCTCTATCGGCCGCCTGGAGCTGGTCAGCGCCATCGAGCGGGAGTTCCGCCTGGACCTGGACGAGTCCCTGATCGGCCCCCAGACCACGGTTGCGGCGCTGCGCGAGATCGTGCGCAAACGGGAGAAGCTGACGCTGAACGACCATTACCGCTTCTGGTGCAATGCTCCCGTGGTCCGGATGGTGCGGCGCTTGGCCGACACCCTGCTGCACTTCCCGCTGATACGGCTCTTCTACCGGGTGGAGGTGCAGGGTCTGGAGCATCTGGAATCCCTGGATGGTCCGGTGATGTTCGTATCCAACCATGTCAGCTATCTGGACCAGCCCAGCATCATGCGGGCGCTGCCGTCTAAATGGCGTTACCGCACCGCCACCGCGGCCTGGGCCGAGTTCTTCTTTCTCAATTTCAACAGCGGCATCCAGAAGCTGTGGAAACGTCTGGCCTTCGAATACTGCAGCTGGGCGGTCAATATCTTCCCGCTGCCGCAGATCAGCGGTTTCCGCCGGGCGCTGCTTTTCATGGGGCGGCTGGTGGACAACGGCGTCAGCGTGCTGGTGTTTCCCGAGGGTGAACGCACCCAGGACGGCCGGATGCTGCCGTTCCGGCACGGACTGGGGATCATGGCGGCCGAGCTGGAGGTGCCGCTGGTGCCGCTACGCATCAAGGGGTTGGACCAGGTCCTGCCGCGCGGCGCCTCCTGGCCCAAGCGGGGAAGGGTGACGATCGTTATCGGAGCGCCGCTCCGGTTCAAGGGGGAACGTCCCGAAGAGATCGTGCGGGTCATGCGGCAGGCGATCGGGGAACTCTGACCAGGATGCCTTGTCCCGTATCGAATTCCGGAAAACTGTACATCGACCAGAGGTAGAGCATGTGCCTGATTGTTTTTGCCAATGACTGCCATCCGCGCTATTGCCTGATCCTTGGCGCCAATCGTGACGAGTACCGGGATCGCGCCAGCGAGCCGTCCCGCTTCTGGGTCGATTATCCCCAGGTTTTGGCAGGCCGGGACAAGCTGGCCGGAGGAACATGGCTGGGGGTGACCGGCAACGGCAAGTTTGCGGCCATCACCAATTATCGCGACCCAAGGCGGCAGCTCGTGGATCCCCCTTCGCGCGGCGGCCTGGTCTCCGCTTTCCTGTGTGATCCACTGGCGACTCCCGCCGATTTCCGGCTGACGCTCAACCGCGAGAGAGAGCGCTACGATGGTTTCAACCTGCTCTACGGTTACGGCAATGATCTGCACTACTTTACCAACCGGGGTGGCTCTTCCGGTCCCATACCTGGCGGAGTCCACGGACTTTCCAATCATCTGCTCGATACCGGCTGGCCCAAGCTCACCGTTGCCAGGGCCAGGCTCGCAGCGATTGTGGAGCAGGCAAACCCGGATGCGGAGCAGATCTTCGAGGCGCTGTCCGATCCGGCGCCATTTGCCGACGGTATGCTGCCGGACACCGGTGTCGGTTCCGAGCGTGAACGGCTGCTCTCGCCGATCTTCATCGCCGGTGAAGGCTATGGTACCCGTTCGACCACCGTGCTGCTGATCGAGCGCAGCGGCCTGGTGACCTTTGTCGAGCGGACTTTCGATCCGGCCGTGACAGCGCCGCTGACCGTGCGCCACAGTTTCCGGATCCGGCCGGCCGTTAAATGAACTTTCTCTCGCACATGCTGCTCTCCGGCACGGATGAGCGGATCCTGGTAGGCAACTTCATGGGGGATTTTGTCAAAGGCCCGCTGGGTGACCGTTTTCCGGAGCAGATAAGGCAGGGACTGATGCTGCATCGCAGGATAGACTCGTTTGCCGACCGTGATGATCTGTTCCGGCGCAGCAGGCGGCGTCTGGACGACAGCTACGGTCTGTATCGCGGGGTGCTGGTCGATCTGTTCTATGATCATTTCCTGGTTGTGGGGTGGGGCAGCTGGTGTGACGAAGCGCTGGATGACTATCTCATAAGGACCAGATTGATAATCGAGCAGCATCAGGCTGAGATGCCCGAACGTCTGCAGCGGCTGCTGCCGACCATCTTCGAGGTCCTGCTCCCCTCCTACGGAAGCGTGGGCGGTATCGCGATCGCGCTGGAGCGCATGTCCCGCAGGGTTGCCAGGAAGAATCCGCTGGCAGGTGCGGAAGCCGCGCTGATGCAGAACTATGCCGGATTGCGGGAGGATTTTAACGGGTTTTTTCCCAGGGCGCTGAGCTATGCCGGGGAGCAGATCGCGGCGGGAATACCGCAGGTGGTTACACAGCCGCCGGGGATTGAAACTGGCGTATTACATGGACAAAGACGGTCGAATTGATGTATAGATTACGGCTTGCGGACGGCGTTTAACTTTAATCTGGAAACTACGGGGCGCTTTTGATTGCGCCCCGTAGTTTTGTCACTTGCGACTTTTGAGCTGTTTGTGCGCATCCAGCAGGATGCGTTCGGTGGTGGCCCAGTCGATACAGGCGTCGGTGATTGAGACACCGTATTTCAGCTGGCTGATATCGGTCGGAATCTTCTGGTTACCGGCCTCCAGGTAGCTTTCGATCATCACTCCCGAGATGGATGTGTTGCCGGCAAGAATCTGGCTTACCACGCTCTCCAGCACTTCTGGCTGCTTCTGGTAATCCTTGTTGGAGTTCCCGTGGCTGCAATCGACCATGATGGTTGGAAGGAGGCTGTTCTTTTTGAGCGATTCCTCGGTGCTGGCGATGTCCTCGGGATGGTAGTTGACTTTTCTCGACCCACCGCGCAGTACGATATGCACGTCCGGGTTGCCGCTGGTCTGGATGATCGAGGTGCGTCCCTCGCGGTTGATGCCGAGGAAGCTGTGCGGGTGCTGGGCCGCTTTCATCGCGTCGATCGCGATCTGGAGGTTGCCGTCGGTGCCGTTCTTGAAACCGACCGGAAACGACAGTCCGCTGGACATTTCGCGGTGGGTCTGGGATTCGGTGGTGCGGGCGCCGATAGCGCCCCAGCTGATCATGTCGGCAACGTATTCGGGGGTGATCGGGTCCAGCATCTCGTTGGCCACCGGCACTTCCAGCGCGGTTATGCGGCTTAACAGGCCGCGTGCGATGCCGAGTCCCTTGGATATGAGATGGGTGCCATCCATGTCCGGGTCGTTGATCAGCCCTTTCCATCCCACAGTTGTGCGCGGCTTTTCGAAATAGACCCGCATGATCAGCAGCAGCTGGTCTTCAACCTGCTTGGAGAGTCTGGAAAGGCGCTTGGCGTATTCAACGGCGGCCTCGGTGTCGTGGATCGAGCATGGTCCGACCACCACCATCAGGCGCCGGTCCTTGCGTTGGATGATCTCCTTGATCTGTTCGCGGCTCCTGCTGACGAAGGAACGGTCCCTGTCTGACAGCGGAAAAACCTGGCGCAAATCAGCCGGAGCGATAATGGGTGTGATAGCGGTTATTTTAAGGTTGTTTGTCTTGATCACGGATTGGTCTCCCTTGCAGTTGATAAGGGGTGTTATAGTTTTTTTAATAGTGGATTGTCAATGCAAACCGATCCGTAACTTGCCAATCCATGCAGGTTTAATCTGTCCAAACAATTTTTGCGGGAGGAATTAGGATGCAACGGGCGGTTTTTCTGGACCGGGACGGTACCATCAATGTTGAGAAGGAATATCTTTACCGGATAGCGGATTTCGAGTTCATTCCGGGGGCAACCAAAGCGGTGCGGATGCTGAACGAGGCCGGCTTTCTGGTGGTGGTGGTCACGAACCAGTCCGGCGTGGCCAGGGGCTACTACACCGAGGAAGATGTGGAGAACCTGCACCGACATATCTCCGGAGAGCTTGATAAATCCGGCGCCCGGGTCGATGCCTGGCTTTACTGTCCGCACCATCCCGACGGGCGCGGCAGCTATGCGCTTCCCTGCAACTGCCGCAAGCCCTTGCCGGGCATGCTCAGGGAAGCCGCCCGGCGATACGACATCGACCTGGAAGCCTCGATCATGATCGGTGACAAGCTGGCCGATGTTTCGGCCGGACGTGCCGCCGGATGCGCAACTGTGCTGGTCAGGACCGGCTACGGAGCGGAAGATGAACAGTGTCTGCCGTCCGGCACAGAGGTGTTCGACAATCTGCTGGAGGCGGTCAAAAGTCTGGTTCGAAAAGTTAATCCGGTTTGACACTGCTTGCTCTAACGTGATAACTAGTCAATCTTTACAAATACATTCGAGGTGTTTCCAATGACCCAAGGTATCGGAAAAGGTATCATACTAGCCGGAGGAGCCGGCAGCCGACTCTATCCGTTGACACTGGTGGCCAGCAAGCAGCTGCAGCCGGTCTACGACAAGCCGATGATCTATTATCCGCTGGCCACGTTAATGACAGCCGGCATCAAGGATATCCTGCTGATTTCCACTCCGCATGACACGCCCCGTTTCGAGTCGCTGCTGGGTGACGGTTCCCGCTGGGGTATTTCGATCACCTACAAGGTTCAGCCCGAGCCCAAGGGGATCGCCCAGGCTTTCCTGGTGGGCGAGGAGTTCATCGACAACCAGCCGGTCTGCCTGATCCTGGGAGACAACATCTTCTACGGCAAGATGAACCTGGACGAAATAGTTTCCGGTTTCAAGGGGGGCGCCAGGGTGTTCGGCTACCAGGTGCACGATCCCGAGCGCTATGGCGTGGTGGAGTTCGACCGGGACGGCAAGGTCCTCAGCATCGAGGAGAAGCCGAAACAGCCCAAGTCACACTATGCGGTCCCGGGTCTGTATCTTTACGATGAAAACGTCGTGGCGGTGGCCAAGGCGATCAAGCCTTCGCCGCGCGGAGAGCTGGAAATCACCGATATCAATCTCGAATATCTGCGGAGCGGACAGCTGCTGGTCGAGCGGCTGGGGCGCGGAATCGCCTGGCTGGATACCGGTACGCACAGAAGCCTTCTGGAAGCCAGCAACTTCATCGAGACGATCGAGGCGCGGCAGGGGCTGAAAATCGCCTGTCTCGAAGAGATCGCGCTACGGAGAGGTTTTCTGGATTGCGAGGGTATGATGCGGGTTATCGATGACACCCCCAATTCCTCTTACAAAGATTATCTGCTGCGGGTCTACAACGAGGCCGAGTTATGTGGTATTAGCTGATTTTCAAGGTACACACCGAAAATGGAATTTTTAAAGAAATATGCTTTTGTTTTGTTGACGGGAATCGGAATACTGGCCGCCCTGATCATCTTTTCACTCAATGTTCCCCATAATCGTGAAGCGAATGCGATCGAGCGCGTGGCGCTGAGCGTTCTCTCGCCGATTTTTCAGCCGGCCTACAGATTGAGCGGTTTTGTGGAGGACGTCTGGGACGGCTACATCAGCCTGGTGGATACCCATCGCGAGAACCTCAGGTTGCGCGATGATATCCGTGCCCTGAACGAGCGTGTGCGCGAAGGTAACGAGTTGTTCCTGGCAAATCAGCGCCTGGAGCGTTTGCTTGACATGAAAAAAAATATCAAGGCGCCCACGGTCGGCGCCAGGGTCATCGGTGAGGACGCCACCTCCTGGTTTCGCACCCTGATCCTCAACCAGGGCGCTTCCAGCGGGATACGCGAGGGGATGGCGGTAATTGCCGCGGACGGTATCGTCGGCCAGATTGTCAAGGTCTCCACATCGACGTCGCGGGTGATCCTGTTGACCGATCACGCCAGCGGAATCGCTGCTACCATTCAGCGTTCGAGAGCCCGAGGAGTGGTAAAAGGCAAGTCGGAGATGCTCTGCTCCCTGGAATTCACGACCCGGGAAGAGGATGTCAAGGTCGGGGATGCGGTGATCTCCTCCGGGATTGGCGGCGTGTTCCGGAAAGGGCTGCCGATCGGCGAGGTGACCATGGTCAAACGGGGCGAATACGGCATTTTCCAGACCGTCACGATCCGGCCGAGTGTCAATCTGGCCCATCTGGAAGAGGTGTTGATAGTTCTGGGTGGGGACAATGAGTAGGGGGGCTATCCTGCTGCTGTCCGGCCTGGTGCTGCTCTCGATCGTGCTGCAGGTGGCGGTGCTGCCGGTTTACCTGCGTCCCTCGTTCAAGCCGGACCTGCTGCTGGTTATCATGGTGTTCATGACCCTGCGCAGCAGCTTCCAGGTCGGGGCGCCGCTGGCCTGGCTGCTGGGTATGCTCAATGATGCTTTCAGCGGTCTTTACCTGGGACTGAACGCTGCCGGTTTCCTGGTGATCTTCCTGGTCATGAGAAGCCTGACCGACCGCCTGTACGCCGACAGCGCCGTTCTTTTCGTTCTGGCCGTGGCTGGAGTCACATTCGCCAGTTTTACCCTGAACCTGCTGCTGATGGTAATGTTTACCGCCTCTCCCGGAATAGCATATTCGATGGTCTCCGACATTGTCCCCCGCCTGCTGGTCAATTCTTTTGTCGCCTCGCTTGTAACGCTGTTCCCCGGTTTCGACTGCCAACAGGAAGTGTCATGAAGGAGCGGCGTTTCGTTCGTGAGGTGGTGGAGTCCAAACAGAGAATCCTGATTCTTTCCTTTGTGGTGGGAGCTGTGTTCTTCCTGCTGCTGATGCGACTGTGGCATCTGCAGATCCTCAGATCGGACGATTATCGCGAAATGTCCGAGAACAATCGTCTGCGTTTCGTGCCGGTGGCCGCTTCCCGTGGAGCCATACTCGACCGCAACGGCAAGGTGCTGGTCAGCAACCGTCCTTCATTCAGCCTGGCCGTTGTTCCGCAGGAGGTATTGGACAAGGAATCGCTGCTGACCCAGTTATCGGCGCTGCTCGGGTTGGAGCGGGCCGAGATGGACGAACGCTGGCGGAAGAGCATGGGGCGTGCCAAATACTACCCGATCGTACTGGCTTCCAATATCACCCGTGACCAGGTCGAAATACTGGAGGAAAACCGCTTACGGCTGCCCGGGGTAGAGATCGAGATGAAGCCGGTGCGTGAATACTCGAACGGTACGCTGGCCTCGCATCTGCTCGGTTACATAAGTGAAATTTCGGAAAAAGAATTAAATGCCGAGGGGTACGAAGAGTACAATTCCGGTGACTACGTCGGCAAAAACGGGATTGAGCGCGCTCTGGAGATGGAGCTGCACGGGGATGACGGTGGCCGGCAGCTGGAGGTTGACGCCCGCGGGCGGGTCTTGCGGACCATCTCCGAGACCTATCCCACGGTGGGTAACAGCGTCGTCTTGACGATCGATTCCGCCATACAGAAACAGGCCGAGCAAGCTTTCGGCGAACAGGCCGGAGCGGCGGTTGCCATGAATATCAATAATGGTGAAATACTGGCTTTTGTCAGCAACCCCGGCTTTGATCCATCGCTTTTCAGCGGCAAGCTGCCGGCTGATATCTGGAAAGGGTATCTGGAGGACAAACGCCGGCCGCTGGAGAACAAGGCTTTGAGCGGGCAATATCCCCCCGGTTCGACTTTCAAGGTGATTACCGCGCTGGCCGGGCTGAACGACAACAGGATCGACGACTCGACCTCGGTCAACTGCGACGGTGCCTACACTTTGGGGACATCCACCTTCAAATGCTGGAACAAGAAGGGGCATGGGACCACAAGTCTGCGCAAGTCGTTGCGGGAATCGTGCGACGTCTACTATTACCAGCTTGGCGAAAAGCTGGGAGTAGACAAGATCGCCGCAACCGCCAAGGCCTTCAAGCTGGGGGCGCCCATGGGCGTCGAACTGCAGAATGAAAAATCCGGGCTGATCCCGACATCCGAATGGAAGCAGAAACGATTCGGCAAGCGCTGGTTTCATGGAGAGACCCTGCCGGTTGCGATCGGTCAGGGTTATGTACTGACGACCCCGATACAGCTGGCCTCGATGATTGCCACGGTTGCCAATGAAGGCACCATCTACCGGCCGCACCTGGTGAAGCGGATCGTTGATGCCGACGGAAAACCTCTCAGGGAAACCAAGCCCGAGGTGATCGGGACCACCTCTTTTTCGAAAGAGTCATATCGTCTGGTCAAACAGGGGCTGTACGCGGTAGTCAACGAGTCTGGCGGCACGGGAGCCCAGGCTCGGCTCTACGATGTCAAGGTGGCCGGCAAGACCGGCACATCCCAGGTCGTCAAGATGCGGGACAGCAAGCAGGGAACCCCGTATCAGTTCCGCGATCACGCCCTGTTCGTGGCTTTTGCTCCTTTTGACAAGCCCGAGATCGCCGTGGCGGTGGTGATCGAGCATGGCGAGCATGGCGGGTCGGCGGCAGCCCCGATAGCCGGCAGAATTTTGCGAGCCTATTTCGACGGCAAGAAACCGCCGCGCAAGGAACCTTCCGCTGCTCCAAAAGCAACCGAGGAGCCGGAAGTCGATGAAAAGGCTGCTACCTTGGAAGAATCGCAAGACAGCGGAGACAAGTCCAATGATTGATCGTCGCCTGTTAACCAATATCGACTGGATCCTGGCCGGGCTGGTTGTGACGGTTTGCCTTCTGGGCATCATGAATATTTACAGCGCCACAACCCCCTATAAAATGGTGGGGACCGCCTATTTCATCAAGCAGTTCTACTGGATGCTGGCCGGTATGACAATATCGATGCTGGTCTGCAGTATTGACTATCACCTGCTGGAAGATCTCTCATACTGGCTCTACGGTTTCCTGATACTGCTGCTGCTGGTGGTGCTCCTGGTAGGGCGCAGTACCATGGGAGCCACCCGCTGGCTGGATTTGGGACTTTTCAATATTCAGCCCTCGGAGCTGATGAAAATCGTGATTATTATCACCTTCGCCCGTTTCTTCAATAATTACCACAGCGTCGGCGGTCTCACGGTCGGGGACGTGCTCTTTCCCCTGGGGATTCTGGCGCTGCCTGCGGCTCTGATCATGAAACAGCCCGACCTGGGAACCGCGATCCTGGTAATACTGATTGCGCTTTCGATGACGTTCTACATCGGGCCGCGCTGGACCACGATAGTGACCTTTATCTGCGTCACGATACCGGTCGCCTGGATCGGTTGGGCCTATTTGCTGCGTCCCTACCAGAAGAACCGCGTGCTTGATTTTCTGAATCCGGAACGTTCAAGGCTCGGCAGCGGTTACCATATCATCCAGAGCAAGATTGCCGTCGGTTCGGGCGGCATCGCCGGCAAGGGGTATATTCAGGGGACTCAATCACAGCTGCGCTTCCTGCCTGAGCAGCATACCGATTTTGCCTTTTCGGTTTTCGCCGAAGAGTGGGGTTTTGTCGGTTGCCTGGTTCTGATCATCCTCTACCTGTCGCTGGTGTTGTGGGGTCTGAACATCGCCCGCCGCTGCAACGACCGTTTCGGCGGCCTGCTGGCGGTTGGGGTGACGGCCATGCTCTTCTGGCACATCGTCATCAACATGGGAATGGTGATCGGACTGTTTCCGGTGGTCGGTGTGCCGCTGCCGTTTTTCTCCTACGGCGGCACATCAATGATCACATCAATGGTCGGAATCGGGCTGCTGCAGAGCATCAGCATGCGGCGATTCATGTTCTGACGCCCCTTTTTGCTTTACTTTCAAACTCTCTTTATTTACTCTGTAGAGTCCGATTCTTATTCAAACGAAGGATTTCATGGATATCAGCAGAATTCGCAATTTCTCCATCATTGCCCACATTGACCACGGCAAATCCACGCTGGCGGACCGCCTGCTGGAGTACACCGGCACCGTTACCGACCGTGAAAGCAAAAACCAGTTTCTGGACAAGATGGATCTGGAGCGGGAACGGGGCATCACGATCAAGGCCCAGACCGTGCGGCTCAACTACCGTGCCGATGACGGCCGTGACTATGTGCTCAACCTGATCGATACTCCCGGTCACGTTGACTTTACCTATGAAGTTTCCCGCTCGCTGGCCGCCTGTGAAGGCGGGTTGCTGGTGGTGGATGCCTCCCAGGGGGTTGAGGCCCAGACCCTGGCCAATGTCTATCTGGCCCTGGACATCAACTTGGAAGTCTTTCCGGTGCTTAACAAGATCGACCTGCCCGCCGCCGACCCGGAGCGGGTCATCCAGGAGATCGAGGATATCATCGGCATCGATGCCCATGATGCGGTACGGGCCAGCGCCAAGGAAGGCATCGGTACCCACGAAATCCTGGAAGAGATTGTCAAGAAAATTCCCGCGCCCAAGGGCGACTCAAGCGCGCCGCTCAAGGCACTGCTGTTCGATTCCTGGTACGACCAGTACCAGGGGGTGATCATCCTGATACGGATCTTCGACGGCACACTTAAAAAAGGCGACAAAATCCAGCTGATGGCAACCAACAGCTCATTTGAAGCGCTCAAGGTGGGGGTCTTTTCGCCGGTGATGCGCGAGGTGCCTGAACTGGCTGCAGGTGAGGTAGGATTTGTGATTGCCGGCATCAAGGATGTGGCTGATGCCAAGGTCGGCGATACGGTTACCCTGCTGCAGCGGCAGTGCGCGGTGCCGCTGGGTGGTTTCAAGGAGGTACAACCGATGGTCTTTTCCGGCCTGTACCCGATCGACACCGTCCAGTACGAACAGCTGCGTGATGCGCTGGCCAAGCTCAAGCTGAACGATTCCTCCTTCTCCTATGAGCCTGAAACCTCCCTGGCGCTCGGTTTCGGTTTCCGTTGCGGTTTTCTCGGCTTGCTGCACATGGAGATCATCCAGGAACGTTTGGAGCGGGAGTTTGCCCTTGACCTGATCACCACCGCGCCGACCGTCGTCTACCGGGTTCACAGGATGAGCGGCGAAGTGTATTCGATTCAGAGCGCCAACCAGATGCCGGAGCTGCAAAGCACGGAGTATCTGGAAGAGCCCTTCATCCTGGCCCACATCCATGTGCCCAACGAATTCGTCGGCGGCGTGCTGGCTCTGTGCGAGGACAAGCGCGGCGTCCAGCGCGAGATCAAATACCTGACCCCGACCCGCGTCATGATCATCTACGAACTCCCTCTGAACGAGATCGTGCTTGATTTCTACGACCGCCTGAAATCCATCACCAGGGGCTATGCATCGCTGGATTATGAACAGCTGGAGTACCGGCGTAGTGACCTGGTCCGGATGAACGTGCTGATCAACGGCGAAGTGGTCGATGCGCTCTCGCTGATCCTGCACCGGGAAAAAGCTTATTTCCGCGGACGCGACCTGGTCTCCAAGATGAAGGAACTGATTTCACGGCAGATGTTCGAGGTTGCGATCCAGGCTGCCATCGGCAACAAGGTGATTGCCCGTGAAACGGTCAAGGCGATGCGCAAGGACGTTCTGGCCAAATGTTACGGCGGCGACATCACCCGTAAACGCAAACTGCTGGAGAAGCAGAAGGAAGGCAAGAAGCGCATGAAGAATGTGGGTAACGTGGAGCTGCCGCAGGAAGCGTTTCTGGCAATATTGAAAGTGGAATAGTGCGCGGTGATTGGTGATACCGATATTTTTCCCGGTCACGAATCTTAAATAAAAGGAACTTGCATGCAAGAAAATGAAGAACTGTCCGTGGATACCGCTGCCCGTCATCCGGAACCGGTAATCAAAAAGAAAAGCCTCGTTCGCGAATATGCCGAATCAATTGCCATTGCGATACTGCTGGCGCTGGTAATCCGCACCTATCTGGTCCAGGCCTTCAAAATACCTTCCGGTTCCATGGAGGATACGTTGGCTATCGGCGATCACCTGCTGGTCAGCAAGTTCATCTACGGCACCAAGCTGCCGTTCAGCGATAAGCGGGTCCTGACAATACGCGACCCGCGCCAGGGGGACGTGATCGTTTTCGAATATCCGGAAGATCCCAGCAAGGATTTCATCAAGCGCGTGGTTGGCACGCCGGGTGACGTGGTGGAAGGCAAGGAAAAAAAGGTCTACGTCAATGGCAAGCTCTATCTGAATCCGCACGAAGTTCACAAGGAGAAGGACCTGATTCCCAAGGAGATGAATCCGCGCGATACATTCGGCCCGGTCACGGTCCCGGCGAATTCTTATTTTGTGATGGGGGACAATCGGGACCGTTCCTACGACAGCCGTTTTTGGAAGTTCGTCAAGCGGGATCAGATCAAGGGACTGGCATTCATCAAGTACTGGTCGTGGGATCGTGAAAAACTGCGTCCACGGATCGGAAATATCGGCAAGTTGATCGACTGATTAATCCTCAGTTTTGAATTACGAATCTTTATTTGGAGGGACATATGGATACACTTGGTAACTGGAAACGGACACATTATTGCGGCGACCTGCGGGCGAGCGACATCGGCAGCGAGGTAATCCTGATGGGTTGGGCTCTACGCCGCCGCGACCATGGCGGGCTGATCTTCATCGACCTGCGCGACCGCGAGGGCATCGCCCAGATCGTATTCGACCCTGAGGTCAATGCTGCTTCCCATGCCGTGGCCGAATCGGTCCGCAGCGAATTCGTGCTGGCTGTCAGGGGTAAGGTTATTCCCCGTCCGGAAGGCACCGTCAACCCGGGTATGAAGACCGGCGAGGTGGAGATCCAGGTGTTGGAGTGCAAGCTACTCAACCGCTCCAAGCCGCTTCCCTTCATGCTGGACGAGCATAGCGACATCAACGAGAATATCCGCCTGAAATACCGTTATCTGGACCTGCGCCGTCCGCAGCTGCAGTACAACCTGATTCTGCGTTCCAAGGTGGCCCAGTTGACCCGTTCCTATCTGACCGATAACGGATTCATTGAGCTGGAAACGCCCTTCCTGACCAAATCCACACCCGAGGGCGCACGTGACTTCCTGGTGCCGTCCCGTATCAACCAGGGGCATTTCTATGCGCTGCCGCAGTCACCGCAGATATTCAAGCAGATCCTGATGATCTCCGGTTTTGACCGTTACTTCCAGGTCGTGCGCTGCTTCCGTGATGAGGATTTGCGCGCCGACCGTCAACCGGAATTCACCCAGATCGACTGCGAGATGTCATTCATCGACCGTGAGGATATCATCACCGTGATGGAGGGGTTGATCGCCCGTGTATTCAAGGAGACCAAGGGTGTCGAGATCCAGCTGCCGGTAGAGCGGATTACCTATGCCGAGGCCATTAGGCGTTTTGGTGTGGATAATCCTGACATGCGTTTCGGCATGGAACTGTGCGATCTGACCGATCTGGTCAGTAAGTCCGGGTTCAAGGTGTTTGCCGAGGTGGCCTCGAAAGGCGGCATAATCAAGGGACTCAATGCCAAGGGGTGTTCGAAGTTTTCCCGCAAGGAAATCGATGATCTGACCGAATTCGTCAAGATCTATGGAGCCAAGGGACTGGCGTATGTCAAGATAGAGAACGGCGAGTGGCATTCTCCCATAGCCAAGTTCTTCACACCGGAAGAGATCGCGGCAATGAACAGCAACTTCGGCGCCGAAGAAGGGGACCTGCTGTTCTTCGTGGCGGACAAACCCAAGGTTGTCAACGATTCGCTCGGCAAGCTGCGCAACCACCTGGCGGCTCAGCTCAAGCTGACCAGCAAGGACGATTACCGTTTCGTCTGGGTAACCGACTTCCCGCTGTTGGAGTGGGACGAGGAGGAGGGGCGCTGGGCTGCGGTACACCATCCCTTTACCGCGCCGATGGACGAGGACCTGGAATTCGTTGAATCCGACCCGGGCCGCTGCCGCGCCAAAGCTTATGACCTGGTGCTGAACGGCAATGAAATTGGCGGCGGTTCGATCAGGATACACCAGGAGCAGGTCCAGTCGCTGATGTTCAAACTGCTGGGGATGTCAGTTGAATCTGCCCGCAGCAAGTTCGGCTTCCTGTTGGATGCCCTTGAGTTCGGTACACCACCGCACGGTGGCATCGCTTTCGGAATGGACCGTTTGATAATGCTGCTGACCGGCAGCGACTCCATCAGGGATGTGATCGCATTCCCCAAAACCCAGAAAGGCGCCTGCATGATGTCCGAGGCTCCCTCTCCGGTTGATAACAAACAACTGCGTGAACTTGGTGTCAGGCTCGTGGAAAAACAGGGGTAATAGATAAATTAATGGGCCGCCCGGCAGTATGCATATTGCTGTTATCAGTACTGCTGCTGGCGGCCTGTTCCACAGCCGTTCCGACCTGGCGCGGCAAGGTCGGGCCCCTGGTCGAGGAGCTTGATCGCCAGAATGCGTCGCAACTGTTTCCCCAGGAATACCGCAACCTTCTGGAAACGTTCGAACATGGCGAGGCGATCTTCCATGTCCGGTCGGATGATAAGGAAGCGGATACCTACTATCAGCTTGCTTTTCAAAAAGCCGAATTGCTCCGCTCGCAACTTAGAAGCCTGAAACAGCGATTGGCGGAAGAAGAACGTCAGCGGTTATTGTTGCTGGCTGCCAAGGCCGAGGAAGAACGATTGATGCGGGAAGCGGTCGAGGCCGAAAAGCGACTGCGCGAGCAGGAGCGGGTTCAGGCCGAAGAAGCGGCAAAGGCTGCTGCCGCCGCCGCGCTTCAGAAAAAAACCGTACCCAAAGAACCTCCGCAACAATTGTCCGCCCAATATACCGTCCGTCGCGGCGAAACATTGCCGCAGATTGCCGGCCGGCCGGAGATCTATAACGATTCATCGCTATGGCCGCTAATATATCGTTCCAATCGTGATCAGATCCGTGACCCCAAGCGCCTCTGGCCCGGACAAGTCCTTTCCATCCCGAGGCATTTCAGCCATGATGATGCGCTAGAGGCTCGGCGTTATTCCAATAAAAAATAATAATTACCTCTGTCGAAGGCAGCTCAATCCCGCGAATACCCTTGATTAATCTTTTTTCCCAGCGCCATTCAGGCAGCAAAATGTCAATCAATTCATAAATTAACACAACTTAACTCACTGGCGGGGATAAGTCATAAACACATTAGAGTGCTATGTTTTTTCTCAATGTTTTTTCTTGACAGCCCACGGTGTTTTGTATATTGTATACAAAATTTTTAATCAGCCTTAATATGCGGTATATCGTATAGTTATGTTGAATTGGACGTTTTGAGTTTTGAGCAAGCGGCTATCTAACCTGAACTAAGGAGAGAAGACAACAATGACGACACAAAAGATTATTTGGTCAAAAATCGACGAAGCACCGGCTCTGGCAACCTACTCTTTGTTACCGATTGTCAACGCTTTCACAAAAGCGGCTGGCGTTGTAGTGGAAACAAGGGATATCTCCGTTGCGGGAAGAATAATTGCCAATTTCCCCGAGAACCTGACGGAAAGCCAGAAGATGCCGGATTATTTGGCCGAATTGGGCGACCTGACTCAGAAGCTGGAAGCCAATATCATCAAGCTGCCTAACGTCAGCGCTTCGATCCCGCAGCTTAAAGCAGCAATAAAAGAGTTGCAGGAGCAGGGTTACAATATCCCCGATTACCCGGAAGAGCCTAAAACCGACGAAGAAAAAGCTCTTCACGCCAGATATGCCAAGTGTCTGGGAAGCGCCGTTAACCCGGTTTTGAGAGAGGGTAACTCCGACAGAAGGTCGGCAGCCGCCGTTAAACAGTATGCCAGGAAGCATCCGGTCAAGATGGGCGCCTGGAGTCCGGATAGCAAGACCCATGTCTCTCACATGGATGCCGGCGATTTTTACCACAGTGAAAAATCCGTTACGATGAAGAAGGCCGGCAACGTTAAATTCGAATTGGTTGGCAAGGACGGGAAGGTTACGGTTCTGAAAGAGAAGCTGGCTCTTCAGGAAGGCGAGGTTCTTGACGGCGCATTCATGAGCTGCAAAGCCCTGCGCAAGTTCATCGAAGAGCAGATTGAAGATGCACAGAAGAAGGGCGTGCTGTTCTCGGTTCACCTCAAAGCCACCATGATGAAGATCTCTGATCCGATCATGTTCGGTCATTTCGTCTCCGTCTTCTTTAAGGACGTCTTTGAAAAACATGCCGATACCTTTAAAGAGCTGGGCATCATTCCGGATCTCGGTCTGGGCGACCTCTATGTGAAGATCAAAAAACTGCCGGAAGCCAAACAGGCTGAAATTGAAGCTGATATCCAGGCTGTATACAAGAAAAGACCCGAGCTTGCCATGGTTGACTCCGACAAGGGGATCACCAACCTGCACGCCAGCAACGACATCATCATCGACGCATCCATGCCGGTCGTTATGCGTGACTCCGGCGGCATGTGGGGCACCGATGGCAAGCTTCATGACGTCAAGTGCGTGATACCGGATACCTGCTATTCCGAGTGGTACCAGGAGTGTATCGACTTCTGCAAGAAGAACGGCCAGTTCGATCCGACAACCATGGGTTGCGTGTCAAACGTTGGTCTGATGGCGCAGAAAGCCGAGGAATACGGCTCACACGACAAGACTTTCAAAATTCCTGCCGACGGCACGGTACGTGTTGTTGATGAATCGGGCGCGGTACTGTTCCAGCACGAAGTGGAAGAGGGCGACATCTGGCGCGGATGCCAGGCAAAAGATCTGCCGATTCGCGATTGGGTCAAGCTGGCTGTTAATAGGGCCAGGGCAACCGGCGCGCCGGCTATCTTCTGGCTGGACAAAAACCGGGCTCATGATGCCCAGATGATCGAAAAAGTTAACACATACCTGAAAGATCACGATACAACCGGTCTGGATATCCAGATCATGGCTCCTGTGCAGGCGATGCAGTTCGCCATGCAGCGTGCAAAAGATGGCAAAGACACAATTACCGTAACCGGCAACGCCCTCAGGGATTACCTGACCGACCTGTTCCCGATTCTTGAGTTGGGTACGAGTTCTAAGATGTTGTCGATCGTTCCGCTTCTGGCCGGTGGTGGTTTGTTTGAGACAGGCGCCGGCGGTTCGGCTCCCAAGCATGTTCAGCAATTCGTCAAGGAAGGCTACCTGAGATGGGATTCGTTGGGTGAGTTCCTGGCTCTGGCTGAATCACTACGTCACCTGGCAACTACATTCAATAATGAAAAGGCCAAGCTTCTTGCCGATACCCTTGATCAAGCCAATGCCAAATTCCTCGATAACAACAGGAACCCGGCCCGTAAAGTTGGTCAGATTGACAACAGGGGCAGCCATTTCTATCTCGCCATGTACTGGGCCGAGGCGTTGGCCGAGCAGACCGTGGATAAGGACCTGCAGGCACGCTTTGCCGGAGTAGCCAAGCAGCTTCAGGAAAATGAGGCCAAGATCAATGAAGAACTGATCGGTGCCCAGGGAAAACCGCAGGATATCGGTGGTTACTATCAGCCAGATCCGGTCAAAACGGAAAAGGCGATGCGGCCGAGCGCAACCTTGAATGCAATAATTGACGCTATTGTATAAATAAATCCATGATCAGGGTAGGCGGGAGAAATCCTCCTGCCCTGTTTCAGATTGATCCTTCATGACTAGTCTGCTAATTAAGATTTAGCGGATTTAATATATCTGGATTCAGCTCGTTTTCTGATTTTACCTTGCCCGCAAGAGGGATTGATGTCTTATACGTATGTTACTGTCCCCGCTGGGGGTAAGATCGCCATGGGTTCCGATGGTAAGCTGAATGTGCCGGACAACCCGATCATACCCTACATCGAAGGTGACGGTACCGGTGTTGATATCTGGAAGGCTTCTGTAAGGGTTTTTGATGCTGCTGTCGAAAAGGCCTACGGCGGCAAAAAAAAAATCAGTTGGATGGAAGTCTACGCCGGTGAAAAACCGTTTAACATGTTTCGTCAGGAAATGGGCGACAAGGCCTGGTTGCCTGATGAAACAGTTGCAGCTTTCAAGGAGTTTCTGGTAGGTATCAAAGGTCCGCTCACGACTCCGATCGGCGGCGGCATTCGCTCTTTGAACGTAGCGCTTCGTCAATTGCTCGACTTGTATGTTTGTCTTCGCCCTGTACGTTATTTTCAGGGTGTTCCTTCACCGGTCAAGAAACCGGAAGATGTTGATATGGTTATTTTCCGTGAGAACTGTGAAGATATCTATGTCGGCATCGAGTGGATGAATGGCACACCTGATTGTGAACGGGTCAAGGAGTTCCTGATCAAGGATATGGGGGTTAGCAAAATCCGCTTTCCCGAATCTTCCTCCATCGGCATCAAGCCGATCTCCAGGGATGGTTCCGAACGCTTGATCCGGGCTGCAATCGAGTATGCGCTTAAACATAAACGCAAGTCCGTGACCATTGTCCATAAGGGCAATATCATGAAGTTCACGGAAGGGGCCTTCAAGGATTGGGGCTACGAACTGGCACGCAGGGAATTTCGCTCCCGTATAGTTTGCGAGCGCGAAAGCTGGATAATCGACAACAAGGATCGTAACGAGAGCCTGACGGTCGAGGAAAATGCCAGGATGATCGACCCCGGTTACGATATGATGACCCCCAACCAAAGGGCCGATATCTGTTCGGAAGTTGAGGAAGCACTCAAGTTGATGCCGTCCCACGGTTATGGACAGTGGAAGAAACTGCTGATGATCAGGGACACCATTGCCGATATAACCCTGCAGCAGGTTTTAACCAGGGCCAAGGAGTTTGATGTGCTGGCCTGCATGAATCTGGAAGGTGATTTTCTTTCTGATGCGCTGGCAGCCCAGGTTGGTGGCATAGGCATAGCCCCCGGAGCCAATATCAACTATGTAACCGGGCACGCAATTTTCGAAGCGACCCACGGAACGGCTCCTAAATATGCCAATCTGGACAAGGTCAACCCGGGATCAGTCATACTTTCCGGTGTCATGATGCTTGAGCATATGGGGTGGCAGGAAGCTGCCGACATGATAGTAAAGTCAATAGACAGGACCATCGGCCAGAAGCGGGTTACATATGATTTTGAACGCATGATGCAGGGGGCCATATTGCTTACCTGCTCCGGATTTGCCGATGCGCTTATTGAAAATATGAAATAGACACCAAACAGATTGCAGATGCGTATTTTTGGTCGCTACTGCACAATTTGTTATATCAACCCAACAAAGGAGAAAAAGTATGGCACGTAAAAAGATTTCACTAATCGGTGGCGGACAGATCGGTGGCGTTCTTGCTCAGCTTTGTGCATTGCGCGAACTTGGTGATGTTGTTCTTTTTGACATCGTCGAAGGACTTCCCCAGGGTAAGATGCTTGACATCGCCGAAGTCGGTCCGGTCGATCGTTACGACGTCAACCTGAAAGGCACCAACAGCTATGAAGATATCAAGGATTCCGATATCGTCATCGTTACAGCCGGTCTGCCGCGCAAACCGGGCATGAGCCGCGACGACCTGATCGAGGTCAACTCCAAGATCATGACATCCGTTGCCGAAGGCATCAAAACCTACGCTCCGAACTCAATCATTATCGTTATTTCCAACCCGCTCGACGCAATGGTTACTCTTTGCCAGAAAATCACCGGCTTTCCTTACAACCGTGTTATCGGTCAGGCCGGCGTTCTTGACTCCGCACGTTTCGCTACTTTCATCGCCTGGGAACTGGGAGTATCCGTAAAGGATGTTACCGCAATGACTCTTGGTGGTCATGGCGACGACATGGTTCCCCTGGTTCGTTATGCCAGCGTCAACGGCATTCCGGTCATGGAACTTCTGGAGCAGAAATACAATGATGCAGCAAAGGCCAAGGAAGTCATGGCCGCCATGGTCAAGCGTACCCGCGGTGCGGGCGGCGAAGTTGTAGCGCTGCTCAAAACCGGTTCCGCCTTCTACTCCCCGGCATCATCGGCGATTGCCATGGCTGAATCGATCCTCAAGGATCAGAAGCGTGTTCTCCCGACCTGCTGCTTCCTGCAGGGTGAGTTCGGTGTCAACGGTTTCTATGTTGGCGTACCGGCTGTTCTCGGCGAGAAAGGTGTTGAGAATATCATCCAGTTCAAACTTGATGCAGAAGAGCAGGCTATGATGGACAAGTCTGTTGCCGCGGTCAAGGAGCTGGTTGGCAGCATGAAATAGTTACAAGATCGTTCTTATGAGCAACAGCAAAAGAAGGGCGGAGCTCTCCACCCTTCTTTTGCCTTGTTATAAGAGTTAATTCCACACCTTTTAATACGGAATAAAGGAGTCTTTCCAGATGGAGAAAACATTGCCAAAAATTGAAATCATCGAGAAGTACTGCAAGGGGTGCCATATCTGTGTTGAATTCTGTCCTACCAAGGTTCTGGAGATGAAAGGATTCGTCGTTGCGGTCAAGAACCTGGAAGCCTGTATCAAGTGCATGCAGTGTGAGCTGCGTTGCCCTGATTTTGCAATCAAAGTTAGCGCCGAATAATTCTACGGGAGGAAATCAAAAGTGGCTAAAAAAGTAGCGTTTATGCAGGGTAACGAAGCCGCAGCTCATGGCGCATTATACGCCGGTTGCAATTTTTTCGGCGGATACCCGATCACACCATCGACCGAGGTTTCCGAGGTCCTGTCAATTGAGCTTCCTAAGGTTGGCGGAAAATTTATTCAGATGGAAGACGAGATTGGCGCCATGGCCGCATGCCTTGGCGCATCATTAACAGGCGCCAAGGCACTGACCTCCACATCGGGTCCGGGTCTTTCGCTCAAACAGGAGCTTATCGGTTATGGCTGCATCGCCGAGATCCCATGTGTTGTTTTTAACGTAATGCGCGGCGGACCATCAACCGGTATGCCTACCGGACCGAGTCAGTCAGACGTGATGTGCGCCAAATGGGGTACTCACGGCGACCACGCCACTATCGCACTTATGCCTGCTTCAGTGCAGGAGTGCTATGACATGGTAGCTGAAGCTTTCAGCCTGGCTGAGAAGTACCGCATGCCGGTTCACGTCCTTCCGGACGAAATCATTGCCCATATGCGTGAGCGGATCGAGTTCCGTGAGCCGGGTGAGATTGAAATAACTCCTCGCAAGGCCCCGACCGTACCGCCGGAGCAGTACAAGCCGTACGACACCAGTTTCGGTGATGTGCCGCCGCTTGCAAACTTTGGTTCAGGTTACAGGTATCATGTGACCGGTCTGAACAAGATGCAGGATGGTTTTCCAACCACCAAGGCAGAGATCGTACAGGCCGAGGAAGAGCGTCAGGTTCGCAAGGTTGATGCCTGTATAGACGATATCGTCACCTTTGAAGAGTATATGCTGGATGATGCCGAGGTGGTGGTTGTCGCCTATGGTTCCACCTCGCGTTCTGCCCGCTATGCCGTCAACGCTGCTCGCGAGCAGGGCATCAACGCAGGTATGTTCCGCATCAAAACCTTCTGGCCGTTCCCGGATAAACAGATCAAAGCTTTGGCCGCCAAGGTCAAGGGTTTTATCATTCCTGAAATGAACCTGGGGATGTGTTCCATCGAGCTGGAGCGTTGTGCACAGGGCAAAATCCCGGTGCTCGGCATATTCCGCGTAGATGGTGAGCCGATTAATCCGGAACAGATTGTAGAGAAGATTAAGGAGGTTAAATAACCATGGCTTTTGATTATGAAAAGTATCTCCGTCCAGGCAAACTTCCGCACATCTGGTGCCCAGGTTGCGGACACGGCATTGTTATGAAGGGTCTTATCCGGGCAATGGATACCCTTAAACTGGACATGAAAAATACAGCCATTGTTTCCGGTATTGGTTGTGCTTCACGTCTTCCCGGTTACATCGATTGCTGCACTCTGCACACCGCGCATGGTCGCGCGGCTGCTTTTGCCACCGGTGTCAAGATGGCCAAGCCCGAGATGAATGTTATTCTCTGCGGCGGAGACGGCGACGGAACCGCAATCGGCGGAAACCATTTCATCCACGCTTGCCGTCGCAATATCGACATGACCTACATCATCATGAACAACTACATCTACGGCATGACCGGTGGGCAGTTCTCACCATGTACACCGACCGGACATAAGGCTTCCACAACACCTTACGGCAACCCTGATCCGGGTTTTGATATTGCCAAACTGGCAATCGGCGCCGGCGCTACTTTTGTTGCCCGTGGCACAGCGTTCCACGCCAACCAGATCGACAAGCTGATTGCCGAAGCGATCCAGCACAAGGGTTTCTCGGTAGTCGAAATTCTGGATGATTGCCCGACCACCTACGGTCGCCGCAACAAATACAAGTCGGTCATTGAGATGATGAACCGTCTTAAAGAGGTTGCCGTTCCGGTTAAGGCTGCCGAAAAGATGACAGCCGAGCAGTTGAAGGGCAAGGTTCTGACCGGAGTCCTTTATAAAGACGATACAAAATCCGATTACACAACTGAGTACGCGAAGGTCATCGAGCGCGCTCAAGCCAAGTAACAATTACAGGAAAAGGAGCGATATATTCATGTCAAGATATGAACTCAGGTTTTCCGGTGCGGGTGGACAGGGACTGATCACCGCCGGGATCATCATGGCTAAGGCCGCTTCGATCTACGAAGGGAAACAAGCCGTTCAGTCGCAGAGTTACGGTCCTGAAGCCCGTGGTGGCGCTTCTAAATCGGAAGTAATCATCTCCGACGGACCGATCGACTATCCGAAAGTCACCCAGTGCGATGCTTTGCTGGCTATGACGCAGGAAGCGGCAAACAAGTATTCACACGATCTCAAGGAAGGCGGCGTGCTGCTGATCGATTCCGACCTGGTAACCAATATACCGGCCGGTAATTTCAAAACGGTAGCATTTCCGATCATCAATACCGCCAAAAACGATGTGGGCCGTGAAATCGTCGCCAATATCGTAGCGCTTGGCGCGATGGTTGCGTTGACTGGACAGGTTTCCAGGGAAAATGCCGAGAAAGCCGTTCTTTCAAGCGTTCCCGAGGCTTTTATCGAACTCAACAAGACCGCGTTCAGCATGGGATTTGAAAAGGCTCTGGCTGCCAGCGCCTAGTTGTTGTTAGATCATGAGGCAATAAAAGAGCCCGGTGCGGAGAAGCACCGGGCTTTTTTAATTTATTCGTGAAACTGTTTTATCCGGATTTAATCAGTCATTGTTTCCGCGGTGCCGTCCACGATCCTGATGATCATCCCTGCCGCCTCCGTGATCCTTTTCATGCTTGCGCTCCTGCTTCTCGTATTTGCGCTCATTTTTCTCATATCTGCGTTCTTCCTTCTCATACCGTTTATGTTCCCTGCGCTCATTCTTTTCTTCCCTGCCCGGACGATAGTGGCGTCCCCGGTAGTGGTCTCGTTTCTGCTGGTATTCACGGTACTCATGTTCCCGGTGGTACCTGATTCTGTCGAGCTTGTAGTTGCGCACAGACGGAGGCAGGTGCTCGTGCCGGACCGTTGCCCAGGGACCGTTGTAGTGATTGGAACGATACCAGTTGTTACCCTGGAAGAGGTAGTAACTACCCGATATGAAGACCATGTCATAGGGCATGTCCACTCCGATGTAGAATCCGAGTGAAGGAGGGGCCAGGAATAGCGGAGGAGTCTGGAATACGACGCGCGGAAGGGCGGGAACCGGTATCGCGGGGGCTCCGATGCTGATATTTACGTTGGTTTCGGACAGTGCTAGTGGAGGTAATGCCAGAGAGGCGAGGAATACGGCGGCGATGGTTCTGTTCATATGACACTCCTTTTACAATTGAATTTTATGCAACAGACCAACTTGAAGCATAAAGGGTGCCAGCGGTGCCGAAGTCGTATCAGTCGATGTTTCCGGTCATGATCCCGGCTCCGTTCGGAAGCGCCAGCGGATGCCTTGCTATATTGCGTATGCCTGCCTGCGTCATCATTTCAGTCAGTTCACCCTGCGAATATGATTGCCCCTGCCGGGTTCCAACCAGCATGTTTAGAGAGAACAGGGCCGGGAATGGGGGAGAAGTCCGGTCGTCGTCAAGTATGAATTCCTGCACGATCACAAGACCGCCCGGTAGCAGGGTCCGAACCGCCTTCTCCAGGATGATGCCCGCGCCTTGCGGCCCTTCGCTGTGCAGAAGCTGGGATATCCAGACGACATCGTAACCGTTGCCGATATCATCGGTAATGATGTCGCCAGCTGAAAAACTGATCCGCTCGGTAAGGCCGTAACGCAGTACTGTTTCTTCTGCAAAACGCCTGGTTGTCGGCAGATCGTAGATTACTGCACGCAACCCGGGATTATGCAGGCAGAAATGTATTGCATAGGTGCCCGGACCACCGCCAAGATCAAGCAGCTTCTGGCGCCCGCCCAGGTCTATCGCCGGTACTACCTTCGGAGCAGCCAGGGAAGCCAGGTTGAACATACCCATCAGGAAATTTTCCAGGCTGGTTTCGTCGTCTGTACGGGAGGAGTTGGTGCGTACCGGTGTGCCGCTCTGCACCGACTCGTCCAGTCTTGCCCAGCTTGACATCAGGTTGTGGTGATGCATGATGATGTGTCCGAGGTATCCGTCGGATTGTTTTGAAAGGTATTTTTTAGAGGATGGGGTTACATCATAGAGCTCGCCATTTTTTACTAACAGACCGAGGGCGGCAAGCGCATTCAGCAACATGGTCAGGCCGCGCCGGTCGCATGATTCAAGGCCGGAAATGTCGGCGGCCGTGGCCGGGTTCTCCGACAGTCTGGTGAACAGGTCCAGTTTGACGGCTGCGTGCAAGGCACACGCGGCCCAGTAGCCACCTGACAGCTGAAGAAGCTCCGCTGGGTTCATGGTTTTGTTCCTCCTTGTCTCGAAAAAAGACTGTTATCGATTCTATGCCTTGAAGCGCGCCATCTCATTCTGCAGCACTTCAATCTGCCGGGCAAGTTTAACCAGAATCTCGTCCATGACCATGGTCGAAGTGACATGCACATCGGTCGATTCCTCGAAATCCTTGAGCGATTCACCGATGAGTTCGGCGCTGGCGGACTGGAGAATCGATTCTTCGCAGATATCCGTGACCATGGCGTTGATCTTTTCACTGGCGTTTATAACCTGTGTAGCGGAACCCTGGTGGCTGCTGATCGAGTTCATCACTTCACGGGTGAGATTCCGCATGCGGTCAACCGCTGCGGTGATTAATTCGCTGCCGTGACTCTGCTCCTGTGTCGCCCTGGCAATATGCTCCACCATTTCCGCGACCCGGCTCATCGCCTGTTGAACCGCCGCACTAGCCTCTGCCTGACTGAGAGCGGTCTTGTTTATCTCAACCATCTGGACGCTGGCAACCTGAATCCCATCGACGATTTTGCGAAGAGCCTCGCCGGACTTTCTTGAAAGTGCCGCTCCCTCCGAGATCCTTTTTTCCGAGAGTGAAATGGCTTTTACAGCGCGTTCGGTTTCTTCCCTTACCCCCAGGATTATTTCCGATATCTCACGGGTATGGTTTCCCGTGCGTTTGGCCAGATCCTTGATCTCTCCGGCCACGACTGAAAAACTTTTGCCGCGATTTCCTGCCTGTGCCGCGATTATTGACGCATTAAGAGCCAGCAGATTGGTCTGTTCGGCGACTTCATCAATAACTGAAAGAATCTTGCCGATATTTGCAACTCTTTTGGACAGGTTCTCGATTGCATCGAAAGTTATGGTGGAAGATGCCTTTATCTCATTGATACCGGCAATCGTCGCATCAACGGAGTTACAGCCCTGTTCGGCATCGCTTTTTACGGTTTCCGCTATGCGTGAAGTGTCGTTTGCCTGTGAACCGATCTGCTTGATCGCTTTATCCATTTCCAACACCAGTGTGGCCGCGATCGAGGTATCCGTGGTGAGGATGGTGGCATTCTCCTCGATCTGGCAGATCGCTGCCGCCATTTCCATGATCGACGAACTGACATCCTCGACTGACAGAACCAGTGATTCCATGTGAAGTGTGGTCGATTCCAGGCTGTGGGTCATGTTTGTCATCGAAGCGGAATTGCTGGTTGACAGATTGGCTAGAACGGACACGGAGGTGGCGATGTCGTTGATTGACCGGTTGATCTCACGGATAGAAGTGGAAGTGCGCTTGAGAACTTCCGATTGCACGGCCGCCGAAGAGACACCTTTTTCGGAAAGCTGGGCAATCGTCGCGGAAATATTCCGGAGCTCCGAAAGTGAGGAGTGAACCTTGGCAATCGCACCGGAAAGACGATCCATCATCGAGTTGAAATTCTCGGCCAACAGAGACATCTCTGTTTCTCCATCAAATGCAACCCGCTCTTTCAGCTCCCCATCGGCGGCCATGTTCATTGCCTTGGCGATATGTTTGATGCGTTCGGCAAGTTTTCTGGTGATCAGAATCCTGATGACCGCGACAAGTGAAAGTATGTTCAATGCATATAAAAAAACCAGGGCAACCCTGCTGGGCGAAGTGGATACGAGAGTTATAATCAGTCCGGCCAAGGAAAGGACGATTCCCAGGACAAGAAATATTCGGATCAGGTTGGTTCCGGTACGCAGTTTTCTCACGCGGTAATTCTCCCGTAAAATATGTGAATTTCCCCAATACTACAGAATCTTCAACCGGAAACAAGTAAAAAAAGCGAAATAGAACGTGGTGATAAATTTGTATGCCGAATTTTGCTGTTTGTGAGAATCAAAAGTAAAAAAATCAGGTTATTCGTATTGATATGGTATTAGAACAGTGCAACTTGCTATTTCAAATCTCCGCCCAGGCTCTTGGTCACAACCTCGTAGACATCCCTTGGCAGTTCGGGAGTGTTATTGATACGCAATAGTTGTTCGTGCATCAGCGACCTCCGCCCTTCCTCGAAACGCCGCCATCCGGTCAGCGGGGCCAGCAGCCGCGCCGAAACCTGTGGATTGACCGGAATCAGCCGCAGCAGTTGAGCCGTCAGGAAACGGTATCCGGAACCGTCGGGGGCGTGAAAGCGCGCCTGGTTGCCCTGGCTGAAGCTGCCCACCAGGGAGCGGAAACGGTTAGGGTTGGTCAACTCGAAGGCCGGATGGGATACAAGCGACCGGACTTCGTCCAATGTGCCGGATAGTGTGGAGGTGGCCTGGATTGAAAACCATTTGTCGATGACCTGACGATCATCCTGCCAGCGCCGGTAGAAATCGGCCAGCAGCGCATGTCTTTCCGGGCAGTCGCAGCTGGCCAGCGGCGACAGTGCGCCGATCTGGCCGGTCATGTTATCGGCGGTGCGGTACTGTTGCAGGCAGAGCTCAATGATCTCCTGTTCTTTGTTGCTGAGCAGATAGGAGAGGCAGAGGTTGGCCAGTCGGCGCCGGCCGGCAAGGCCGTCCCCGGGCGAATAGGGGAGGGGGCTCGCGCAGCTTTCGCGGAGCGCCAGTAAACGGTCTTTGAAAAGAGCTGCCAGTCCGCGGATCACGAACTGGCGGGCGGCGTGAATGGCGCCAGGATCGATGACCGGCATCAGTTCGGCGATGTATCTTTCGGAGGGAAGCATCAATGTTTCGGCCAGGAAAGCGTGATCACCCTGCCCGCCTGACAGGGTGATGCCGTAGGCTTCGGCGAAGGCCGGGTCCAGGGAAAGTTCCCGCCCCTGCCTCTGTGCCGCCACCAGATCCAGGATGATGCGTGCCGCCAAGAGTTGCCCGGCTTCCCAACGGCAGAACGGATCAGGCTCGTGGGCCATCAGTGTCAGCAGTTCCTGATGCCGGTGAGGATAGTCCAGTCTGATCGGAGCGGAAAATCCGCGCAGAAGTGCCGGAACGGGTTCTGCCGGTAGTCCGGTGAAGCGGTAGCTTTCCTCGCTTGAGCGGAGCTGCAGAACCTTTGTCAATGCACCCTCTCCCGATTCGCCATCCAGCATCAGCGGCAGCTGCTTTCCGTCAGCGCTGAGCAGACCCATCGAAAACGGAAAGTGCAGAGGTTGCTTGTCCGGCTGGCCCGGAGTCGGCTGGCAGGATTGGCGTAGCGTCAGCGTAAAAGTGCCTTCCGATGGATCGTAAGATCCAAGGGCACTGACTTCGGGAGTGCCGGCCTGGCTGTACCAGAGCCTGAACTGCTCCAGGTCGATGCCGCCGGCATCGGCCATTGCCCGCACGAAGTCATCGACCTCCACCGCCTGCCCGTCATGTCTGGAGAAGTACAGGTCCGATCCCTGGCGGAACTTTTCCGGGCCCAGCAGCGTATGCAGCATGCGGACGATCTCGGCGCCTTTTTCGTAGACGGTCATCGTGTAGAAGTTGTTGATCTCGATGTAGGAATCGGGGCGTACCGGATGGGCCATCGGGCCGGCATCCTCGGCGAACTGTGCGGTGCGCAGGTTGCGCACATCGCTGATGCGCTTGACGCCTCGCGATTGCATGTCGGAGGAGAACTCCTGGTCGCGGAAGACGGTGAAGCCCTCTTTCAGCGAGAGCTGGAACCAGTCCCGGCAGGTGACCCGGTTGCCGCTCCAGTTGTGGAAATATTCATGCGCGATTACCGCTTCGATCGCGTTGTAGTCGTCATCGGTGGCGGTTGCCGGGCTGGCCAACACATAGCGTGAATTGAAGATGTTCAGCCCCTTGTTCTCCATCGCACCCATGTTGAAATCATCAACCGCAACCACCATGTAACATTCCAGGTCGTACTCCCTGCCATAGGTTACTTCGTCCCAGCGCATCGCCTTTTTGAGGGAAGTCATCGCGTGGCCGCACTTGTCGCGGTTGTGCCGGTGCACGTAGATCCGCAGGTCAACCTTTCTTCCCGAACAGGTTGTGAAGTTGTCATCTATGCTTACCAGGTCTCCGGCCACCAGTGCAAACAGATAACTCGGTTTTTTGAACGGGTCGTGCCAGGTGGCAAAATGGCGTCCGTCCGCCAGTTGCCCCTGTTCAACCAGGTTGCCGTTGGAGAGCAGCCGCGGATAGCGCGTCTTTTCCGCGATGATGGTGGTGGTGAAAACCGTCAGCACGTCGGGGCGGTCCGGATAGTAGGTTATGGAGCGGAAGCCTTCAGCCTCGCACTGGGTGCAGAACATGCCGCCGGAGCGATAGAGACCTTCCAGGAAAGTATTGTCCTGGGCACGCAGCTCACTCCTGATTTCCAGGTTAAAGGCCGGCGGCACGTCATAGATCGTCAGCTGTTCCGTCGTGGCGCTGTAACGCTCCGGTTCCAGCTGTTTGCCGTCAATGCTGATTTCCAGCAGTCTGAAGCGCCGGCCGTCCAGCACCAGCGGGAGCGAACCGGTCCGGGCTGCCCGTAGCGCCATCCGCGCGGTGACAATCGTTGTTTCCTCGCCAAGCTCGAAAACAAGATCGGTGCTGTCAATCAGGTAATCAAAGGGGGTGTAGTCCTTGCGGTATATGGTGCTGTGGGATGCTTCGCTCATGTCAGTCCAATCATTCGGATATGTGCGGAATGTAACCGCGCAAAGAGTAGCATATATTCAGTGATCAATAAACCCTTTGGGTGAGTGTTACTCAGGTGTGTTGATGGTGTACATGAAATTGTCCGGTTTTCTTGTCAAAACTTTAATATGCGTTTCCGCTGCGATTTCACGAACTGGCTATCTAGCTTAAATAAAAGCAAAATCGGTCTGTATATGGGCTTTGGATGCAAATGTGGCACACTACCTGCTCATGAAAATAGCCGGCATTCGTTGCGGGCACTCCACTTCAGAATAAAGTTTACGAAGGTTACCCTATGAAAAACTACCGACCACCAGCAAAGCAGGGACTTTACGACCCGCGATTCGAACACGACGCCTGTGGCGTCGGCTTTGTCGCCAATATGAAGGGCAAGAAGTCCCACGAAATCATCAGCCAGGCTCTGGAAGTCCTGGTTAATCTGGATCATCGCGGCGCCTGCGGTTGCGAACCGAACACCGGGGACGGCGCCGGAATCCTGCTGCAGATGCCGGACAGCTTCCTCCGCTCGGCCTGCGCGCCGCTCGGGATCGAACTGCCCGAGCAGTTCCACTACGGTGTCGGCATGGTCTTTACCTCTCCGAAAGCGCCTGAACGCAACGCCGCCCGTCACATCCTGGAGAAGATCCTGGCTGAGGAGGGGGTCGAACTGCTGGGGTGGCGCAACGTGCCGACCGATAATTCAAGCCTGGGCAACACTGCCTGGGAGGGCGAGCCCATGGTTCGGCAGATGTTCCTCAAACGTCCGCCGGAGTGCGCCGACGAGCAGTCCTTCAACCGCAAACTCTACATCATTAATCAGCGTGCCACAAATGAGATCCGCCGTGCCGAAGTTGACGAACATTGGTATGTCAGCAGTATTTCGACCAGGACCATCATCTACAAAGGTATGCTGATGCCGGTGCAGGTGGACCAGTACTACCCCGAACTGAAAGATCCGGCCATGGAAAGCGCTATCGCGCTGGTGCATTCACGCTTCTCGACCAATACTTTCCCCAGCTGGGACCGGGCTCATCCCTATCATTTCCTGGCCCATAACGGCGAGATCAACACGCTGCGCGGCAATGTCAACTGGATGAATGCCCGCCAGAACCTGTTCACCAGTGAACTGTTCGGTGATGACATCAAGAAGGTGCTGCCGGTGATCAACACCAACGGTTCCGATTCGGCCATGTTCGACAACTGCCTGGAACTGCTGGTGATGAGCGGACGCAGTCTGCCCCACGCAGTGATGATGATGGTGCCGGAACCCTGGGAAAATCACGCCGAAATGAGCGAGGAAAAAAGAGCCTTCTACGAATACCACTCCTGCCTGATGGAACCCTGGGATGGCCCGGCCGCGGTCTGCTTCACCGACGGCCGCAGCATTGGCGCTGTCCTCGACCGCAACGGTCTGCGCCCATCCCGTTACTACATTACCAATGACGGCCTGGTGATTATGGCCTCCGAAGCCGGAGTCCTGAAAATTGAACCTTCGCGTGTCCTGAAAAAGGGCCGTCTCCAGCCGGGACAGATGTTCCTGGTGGATACCGAGCAGGGGCGCATCGTACCTGACTCTGAGATCAAGGCGGAACTGGCGTCAGCCAAGCCCTACGGGCAGTGGCTGAAAGACCACCATGTCCGGCTGGAGGACCTGCCGGGTACGCCCGCGATGCACAAGTCCGACTTCGTCAGCCTGACCCAGCGCCAGCAGGCCTTCGGCTATACCTACGAGGATCAGCGGGTGGTGCTGGGACCGATGGCCAACGACGGCATCCAGCCGCTCGGCTCCATGGGTACCGACACTCCGCTGGCGATCCTTTCCAGCCAGTCCCAGTTGCTCTACAACTACTTCAAGCAGCTGTTTGCCCAGGTAACCAATCCACCGATCGACCCGATCCGCGAGGAGATCGTGACCTCCACCATCACCCTGATCGGTTCCGAGGCCAACCTGCTGCAGCCGACCGCTGAAAGCGCCCGAAAAATCAGGCTGGAGCATCCACTGCTCTGCAACCAGGAACTGGAAAAGCTGCGCCAGATCGAGCAACCGGGCTTCAAATCGTCGACACTGCCGCTGCTCTTTCCCGTCAGCCGCGGAGTTGCGGCGATGGAGAGGGGGCTGGAGGCGCTCTTTGCCGCCGCCGATGTTGCCATAGATGCCGGCAGCAACATCCTGATCCTGTCCGATCGCGGCGTGGACAGGGATCATGCCGCCTTCCCGGCGCTGCTGGCTGTTTCCGGACTGCATCACCATCTGGTCAGCAGCGGCACCCGCACCAAGGTTTCACTGATTCTGGAATCGGGCGAGCCGCGCGAAGTTCATCACTTTGCCGTGCTGCTGGGCTACGGCGTCACTGCCATCAACCCCTATCTGGCCTTCGAGTCACTGGATGACATGATCCTGCAGGGGATGCTGCCCGGTCTGGACCATAAGAAGGCGGTCAAGAACTTCATCAAAGCCTCGATCAAGGGTGTGGTCAAGACCATGGCCAAGATGGGCATCTCCACTGTTCACAGCTACCGCGGAGCGCAGATCTTCGAGGCGGTCGGCCTGCATGAGTCGGTGATCGACCGCTACTTCACCTGGACACCGTCCCGCATCGGCGGTACCGATATCGACGGCATTGCTCGGGAGTTGATGGAACGCCACGCCCGGGCCTACCCGGCACGGGTGGCACCGGAAGCTACTCTGGCCGCGGGCGGTGTTTACCAGTGGCGCAAGGATGGCGAGGAGCACCAGTACAATCCGCTGACGATCACGTCACTGCAGAAAGCTACCCGCACCGGTGATTACAGCGAATTCAAGACCTTCTCCGCTCTGATCGACGATCAGAGCGAGAGGCACTATACGCTGCGCGGCATGCTTAAATTCAAGGACAACATGCCTTCGGTGCCGCTGGATGAGGTCGAACCGGTTGAATCACTCATGAAGCGTTTCAAGACCGGCGCCATGTCCTATGGTTCGATCAGTCAGGAGGCCCATGAGGCGCTGGCGATTGCCATGAACCGCATCGGCGGCAGATCCAACACCGGTGAAGGGGGCGAGGATCCGGAACGCTTCACCTGGACCAACGAGCAGGGTGATTCCAAGAACAGCAATATCAAGCAGGTCGCTTCC
>Ga0154448_1058_pt1 | contig 34939 bp, 26 predicted proteins | sample RifGroC2_FD_105641 | JGI IMG/M metagenome (GOLD analysis project Ga0154448, IMG submission 105641) | Geobacteraceae bacterium GWC2_55_20
CAGTGCCAGGCCGGCCGGCAGGAATCCTGAGTAGATGCTCCAGGTGTAGGCGCCGGCACTGCCGGTGGCGGTCAGGGTCGCCGTGTAGGGGGTGCCGATCAGACCGTCCGGAAGCGGTCCGGTGGTATGGACCAGGGGTTGGACGACGGTGATGGAATAGATCTGCGATGCGGTCCGTCCGCCGTTGTCGGTGACCCTGGCGGTAAAGCTGTAGGTTCCCGTAACCGTGGGAGTACCGGAGATAACACCAGTCGTCGGGCTGAGCGTCAGGCCGGCGGGGAGAGTACCGCTGGTTTTGGTGAAACTGTACGGTGTGGAGCCGCCGGCAGCCAGAACCGCTTCCACATAGGGTAAGCCGACATTTCCGTTGGGAAGGGTGGTGTTCAGGATCTGCAGCGGGTTATAGACGTTGAAGATATAGGTTTTGAAAGTGCTCCGTCCTTCGATGTCCACAACCGAGATGCTGACCGTTTGCCTGGTGGCCACCAAGGGCGTACCGGAGATAACGCCGGTGGAACTGTTGAAAGTCAGGCCGCTCGGCAAGGTTCCGGAGAAGATAAACCAGGTGTAGGCGCCATAGCCGCCGGAGGCGGTCAGTGTGGCGGTGTAGGGGGCGCCGACGATCCCGTCAGCCAACGACCCGTCCGGCATGGTCACGGTGGTCTGGACAAGCGGATCGACAATGCCGATGGTGTAGCTCCTGGTTGCGGTCCGGCCGCTTTTGTCGGTCACTTTCACGATGAAAGTATAGCTCCCCACTGATGTGGGAATGCCGCTTATTATCCCTGAAGGCGATAAATTCAGACCGGTGGGAAGTGTTCCGGGAATAGTCCCGCTGATTATGCTGAAAGTATATGGTTTGGCCCCGCCGCTGGCGGCGATGGTCTGGCTGTAGGAAAAGTTCCGTGTTCCCCGGGGCAGGGTATCTGCAGTGGTGATGACGAGCGGGGCGGTTACCTCGATGCTGAAAGAGCCGGTTGCCTGGCGGTTCAGGTTCTCGGTGACGGTGATCGAGAACGGGTAGGTACCCGCCATGGTCGGCGTGCCGCTGATTGTGCCGAGGGTCGGGTCAAGGGCCACGCCTGGAGGCAGGCTGCCACCAGCTGCCATTGTGAACGTGAAAGGCCCGGCACTGCCGGCAACGTAGACCTGCGTGGCATAGGGAGTTCCTGTGTCTGCTGGCGGAAATGGCACGGTGTCGTTGATGTTGAGTGGCCCGGGGGTGGTGAGGTCCATGATAGTGACAGAAAAATTCTTGGAGGCTGTCCATCCGTTACTGTCGGTGACCTTGGCGATAAAGGCAAAGGTTCCCGAATTTGAAGGAACTCCTGATATTACTCCGTCGGTCGAGATGTTCATGCCGGTGGGGAGAGGCCCCCCTGAATAGCTGAAGGTGTATGGCGCGGTCCCGCCGGTGGCGATGAGGCTCTGGGTGTAGAGGAAAGTGCGGATCCCCTGGGGCAGGATGTCGGCATTGGTGATCATGAGAACCGGTGGCACCTTGATGGTGAACGAGCCTCGCGCCTGCGCATTAAGCCTGTCAGTGACAATGACCGTGAATGGGTATGTGCCGGCCGTGGTCGGCGTGCCGCTGATCGTGGCGATAACAGGGTCAATGGTCAGGCCGGGCGGCAGGGGAGTCGTGGGGTCCACGGAGAACACAAACGGGCCGCTGCCGCCGTTGGTGATGACCGGTCTGATATAGGGCTTGCCGATTTCGGCCGGTGGAAACGGCACTGTGGAATTGATGGCTAGCAAGCCATTGGTGGTAAGGCCGAACTTCAGTAACGCGCTCTGCGTGGTAGAGAGGGCCACCCCGGTGATGGTGACGTTCCCGTAGCCAGATTTGCTGATGGTAACGTCATATGTTCCATATGCTGGAGGCGAGTTGAATATGAAGTTGCCGAGAGTGTCTGTCTGAGTGGTTGTACCACCGGTGATGGTCACCGTGGCCGATGCCAGAGGTGCGCCGATGGAAAGGTCGCGGACCGTGCCTGATATAGTGGCGATGCCGGTGCCGGTCACTGGGATATCAAGAGTCGTGCCGTTGATTGTCAACTTCAACAGGGCATTCTTGTTCCCTACACTTGTTGGAATGAAACCGATGGATAGGTTGCATTTTTCACCAACAGCCAAGGTTGGAGTTAGGCTGACGCAAGGGTTTGTGCCACCGGGAACAATGGTGAATTGCTCGGCGTTAGTTCCAGTAAGCCTTATGTCAGAGACTGCTTGCGGGGTTATGCCTTTGTTCTGCAGAGATACTTCCATCTGGGTACCGGTCGAGCTCAGGTCCTGAGTGCCAAACACGTTATTGCCCTGAACTACAATATTATCCAAAACCCAAATTCGACCTGAACGAACCGGCCATGTGATGGATGTGTTGGTTTTGTTTTGCCAACTTACACCTGCGTCGTACATTCTGATAATCCAGGCAAAAGCTCCAGAGGTAGAAGTGACTAAGGTAGATGAGGACCAGTAGCTGCTTGGCTGGATGTTGGTGAATGGGTGACCTGCTGGAAGCGGGGGAGACGGAGATGACAGGAAAGAGGTGCGGGAAATATCAATTAGACTGTCAAGTTGAGCCAAATTGGGGATACTCCAGTCACCTGCTATCGATCCATCAATGAGTCCGCATTGACCATTGGTAAGTCCGTTGGCGGATGATATTGCAGTACCCCAAGGCAGTGCTCCAAAACAATTGGCATTCTTCAGCCAAACAAGGCCGGTGAGCTTGTCGTGTACGGTACCGTCGTTCAGGTCGGTAAATCGCGGGATTGGCCAGGTTACTCCCATTTGTAAGGCGCCGTCGTCAGCTGGGGCATATGTTGCAGTCTGCCCGGTTCGGGGGAGTTGAACCGGGGCTGTGCTGGTTTGTCCCGAACGTACCGGCATTACATATGAGTTTGAGTTGGGAGGACCCTTACTTGAGGTGTTCATCACACCGCCATTTCCTGCATTGAAGTACCATGCAAAGTTAGTATTAACATTTGAGGTAGTGGAGGACCATGAACCGTTTATTAAGTTGATAAAGCCAATACTTCTCAGCCAAACTCCAAGATTTACCTGCTGAAGATTTATCAAACTATTTGATTCACGTAGGTTGGGTAACCGCCACTGACCTGCAGTTGATCCGTCGCTGAGGCCGCAAGCGCCGCTGGCCAATCCATTAGCGGAAGCGATGGCACCTGACCAAGATTGAACACCGAAACAATTGGCGTTTTTCAGCCAGATCAGCCCGGTCAGGTTGTCTGTAATCGTTCCGTTCGGCGGGTTCGGTTCGGTGAACCTGGGTTCCGGCCAGGGGACACCCATTCGCGTGTCGCCGTCCTGGCCGGTTCCGGCGCAGGGGATAACGGCTCCGGTATCGCTATAGCAAGAAGTTTGACCCGTCTGTGGAACCAGGGCCATTTCGCCCCAGGCTGCAAGCGGCGTCAGGCAACAGGTAACCGCTATAAGAATCATGTTGTTAATTATCGCTCTCATCCGGTTTTCCTCCTTATCAGAGCCGTGATGTTCAGCAATACAGCTGTTACCTGATAATCAGTCGGTCCACAATCAGGCTCCCCTTCTGGATAGTTACCGTTCCCGCAATGGTCGACGTGCCGGACTTGGCCGAGTAGTCGGCGTTGTAGCCGCCGTCCAGCGTCAATTGAATATTCTTGTCAAGTGTAAAGCCCCCGGTAAAGGCAGTCGCCTGGATCTTCATGACCGAATCGATTGCGACAGTTACATAGGCATCGAGTATGGTCAGATAGTCGGTATTGCCGAGCCGGACCGGCAGAATTTGGTTGAATGTGGCGCTGCAGACCAGGTTCAGGTCCGTGGAGATCAGGCAGTTCGGGTTTGAACCGCAACCGATGCAGGCGCCGCCCCAGCCGCCGAAAATGGATGTTGTGGCGTTGACTGCGTTGAGGGTAAAGGTAGCCCCGACCGGTTGTGATAAGGAGCATTTTCCCGACTGGGGCGGATAGTTGCAGTTCAGGCCATTGACCGGGTCGTTGGGTACGCTCTTGACTGAACCGCTGCCGCTGCCGATGATATTCACGGTCATGCTGACATTCATGCCCATGGTGGTGACGCTGAAGATCCCGTCTATCCCGCCGATGGACAGGGTGGCGGAAGTTGTGATGGAGAAACCGGTCGATGAGGTCAATCTTACTGTAACCGTGGAACCGTTGACGATCGTACCGGCTGCGCCGGTGTAGGGGCCGCCGTTGATGGAATAGGTTCCGCCCACGATGCTGATGGCAGCCGGGCCGTTGATTCCTGACACGGTTACTGGATTTGAGGAAACCACCGTGTTTGGAACCACGTCCGTCTGGGCGGTGAAACCGAACGGGTCGGGGATCGTATCGTTGTTCTGGTTGAAGATGGCTGTGACGTTCTTGAGCGCATTCATGGACAGCTGGCATGTGCCTGTGCCCGTACAGGCGCCGGACCATCCGGCGAAACTGCTGCCGGGGTCAGGTGCCGCTGACAGATTAAGCACCGTGTTCCAGACGAGGTCTTTCTGGCAGGCGACGATGCAGTTGATCCCTGCCGCCGTGTCGTTCACTGTCCCGCCACCGCTGCCGCTGAACTGGATCATCAGCGGCATGAGCTGGTCCTGCGGTTTACCCGGGAAAGTGATTGAGTAACTGTTGTTGTTCTTGTCGTATTCCGTGACGCTGTTGGTCTCGTCCACTGCTACGAAGATCGGGTAATTGGGAGCGGACAGGGCGCTGATGTCGAAGGCGAAGGTGAAATCCTGGGTCGCGTTTACCGCCAGTGCAGGGACCAGCTGGGTTGATAATACCGCACCGGTTGGGCCGTCACTGCGGAATGTGACGGTGGCCGCAGTCGACGGCAGAGCACCCTGATTGGCAACCCTGGCACTGATGTTGACCAGGTTATCCGATAGTTTATTCCAGGTGGCCGTGCTGACGGTCAGGTCGGGCGTGACCAGGTTGATGACAGCGGTATTGTCTGACCGGTTCAGTGGATCTAGGAGCGCGGCCGGATCGATGACAGCGTAAACCGAAATCGGAACCGTCGTCGGCGGGATGGACATGGAGACGGTTGCGTCCCTGCTCTCACCGGCGTTGAAGACCCCGACAAGAATTGTCTCACCGATCTTCATTCCGCCCAGGGCCGGATCGCCAAGATAAAAACTGACCACGGCATCGGTCACCGGTTTGTCACCCACGTTCATGGCGGTAACGGTCAGTGTTGCCAGAACGCCAGGGAGCGGATTGGGCGGGGTGGCGAAGAAGTAGGCTCCATCCAGGGCCAGATCCACGCCCAGGTTGTGTTTGAGCATGTAGAGATCGGTAAAGGATGCTGTCGCGGGAACGGTTCCGTCGGCGTTGAGCAGCAGTTTCCGGTTATAGGTGGCGATCACCGTTTCGGTACCCAGAAAGGCGATGGAGGGATGGCTCTCGGTTTCCGCATCGGCTGTCAGTTGCTTCGGATTTCCCCAGATCCGGAAGAGCGGATCGAAAATGACGCCAAACAGGTCGGAACTGCCGGTTTCCGAAGGCTGGGCATAGATGATGGCCACACGGCCGTCGGTGGTAGCACTCTGTTTGAAGTCAGCCAGGCTGCTGGAATATTCGGTGTCATTCCGGATCACAGTCGGGTTGAAAAAATCGAAATTTAAAGCGCTGGACAGTTCGCCCCCCTTAACCCAGGTCAGTATGACGTTGTTGGCGGAGTCCAGTGTGAGCTGCGGATTGTCGTCGATGATCGTGTCCGTAGTCAGGCGGGTGAGTGCCCCCCAAGTCCGGTTGATCCAGGAGATGCTGTAGAGCTCCAGATTGGCAAGTGATGTCAGGTTGTCCGTGCTGTGGAGCGCCGCAACGATGTGCGCTGTCGTGCCATCATAGACCACGGAGTAGCGTTTGAGCGCATTGGGGATCGTGGCGGCCACCTGTGGAATGCTCCAGGCTGTTCCGTTGAAGAATGAGTACCAGATCCTGTTCGGCGCAAGGGAACTGCCGTACATATCGTTATTCTCGTTGCCGAGCCAGGTGAGGAGGACGTTGTTGCTGTCTTTACCTGACAGTTTGGGGGAGTGCTGCAGCGAGGCGGCGCCGCTCTGGCGCACCGCCGTGCCCCAGGTCCCGGTGACTGGATTATAGACAGCGGTATTGATTACCAGTCTGGACAGGGCATCGTTCAAGGTCGCGGTATCAGGCAGCACGGTGTTTTCATCTTCCCAGGTAGCCATGACTGTGCCATCGGTGAATGTGATGGCCACCGGATGGAAATCCGCCGTGGCGTCATTGGCCACCGGTTGCGGGGCGCTCCAGGCAGTGCCGTCAAAAGTTGAATGGACCAGCATGGTCCGGTTGGCGGCGCTGCGGATCGGGTTGTCGGTGACATAGAGGAGATTGACGTTATTCCCGGCCGAGGAGAGGAACGAATCCGAGAGCGGGAATACTGAAGTCACAATGGGTGAAATGGCCACGCTGTATGGTTGTGTCACCGGCGCGGCAAAGGTCTTGAGGGTGTATTTCGGAGCGCTGGTAAAGTTGCCGGCGTTGGGCGCGTTCAGGTAGTCACGGGGAATAAGTGCACTGTCGGCACCAGTCTGGCTGGCAAATGCAGCTTTTGCCGGAACGGGTTGCGGGGGACACGCTTCTGCCTGAGGGACGCAGCCATCCCATGGTCCGAAATTGACAAGACTCCACTGGAACAGTAATGCTGTTGCGTTGACAGCAACATCAGCCTTGAACTCTACGTACTTGATCAAGTGTGGTAAGCTCAGGTTTGCCGTTGCTTTGCCGGTAAACGTGCCGTCTACGCCGATCAAATCGTTGATACCTAGCCCAGCGGTACCGATAATGTATGGTGCGAGCGTTGCCTGCCCGCTTAGGGTTCCATTTGTCAGCGAATCTGTTGCTTTCCAAAGAAAATCCGCTTCCCATCCAAATCCCCCTTTGAAGTACCACGGAACTGGCAGGGTGCCGAACGAGGGAAATTGACGCGTTACGGAAAAATCAGCTTTTCCTGCTATACCCACGGAAATGTTAGGCTTCCATACATTTGTACCGGAGTAGCAGTTCATCTGAACAAACTGTGATTCAATTTTGGCGTGGGGGTAAAACAGAAACTGCATGCCTCCGGCTTTAAAGTCCGGCATAACAGCTTTGTCAATTTTCCCTTTCTTTATAGCATCCTGGGTAGCCCTGAACAACTCACTCAGTCCCCATGGCTTGTTCCGACTGTTGTATTTCTGCTCCAACTCATCTTTGTAGGTAGCATCACCAAATTTAAGATCATACGATGCCAAGCCGTTGGAAGTGTTAAATTCAAAACTGAAGGCAGGAGTCCATTGGGCTGTAAAGGGAGAATCTCCAAGATATGGAATGTTTTCAGGGATTGTTCCTTTGGGAATGACCATGTCCATGAAAGGACTCGGGAGAGCCATGTCAAATTTATAAATCTTAGGAGTGCCCAAAAAATTATAATTTATACCGGGTGCGGCGAAAATTGATGGTTCCCGAGTCACAAAAAAATCCGCTACCTTTTCTACTGACTTGGTCTTGTCACCGGTTGCGGCCACTGCCATTACCTTGAGGGTGTCGCATTGATTAATATTCAGCCCAACATTAACTGAACCGGCAACGCTGGTGCCGGTGGCCGGGACATCAAAACTGGTGGTTGAAGTTATGAACCTGACCGTGCCTGGTGCATGTCCATTCCAGATTATGGTGGCAGTGTAATTAACCGGAAGACCTATTCCAGGCAGGAAGTATCGTGCATCCGGGTATTCGCTAACAATAGTAGTCACAGTAACCGGGAAGGGGACCAGGCTGATATTGACGATATTTGTCTGTGACGCCAGCGGAGTCACCGGGACACTCTGGTCGACGAAGCCTATTTTGCTCACATTAACTGAATGGCTGCCTGGTGGGAGGTTAGTGCTCAGGTATTTTCCGTTTACGTCGGTGGTGTAGGGCTGCCCGTTGATAAACACCGTGGCATTTGCCAGCGGTGAGTCTGGAGGGTCGGAATTGGCATTGGTAACAGTGCCAGAGATGACTGTGTTCGGCGCAAGACTGAAATTCAGGGTTGCGGTCTGCCCTTTGATCACGGATGTCGAGGCGCTCTGGGGGACAAACCCGGAAATACTCGCTGTCACGGTATATGTGCCGGCTAGTAGGTTGCCGCTCAGGTATCTGCCGGCCGCGTCAGTGATATATGTCTGGCCGTTGATTACAACTGCAGCTCCCGCCAGTGGTGCAGTGGTGACGGCATTGGTGACGGTGCCGGAAATGTGACCGTATATAACCGGACAACTTCCAGCGCGAACGGGCCAGGCATAACCGATACCTCCTCCATTAGCGACTACCTGACTGCCGTTGCTGAAAACATTTCCGCTGCTCGTCTCTATCCACCAGATACTGTCTTGTATAAATGGGTTATAAGTAGATGACCAATAATGTCTCTGAACTGACATAAATCCGATTGAAGTAAGCCAATTGTCAGGAGTGTTGACGAATCCAGTTGCTGAGTTGCTACCATCACAACCGTTATAAGCCCAGACAGGAGCTCCTGCTCCGCAAACGAGTGACTTAAGCTCATTTATGGTTGGCAGATGCCAGTCATTATAGCCTTTATAGACACCGGTGTTGAGTCTGGTAATTTGTGTAAAGGCGCTATTGAAAGATATATGCCCGGGATATCCTGGGTCGTCAGTATAGCCATACTGTGTAGCAATCGGATTCGCATCCTTGGTCCACATCAATCCAGTTCCGGTATCTGCAACCGTTCCGTCACCGCAGTCTTGAAAGGGGCCGGCCGCCCAGACCATTAACGGGAGCAGGCAGCAGAGAGAAAAAATGAGGAGTTGCAGGCGGGGTTTCATGATGACACCTCTTATTCTATTCGCGTTTCAGGGGCGCACCTCGTGCGCCTGCTTTTATGACATATCTGATTGCGACAGGAACCACAGGGAACTTTTTCATGCTGTGCCAACCTTTCCGTTAAGCTGATACGATATCTACAACTTTTTTTGCATCGACCGTGCCTACAAGTGCCTGTTTTATCGAGTTAGTAAACAAGATCTTTTTTGTCTGTTATTGGTTATTTACGTGTATATGCAAATTATGCTTTATGGTATCCAGCTCTGTTTCGTCAGGCAGTTATCAGTCAAGTATCATGCGACTGTAAAGTTTTTCGACAGATTCTGTATAACATTTTTACATATGAGAAAGCTTGTCGTGTAACAGGCTGATCAGTTATTCGGAAGGATGAAAACGGGAGAATTTGTAATTGAGGAGGTGGGCTTACAGGAGAAGATGTCCCGATCACTCTCCGCCAAAGGGATGAGTGATCGGGACAGTCCTGGTTCATATTTACTCGATCTTGGCCGGTTCACACAGGTTTTCGGCGCAATTGGCCTCGCCGCCGCAGGTAAAGCAGTAAAACTTCGGATCGCTGGTTACTTGCTGGATCTCTTCGTAGAGCCCATTGCTGCGCAACATGCACAGATGTCCATGATGGTCCGCTCCGCAGCGGCATTTTGATGCTTTTTCCATGGTCGTATCTCCCCTGAAATGAAAATCAGATGCAGTAAAGTGTTCCAATCATAGCAGGAAATATGCTAAAAAAGAACGCTTGTATCCCAATTCCATATCAAGTCCCTCTCTTCGTTGGCTCGTCTTCGTCAGCTCAACGTACTTATCTGTACGCCTCGCTGCCTCATTCCTCGCCGCCTTGAGATCATCCTTGATCTGGAACCGGTATAAATAACTTCGAGAGGAAGTCCACAACGTGAAATTTGCTCCCGCGTCTGTCCTTGTTACCGGAGGAGCCGGCTTTATCGGTTCCAATTTTATCCATTCATTTATTGCCGCAAATCCAGGGTGTCAAGTTACAAATCTGGACTGCCTGACCTATGCCGGAAACCTGAAGAATCTGACCGCAATCGAGAACAATCCCGACTACAGTTTCGTCAAGGGCGACATCACTGATGCGCCGCTGGTTGCACAGATCCTGGCGGATCGCAGGATCGATGCCGTGGTGCATTTTGCCGCCGAATCGCACGTGGACCGCTCCATTACCGGCCCGGAGATTTTTGTGCGCACCAACGTGCTTGGAACGCAGGTGCTGTTGGAGGAGAGCCGCAAACACTGGCAGTCCGGCGCCGTGGAAGGGTTCCGTTTCCTGCAGATATCCACCGATGAAGTCTACGGAAGCCTGGGAGATACCGGTTTCTTCACCGAAGAGACGCCGCTGGCAGCCAATTCGCCCTATTCGGCCAGCAAGGCCGGAGCCGACCTGCTGGTGCGGGCCTATCACGAGACCTTCGGCCTGCCGACCCTCAACACGCGCTGCTCCAACAACTACGGCCCCTACCACTTCCCGGAAAAGCTGATCCCGCTGCTGATCCACAACATCATCAACAACAAGGCGCTGCCGGTCTACGGCGATGGCCTCAATGTTCGGGACTGGCTGCACGTGCGCGACCATGCCACGGCGATTGAGGTCGTGCTCAAAACGGCTGTCCCCGGTTCGGTCTATAACATCGGCGGCAACAATGAGTGGAAAAACATCGATATCGTCAACCTGGTCTGTGATCTGCTGGACAGCCGCCTGGGGCGCGAGTCGGGCGAGAACCGGCGCTTGATCAGCTTTGTCAAGGACCGCCCCGGCCACGACCGGCGCTATGCGATCGACGCCTCGCGGCTCAAGAACGATCTGGGCTGGGAACCGGCCTACACTTTCGAACAGGGCATTGCCGAGACGATCGACTGGTATCTGGACAACCAGGAATGGGTTGCCGAGGTGACTTCCGGGGCGTACCGCGAGTACTACCAGAAGCAGTATGGCGGAGGTGCCCGATGATTCTGGTTGTCGGAGCCAATGGCATGCTGGGGCGGGATCTTATGGATCTTCTCGGCGATCGGGCACGGGGAGTTGACATCGACGAAATCGATATCACTTCGATCGAGTCGGTTTTAAAGGTTGTTTCGGAGTTTAAGCCCGCTACTGTAATTAATTGTGCCGCCTACACCGATGTTGACGGCTGTGAAGCCAACAGTGAAAAGGCGATGGAGGTCAACGGCGAGGGGGTGGGCTACCTTGCGATGGCCTGCCGTGAAATCGGTGCGCTGCTGGTGCAGATCAGCACCGATTATGTTTTCGACGGCGGCAAGGGCTCTCCCTATCAGGAGTATGATGCCCCTCATCCACTCAGCATATATGGCGAGTCCAAGCTGGCCGGCGAGATGAACGCCGCCTTCTCTCCCGAACATCTGATTGTTCGAACCCAGTGGCTCTACGGTCTTCATGGCAAAAATTTCGTGGAGACCATGCTGCGTCTGGGCACTGAAAAGGACCGGTTGACCGTGGTGGATGACCAGATCGGTTCGCCGACATGGACGGTTGATCTTGCCAAAGCCATCATCGCCCTGGTGGATAAAGGCTGCCGTGGTATCTACCATGCCGCCAACAGTGATTTCTGCTCCTGGAACGGTTTTGCCAAGGCTATCTTTGAAGAGTCCGGCCTGACGGTTTCGGTGGTTCCAATGACAACCGTGGAGTTGAATCGTCCGGCCCGGCGGCCGCTCTACTCGACTCTGGACTGTGGCAGGCTGGTTGCCGACAGCGGTTTTGAACCGCAACCATGGCGCCAGGCGTTGAAGGAATATCTTAAGCTGCGTGCTGCTAATCAAAACGCGAAGGGAAGTACTAATGGAACGCGGTGAGCGCCCCTGGGGCACCTATACTGTTCTTGACGAGAACACCAGTTATAAAATCAAACGGATCGAGGTGCAACCCGGCCAGAGACTGTCGCTGCAAAAGCATCATCACCGCAGCGAGCATTGGATCGTTGTGTCCGGAACCGCTCTGGTTACCTGTGGCGTACAGCAGCAGGTAATAAATGTCAATGAATCCACCTTCATTCCTATCGGTCAGAATCACCGCCTGGAAAACCCGGGCAAGATTCCGCTGGTGATCATCGAGGTGCAGAGTGGTGAATATCTGGGAGAAGACGATATAGTCCGTTTTGACGATGACTACCAGCGTTGCGGCCAACCGGATGCCGAGTGATTTCAAGTTGCTTGCTTTGAAGTCGCGGATGCTTTGTTGGATTCTGTTCCTGCTCATGTTGTCGGCCTGCACAACCACCTCTACAACTATTATTGACGAAGAGGTGGTTACCAACCCCAAGCCGATGTATACCTACAAATCGCTTGTAATCCGTGATTTCGAGCTTAAACGGGAAATGTACACCGATTCAGCCGCTGCCGACATGAGCGGACGTGAAAGCAGGTATTCAAAGATACCGGCTGAGTTGTCCGGGCATATTGAACGCTATGTCAAGGCCCGTCGTACCTATCGGGATGTTTCCAGGGACGGCCAGGTAAATGCGTCAACCCTGGTTGTAACGGGACGTTTCACCAGGGTGGGCCGTTTCAAAATATCGGTCGTTGTCAGTCTTCACGATGGTGACAGCGATCAGGAGGTGGCCTATTTCCGCCAGACCTTGTGGGATGTGATCGATACCACCGAGACGATCAATAATCTGGGTCGGGAAGTGGCCGATTTCATCGACCGCATTCAATACAAATAGTCCCAATCCGGGAAATGGAGGGGTTGTTGTGTACATAGTCATTCTTGCCGGTGGTTCCGGCACCCGCTTCTGGCCTCTTTCACGCAAGAGTCGTCCAAAGCAGCTGATTTCAATTACCGGTGACAGGAGCATGCTGCAGCGGACCGTCGAGCGCGTTCTGCCGCTCAAGCCCAAACGGATCCTGGTGATTACCAATCATTTGCAGGCTGAGGAGACCAAGCATCAGCTGCAGAGCTATCGCTCGGTTCCGATTGACGTCATCGCCGAGTCGGCCGCCCGTAATACCGCTCCGGCCATCGGACTGGCAGCCGCAATAATCGCGGCCCATGATCCGTCGGGGGTGATGACGGTGCTTCCGGCTGACCACTTCATCAAGGACGAAGAGGCGTTGCGTGACACCCTTCTGGCCGGCATGCATGCCGCACAGAATGGATACCTGGTTACGCTCGGCATCATGCCTTCGCGCCCCGAGACCGGATACGGCTATATCGAGGCGGATATGGACCTGCGCGGCGAGGGTCCCTTTCCGGTCAGGCGTTTTGTGGAGAAACCGCCGCTGGACGAGGCGCTCCGTTATCTGGAAGAGGGAAATTACTTCTGGAACAGCGGCATGTTTATCTGGCGAGCCGATGTGATTCTTCGCGAAATTGATACTCATATGCCTTCCCTTTACGCTTCCCTGATGCGAATCGCTTTCAATGATGATGTATGGGCACTTTCCGATCTGGAAGATCAGATCGGGAATATATATCAGGAGGTCGAGAGCGTTTCCATCGACTATGGTGTCATGGAAAAATCTGCCAATGTTCAGGTTATCCCGGTTGAAATGGGATGGAGCGACGTGGGAAGCTGGAGCGCTCTGCCGGAGGTCGTGGAGCCTGACGCTGAAGGGACGATCTGTATCAACGCCGCTGCACATGTTCCGGTGGATTCATCCGGATGCCTGATTTATTCCGACGGCAGGATGGTTGCCACCGTGGGCATGCACAACGTGGTTATCGTCTCGACCCCGGATGCCCTGCTGGTCTGTGATCGAAGCCGCTGCCAGGATGTCAAGAAGGTGGTCGAATTGCTGGAAGCAAACGGACAGGCAGCCTGTCTGTAAGGGGAAAAGTGTTGATGGAATCCTTTGGTGATATGTTTTATACGGAGTTTGCGCCGGCTGTGCGTGCTTCCGCGATTGAGCTGCAAAGCCAGAGGAATTCCATTCAGTTGGAAGAGTTGCTGGATGCCCTGATGCAGGCCTTGCCCGGTTATGTGATGCTGATCAACAAACAACGGCAGATTGTGGCGGTCAATCCGGCCATGCTCTGCGTAACCGGGGTCGCTGACACGGCCGAACTGGTCGGTCTGCGACCGGGCGAGGCGCTAAACTGCATCCACTCGGATGATGCCCCGAACGGCTGCGGGACCAGTGAACATTGCTCGGTATGCGGAGCCGTACTGGCCATACTGGAGAGTCAGCATACCTCCGGTCAGGCCAGTCATGAATGCCATATTGCTTTCAAGGGAAACGAACAGCGTGTAATCGACCTGAAGGTTTTTGCAACGCCGATTGTCATCAGAGGGGAACAGTTCACCGTTCTTGCCCTTCAGGATATCAGTGGCGAAAAACGGCGGGATGTGCTGGAGCGGACCTTTTTTCACGATGTGCTGAATACGGCCGGCGGTATACACGGACTGGCTACCCTGCTTGTCGAACACAAGAACGTACCGTCACACGTCGAGGATGAATACAAGAACTGGCTGGTGGAGATGTCCGGAAACCTGGTGGAGGAGATTCACCATCAACGCAAGCTGATGATGGCGGAGCGGGGTGAGTTTCAGCCTCAGATCGTGCCGGTTGCGGTTCGTGACTTGCTGGAAGAGGTGCACAAGCTGTATCGGCATCACGACAGGACACCCGGCCGTGAACTGGTGCTGGCGGATGTGCCGGACTGTACCTTGTTGACCGACCGGTTGGTGCTGCGTCGCAGTATCGGCAACATGGTGATCAACGCCCTGGAGGCGACACCCATCGGTGGAACGGTAACCATTTATGCCACTAAAACTTCCTCCGTTGTTTCCATTAACGTTCACAACGTTGGAGTAATGCCACGCGAGGTGCAGCTGCAGTTGTTCCTGCGTTCCTTCAGCACCAAGTCCAATGTCGGCCGGGGTATCGGCACATATAGCATGAAACTGTTTTGCGAACGCTACCTGAACGGAAAAGTCTACTACAGAAGCACCGCTGATGAAGGAACTGTTTTTACGATTGAGCTGCCCTGTAATCCCTGATATTTTTTTACACAGATTGTCAACCTCTGCGGTTTTCTAAGGTTGACTACTTCGAGGGTCATGTGAGTAGATCGATACAGGATGAATTGCAGGAGATCAGCAATAGCGGACTTTTCAGGTCAACCCGTCTGATTACCGGCCGGCAGTCGGCCCGGATCAGCCATGGTGGACGTGAGCTGTTGATGCTCTGTTCAAACAACTACCTGGGGCTGGCGGATCATCCGGCGCTTGCCAAGGCCGCCATAAACGCGGTCGAAATTTACGGAACCTCCAGCGGCGCTTCACGGCTGGTTTCCGGCACCATGGAACTCCATGAGCTGCTGGAAGGCGCGGTGGCCGGATTCAAACGGAGCGAAGCCGCCTTGGTGTTCAACAGCGGGCACGCCGCCAATACCGGCATAATTCCGGCCCTTGTCAGGCGTGGTGACGTCGTCTTTTCAGACCGGCTCAACCATGCCAGCATCGTGGACGGCATTCTTTTGTCCGGGGCTCGACTGGTGCGCTATCCGCATAACGACCATTTGCGGTTGTCACGGTTGCTGGACAAGCATCGCGGCAAGGGGCGCGCCCTGATCGTGACTGATGGTGTATTCAGCATGGACGGCGACATGGCGCCCCTGGTAGAACTGGTTGCACTCAAGAAGGCGCATGAGGCCCTGTTGATGGTTGACGATGCGCACGGCAGCGGTGTTATCGGAAGCCAGGGCAGGGGCTGTGCCGAACATCTGGGAGTAGCGGATGGAGTCGATATAAAGATGGGCACATTCGGCAAGGCGTTGGGCAGTTTCGGAGCTTATGCCGCCGTCACGTCCGATATGAGGGATCTGCTTGTCAACCGCTGCCGCAGTTTCATCTTCTCAACTTCGCTTCCTCCGGCGGTATTGGCGGCATCGCTGGCAGCCCTGGAGCTGGTGCAGTCCGCTGAGGGTGACCTGCTTCGCGACAGAATCCATGCCAACGCCGGATATTTTCGCCGTGGCCTGGTCGAGGCCGGATTTGACATTCCGGACGGCTCGACCCAGATCATTCCGCTGATAACCGGAGACTCCGAAACCACGATGCGTTTCTCGGAGGAGCTGCTTGCCGAGGGCATCTTCGCCCAGGGTATCCGTCCTCCCACGGTGCCTGCCGGATCCGGGCGGATCCGCTTTACCGTTATGGCAACTCACGATCTTGTAGATCTGGCATGGGCAGCCGGCCGCATCAAGGAAATCGGCATCAGGCTGGGAGTCGTCTGATGCCCTGGTTTGAGAACCGTTTGGGAGAACAGCTGTGGTACGAAGATTCCGGTAGTGGTGTCCCGCTATTTTTTTTGCACGGCTGGTGCATGTCTTCGGTGGTCTGGCATCGACAGTTCAGCGGGCTTTCGGATACTTTCAGGCTTGTGGCACCGGATCTGCGGGGGCATGGGAAATCGCGTGGCGCATCCGGACAAATGGATTTCGGTCGTTTTGCCGCTGACCTGGAAGATCTGATTCATCATCTGGATCTGTCTCGGCTAGTGTTGGTCGGCTGGTCGATGGGAGCCCAGATCGCTCTGCAGTCCTATCGGCAGTTACATGACAGGTTGGCCGGCCTGGTGCTGGTTTCCGCCACGCCGTGCTTCACAGCCAAGGATGATTTTCCGTTCGGTCTGCCCCGCAAGGAAGCAGCGGGAATGCACCTTAAAGTCGAGCGGAATATCCGGCGGGCGTTGGATGGTTTTCATAGCCGCATGTTTGCCGATGGCGAGATTGTGGATCAGCAGGAGGCGCTGCAAATCAGGGCGCTGCTTGATTCGGTGGTCCCGCCTGATACCGCTGTGGCCGTTGACTCGCTGGACTCTCTTGCTGGAGCAGACATGCGACCGTTTCTGAAGGATATTTCGTTGCCGGTCCTGATTCTTAACGGAGACAGAGATGTCATCTGCCTTCCCCAGGCCTCCGACTACCTGGCAGAGCATATCAAATCATTCAGCCGGAGGGTTTTTGCCGGCTGCGGCCATGCAATTTTCCTCACCCGGTTGCAACAGTTCAATCAAGAGATCATTCATTATGCAGGGAGAATCTGTGATAGCAATGCCTGAATCAAAAAAAATTGCAGCCGCATTTCATCAGAGAGCGGCTGATTATGACAAGCACATAGCGGTTCAGAAGAGAGTTGTCGAGAATCTTGTCAGGGACCTGCGTTCCCATAAGGAATTATCTCCAGGGAACATCCTCGATGTTGGTTCAGGCACCGGTTCGCTGTTGAGCCGATTGAGCTCGATCTGGCCGGAAGCGTCATTGTGCGGTGTGGACCTGGCCCATAACATGTGCCTGCGTTTGGCCGCCCGGTTGGGAGATACCTGCCTTGTGCTGAATGGTAATGCCGAACAGCTGCCTTTGAAATCCGGTACATACGATCTGGTTGTGTCTACATCTGCCTTGCAGTGGACTGCCGACCTGTCGCTAGCCCTGCACGAGTTGCGGCGGGTGATGAAGCCTGGCGCAGCACTCTCCCTTGCTTTTTTCTGCGAAGGAACTCTGTGCGAGTTGCAAAGATGCATTCGTGAGGCGGTGGGAACTGTTTGCAACAGCAGGAGTCATGCTGAACGACTGCATAAGTTCAGAAGTGTCGAGGAAGTCGAGGCGATTCTTTCCGGAATGGATTTTGAGAGAGTTGTAGTCAACTGTGAAACCGAGACCGACTGGTATGATGATCTTCAGTCGCTGTTGCGATCAATCAGGAACATAGGCGCCGGAACAGTTTCGGGAGGTACGGCGGGAGGATTGGCATGGCGGGGCATCATAAAAGAAACATCCCGGCTATACCGGGATTATTATGGTGGAAACGGCAAAATTCCTGTTACTTACAAGGTGTTGTATCTGATGGCTGATCTTGCGAAGTTATAGAGATTCAATGATCTTTTTGGCCAGAGGATCGATTACGCTGTAGTGAACCTCAACACCCTCCCGCTTGCCTTCGATGATGCCCTTGTGTTTCAGAAGCGCGAGGTGCTGCGATACTGTTGCCTGTGGAAGTCCGAGACATTCCCAGATATGTTTTACATTACACTCATGTGTGCAGAGACCGGCCACAATCTTTAGGCGAACCGGATGGCCCAGTACCTTGAGTATCTCTGATTCTGCTTTGAATTGCTTGCTTTTATCGAATTCCATTCGCCAGACTCCAAGTTAATTTTTTAATATCATATATATGGAATTATGTTTAGTCAATGATAAAATCAGATTAACTAACAATGTTATAAAATTGCGTAGAACGGTATCAGCCGTATAATTGTTTGCTCAGATGGCAGGCAGCGCTGTGATCGGTGGCGTGTTCGGACAGCGGAGGTACTTCATGTCTGCAGATCTCGATTGCATGCCGGCAGCGCGGGTGAAAACGGCATCCAGACGGTATTGCCACCGGTGATGGCAGGTCATCGTTAAGCAGTCTGGCGCCGGGATTCTGCCTGTTGCCAAGTCCGGGAATGGCGGCCAGCAACGCTTCAGTGTAGGGATGGCGGCAGCGCAGGAACAGGCCGGCGGCGGGAGCGTTCTCAACCACTACCCCCAGGTACATGATGATGATTCTGCTGCAGATATGTCTCAAAACCATCAGGTTGTGAGAAATGATCATCATTGTCAGGTTGTAATCGTTCTTCATCTGCAACAGGAGATTGATGATCTGGGCTTGAATCGAGATGTCGAGTGAGGAGACCGGCTCATCGGCTATCAGGATTTCCGGATTTGCGGCCAAAGCGCGGGCGATGCCGATTCGTTGGCGCTGTCCCCCTGAAAACTCGTCCGGAAACCGATTACTGAAATCCGCATCGAGTCCGACTGCGTTCATGATCCTTATCAGCTCCTGATGCCGGCGATCGGCAGACATTCCGGCGATGCCGAGCGGTTCGGAAATGCTGTCCCCGATTCTCATGCGCGGGTTCAGAGATGAGAAAGGATCCTGGAAAATCATCTGGACGGAGCGCCGGAAACGCAACTGTTCGTCTCTCGGCAATTCAGTCAGTGAAGTACCTTTGTAAGCAACGATTCCAAGATCCGGTTTCATCAGCCCCGCCATGATCTTGGCGAGAGTTGACTTTCCGCACCCCGATTCTCCGGCGATTCCCAGCGATTCACCACTTGCCAGCTGCAGAGTGACGTCGTCCAGGGCGGTCAGGATCTTGGCCTGGTCGCGATGTGTCGAAAGCCTGAATGTCTTCGACACTCCTGTGCCGGTCAGAATCAAGGGTTCATTCATAGAGATTTCCGGCAGCGTACCAGATGTGACGGGGATATTTCACATAGTTCCTGTGGTCCGGACAGACACTCTTCATCGGCAATCGGGCAGCGCGCCGCATAGGCGCATCCCGAGCGCGGCGATGAGTCCGTGTCGGTGCGGACCGTGATTATATTCAGTGGCTTTCCCGGTTCGGCGTACTGGGGGAGGGATGCCAAAAGAGCCCTGGTATAGGGATGACGCGGCTCGGTCAACAGCAGGCCGGTCGGCGCGGACTCGACTATCCGGCCGGAATACATCACCGCGGTATGATCTGAACGTTCGGCAACAATTCCAAGGTCATGCGTGATCAGCAACATACCCAGCCCGGTGTCCACTCTCAGGCTGTCCAAAAGTTCCAGAATCTGGGCCTGAATGGTTACATCCAGCGCCGTGGTGGGTTCATCTGCGATCAACAGTGCCGGATGACATGCCAGCGCCATTGCAATCATCACTCTCTGGCGCATGCCGCCACTCAATTGATGGGGATAGTCCCGCATCCGGTCGCCGGCGGAAGTGATGCCGACCTTTTTCAGCAACTCCACACCCTGCTCCTCAGCTTCGCGTCCTGAGATCCTGTTATGCAGAAGCAGCGGTTCCGTAACCTGATCGCCGATTCTCAGGACAGGGTTCAGCGAAGTCATCGGTTCCTGGAAGATCATGGAAATGCGGCGTCCACGAACCGAGCGCATGGCCTCTTCCGAAAGCCCGGCCAGATCCTGCCCTTCAAAAAGAATCTCGCCCGCGCTCACCATACCCGGGGGGGGGACAAGACGCATGATCGAGAATGCCGTCATCGATTTGCCTGAACCGGATTCACCGACCAGCGCCAGTACCGAACCTTTGTCCAATGCCAGGCTGACGCCGCTTACAGCTTCGACAACACCATGGGCGGACGGAAAAGATACATGCAGATCTTTGATGGTCAGCAGGTTGGACACGGATTACTCTCAAAAGGGAATGTGGTTCGTGTTATGCGGGCGGTATTGAGAACTGTCGCTGCGGCATGGCGGCAAATCGGGAGTGGAAAAAAGAACCTTCTTCCAGTATCGATATGAATACATCGACAATTTCCGGGTCGAATTGAGTTCCGGCATTATCGTTCAATTCAGCAATCGCAACATCCAACGGCAGAGCCTTGCGATAGGGACGATCGGAAGTCATTGCGTCAAATGCGTCTGCTACCGAGAGAATGCGTGCTTCAAGCAACTGTTCGCTGTTCTTTATGCGATGCGGATAGCCCAGACCGTCATAACGTTCATGATGCTGACCTATGCAGGTGCGAACGTCAAGCAGAAATTCAATCGGCTCCAGAATCTTCATTCCGATCAAGGGGTGTTGCTGGAGTTCGGTGATATCGTGTGACGACAGCTTGCCCTGCTTATGCAGAAGACTGAGATCTATTCCGATCTTGCCGATGTCGTGCAGGATGGCCGCACGTTCGAGAATCTGCAACCGATCATTGGGGAGATTGAATTTCCGGCCGATCTCTATACTGTAACGGGTCACGCGTTCGGAGTGCCCCTTGGTATAGCTGTCGCTGGCTTCAATGGCCGACACCAGCGCCTGAATGGTGTTCAGATAGGTCTGTTGCTGTTCTTCGTAAAGAGTGGCGTTTTTGATGGCAATGGCCGCCTGGGCGGCTATCGTTGTCAGCATCTCCAATTCGTCTGAATAAAACTGGGAGTTGTCGATCTTGTTGACAACGCTAATGGTGCCAATGATTTCGTCTTTAACAATCAGCGGCACGCAGATCAGTGATTTTCGCTCGTATCCCAGATCACTGAAACGATCGAACTGGGGGGTCTGGTTGATGTCCGCGATCAGAAGCGGTTTGCGGTTATTGATTACCCAGGTTGAAACGCTGGTATCCTTCATGGCAATGGCTTTTTGCGGTGCTATCAGCTTGCCGCCACCGATAAGGTTGGTGACGTTGAGTAGCTTCTCGTTCTTGTCGTACAGAATGATATAGCCGATCTGGGCATTCAGGGTGGTAGTCGTGGTGCGCACTACCAGATTAAACAGCCGGTCGATGTCCATGGTGGAGTTTATGGCCAGTCCGATCTTGTATATCGATGAAAGCCGTTCAACCGCATGTTCCAGGTTGGCGTTTTTCTGCTCCAGCTCTCCGGCCAGGTCGGCGATCGTGTAACTGGCTGTTTCAACTTCCTCGATACGCTCCTCCAGCGAAACGTTCAGGTTTTCGATTTCCCGCAGTTGCTCTTCGAGTTTGAGGTTCATCAGATGGGTGTCATGATGGTGTGAAAGTTTTTCTTCCGCCTTGGCCAGTTCGCGTTCGTTTATGATGGTTGTGTTCATCAATTCTTTAAGCTGTGCAGCCATCAGATTGAAGTTCAGCGACAGCAGGTTCATCTCCTTGGAACTGTTGATAGAAACGCTGACATCAAAGTTACCGCGCTCTATCTGTTGCATCGAGCGGATCAGCGTTTGAACCGGTTTATCGACATAAATCATCAGAAACAGGAACAGGGCGCCGATAATCAGCAGGATCATCACCGACGATGAGAGTACCGCATTAATCTTCTCGAGTTTGATGTATTTGGTCAGCTCATCGAGTGAAATCTCCGTTTCAATTACCGCAATGAACGGTTTACCGCTGTCGTGGCAACCATGGCAGTCTGGAGAGTTGACTATCCTGGTATAAGAATCGAATTCATTTTTGTCGTTGGAAAAATAATAATGGTCCTGAGCGGTATTCGTCAGTCGCGAGCGCTCGTCGTCCGAAAGCAAACGCCCGATCTCCCTGCTTTCCGCGGAATGAAGTATCCGGCCGTTTTCATCAACAATACGGAGCACCTTAACATGTTCCCGCCGTTTTACTTTTTTCAGAATGTCATTAACCGCCGAGGTGTGGCCGGTTTTCATCGCGGCCTGGATATTGGCAACTATACTCTCTATCAGCGCTACCGAACTTTTTTCGGTGAGGTTTACAATCATCGATTTCTGCTCATGGTAATGCTTCCATGATGCGAAGGAAACCACCGCGATCACGATCAGCGCCACCAGGCTGACAATCTTGATTTTTAGAGAGTTAAGAAACATAATCCCGTCTCTGTTGCCACGAATAAGATATCCGATAACGTCATATACCGCATCCATAAAGCGATTTAGCTAAAAACTCAATATTATAAAACACTTATTGTTGCCGGGTTGCAATACAGGCAAGATAAAACAAAAACTCACAGGTACGGATAGTTATGAGGTCATGGTTTTCAGCTGTCTGATAAAATAATGAGACAAGGCCAATCTGTATGTGATCAGTTTTATTGTTTATTTTGCTCGGAGATTGAAATATTCAGTATGTGTGCCAACATTTAATGAATGACATGGATTCTATATATATCAAGAAATATATAATAAATCAAAAAAATTGACACAATGGTTCTTTATGTGGTTCTATCATCAGGTTTTGCGCTCAGTTAATATACTCATCATATTGTTTATCATGCCGATTGCCGTGCTCTGGCCATGGGACGGCGTGGGAACTACCGACGCAGCACTTCTGGATGAAACCATTCGGATAGCAATCGTCAAATCCGCCCAGGAAGTTACGGTGAGCGGAGAGGGATTGCTTATAACGGGTGACAGAGGCGAAGCTGTTGTGCTCAATCTTCCCGTCACGGTCAGGCCTACTAACGATGGGTTGACTGCAGATGGCAAGCAAATGCGTAGTCTTGTTTTTTCTGCTACTTCGGCCGTGTATATTAATAATAAACCGTATCGCGGTCTTGCCGAACTGTCGCGCACGGACAACGGAATTCAGGTCGTAAATCAGCTGTCGCTTGAGGATTATCTGGTTGGCCTGATAAATTGTGAGATATCTTCTGCGTGGCCGATAGAAGCGGTCAAGGCCCAGGCTGTGATAGCCAGGACATACGCGCTCAGCAGGAAGGCGGCCCGTGCAAACGCCCCTTACCATCTGGAGTCGTCGGTTATCGATCAGGTGTATGAGGGGTGTCAGATCGAAGATAGCCGTGCCCGCCGCGCTGTTGCCGAAACCGAACGGGAGGTTCTTACGTTTGGGGGATCCATTATCCAGGCGTTTTATCATTCGTCCTGCGGTGGGAAAACCGAGGCATCGGAAAATGTATGGGGTTCTGCGCTACCATATCTGAAGGGTGTCGAGTGCCAGTACTGTCAGACATCGCAGGCAGCTACTCTCTGGGAGCAAAAGCTGTCTCTGCTTGAGATTGAAGAACGGCTGAGGACGGCCGGTTATAAAATATCCGGATTGACCGGCATAAAGACCGGTCCGTTGAATTCACGCGGCCGGCTGAAGCAGGTCGTGATTGTAGCCGTCAAAGGTGGGTTTTCCCTGACCGGTGACCAGTTCCGGAAAGCTGTCGGCTATAGTGTGATCAAGAGCACCCGCTTCACGGTCAAGGTCACGGACGGAGAGGCCCGTTTTACAGGCAGCGGCAATGGGCATGGTGTCGGATTGTGCCAGTGGGGTTCAAAACAGCGCGCACTTGACGGTTTCAGCTACAACGAAATTCTCTCATACTATTATCCGGGCACCGAACTGCAGAAACTGTCCGGCCGCAGATAGAAAAATACTTTATATGCTTGTTAAAGATTTTACGTTCGATCTCCCCGCTGAGCTGATTGCGCGCTACCCGGCTCCGGAGCGTGACGGCTCGCGACTGATGCTGCTGAATCGCGAAACCGGGGCAATCGCTGAAACGGTTTTTAGGGATATTGGGCAATATCTTGATTCCGGCGATCTGCTGGTGATGAACGATACCAGGGTAATTCCCGCCCGTCTGTTCGGCACGAAGCTGTCAGGAGGCAAGGTCGAGGTTTTTCTGCTGCGCCGATTGGTTGATTCCGATCAGTGGGAATGCATGCTGCGCGGCTCCAAAAAATTTCGTCCCGGCCAGCAGATCCTGTTCGGCTCGGGGATGACCGCGATCGTCAATTCCCGTTGCGGTACAGAAAACTGGCTGATTGATTTTTCCGGTTGCGAACCCTTTGACGCCTGGCTCGATCGGGAGGGACATATTCCCCTGCCTCCGTATCTGCAGCGAGAGGATTGCGCCAGCGACCGGGAACGCTACCAGACCGTGGTGGCAAGGAATTCAGGCGCAGTGGCAGCTCCTACGGCCGGTCTTCACTTCACGGCCGGGCTCCTTGACCAGCTGGCTGCCAGAGGGATCGCAACCGCGTTTTTGACCCTGCATACCGGGCTGGGAACCTTTCAGCCTGTGCGTGTGGAGAGGGTCCAGGAACATCGGATTCACTGTGAACGGTATTCGATACCGCCTGAAACCGTGGCTGTGATCAGGCGAACAAAAGCAGCAGGTGGCAGGGTAATCGCGGTTGGAACCACAACCGCCAGGACCCTGGAATATTCCGCCGGACTTGCCGGAGGCTTGGATGCCGGTGCTGGAGAGGCGGATATATTCATCTATCCCGGATATCGTTTCAAGGTGGTGGATGCCTTGATTACCAATTTTCATCTGCCTGAATCGACTCTGCTGATGTTGGTGTCCGCCTTTGCCGGAAGAGAATTCGTGCTTGACGCATACAAAAATGCGGTTGCGTGCGGCTTCAGATTCTACAGCTACGGCGATGCGATGTTCATATATTGATTGAGAGGTTCCGTGTCGGGAAAGTTTACCATAATTCACAGCGACACTTCCTGCAGGGCGCGTCTCGGCTCTCTGAATACTCCGCACGGGGTGATTGAAACGCCAATCTTCATGCCGGTCGGCACCAATGCCACTGTCAAGGCGATGACACCGGAGGATCTGCTGGCTGTCAAGGCGCAGATCATATTGGCCAACACCTACCACCTCTATCTCCGGCCCGGGCACCGCCTGGTGGAGAAAATGGGCGGACTGCACCGTTTCATGAACTGGGACCGGCCGATCCTGACCGACAGCGGCGGATTTCAGGTGTTCAGCCTTGGTGAACTGCGCAAGATCAGCGAAGAGGGGGTCCGGTTTCAGTCGCACATCGACGGCTCACGCCACATGCTGACACCGGAACTGGCCATTGGCATCCAGGAAGCGCTGGGCGCCGATATCATCATGTGTTTTGATGAGTGCCCTCCCGCGACAGCCGAATACGACTATGTCAGCCGTTCACTGGAACTGACTTCCCGTTGGGCCAGGCGTTGCAAGGATGCGCACAGTCGCGAGGGGCAGCAGCTGTTCGGGATTATTCAGGGGGGGATGCATTACGATTTGCGTGCCCGCAGCGTTGATGACATCTGCTCGATCGGTTTTGACGGTTATGCCCTGGGGGGGCTGTCGGTCGGAGAAGAAAAGGAACAGATGTATGGAGTGATGGAGTGCTGTTCTCCGCTGTTGCCTAAGGAGTCGCCGCGATATATCATGGGAATCGGCGCTCCCGAGGATCTGATTGAAGCGGTCTGGCACGGCTACGACATGTTCGACTGCGTCATGCCGACCAGAAACGCCAGAAACGGCATGCTGTTCACCAGCCAGGGACGGATCAACATAAAGTCAAAAATTTATGAAGAAGACGCCGGTCCGCTTGACCCGGAATGTAATTGTCTGGTATGCAGGAACTATTCTCGGGCATATCTTCGTCACCTGTACCGTGCGGGCGAAATACTTGCCTCTCAACTGAACACCTATCATAATCTGCATTATTTTCTGGATCTTATGCAACAGGCAAGGAGTGCGATCAGGGATAATAGTTTTGATAATTTTCGTAAGCAATTTTTGGAGTCAATGCGAATAAACAACCGATTGAAGGAGGGTAATTAAATGTTTGGATTAGCTTTTGCAATGTCAGGTCCCGCCGGTGGGGCGGCCGGTCAGGCTGGCGGCGGTATGGCCGCTTTTCAGCAGATTATTCCGCTGGTATTCATGTTTGCAATATTCTATTTTTTATTGATCCGCCCTCAGCAGAAGAAGGCCAAGGAACACAAGGCGCTGTTGGACGCGATGAAGAAGGGTGACAACGTTATCACCGCCGGTGGTGTGCATGGAAAGGTGATTGCCGTTGACGATTCGATCGTGACGCTCGAAATTGCCAACAATGTCAACATCAAGATTACAAAGAGCTATATCGCTTCGATCAAGAAAGACTAGTAAAATTATTCCGGAAGGGAGAACCGATCCATATGCCAAAAGGAACTGGCTGGCGTATTAGCCTGATAGGCATTTTTGTACTGCTGTCTTTTCTGTATCTGACCCCGACACTGGTTGCACAACTCCCGGCATGGTGGGGAGGATTACTTCCAAAGGACAAGATCCATCTGGGACTTGACCTGCAGGGAGGTACTCATCTGGTTATGGAGGTTGACACTCAGAAAGCGGTGGAAGGGTCACTGGATCTTGTTGCCACCGATCTGGAAGACACGCTTAATTCTAAAAACCTCCGTTTTAAACATATCAGCAGAACCGGTTCCGACAAAGTTTCGCTGGTGGTGTATGAAAAAGGGACCGCAGCGGACGTCCAGAAGCTCCTCAAGGATAAATATCCCTCTTATGAACAGAGCCCGATCTTTGATGAAGGCGGATTTGCGGCCATTACGCTCCGGATGAATGAAAAAGACGCCCTGGACCGCAAGGACAAGGCCGTGCAGCAGGCTCTGGAAACCATCCGCAACAGGATTGACCAGTTCGGCGTATCAGAGCCGACCATCCAGCGCGAAGGTATCAATCACATAGTTGTGCAACTGCCTGGCATCAAGGATCCGCAACGCGCGATAGAGCTTATCGGCCGCACCGCCCGTCTCGAGTTTAAAATGGTGCGCGAGGATATCTCCCCGACCGCGACAACCATTCCGGATGATGCCGAGCTGCTGAAGGAAAAAATGGTGGATCCGACAACCGGCGCCGTGACTGAAATTCCGATCGTGGTGCAGAAAAAGTCGATGATCACCGGCGACCTTCTGACCGATGCCCAGGTGCGGATCGATTCCCAGTTCAATCAACCTTACGTGGCCATCGAATTCAACAACCTGGGAGCCAAGCTGTTCGATCAGGTTACCGCCGCCAATGTCGGCAAGCGCTTTGCCATCGTTCTGGACAGTAATATTCACTCCGCTCCGGTGATCCGCGAACGCATTTCCGGAGGCAGCGCACAGATTTCCGGCAACTTTACCGAAAAAACCGCCGCCGACCTGGCAATAGTCCTGCGCGCCGGAGCGCTGCCGGCTCCGGTCAAGATCATCCAGAACGTTACCGTCGGTCCGTCCCTGGGGCAGGATTCGATCAGCAAGGGTCTCTATGCCGGATTGATCGGCGTTTTGCTGGTAGTCGTCTTCATGGCGGTCTACTACAAGCTGTCGGGCCTGATCGCGGACCTGGGCATGATCCTGAACATACTCTACCTGATGGGAGCGCTGGCCGCACTGGGCGCCACCCTGACACTGCCGGGTATTGCCGCGATCGTGCTGCTGATAGGAATGTCGGTTGACTCGAACGTGATTATCTTCGAGCGTATCCGTGAGGAACTCAAGCTGGGTAAAACGCCCAAGGCTGCTCTGGATGCCGGTTACGACAAAGCCTTTCTGACGATCATGGACTCGCATGTCACAACCCTGATTACCGCCGCGGTTCTGTTTCAGTTCGGCACTGGTCCGGTCAAGGGTTTTGCGGTATCACTCAGTCTGGGGGTACTCATCAACCTGTTCACATCGCTGATCGGTACCAAGGTGATCTTCGACCTGTTCCTGCAAAAAGGAAACATCAAGAAACTGAGCATTTAAGGGGAGAAAGCGGATATGGAACTTTTGGGCAAGACCAATATAGACTTTATCGGCAAGCGCAATATCGCGTTTGTAGTCTCGTCGATTATCGCGATCATCGGTATTATCGGCATCATCCAGATCGGTCGCGGAGCCGCTAACATGGGAATAGATTTTTCCGGCGGCACGGCCATGCAACTGAAATTCAGCAAACCGTTCTCGATCGCCGATGCCAGGACCGCGCTACACAAGCACGGGATTGCCAAGGCCGACCTGCAAGAGATCAAAAACGGCAACATGCTATTGGTCAAGATGGCGGGAGCCGCTGTCGGCAAACAATCGGAACTGGTTCAGACCTCTTTCAGGACCGAGTTTGCCGACAACCCCTTCACCGTTGAGAGCTCAACGGAAATCGGCCCTTCAATCGGTGACAAGTTGCGCAAGGATACACTGATAGCCGTAGCTCTTTCACTTCTGGGCATAATTCTGTATATTGCCTGGCGCTTTGATTTAAAGTTCGGCATCGGGGCTACGATCGCCACCATGCATGATGTCCTGGCGATGGTGGCGGTATTCTTTGTGCTGAACAAGGAGATCAACCTGCTCTTTATTACTGCTGTTCTGACAATCGCCGGCTATTCCCTGACCGATACAGTGGTCATATTCGACCGTATTCGCGAAAACCTGCACAAAAACCTCAAGGGCGCGATGCACAACATCTTTAACGGCAGCATCAACGAGGTTTTGTCTCGTACCATTGTAACCTCTTTGACGACCTTTATAGCTGCAGCTTCACTGTTTATATTCGGCGGAGAAGTCATCCATGATTTCTCACTTGCGCTATTGATCGGAATCGGAGTTGCCACCTATTCATCGGTGTTTGTAGCCAGCCCGATCGTAGTGTTGCTTGAAAACCGGGCTTTGGCGAAGCAGGTTGAAAAAGCCTGATTCGATTCAAACTTACACAAGGAGGTAATAATTGAAAAAAGAATCCATACTTATTGCTGTAGTCGCCTTGATTGTAGGCCTTCTGGGCGGATATCTGGTTTTCAGCATCAGCAATTCAGGTAAAAGTCAACAGGCAACCACTCCGATCCCGGCTGGTTCCGGTTCTCCCACCGACTATACCCAGCGCATAGCCCAGGCAGAAAAAATTGTGGCTCAGGATCCCAAAAACCTGAATGCATGGATTTCTCTCGGCAACGATTACTTTGACACCGAACAGTCTCAAAAGTCGATCAATGCCTATGGCAAGGCCCTTGAGATAGAACCGAACAACCCGAATGTACTGACAGACCAGGGCGTGATGTTCAGAAAAGTCGGCTGGTATGACAAGGCCATAATCAACTTCGAGAAGGCAAACCAGATTGACCCTAACCATCTGCAGAGTCTCTTCAATATCGGTATTGTATATGCCGTCGATCTGAAGCAACCTGATAAGGCCGCTGAATATTGGAACAGGTATCTGAAGATGGATTCTACCAGCTCCACCGCGATGCAGATAAAGAGCATGATGTCGCAAACCGCTAATGGAATGCCGCCGGCCACGTTTAAATAAACCGATCAAATCCCCCGCCTGACGGGGGATTTTTTTTAACAGGATTTGAGAACGGCATGGGGAAAAAATGGATCATAAAGGACGTTGATCCTGCGTTGGCATCCGCACTGGCGGAATCCCTGGAACTGAGTCTCGTGGTAGCAACGATCCTGGCGGGTCGCGGTATATCATCACGGGAAGAGGGGTTGTCCTTTCTGTCGCCGTCATTGTCATCGATGCCGGATCCGCTTCTGATGAAGGGCATCCAGGCCGCGGTAACGCGCCTTTGCCATGCTCGCGGCAAAGGCGAAAAGATATGTGTCTACGGCGACTATGATGTGGATGGAATAACAGGGGCCGCCCTGCTGGTCTCTTTTCTTCGCCGCACCGGATTCGACTGCGGCTATTTCATCCCCAATCGCTTTGATGACGGTTACGGTTTGAACCAGGATGCGCTGAAGCGCGTGATTGACACCGGTGTAACGCTGATACTGTCGGTTGACTGCGGTATTACCTCGGTAGTTGAAGCGGAATTCTGCCGCCGGCACGGAGCGGACCTGATAATCACCGATCACCACTCTCCCAAAGAGTCGCTGCCGGATGCCTGCGCGGTGGTTAACCCGTTGCAGCCCGGTTGTAACTATCCGTTCAAGTCACTTGCAGGTGTAGGGGTTGCCTTCAACCTGATTGTCGCTTTGCGCAGCCGTTTAAGGGCGGATGGTGCATTTGCAGGAGGCAGGGAACCGGACCTGCGGGAGTGGCTGGATCTTGTGGCGTTGGGAACAATTGCCGATGTTGTGCCGCTGATTGGCCAGAACCGGATTTACGCATATTATGGGTTGAGGCTGCTGGGTGATAGCGCCAGGGTCGGGGTAGGCGCGCTCAAGCGGGTGGCCGGTGTCAATGGCAGCGTTAACTGTGGCCAGGTCGGATTCCGGCTGGCGCCGCGACTGAATGCGGCCGGCCGGATGGAGTGCGCCGTTCCCGGAGTAGAACTGCTGCTGGGAGACGACCCGCAACGGGCGGCTGCCATTGCCGAAGAGCTGGATGCCGCCAATGCCGAACGACAGGCCATAGAGCGTTCCATGCTGCAGGAGGCGATCAGTATGGTTGAAGCTGCGGGCAACTATCCTGACTGCCGTAGCATCGTGTTGGCTTCAGGTTCATGGCACCAGGGAGTGGTGGGGATTGTGGCTTCCAGGATGGTGGAACGCTATCACCGGCCGACAATCCTGATTGCTCTGGATCAGGACGGTAACGGCAAGGGCTCAGGACGGAGCATTCCGGGATTTCACCTGTTGCAGGCTCTGAAAGCCTGTGCGGATAATCTGGAACGTTTCGGCGGGCATCAGTTCGCAGCCGGAATCTCCCTGAAGGCGGATAAACTGGAATCCTTTTCCGTAGCGTTCGAATCGGTTTCGGCCTGCATGCTGAGTGAAGACCAGCTTGTCCCGGCCATGACTGTCGATGCGCTGCTCGCTCCCGAAGATGTCACCGTCGGTTTGATCGATGATCTGAAGCGTCTGGAGCCGTTCGGAGCCGGTAACCCCGAGCCGACGTTCATGATGCGGGGCGTTAAGGTTCTGGATCGGCGGGTGGTCGGGGATGGTCATCTGAAGCTGCGCCTGGCGTCTGGCGGCATGACCTTCGGCGCAATTGCCTTCAGACAGGCCGAGTGCGCCACGGATGGCTTGATCGATGTGGCCTTTTTTCCGGAGTTGAATGTCTGGAACAACGTTACGTCCGTTCAACTGAGAATCAAGGAATTCCGGGCGGCGGAGGGATGATGCAACGCAATGAACGCTTCGACAGCGCCGACCGGATTATCAAGATCGGTTTCTGGGTCAACGCCATACTGATGGTCTTCAAGCTGTCGGCCGGTTACTGGGGACGGTCGGATGCGGTCTTTGCCGACGGTATCGAGAGCGCCTGCGATTTCGTGGCGATATTTGCAACGATGATGGCCCTCAAATTGGGCCGGCAACCGTTTGACGCCAACCATCCCTACGGCCATGGCCGCGCGGAAAGCCTGGCCGCTCTGCTGATCTCACTGGTGATCTTTGTTACCGGTGGCTGGATCCTGTTTGAATCCGTTGTCACCATTATGGCCGGAGTATTCAGGACGCCAGGCTGGATCGCTGTCGTGGCCGCTTTTATTACGATCATCATCAAGGAATGGTTGCACCGCATCTCCCGCAAAACCGGCGAGAAGCTTGAAAGCCCGGCGCTGCTGGCGATTGCCAAGGATCATCGCAAGGATGCCATTACCTCGGTTGCGACATTGATCGGAGTTGCGGGAGCATTTTTCGGACTGGGAATCATGGATCCGCTGGCGGCCGGACTGACCTCTCTCTTCATACTGCACATCGGCTACCAGACCTTTATGGAGGCGGCCCACGACCTGATGGACGGCAGCGCTCCGGCCGATTTTATTGATGCGCTGCAGCAGTTGGCCGAAAGTGTGGAACGTGTCGAACATGTTCATGAAATTCGCGCCCGCCGTTCCGGTCAATACATGATCGTTGACCTGAAACTGGAGATGGACCCGGAAATGACGGTGAAGCAGTCCCATGACATCGCCACGGAGGTCAAGAAACTGATCTTCGATCATTATCCGGGAGTCGGCGATGTGATGATTCATATCAATCCCCATGAAGAGGAACACGAGGACCTGATCCGCTTATGAAGCTATGGCGTTTCCTGATGTCGATCGAATTATGCGTTGCGTTGCTGGCGCTGGTCTGCATTGTGATGGCGGCCGGTTCTTTCAGACTCTCCGGCGAATACGCGGCGGCAATCAATGCTGTGCCGCTCCTGGTCTGGCTGCGCGAGGTTCCGCCCGGTGTCTCCTGGTGGCTCTGGCTGACACTTGTCCTGCTGGCCCTGCTGGTACTGAACACACTGCTCTGTTCTTGCGAAACAGTTCTAAACCGTTGGGGCAGGGGCGGGTGGGCGCTGCTGCTGGCACCGCAACTGATCCATGCCGGTTTCCTGCTGATCGTGCTGGCGCACCTGCTGAGCGCCGCCGCTTCATCGGTACTGCAGGTCGAAGTTCAGGAAGGGTTAGTGGTGAGTCTGCCGAACGGCAGTCAGTTCGGAGTGGCCGGGATCTCCGTCAATCTGTCGCCGAACGGCATGCCGACAGGCTTCAGCAGTGAGCTGGTAACCGATCTCAAGAACCCGGCCGGTCGGGTGGTTATAAGTCCCAATCATCCCTGGTTCTCGGGTGGATACGGGGTCTATATCAAGCAGGCCGAGGAGTTTCCGTTCCGGCGGGCCCTGCTGGAGTTGCACCGTGAGCGCGGCGCCGGCATGGCGCTGGCCGGCGCAGTACTGTTTTCGGTCGGCAATGTCATTCTTCTTGCGGTACGGTCAAAGACCCTGGAAAACCGCTTCACCTGAACAGTATTCGCCATTGCAGCCGAGAAGCCTGACGGTCAGCAGCCGGTTGATCATCTCCGGATTGCCGGCAAAACGGACACTCAGGTAGTTTGAAGTCAGACCGTTGCATTCCGAAGTCTTCCGGTTGTATCCCTGCACCAGCCCCTCCATCTCCCTGCCGATGAAACGTTCCATGAACTCCAGCTTCTTTAGATCGGCAACCTTTCGCAGAATGGCCGCCCGCTCCTTGATGATTTGTCCCGGAAGCTGTCCGGGCATGCCGGCGGCTTTGGTGCCGGGACGGCTGGAATAGGGGAACACGTGCAGGTCTGATAACTGCAATTGCTCCAGCAGCTTCAGCGTCTCCTTGAATTCAGCCTCGCTCTCGCCCGGAAAGCCTGCAATCAGGTCGGCGCCGATAAAGGCGTCCGGTAGGGCTGTCGTTGCCCTTGCAGTCAAATCGCGGAAAAAACCGGCGCTGTAACGTCTGCCCATCCTCTCCAGCACCGTATCGCATCCGCTCTGCAGCGGCAGGTGCAGGTGCGGGCAGATGCAGCTTGATGATGACATCAGATCCAGCAGTTCGTCGCTTAACTCGTTTGGCTCAACCGAGCCGATTCTCAGGCGCGGGACGATCCGTTCCCGGTCGATCCGGGCGACGAGCCCGGTCAGCGAGGTCGCCGGGGTCAGGTCCAGGCCGTAGGCGCCCAGGTGGATGCCGGTCAGGACCACCTCCCGGTAACCGTTTTCCGCCAGATCCCGCACCCCCTGCAGCACCTCATCCAATTTTACACTGCGGCTGCGCCCCCTGGCGTATGGAACGATACAGTAGGAGCAGAACGAGTTGCAGCCGTTTTGGGCCTGGAGGAACGCGCGGGTATGTTCGGCAAAGCTGGTCAGCTTGAGTGGCTGGCTTTCCCTTTCGACGGAAATGTCCGAAACCTGATGGTTGGTTGATTCCAACAGCAGCGAAATATCCTGTTTCTCGCGGTTGCCGAGCACGCCGTCCAGTTCCGGCATCCGTTCCAGATCACCCGACGCCACCTGGGCATAGCACCCGGTGGCGACAATCCGGGCGAGCGGGTTCAGGCGTCTGGCGCGCCTGATGAGACGGCGGGTCTCGGCGTCGGTGCGGGCGGTCACGGTGCAGGAGTTTATGATGCAGATGTCCGCCGGTTCGTCGAACGGGACCACTTGATATCCGGCTCTTTCAAGCTGCTCGATCATTGCCGCTGATTCGTACTGGTTGGTTTTGCATCCAAGCGTGGTGATTGCTACTCTCTTCATATGGTTATCTGTTCCTTCTCAAGTTTTGCAAGGGTGTGGCTGACATATACGACCACTATCAGCGCTGCTGACCATGTTACCGCAAGAATTCCCCACCAGATTCCGGCCAGCCCCAGTCCCAGCACGACCGACAGCAGGTGAAATACCAGTACCGGTCCGGCTATCTGCCGGTACAGCCCGATCAGGAGGCCGAAGCCGGGCAGTTTGATGCCTTGCATGGCGGAAATGCTGATGTAGAGCAAAACATAGGCCGGGAATACAAAAGCCTCGATACTCAGGAAACCGGAGCCGATCGCAGCCACAGCGCTATCCGCTGTGAACAGTCCCATCAGTTCGCTGCTGAACATTAATGACGCAAGTGTACCGGTCAGCGCAATTGCGAAGCCATAGCGGAGCGAGACCCGCAGAGTCTCGCGGATGCGGTCGATGCGGCCGGCCCCAAAATTCTGGGCGGTCAGCGCCAGGGTCGATATGTTGAGTCCCATGATCGGCAGCAATGCGATCTGCTCGATGCGGGTGCCGATGCCGTAGGCTGCCACCGCCGATTCGCCGAAGCGTCCCACGTACCAGGTAATGACAAAGATACCGATTGAAACCGTCATCATGTTCAACGCCGATGGATAGCCCTGTCTGAAAAGTTCACGAAACGGTTTCCATCTCGGGATCAGCTCTTTCAGCTGGAGGGAGGTCAGAATGCCGGATTTTGACAGTCGGCTGAAAAGGTAGAAGTTGCCCAGGCATTGGATCAGTATCGTGGCCAGCGCGATGCCCGCCAACCCGAAGGCGGGAAGCCCCAAACCGCCATACATGAACCAGGGATCGAGGACAAGGTTCAGAAAGAAACCGCATATCAGGAAATTGCGATAGGGCTTTGTGTTGCCGTGCGAGTTGTGAATGGCGTTCATCACGAAGTTTAGCAGAAAGAAGGGGCTGCCGGCAAATATGACATTCATGTAGCTCAGCG
>Ga0154448_1168_pt1 | contig 32586 bp, 25 predicted proteins | sample RifGroC2_FD_105641 | JGI IMG/M metagenome (GOLD analysis project Ga0154448, IMG submission 105641) | Geobacteraceae bacterium GWC2_55_20
GTTCACGAAAGAGATAACGCCTTTGATCTCGGCGTCAAGCTGCTCCGGTGTACAGAGAATATGGGCGTCATCCTGGGTAAAACAGCGTACCCGCATCAAGCCGTGCAACACTCCGGCGCGCTCATGGCGATGCACCGTCCCCAGCTCGAAGAAACGCAGGGGCAAATCGCGGTAGCTGCGCAGTTGGGACTTGTATATCATCATGTGCGAGAGACAGTTCATCGGCTTGATGCCGTAGCTCTGCTCATCAACTTCGGTGAAATACATATTCTCGCGATAGTTCTCGTAATGACCGGAGCGCTGCCAGAGCTCACTCTTCAGAATCTGCGGTCCGACAACTATATCGTAATCGCGACGCAGATGCTCCTTGCGCTCGAAATCCTCGAGAACCGTGCGCAACATGGCGCCTTTAGGATGCCAGATCGGAAAACCGGCCCCGACTTCGTCCGAGAATGAAAACAGGTCCAGCTCCCGGCCAAGCTTGCGGTGGTCGCGACGTTTGGCCTCTTCCAGACGGTTCAGGTATGCTTCCAGCTCTTTCTTGTCTATAAAAGCTGTGCCGTAAATACGCTGCAGCATGCGGTTCTTTTCATCGCCGCGCCAATAGGCTCCGGCTATGGAAAGCAGCTTGAAGGCCTTGATGCGCGATGTGGACGGCAGGTGTGGACCGCGGCAGAGGTCGGCAAAGCCCCCCTGGGTATAGACTGAAACCCGCTCCGCGCCCAGATCGTTGATCAACTCGGCCTTGTAGGATTCGCCCATCGCTTCAAACATGCTGACTGCGTCGGCGCTGGAAAGCTCACTGCGCACGATTTTCTGGTCGGCAGCGGCAAGCTCGGCCATCCTGGCTTCAATCCGCTCCAGATCTTCTGGAGTGAACGGCTTCTCCATGTCGAAATCATAATAAAAACCGGTTTCGATTGCCGGTCCGATCGTAACCTTGGCCTGCGGGAAAAGCTCCTTGACAGCCTGGGCCATCAGGTGCGAGGCCGAGTGCCGGATTATTTCCAGGGCTTCGGGGCTCTTTTCGGTAATTATTTCAACGCGGGCGCCGTCAGGCAACAGCGATGAAAGATCGACCAGCTGCCCGTTGATCTTGCCGGCCAGGGCCGCCTTGGCCAAACCCGCTCCAATGGAAGCGGCCAGGTCATACACGGTGGCTCCCGACTGGAGTTCACGGGCTGAATTATCCGGTAGCGTTATTGTGATGGTAGACATTGTGTATTCCTTTTTAAAAGAAACAGAAAAGGCATCGAAACATCGATGCCCGCATCCTGCCCGCCTAGCACTGCTTTAATGGTAGGCGCGGGCGGTCTCGAACCGCCGACCTCTACCGTGTCAAGGTAGCGCTCTCCCCCTGAGCTACGCGCCTGCATCAAAAGCTGCAAAGTAATAGCAAGTTGAGGGTGGTATGTCAAGCTGATTTTATTACTTTTCCAATCTGGCCACGTTCTCCACATGCACGGTCTGAGGAAACATGTCTACCGGCTGGATTTCTCGGCAGACATAGCCGAGTCCCTTCAGCACCACCAGGTCGCGCGCCAGACTGGCTGGTGAGCAGGAAACGTAGAGTATCGCTCTGGGACCAAGCGCTGCGACACGCTCCAGCACCTTCTGCTCACACCCCTTGCGCGGCGGGTTAAGCACAGCCACGTCAACCCGCTGTTTGTCTTCGGACATTTCCTCCAGAAGCTCGGCTGCGTCACCCGCCTCGAACCGGCAGTTACGGATATTGTTCGCTTTTGCGTTCAATCCGGCATCCGCCACAGCCTCCTCAACCACTTCCACACCGATCACCTGCCCGGCCTGTCCGGCCAGAAACATGCCGATTCCGCCGATCCCACAATACATGTCCAGCACGGTCTCGACTCCGGTCAAGGCGGCCCACTCACGAACCTGCGAATAAATCAGTTCCGCGCCGCTGTTATTGACCTGGAAAAATGAGCGCGGCGAAATTCTGAAGGATATATCGCCGATCTTCTCAACCAGATGATGCTGGGTAGTCAGAAAATAATCTTTCTGTCCCATGATGACATTGCCTTCGGAGCTGTTCACATTCTGGGCCATCACCTGGATTTCCGGGATCTGTTCCTGCACATAGCGGCTCAGGTGATGAATTTCATTGTAGGAGCGCTTGGAGGTAACAAACACCACCATCGCCTTTTTCTCGCTTACCGACACCCGTACCACCAGGTAACGCAAAAGCCCCATCTTGCTCTGCGGATTATAGACCGGCACCTTGCACTTGCTAATCCCCTTCCTGACAGCATCAACCACCTTGTTGATCAGCGGATGGTGAAGCGGGCACTGTTCCAGATCATAGACATCATGGCTGGCCCGGCGGTAGATGCCGATAAACGGATCGGAAAACTTTCCGGCCACGGTCAGCTTGACTGTGCTGCGATAATGGATCAGGTTGATCGGGGAAAGCATCGGATGAACGGTGATTCCCGCCAGATCAGGATATTTTGACAGTTCCGAAAGGACCATGCCCCGTTTCCATGTTTTCTGTTCGGCATACTTCATCGCTACCAGGGGACAACCGCAACATTCAGCGCTTTCACTGCAGGGGGGGCGTTTACTGCGCAGCGCCGAAGGCTGCAACAGTTTTTTCACATGGCAGAACGCGCTGCCGCCGGCAACATGGTCGATCCCGACCAGGGCCACATCGCCCGGTATTGCGCCGGAAACCTTCAGGGTCATGCCCTCTTCGCTGCGGGCGGTACCGTAACCATCCTCATCCAGGGCCGCAATTTTCAACTCCAGCACTGAATTACGAACCAACCGGGTGAAAGGCCGTTCCTTTAAGGTCGCCCGGTCAGACCTGCCGGCCTCAGGCTTGGCTTTTTTAAAATCCTTCTGTTCCATTTTTGCATGATTTTTCAATGTGTTGACTTCCTCTTTTTTAGATACTCCCGAAACTGCCGAAAAGCCTGTCCGCGATGGCTGATGCCGTTCTTCCGTTCCAGTTCCAGCTCGGCCATGCTGCAGTCAAATCCGTCCACCAGAAACAGCGGGTCGTAACCGAAGCCGCCATGCCCCCTGGGAGTCTCCAGAATCCGCCCCCCTACCCTGCCGGTGAATGTTTTTTCGAAACCATCCGGAGTCACCAAAGCCAGCACGCAAACGAAAGCAGCCTGCCTCTCCTCTGCGGGGACGCTCCGCAGTTCCTCAAGCAGGCGCAGATTGTTGGCGGCATCGCCGGCGCCTTCGCCGGCAAAGCGGGCCGAGAATACACCCGGACGTCCGCCAAGCGCGTCCACCACAAGACCCGAATCATCGGCCAGAGCCGGCAACCCGGTGAACATTGATGCTTCGCGTGCCTTTTTGAGGGCATTTTCCTCGAAAGTAGAGCCATCCTCAACAGTGTCCGGAAAATCCGCCAGGTCGGCTGTACAGCGGAACTCGTCCACCAGATCCCCAAGCATCGCTTCCAGCTCCCGTATCTTGCCACGATTGCGTGTGGCAACCACCAGCTGCATCATCGCGACAGGACCTCGCGTTGAATATCGAACAACCTGCGAATGCCGCTCATGGCAAGCTCGCGCATTTGATCCATCTGGGCGATCGTGAACGGTTCTGCCTCGGCGGTACCCTGAACCTCTACGAATCGGTCGCTGGAGGTCATCACATAATTCATGTCAACTTCTGCGGAAGAATCCTCGGGATAATTAAGGTCCAGCAAGGCCTCCCCTTCCACAATTCCGACGCTGACCGCGGCAACTGCTTCGCGGATCGGCAGCTCAGCCAGCAATCCCCTGTTCCGCAGTGTATTCAAGGCATCCACCAGGGCCACGTAGGCGCCGGTTATGGAAGCGGTGCGGGTTCCACCGTCGGCCTGGATCACATCGCAATCGATATGTATCGAGCGCTCGCCCAGCCTGGCAAGATCGACCACGGCGCGCAAGGAACGGCCGATCAGCCGTTGGATCTCGAGCGTGCGGCCGCTCTGCTTTCCCTTGGAGGCCTCGCGCGCCGAACGTGTGTGGGTGGCACGCGGCAGCATCGAGTATTCGGCTGTAACCCAGCCGGTGCCCTTGCCCCTCAGAAACGGCGGAACCGACTCTTCTACCGATGCGGTACAGATGACCCTGGTGTCGCCAAATTCAATCAGTACGGAACCTTCGGCATGTTTGATAAAGCTACGCGTAATGGCAATAGGGCGCAGTTCCCTGGCTTCACGCCCGTCATTCCTTGTCATGAAGATCTCCCGAATCAATTTGATTATATATATTTCGAACGTGTTCCTTAACCTGAAGCCGGTGCGCTGTCAAACAAAAAGGGAACCCGTAAACAGGTTCCCTCTGTGCTGCCGCCATTCAAGGCGAAATTTATCCAAGTTGGGTATTGTTGTTCTTGGTGCGGTTTGAGAGAATGGTCGAGTCGATCATCTCTCCGCAACAAGTGCATTTCCAGGCATCGAACGAGCGGACGAAATCATAGAATTTTTCTGTGAACATGCGACCTTTGCAGCGTGGACAATGCATATAGCCCTCCCCGGATGCTATTATTTCAAACAATGCGGGGAAATAAGCATCTTATGTGCCAGCCATCACATCTATTTTATACAGACACTTAATCAGGCCAATACAATCAGTATTATCTGCTGGTTAGAAATACTTTACGAGTTCTTTATACTTCTTTTCACCAATACCCTCAACGACTTGCAGCTCTTCGCAGCGCATTTTACCGCCATTTTTTTGACGATACTCCATGATTCGACTTGCAAGGACGGGACCGATTCCCGGTAAATGCTCAAAATCAGCTGCATTCATGGCATTGATATCAAGAGCAATTCCGAGAAGTGTTCGTTCTTTTGCAGACATAGATCCGCATGAAATTGTTCCTGTTCCGTCACTGCCGAGTTCCAAATGCAAATGATCACCATGGGTGACAATGCTCTTGCCGCAACTGCCAGGTGCAAAGCTCTTTACTGGCCGGACAGGCTCCGCCATTTCAATGGCGGTCAGCGTCAACGAATTGGCTGTAACACGGTAAACTCCGCTGTGGCGGACATCTCCGCTGATCCGGGCCATGACAGTGGCGGACGAAACAATGGAAAAAGCCGCGGGAACAGATATTTTTCTGTTCGCACGGCTTTTAACAATAACCGGCAGGGCAACCAGGATCGCAAGGACAACAATGATGATCCTCTGTTGCATAAAACTCGCTCCGGGTCTATTCCTCCGACTTGTGCAGCTTGTAATCGATACTGTCGATCAGAGCCTGGTAGGAGGCATCGATAATATTATCGGAAACACCAACCGTACCCCAACGGGCATGCTTGTCGCCGGATTCAATCAGAACACGGGTTGAAGAGGCCGTTCCCTGACCGGCAGGCAAAACGCGGACTTTGTAATCCAGCAGCTTGACTTCTTTCAACTTGGGATAAAACTTTTCCAGCGCCTTGCGGATGGCATTGTCAAGTGCGTTTACCGGACCATTTCCCTCTGCGGCGGTATGCTCGACCTTGCCGCCGACCTTGACCATGATAGTCGCTTCCGCAATGGGTTTCTGCTCTTCACCGCGTTTCTCGTCAATAACGCGAAAGCCCAAAACCGTAAAAAACTTCTTGTGAGATCCGAGCGCCTTTTTCATCAACAGCTCAAAAGAAGCTTCGGCGCCTTCAAACTGGTAGCCGCGATTTTCCATTTCCTTGATGTTATCCAGGATTTCAAGTGTAACCGGATCCTTGCTGTCCAGGTTGATGTTGAACTCCTCGGCCTTGGCCAGAATATTGGAACGTCCGGACAGGTCCGAAATCAGTACGCGGGTGCAGTTACCCACCAATTCGGGACGCATATGTTCGTATGTCTCCGGGTGGCGCTGTATGGCGCTGACATGCACCCCCCCCTTGTGGGCGAATGCCGAATTGCCGACATAGGCCTGATGCTTGTTGGGAGAGATATTGGCAAGTTCGTAGACAAAGCGCGAGAGATCACGCAGATGGCGCATCTGCTCGTCGGAAATGCAGTCGTGTTTCATCTTGGCTTTCAGTGCCGGGATGATCGAGCAGAGATTGGCGTTACCGCAACGTTCGCCGAAACCGTTGATCGTGCCCTGCACCTGGACGATGCCCTGATCCACGGCATGCAGTGAATTGGCCACGGCGCACTCGGAATCGTTATGGGTATGTATGCCCAGCGGGGTCTTGATATGTTCTTTGACAATCTTGATGATTTCGGACACTTCGTACGGCATGCTGCCGCCGTTGGTGTCACACAGAATGATGCAGTCCACACCGGCCTGCTCGGCAGCTTTAAGCGTCTTGATTGCGTAATCCGGATTGGCCTTGTAACCGTCGAAGAAATGCTCTGCGTCATAGAACACTTCCGGAGCATTTTTCTTCAGATATTCCAGTGAATCGAAGATCAGCTCCAGGTTCTCCTCCAGCGAGATGCGCAGGGCCTCACGTACATGAAAGTCCCAGGTCTTGCCGAAAATAGTGATCGCATCCGGTTCGGCTTTCACCAGGGTAATGATGTTGCTGTCCTTGTCAGGTGTCACCTTGGCGCGGCGGGTCGAGCCGAAGGCGGCGATTTTGGCCTGCTGAAGTTTCTCCTTCTTGATTTCCTTGAAGAAAGCAACATCCTTGGGGTTGCTGCCGGGCCAGCCCCCCTCGATATAATGAATACCGAGCTCATCCAGTTTATGTGCAATACGGATTTTGTCTTCCAGCAGAAAGGAGATGTCCTCCGCCTGGGTTCCATCCCTCAGAGTTGTATCGTACAATTTGATAAGACTCATACCTAAACCTCCATTTGAATTGAATATTTTCCACGGATTTCCATAAAACCGTATTTTGCTGAACGGTTTTCCCTTGTACCGGTTTAGATCAAAAAAATCAACTGATTTGCAAGCCTTCAGATCTTGACCAGGTCTCGCTCACATGCAATTTGTCTTTATTTAAAGCGGCTGTTCTGCTATATGGAGCTATTGTGAAATTCTGGTCTACCCATAAAAGATTTTGACTTACTCGGCGTGCATCCAGCCTTTCTCGGCGGTTAACAAAAGCTTTAAATCATGGAACCGCCGATTAACGCCGATACACGCAGAGAAGGCCAAAAACATAAAAGATGAAATGATTTTGGGTTACACATAAAAGACTTTGACTTACTCGGCGTGCATCCAGCCTTTCTCGGCGGTTAATAAAAGCTTTAAATCATGGAACCGCCGATTAACGCCGATACACGCAGAGAAGGCCAAAAACAGAAATGATGAAAAGATTTTGGGTTACCCATAAAAGACTTTGACTTACTCGGCGTGCATCGCTTGGAAGCGCCTACTTCTGGCCGCCTTTCTCGGCGGTTAAATATTTATTACTGATGATATATTCACAACAGGAGTTCTCATGAAGTTAAAGAGTATTGTTTCACTGCTGTCAATGCTGCTTGTAGCCCAGTTGACCTTGAGCCAGCCGGTCCACGCCGAAGGCGGAGCGCCGGCCGCGCTGTCCGCGGCCCCGGCTGCTTCCTTTTCCGCCTCCGCCCCGGCCACATTGAGCGCGCCATCCGGACAGCTTTCATCGGCGCCCGGAGCCGGCGGCATTACCGCGCCGTTGGCGCCCTCTACAGGCCCGCTATCCATGCAGCCCGGAATACCGGCACAATCAACATCGGCACTGCAACCGCCACAGCCGGCAACCTCCCAGCTTACCGCACCAATCCAGGGAGTTGCCGACCCGGCACTTCAGGCAACCCAACCCCAGAGCGCGCCCCCCCAACCTCCGCCCACACAAGGCGCAGTTGTGGAGATGTCCAACGCCGAGCGCTCCATGCTGGACTCCGGCAGCGGCGCCGACAAATCGACCCCGCAGGAATTCAAGGTCAAAAGCCTGAAACAGTTCGGCTACAGTTTTTTCCGTCCCGATATGCAGGGTTTTTCGGCGCTTACCGATATTCCGGTCGGACCCGATTACCAGCTTGGCGCCGGTGACCGCATCGTCATGACCGTATGGGGAAGCCTGGAAGGTTCCTATGAGCTGGAGGTAAACCGCAGCGGCGAACTGGTACTGCCAAAGGTCGGATCGGTAAAAGTAGCCGGAACAACCTTCGGCCAGCTCCCCAAACTGCTGACCGGACATCTGGCTAAAGTCTTCCGCGATTTCAACCTGAATGTCACCATGGGCAAACTGCGCATGATCAAGGTCTACGTGGTCGGCGATGTAAAGTCGCCCGGCGATTACTCCATCTCGTCACTATCAACCCTGATAAACGCCCTATCGGCAGCTGGCGGTCCGACCACCAACGGCAGTCTGCGCTCGATCTCGATTGTCAGGGACGGCAAACAGGTTGATTCGGTGGACCTGTACTCGTTTTTCCTGAAAGGTGACAAAAGCCGCGACATACGCCTGCAGCCGGGCGACACAATCTTCGTCCCTCCGGTCGGCCCGGTTGCCGGTATTGCCGGCAACGTGCGCCGTCCTGCTATTTATGAGCTGAAAGAAGAGAACAACCTGAAAGAGCTGCTGGAACTGGCCAACGGCATCGTGCCGACCGGCTATCTGCAGCGCATGCAGATATCAAGAGTAGAAGCCAACGACAAGAAAATCATCACCGACATCAATCTCGACCCCACCAAAAGCGGCAAGGCGCTGGACCAGCTCACCGCCTCCATCGCCATCAAGGATATGGATCTGGTGAAGATTTTTCCGATCGACGGCACGCTCCGCGGCTACGTGCGCCTGGAAGGATATGTTCTCCGGCCTGGCGACTACGCGCTTCAGCCCGGCATGCGCATTGAGCAACTGCTGGGCCAGGACAACCTGCTGCCGGAATACCACACGGAAGCGGGGCAGATAATCCGACTGATGCCGCCCGACTTCCACCCGGAACTGATCTTCTTCAATGTCAGCCGCGCCATGGCAAAAGATCCGGAATGCAACCTCGAATTGGAGGAGTTTGACATAGTCCGCATCTTTTCACGCTGGGAGATGGAAGAGATGCCGCGCGTCAGGATCAGCGGAGATATCCAGAAACCGGGCGAATACCGCTATTTCACCAACATGCGCGTCCGTGACCTGCTGATCTTCGCAGGAAACCCCAAACTTACCGCCTATTTAAATGATGCCGAGTTAACCAGGCTCAAACTTTCGGCCTCATCGGTCAGCAGTTATCCGATTTCGATCAACCTGGCGGAAGCGCTCAAGGGAAATCCGCAACACAACATCCCCCTGGAACCTCATGATGAGCTGACCGTCCGCAAAATTCCCAACTGGGCCGATGAAAACGAGCGTTACATAACCCTCAAGGGAGAATTTGTCTTCCCCGGCGCCTACCCTATTTTCAAGGGGGAAAAACTCAGCTCGGTGATCCACCGGGCGGGCGGATTCAGCCCGAAAGCGCACCTGAAAGGCGCGAAATTCACCAGGTCATCGGTGCGTGAACTGCAGCAAAAACGCATGGACGAGTTCGTTGCCTCGGCCGAAATGGATATCAACAGCAAAATGAGTGAACTGGCCTCCACAGCGTCTTCCGCTGAAGAACTGGCCGCCACCAAGGCTTCCATCGAAGGTGTCCGGCGCAGCCTGCAAATGCTAAAGTCCGCCAAGGCCGAAGGAAGGATGGTTATACAACTATCCCAACCGGAAACATTCTCCGGATCTCCCTACGACATAGAAGTCCTGGGGGGAGACACGCTTGAAGTTCCCCAGCGCACCAATTCGGTTTCCGTGCTGGGAAGGGTCACGAATCCGACCAACTTCGTATTTACCGCGGGAAATAGCGTGGGCGACTACCTGGACCTGGCGGGCGGCATCACCCATGAAAGCAATGACGATGAAATGTATGTGATCAGAGCCGACGGTTCGGTCTTCAGCCGCCAACAGTACTCATCGCTGGGATCACTGGTGGGGGGAGGTTTCCTGAACGAACAAATTGATTCCGGCGATGCCATCATAGTGCCGCAGAAGTTCGAGAAGACCGCCTGGATGAGAAACCTGAAGGATATCACCACCATCATCTCGCAGATAGCGATCAGCGCCGGAACCGTGTTCCTGGGATTGCGGTAGAACGAATATAAAGAATCAAACTTCCTGATTCGTTCTAATCCGCCACAAAGGCTGAGAAGCAGTCCCCTCTCCCTGAGGGAGAGGGCCAGGGTGAGGGGGAATGTTGCAATATATGCCACTGTTGTCCCCCCTCATCCGGCCTTCGGCCACCTTCTCCCTCAGGGAGAAGGGATTCTCGGCGGTTAACTGCCTTTTAAATGTTTTTTGCTTTTGAGAAAGGCCCACGACACCCCACCCCAATCGGTACGCTATTTGCTAGTAACTATATAGACAATTAAACGTGACTACGGATCACACGCTTTAATTTGTTGATATTTCGCAATTAATTCTGTTTTGCTATTTTCAAAAAAGTTCTTTAGAATGATTTTTCAGGCGGTTATATGTAAGTTTTTTTTACATAATCATTAAACGCCTAAATATCCGGGAGAGCTTGGTGAAAAAATGTTCAGACAAAATAGAAAAATAATCGGCGGTTTTTTCGCAATGCTGGGAATTATGGGTTCGGCATCCGCATCCTTGGCCAGCACCACATGCACTACCCCCGATCCATCGGCAACCAACTGGGCCTGTGTTGACGTGTACCTGACTCCCTCGCCTTCGGAACTTTTTACTGATATTAGCGGTCTCCAGTTTCAAATCAATAATTCACCACTAGCTACAATATTTTCAGCGACTAACATCAATGAAGCTGCAACAATGGAATTATTTGCGACGCTCCCCGATCCTGTAATTGTTACTGATTATGTGAGAATCATTGGGGGTACAACCACTCCGTTTTCCTCGGGAACCAGCCCTCTCTTCAACTTGAAATACGGATTTTCGGCAGGAGTGTTCCCGGCATTCACCATTGACACAGCCACCTATCCGCCAATTTTTGATCCGATGACGGTCACATCGGACAACATACTTCTCAAAACGGAATACGTGCTGAACAGCGGTTCTGTGTCCATAATCAACGGCTTCCCGCTTGACGTTACCGTAGGTGGAAGCGGCACGGGAACCGTTACCAGCACGCCAACGGGTATTTCATGCAGCAGCGGCACCTGTCGCTATCCGTTCACGATTGCGACACCGGTAACATTGACAGCTGCGATCAGCAACGGATCCTGCTTTTCCGGCTGGAGTTGCCCCGGAGGAACGATCAACTCGAACGTCTGCAGCTTCAGTTCATATAACCCGGCCAACACATCCGGCGCCACGGCACTAATAAATTTGATGGCAGCAGCGATAAGCGGCCAGACAACTCCCCAATACTGCACACTTCAGGAAGCGATCAACATCGCTGCAAGCGGAGCAAGCATATTGGCCCGCGCCGACATACTGCAGGAAAATCTGGTCATGAACAGAACTAATACCACTCTGACTCTCAAAGGTGGCTACACGGATTTCACATTAGCCAGCACCGGTATCACCACCCTGTCAGGGTCATTAACAGTCCAACAAGGCTCCTTGATAGTTGAAAAACTTGCGGTATTTTAAAAAAGAGTATTAACGGAAAAAATCGGTGGGGAATAATATCCTGGAAAAGCAGGAGTATTACCCGGTGTAAAAAATTTAACCGACAGTTTTCCATTTTGAAACGTCGATGTAACAACAGTTTGGTATGTTAGAGAGTATTTTTTGTAATTATGTATCATTCACAACTTTGCCTCAGTTAAACGGCTAAAATGCTTTAAATCATGGAACCGCAGATGAACGCGGCCAAAAGTAGGCGCTCTGTAGCGAACACACAGAAAAGATCAGAAACAGAACGTTTTAAAGATTATGGTTTACCCATAATAGATTTTGATTTACTCGGCGTGCATCCGCCTTTCTCGGCGGTAATAAAAGATTTAAACCAATGGAACCGCCGATGAACGCCGATGCACGCAGAGAAAAACGGAAACGACAAAAGAGTTTAAGACTCTGGTTTACCCATAAAAGACTTTGACTTACTCGGCGGTTAAAACATTATTTTCCCGTATGTAACTGATTTTCCAAGTAGCATTGATTTTGTTTAAAACGGGTATATAACTTCCACTATAACCAGGCACAGAAAGGAGAATTCAGCAATTTCAAGCCCGCCCCCGGTATCTGTGCTATTACCGGACTTTAGAGCAATATTAATTATTGCAGTTAATCACAAAACATTATAGAGTAGCCGCAACTGGAACGACGTAACACTACCATCAACGACAACAAAATTGATTTTGGGTCAAATCCAGCGAAAAAGGAGAATGAATCATGAAACAAATTATTAAGAAATTGGCGATTGTGCTTTCTGTAGCTTTGGTGTGCGCACCAATGGGTGCCATGGCAGCAAACAAGTTGATTGTGAAGGATGCAACTGGAACTATTGACAAGATGGTTGTGACTGATACGGGACGAATCGGACTCGGTACATCCAATCCGACGGCAAACCTTGAACTTGTTGATGTCCCAGGAATAGCCCGTATTCTTATTCAAACCATCGCTACGTCTAAGATTGGTGGTGGAGCTTTTATGGGTTTACATAACAATGGCACAGCTGCCGCTCCAACGCTTCCAACTGCAAACGATCGTCTTGGTTTTCATCTTTTTGGCTCAAAAAATGGCGCTACAGTGCTGACTGGTGGTGGATTTCAAGTCTTAGCAGAAGGTAATTGGACATCCACTTCATTACCTACCTATTTTACGTTTGAAACAGCAGGCAGTACTGTAGCTCCTGCCAATAAATATGAGCGCATGAGAATTACGTCTAAAGGTAATATAGGCATAAATGCTAACAACCCCAAACAACGCTTGGAAGTAGGCGGCGGTGTCCGTCTTAATACTACCGCTACGAAATCCGATCCGACAGGAACTCTCAAGCCGGATTGCAGTAATGCTAATGCCAATGTTGCTGCAGATGTCCGTGGCACACTCTGGTTTACGCAAAGTGCAGCTGGTGTAGCGGATAAAATGGAAGTGTGTGCAAAAGATTCTGCCAACAACTATGCTTGGGTGGCATTGTTCTAGACTGATTCGTATTTTGTGATAAGGGGCTTGCATTATGTTCCATGCATGCCCTTTTTCTTTTTGGGGGATGTTTTTAATGGATTTACTGGGAGTGCAGCTGCACGACAAACCACATGGGAATGATTCAATTGACCTGATTGCTTTCGCAGAAATATTTTTCAAGCGCCTTCGTGTTATATTTTTGATAACTCTGGCAGGGCTTTTACTATCAATTTGCACTTATTTTCTAATACCCAAGAAATTCAGCTCTACTGCACGCATACTCCCTCCAAAGCAAGACCAGGGTATTATGGGTCTTATGATGAGTCAGATGGGAGGCATGGCGGGTTTAGCCGGCGACATTTTAGGCAAAGGAACCGCCTCGGATCTGTACGTCGGCATGTTGAATAGTGAAGCAGTCAAAGATATAATAATCAACCGATTTAAACTTATTGAAGCCTATAATAAAGACTCTAGACTCGAAACATATAGTAAGCTTGATAAAAGAGTCGATATAAATGCTGGAAAAAAAGACGGCATTATCAGCATAACTGTTAAGGATAAAGACCCTAAACGTGCGGCGGATATGGCAAATGCCTATGTGGATGAACTTGGTAAACTTTCCGTTCGACTGAATATATCCGGCGCATCTGAAAACAGGAGTTTTCTTGAAGAGCGTCTGGCCAAAGCCAAGGGAGATCTGGCCAAAGCAGAAAATGACCTCAAGCGGTTTCAGTCACAAACAAATACTCTCGACATAACTGAACAAACAAAAGGAACAATACAAGGAATTGCGGAGTTGTCAGCACAATTGGCTGTCGAAGAGGTTAAGCTGGCTGCGTTGTTACGTGCTTTTACTGAATCAAGCATTGAAGTGAAAAATCAGCGGGCCATCATTTCCGGCATCAAAAGCCAGATCGCTCGCATGGAAACCGGCACCAAACATGGAGGAGCGCTGCCTTCAATCAGCGCAGTACCTGCATTGGGTCAGGATTACGTCCGACTAATGCGTGAATTCAAAATTCAGGAGACCATAGTCGAACTGCTGACCAAGCAATATGAAATCACCAAAATAAATGAGGCTAAACAGGTAGATGGTGTACAGCTCATTCAACCAGCAACAGTACCGGACAAGCACATCAGTCCTCGGCCTGCCACCACTATCTTGGGGGGAACCTTTGCAGCATTTCTGGCTGCGCTGTGTTTTGTGTACGCCCAGCACATGATCTCCGCCATGCCTGCCAACCTTAAACACCGCTTTAACAATCTTCTTAAAAGCAGTATTTGAATTGACTACTGGAGCCACTTCATCAAGACTATCCTTTGCGAATCTATTTTCCAAAGGCATTTGGGCAGTTCTTGATCAAGGAGTGTTTGCGATATCAAATTTCATCGTAAACATTCTTCTTGCTCGCTGGCTTAGCTTACAGGATTATGGTTCGTTTGCCGCTTCATTCTCAGTACTGCTACTGATCGGTACATTTCACACGGCATTGATAACCGAGCCATTACTGGTATATGGCTCCAACAGATTCAAACACCGCATCACAGACTATGCAGCAAGCCTTATCTTCGGTCATGCCATATTCAGCATATTAACAAGTGTAATGATCTTATGTGCAATTGCTCTTTTGACCACTCTGGGACAAAAGCAATATGTCCAGGCAGCAATTGGACTTCTGATCGCACAGCCATTTATTCTCCTCACGTGGCTGACAAGAAGGCTTTGTTACTGCCATTTTACGGTGCAGCTCGCCGTAATGGCTGGCGTTATCAACCTGTGTGTTACCCTGTCGGGATGTTATCTGCTCTTCAGCATCGGTAAACTGTCGCCCCTTACTGCATTTGTTTTGATGGGTATATGCGGACTGTTGTCATCATGCTTAATATTATTCAGATTATTTTCGTCGTCGGAAATATTCAATTCGTCTGCTTACAATCGGGAGTTCTTATCCGCTCATCTGCACTATGGCCGCTGGGCACTTCCATCAAGCCTGCTGACCTGGATACCAGCCAACTTCTATTTCGTGATTCTCCCGTTCTGGGGACACATCGAACTAGTTGCTCTGCTGAAAGCCCAAAACAACCTGCTTACCCCAGTGCTGCAATTTAATACTGCACTTGCAACACAGCTCATACCGGTATTTGCGAAATGCAAAGACCGACTACAACAAGCAAAATGGAGCCGATACCTGTTAGCTAGCTTTACGATGATTTCACTTTTGTACTGGTTCATGTTATTTGTGTTCGGAGATTTTTTGATGCAGGCATTATATGGTCCACATTTTTTGCGGGACAACAAGAGCCTGCTGATACTCGGTCTGCTACCGCTTCTGACCGGAGTCATTGCGGTACTCGGCAGTTCTATCCGCGCCAATGATAAACCACATCAGATCTTTTGGTCATATTTGTCAGCCAGTTTTTTCAGCACGACTATTGGTGTTTGGATGATGATCCGCTGGGAGCTCATCGGAACATCTATCGCCATAGTTACTTCCTATCTGGTTGTGACTACAGTCATGTCCTGTTACTATGTTTTCGATAGGAGTCCTCATATTCATGCCATTAACTAAGCTGCTCCAAATTACGTCATATTGCGCTGACTGGTTCCTCAAACCCGCCAGACTTCGTCGTCAGACCGATTTCCCAAGGGTTCTTAACCTTCTTGTAACAGAAGCATGCAACTGTCGCTGCATAATGTGCAATGTCGGCAGTCAAGATTCACAACGGCAATACACACCAGCTGAGCTATCAAATATACTTGCGGACAAATTGTTCAGCAAATTGCTGCACGTTGGTATTTCCGGAGGTGAACCAACTCTTCGACCTGACTTGAGCGAGCTTGTCACTTCTATTATCTATTCAGTTCCTGCACTGCGTACCCTCTCACTTACCACAAACGGTACTCGTCCAGACATGTTGAGACAACTGTTGCCCGCCATTGTCCAGACATGCTCTGAAAAGGGGGTAACATTTACTTTGAATATATCACTGGACGGCCAAGCCAATGTGCATGATGAGATACGACAGCGTGATGGCAGCTATAATGACGCAATAGAGTCCCTACAGATTGCCGTTAGCCTTCACATTCCGACACAACTGCAATGCACTGTTTCGTCAGCCAACGTATACGGAGTTGAGGGGATACGACATCTGGCTGTAAAATTTGGGGTGGAGGTTGTCTTCAGGCTTGCCACAACCATCTCGCGTCTCAACAATCACGAAAAGATTCGTGACATTTCTCTGACCGACCATGAAAAATCGTTTTTTGCCGATTTTATTTCCTCGCCGGCTACCCTCAAAAAAACCAAACAACCTAATCGTAGGCTGCTGTATCTCGATCTGGCCAGAAGGCTGACACAGGGCGGCACAAGGCGGGCGCCTTGCTATTTCCAGCATGAAGGGGTAATGCTCACTTCATCCGGCGATCTCTACACCTGCTCTATCTGCGACTCACCTATGGGAAACGTTTTCAAACAATCTCCTTACGAACTATACTTTTCACCACGCACTAGTGAACAACGCGACAAAATGATTAATGAAACATGTCCAAATTGCTTGCACGATCAGTCCGGTGCTTGGTCACCGATCATGCTCGCCAAAGGCATGTTAGCAAATCATCCAGCCGAACGTCTTTTAAAACGATGCCGCATCGCCGCCAGTTTTTTCACAAATGGACCAATCATGCTATCAAGCAGCCGCAGGTTTTCAAGAAACAAACCAACGCTACCGATAACAGAACATAGCTCAAACCTAGTCAAAACAGCACTTCTCATTGGTTGTTACGGAGGAGAACACGTTGGTGATGCTGCAATCCTTGGTGGAGTATTAATGCGACTGCACGAAGATTTTGAGATTGAAAAGGCGTTAGTGGCAAGCTTTCGCTCCGACCGCACCAGACGCTGGTCAGAATCGTTGCGCGATTGCATTCCAACCGAAGTGATCGAGTATACAGATGAGAGTATAGAAAAAGTACTGCCGACATGTACATACCTTGTTTTTGCCGGCGGGCCATTAATGGATTTGCCAGGGGTCCTTATCCGTCATCTCAGCACAGCTATCAAGGCAGCAAACTTAAATACTCCTATACTCATAGAGGGATGTGGCATTGGGCCATTCAGACTAAAACTCAGCATGGCCATCGTACGAAGACTGCTGGAAATGGCTTCATCCATAAGATTGCGCACACAAGCCAGTATTGATATTGCAAGTGCATGGGGACTGGCAGCCCGTTTGGACAGGGATCCGGCCTTTGATTATCTTGATATGCGCGCAAAGCAAATCGGTCACAAGCCCCCATTACCGACTATGTTACAACATATATGCAAAACCCCCCGAAAGCTCGTGGGAATCAACCTCCGCCCTCTTTGGCAGCGCTACGCCAAAGGCCACCTGCGACCACAACAGATGCGAACAATCGAAGAGAACTTTCTTGCGGAATTGGGCCAGGCAATGAAACATTTTCACGACACTATCCGCTTCGTTTTTTTCCCAATGAACCCCGATCAATACGGCTTTTCAGATCTTTCTGTCGCATATGCACTGAAAGACAAGCTGTCACTTGAAATCGATTATCATATCTGGGAATATGAGCCTAATGTTGATGAGGTCATCACATTTTTGCAAAGGATGGATGGATGCATTACCATGAGATTTCATGCCAGCATCTTTGCGCTAGCCCAGAAAATCCCCACTATAGGCATCGACTACGGTATTGCACAGCAGAGCAAGGTAGGTGATCTTTTTTCCGAGGCAGGATTAGGTGACAATGTATCATCAGTTGAGAAGATAAATCACCAATGGCTAATAGAAAAGTTTAATAGCATTATTGAGTCTTAGTCATATCTGTCATTACTTAATAAAAGACATCACAATATGCCACTAAAGTTACATTTATCTTGGAAAAATAAGTATCCCCCGGCACAGCCGGGGGTTTTACGATTGCTGCCCCCTCAAAGGGGGCTGATCGCAATCGGTTAAAGTCAAAATCCCAGAACCTGCAATGCTGGGATGAAGCTTTATTGCCGAAAAAGTCAAACTTTGGGAGTCCCCCGGCAGAGCCGGGGGATTACCTATAGGAATTTATTGTTCCTGACAGTATTTCGTAAATGGAGTAATTTTTAAAAAAATGTCAGATAGATATTTATTGTTTCTTGCAATTATCTTGTTGGGCTACTCCATTTTTGGCAAGACATTTGCTAAAATTGGTTTTCCGCCACTATATATTGGCGAGTTGGCTCTTCTGGCAGGTCTGTATTCCATTGCAAAATCCAATGCAATCCAAAATATTACAAAATTGAAAGTCAATTACGTTTTTATTGCATTCTTTCTAGTCGGAATCAGTTGTACACTTCCTTATATCACAAGATATAAGGTCGATGCTTTAAGAGATGCAGCGGTTTGGGGCTATGGTTTGTTTGCAATCATACTATTCTGTAAAATTTATGAGAGACCATCTACTTTAGAGTATTATATAGAATTGTATTCTAAGTTTGTATTTATATTTTTAATAATTACTCCTGTAGTCTGGTTAATTGTCCAACTCTTTTACGGTGGAGTATCAAAATTACCATCAGCCGGACAAAAGCAGTTGTTTTATATGAAGACGCCTGATGTCATGGTTCATCTTTCCGGTATTACAGCTTTTTTTGTAACTGGCTTTGCACGATTCAATAAATTCTATGCAGTATTACTTGTACTCAATATCATGCTCTGCGCGTATTCTACCCGTGCAGGGATGTTGACATTTATGACTTCGTTTGGTGTGTTGATTATATTTAATCGTGACAACATAATAGTTAAAAGAATGGTTAAAATAATTATTCTGTCTTTGTTCTTATTTTGGGCCTCGGGAATAAGCATTAAAACCGAAAGACGTGAAATATCCTTTACCCAGTTAAAAAACAATCTTGTTAGTGCATTTACTACATCAAGTGATGAGTCTCTGGATGGCACCAAATTATGGAGACTCTTATGGTGGAACGAGATTTTGAACTATACTTTTTTTGGAGAACACTTTTGGCAAGGCAAGGGATTCGGAATCAATCTCGCAAATGATGATGGGTTCCAGGTACTTGAAGACGATGACTCGTTGCGAAGTCCGCATAATGGGCACATGACATTTCTTGCACGAGAAGGAGTCCCGGGTTTCATGATATGGATTGCCCTACAACTTGCATGGGCCGGTTCGGTCATCGCCTCCTATCGTTCAAGCAAAAGGAATGGACATCGTCTCTGGTCCAACTTTTTTCTGTTTCAGCTTGCCTATTGGTCTGCATTTGTAGTTAATGCCTCTTTTGACGTATATCTGGAAGGACCTGTTGGCGGCATTTGGTTTTGGACGGTTTTCGGGGTGGGCTTGGGAGCGGTGTATATTTATAAGTTCAGAGTGAGCAATAATAATATTTTAAATCTGAAATGTTAAGGCTCATGGTCTGGAACAATCTATAATTGTCAAGTTAACGCGCGAATTATCTTTCTCGTTTTTACTCTACCTGATAGCACCGGATAACCAGCATGATATTTAACTCACTTTTGTATATTCTTTTCCTGCCTGTTGTATATATTGTGTTTTACATAACAAAAGACCAACATCGCTGGCTAGTTTTACTTTTGTTTAGTTATGGATTTTATGCAAGCCTTAATGCACCTCACCTACTGCTAGTATTGATTCTCATCACAATAATCAGCTTTTATTGTGGCTCGGTGCTTGGAAGAACAACAGATGAAACCAAACGCAAGTGGGTTTTCCTGGCGGGTGTAACAGGATGCATATTAATATTGGTTATTTTTAAGTATCTGCACATCATTATGCCTTCAAGTTTTGCCAATATATATTCGAGTCTGCTTGTCTCTATTGGTATTTCTTATTTTATCTTTCAATCTGTATCCTATATCGTTGACGTTTATATGGAGATACACCCACCGGAACAGCACTTCGGCCATTACTCCCTATATATGGCTTTTTTCCCAAAGCTGCTTCAAGGCCCCATTGAACGTGCAGGAGATCTACTCCCCCAACTCAAGAAACCATATGTATTTAATTATGACACTATGCGTAGCGGCATGCACCTTTTTGCGTGGGGACTTTTTAAAAAAGCAATCGTTGCGGACCGACTTTCACTCTATGTGAACCCAGTTTACGGAGACGTTCATACCTATGTTGGTTTGCCCTTTATTCTAGCTACTTATGCTTATGCGATGCAGATTTTTTTCGATTTTTCGGGTTATACTGACATGGCTCGTGGAACGGCAAGATTATTTGGACTATCACTGACAGAGAACTTCAATAGTCCTTATCTGGCACCATCAATAGCCGATTTCTGGCGCCGTTGGCACATCTCCTTTTCACGCTGGATACTTGACTATATCTTCAAGCCGCTACAGATGTCCTGGCGCAATCTAGGGCAGCATGGAAGCGCACTCGCCCTTCTGATCACCTTCTTTATTTCAGGTATTTGGCATGGAGCTACCTGGGGGTTTGTTCTCTGGGGGGTACTGCATGGAGTCTACCTTGCAGCATCCACATATTACCGACCGTATCAGAAGAAGCTTCATAAATGGTTTAAGCTGGATAAAAGCAAAGTTCTTAGGGCCTGGCAAGTGTTAGTTACGTTCAATCTGGTGAGCTTTTCTTGGATTTTCTTCAGAATGGGCAGTGTCGCGGATGCTTGGTATGCAATTATCCATATGTTTAGCGGCATTGGGAATGTACGCGCATGGTTTTTTGTCGAAGGAAACTTGGAACTGGTTCGTACGGCACTCGCTCTTTTTGTGATTGTTATTTCTGTAATCATAAAACATTACACAAGAATACCGCAGACGTTTTATTCACAACCACTGTTGGCTAGATGGACATGTTATTGCGTAATATGCTTTTTGATGCTGTGTCTGTACGTCAGAGCAGACAGCCAATTTATCTATTTCAAATTTTGACTGGAACACCAATGATACGACTTGTGGTAAAAATAGTAATTTTTGCAATATTATCGGTTGCTATCGATAATGCCATTGGAATGTATCTAAAGTCCGGATTGGATAACTATTACGGCTTCGCCAAAAAAGCCAAAATAGTTTGCATTGGAAATTCTAGGATGGATCTAGGGATCGATGAGAAGAGTATTGAACACGAATTGGGTGTTCCTGTAGCAAAATATGCATTACACGGCTTTCCCTACAAAGATATCCTAGTGTTAGTGCGCCATTACTTTGAGGTTTGTGCTACGACTCCAAAAGTTGTCGTTTATAACATTGATTTTGGAAGTGTTAGAGGGGAGGGTAATATTAGTGCCAATCATTATCAGTTATTGTATCCTTACTTGGGCAATCATATCATACGAAGTTTTGTAAAGCATAATGAAACCTCTTGGGAGGCATTCCGACTCAGAGAATTCATAAAGACATTTCGTTTCAATACATCATTGATAAACATTGCCCTGCGCGAAAATATGCATTCAGCCAAACGATATGACAAAAAACTTAAATTGCTGGACATAACGAATTATAATGAAGCTAAGAACCTTGAAATTAAGTCTGCTGATATCGGACGTCAACTAACGGAATATAAAGGTCTATCCTATATTGATGATGCAATTCATTACCTCCGGGCACGAAATACAAAGATAGTATTCCTCTATATTCCAACAGTTGAAATGATACAGACACCGGAAAACAGGGCCGATTTCGAGATTTTGATTAAATACCTCAAGCAACGTAGCGAAAGTGACCCAGGCATTATCCTAATGACTTCCCTGAAGCAGTATGAAAATAGACTTGAATTATTCAATGATGCATATCACTTCAATTCGGACGGTAGAAGGATAGCCACAGCAGAGTTGACTAAAATGTTAAAGTCAGTGGCGCTGCATTAGAACTTCTAGCCTTGAATAAGTATCCCCCGGCACAGCCGGGGGTTTTACGATTGCTGCCCCCTCAAAGGGGGCTGATCGCAATCGGTTAAAGTCAAAATCCCAGAACCTGCAATGCTGGGATGAAGCTTTATTGCCGAAAAAGTCAAACTTTGGGAGTCCCCCGGCAGAGCCGGGGGATTACCTATAGGAATTTAGGTAATTCGAACTTTATTTAGTTAATTTAATATCCAAAAGCTCCATAACTACCGGTTTATTAGAAGAGCAAAGCAGTTAAGTGACAATTAGTTATTAATAGTCATGCTGTTTTATGTTGGAAAAGTTATCAACAAATGTCATAAAGGTAAAATTATGAAGATAATTAATGAACAATACAACATCGGCCACATCTGTACCCACCAAATTTGCGAACTTGGACTTAGTGACAAACCGGCATTTCACTGGATATCTTCCCATCAGGAGAAGACAGTCTATAACTTCAGAGATCTTGATTTTGCATCGAACCGATTCGCCAATGCTTTGCAGTCTCTTGGATTTAAAGCTGGCGAGATTCTGTTTACCTTTTTACCAAAGACCCCCGAACAGTTCTTCAGTTTTCTGGGCGCTTTGAAGCTTCAGGTCATCTGTGGCACACTATTTTCAAACTTCGGTGACGATGCCTTACTCGATAGATTGGGTGATGCCAAAGCCAAAGGAATCGTTACCAAAAAGAGTTTTCTCACAAAAATCAAGCGAATTAGTCACCATTTGCCCTCACTTAAATACATTATCGTTACCGACATTAATGAACACCAGTCAGATTATATACTTAGCTATCAGGCTCTTATGCGTGAAGCTTCTGACTATTTTGTCACCCCAATAACACCTGCGGATACCCCCTCGGTCCTGCACTACACTTCAGGTTCAACCGGTAAACCGAAAGGTGTTTTACACGCCCACCGCAGCATCCTGCACCAAAGTAGAACTGCTGCAGAAGTGCTGAACTTGTCCAACGCCGACATTTTCTGGTGTACCGCCGACCAGGGCTGGGTAACCGGAACGTCCTACGGAATTATCGGCCCCTGGAGTCTTGGAATTACACAGGTTCATTATGGTGGCGGCTATGATGCCAAACTATGGTTCGACTTATTACAAAATGAGGGGGTTACCATCTGGTATTCAGCACCTACGGCACTGCGCATGCTGATGCGAGAAGATGCAAAACTTTACAAGGAATATGACCTGAGTGCACTTACGCACATCTTCAGCGTCGGGGAACCACTCAACCCCGAGGTCATCAACTGGGCACGGTCTACGCTTGGCAAGGATATTTACGACACCTGGTTCCAGACCGAAACCGGTGGCATCATGATCACAAACCGACCAGGACTTGAAATCAGGCCTGGTTCAATGGGAACACCCATGGACGGTATTGAACCTGCTATCATTGCCGATAATGGAGAATTACTTGACAATAATAAACAAGGTAACCTCTGTATTAAGATCGGCTGGCCCTCAATGTTTGTCACCTATCTTAACAATGAATCAGCCTACAATTCCAAAATCAAGAACGGATATTACTATACCGGTGACACGGCGGTTCGTGATGATTATGGATATTACTGGTTTAAGGGACGCAGTGACGATGTCATTAATACCGCCGGACATTTAATAAGCCCCTTCGAGGTTGAAAGTGCACTTCTTGAAATTGAAGAAATTGCAGAATCAGGGGTAATCGGCGCCCCAGACGAATTGCTGTACGAAAAAATTGTTGCGTTCGTCCATCTTCATAAACAGTTCAACTGGTCAAAGGAGCTTGAAATTAAAGTCAGGCTTCATGTCAGCAACAGAGCTTCATCCATAGCCACACCGCAAGAGATCATCATTATTGAAAGCATACCAAAAAATAAGAGCGGCAAAATCATGCGGCGGGTTCTTAAATCTCGCTACCTGGGGCAGGATGCTGGAGACTTATCCACACTGGAGGATTAACCATGGATTTACAGCAAAAATTGAACGAAATATTCTGTGAAGTATTTGATGACGATGACATCTCTATCACTCGTGAGTCAACAGCAAATGATATCGATGGTTGGGACTCCCTTTCTCACGTTAATCTGATCGTAGCAATCGAAGCCAAATTTAACATTAGGTTTAATCAGAAAGAATTGTTGACATTCAAGAATGTGGGTGATTTGCTTAAATGCATTGAGAGTAAAATTTAACATTTACATATTCCAGATTCTATGACTATTGGTCAAGTGATGATACAGCTTTATGCTCAGAATGCATAAAACCTCAAGCTGGGAGTTAATTACCCCGCCTACAAAGCGGGGCTTCAAATAATTAAATGCACAGCAATTTTCCGGATTGACTGACAAAATAATACTACAAGAACAACCCCAAGATGCTTGAACCTGCCTTCAGCAGGAATGCTTTTCATCCCCGTTCACAGAACTGGAATTCAAGTTTTGAAGATTTCATAAACACCCAAAGCCTAAATGTCATCACTGATAAAGCCAATTACGGCCTATATAGATGGTGATGAAATAAGCATACGTCGGAAGGTGGGGGGTCTTCAAAATAGTGAGTCGATCGAAACGGTGTTTCAAAAGGTATCGACCCACCACATATGGTGGCCATATTTCAGCCAAAAAATCATTACCCAAAATGTTTGTCTTCGTCTTAATGGTTAAGTATGTAGTTGGCAATTATTTCCTCATCAGCAACTGTTGAAACAAAGTAGATTTCATCTTATTGAATTTTAGAAATTCATATGATTTGTTTAGCAAACAGCCATGTTGTTTAACACTGAAATCATATTAAAGGAAAAGATACATGAAACTATTCTTCTTAATATTATTGGCGTTACAAATCATTCCCACTATTACTGAATCAAGTGAAAACCAACACAAATCAATAAACACACCTTCAATCGTCGATACATCATTTTTTGCATCGCAGGGAGAAATTGATAAATTCATCTCTTCCAATAAAATTTTGATTTCGAAAGATTTAAAAAAAAGGAACGGCGCACTGTTGTTGAAAAATGCAAGCAACAGGATCATCGAACTGGAAGAATTTACTGATGAGCAGGGTAAAGATTACGTGCTTAATATTTCAAACTGCAATAACATAACCATAAAAGCCTGCCGCTTTTATAATGCTGACAAGATAGCAGTATTGATCTCAAACAGTACCAATATTACAATTATTAATTCATCGATTGATGGTGCCAACACATCGAAACAGGGTCTTGGCATTAGTGTATACAAGTCACACAATGTATTAATCCAGGGAAATTATATAATAAATTGCTCCAGTGGTATGTATGCACTTGAATCAACGGGCATACATTTCATCGGAAATCTGGTTATTGATGTCAAAGGCCCCAAACCACGCGGTCAAATGGTTCAATTCAATCAAGTGTCTGGAATAAACAACCTGATAAAGGATAATATTGCAATCAACCGGAAGGGCACATCCGATCCAGAAGACGTCATAAATATTTTCAAATCACATGGAGAAGTTGACTCTCCCATCATAATAGAAGGCAATTATATTTATGGTGATTTGTTATATGGCTCAGAAGATAAATCAAAAAGCGGTAGCGGAATCATGCTTGCAGATGGTGGCGGTAGTCATATCGTAGCCCGTAATAATGTGGTGCATAGCGCAGGACAAGTTGGTATTGGCGTTGTTTCAGGAGACAATATAACTATTGAAAACAATCTTATATACAGTTCTAAAAGCAACCGATCAAATGTCGGATTGATGGTATGGAGCTTTTATAAAATCAAGCCTGGTTCAATAAATGTTAATAACAATATCAGCGGGTGGGAAAACTCTAGTGGCAAACAAAACTCTCGCTGGTTTGGCAAAGCAAAGCAAGGCCATGAATACGAATTTCGCTCTGTTGTTGATAGGGACAATAAATGGATTAAATCGCAAGACTTGGCGAGAGACAAACGGCTTGCGATCAAACCATTACTACAAATGAGCCCAGTTCCGGGCAATGTAGCTTGGGATTTGAATAGCATAAACAGTATTTTTAAAAACAACTAGAAAAGCTAACTTAGAACTGTAATGAAAATTCTATTTGCTCATAATTTTTATCAACTCTCTGGTGGAGAGGATGTCGTTGTTGCTTCAGAAATCGAACTGTTGCGTCGTTTTGGACATGATGTAGAGCTCTATTCCGTATCCAATGATACTATTAAAGGTCTCCGCTCAAAGTTTGTAACGGCAATTTCGTCAGCCTATTCAAGCAAGTCGTGCCTTCTTTTTAAAGAGAAACTTCGTACATATTGTCCAGATATTGTTCATGTTCATAATTTTTTCCCGCTTCTGACACCATCAATCTATGATGCCTGTTGTGATCTGAATATTCCTCTAGTACAAACACTACACAATTATAGAACTATCTGCTGCGGGGCTTACTTGTTGAGAAATGGCAAGGTTTGTGAAAAATGCCTTGATCATTCACCATATTATGGAGTATTGCACCGATGCTACAGAAATTCTTTTATCGCAAGTGCGACTCTGGCACATATGATTTCTTTTCACCATTACAGAAAAACCTGGCAAACCAAAATCGATGCCTTCATTTCCCTAACATCATTTTCGAAGGATGTATTTATCAAAGCTGGTTTTCCTGCCAGTCGTATTTGGGTAAAGCCAAATTTCATTTCCGGGTCACAGCCAATCAGGCAACAAGCTAAACGCGAAGGGGCATTGTTTGTAGGAAGATTGAGTGATGAAAAAGGAATTATAACTTTACTTGAAGCATGGAAAAATATCCCTTATACATTAAAAATTGCAGGAGATGGGCCGCTTCGAACTTTGGTTGAGGAAAATCAAGGGACTCACGTAAGATATCTGGGAAGCTTGAAACCATCAGAAGTAAGGGAGGAAATGGCCTCATCCGCTTTTCTTGTAATGCCTTCGATATGGTACGAGGGTTTTCCGATGGTTTTGGTAGAATCGTTTGCTTGCGGTTTGCCGGTAGTTGTATCGAAACTGGGCAGTATGGCTGAAATTGTTTCCGATGGCATTAACGGATTACATTTTTCCCCTGGTGATTCTTCAAGTCTCAAGGAAAAGGTAGAATGGGCAGTTCATAATCTTGATAAATTGGATGCGATGGGCAGAAACGCATTCGATACATATACAAACAAATATACTGCGGATATAAACTATAAATTGCTTATGAATATATATTCCACTGCCATAAACAATCGCTCGTGTAATGTCTGAATCGAGATGTTCAATCATACGCAGTACGGTAAGTCGTACAAGCTACGCCGGTGCATCTGATGTAATCGTGAAATGGGCACTTCAACGCGAATCAAGCTATGTTTGCGTTGCCAATGTTCATATGGTTATGGAGGCATACGACACCCAGTCGTTTCAAGACGTGGTAAATAATGCTGACCTGATAACGCCAGACGGCATGCCGTTGGTGTGGAGCATGCGTTTACTGGGAGCCCATGAACAGCAGCGCGTCTACGGCCCTACCCTGACACTTCATATTTGTGAAAAAGCTGCACAGTCAGCTGTACCAATCGCACTTTACGGTGGGACTGAAGAATCACTTTCAAACTTTGAAGAATTCCTTAAGAACACCTTTCCCAGCATTTCAATTGTTTGCAGTATTGCACCCCCTTTTCGCTCTCTTGATACCCATGAAGATGATGAATATACACGTAAAATTTGTGAATCCGGCGCAGGTATCGTGTTTGTCGGAATTGGTTGCCCCAAACAGGAAAAATGGATGGCTGCACATAAGGGTCGGATTCCAGCAGTTATGGTTGGGGTTGGTGCTGCGTTTGATTTTCATTCGGGCAAGGTTAAACAAGCACCTGAGTTTTTACAGAGATGTGGGCTGGAATGGTTTTTTAGATTTTGCATGGAACCCAAACGGCTTTGGAAGCGATATATGAAACATAATCCACGGTTTGTTATCCTGATGCTTCTACAAATTGTTAGAAATCGCTTGGGCTTACATTCATAGAAAATAGACGAGGAGATCAGATGAAAATAGCACTTATAACTGGCATTACCGGCCAAGACGGTTCATATCTGGCCGAACTGCTGCTGGAAAAAGGATATGAGGTACATGGCATCAAACGTAGGGCATCGTTGTTCAATACCGACCGTATTGACCACCTCTATCAGGATCCACATGAAACAAGTCGCAAATTGGTTCTGCACTATGGTGACATGACCGATTCCACTAACCTGATCAGAATTATCCAGGCGGTTCAACCTGATGAAATTTACAATCTGGCTGCTCAGTCCCATGTTGCGGTTTCCTTTGAGACGCCCGAATACACCGCCAACGCCGATGCCATAGGGCCTTTGCGCATACTTGAGGCGATTCGAATCCTCGGACTGGAAAAGAAAACTCGCTTTTACCAGGCATCAACATCTGAGCTGTACGGTCTGGTACAGGAAATTCCACAAAAGGAAACCACGCCTTTTTACCCTCGCTCGCCCTATGCTGTAGCAAAGCTTTACGCCTACTGGATCACAGTCAATTATCGGGAAGCCTATGGCATTTATGGCTGCAACGGTATTCTGTTTAATCACGAATCACCAGTCAGGGGTGAAACTTTCGTCACCCGCAAGATAACCCGGGCTCTTACACGCATAAAACTGGGACTGCAGGAATGTATTTACCTTGGCAATCTCGACTCCCTGCGAGATTGGGGGCACGCCAAAGATTATGTAGAAATGCAATGGCTATTGATGCAGCAGGATCAACCGGATGACTGGGTTATTGCCACCGGTATCCAGCACAGCGTGCGAGATTTTGTCAATGCAGCCGCAGAAGAACTGGGAATCAGGATAACTTGGCATGGGACCGGTACCGATGAGACTGGAATTGACCAGTACGATAAAGTCGTAGTCAAAGTTGATCCGCGCTATTTCCGCCTTACAGAAGTTGAGACTCTGCTTGGAGATCCAACTAAAGCCAGGGAAAAGCTCGGTTGGACGCCAAAGATCAGTTTTAAGGAACTGGTCTCCGAAATGGTGCGCGAAGATTTAAAAACGGCTGAGCGTGATGAGCTTGTTAAAAAACATGGATACAGAGCATTTGATTACCACGAATAAAGGATTCTACATCATGAACATTGACTCAAAAATATTCATAGCCGGATCACATGGCCTTGTCGGTTCTGCCCTTGTAAGACAATTGCAAACAAGTGGCTATAACAATTTGCTTTTGCCGGAAATCGACGATCTCGACCTCACCAATCAACAGGCCGTTGCCGATTTTTTTTCCAAAGAGAAACCCGAATTTGTTCTACTTGCGGCTGCCAAGGTAGGCGGCATACATGCCAATAACACCTACCCAGCTGAATTCATCTACATAAACCTGATAATCCAGAACAATGTGATTCACCAGGCATATCAGCATGGTGTCAAGCGACTCCTTTTTCTCGGTTCTTCCTGCATTTATCCCAAATTGGCACCGCAACCATTGAAAGAAGAGCATTTGTTAACTGGTCTGCTGGAACCCACCAACGAACCGTATGCTCTTGCCAAGATTGCCGGTATCAAGCTATGCGAATCATATAACCGCCAGTATGGCACGCAGTTTATCGCGGTTATGCCAACCAATCTTTATGGTCCCGGCGATAATTTTCATCCGGAAAACAGCCATGTATTGCCGGCCCTGATCCGCCGGTTCCATGAAGCTAAAATTAACGGATCACCAGAAGTAGTTGTCTGGGGCAGCGGAACACCTCGTCGCGAACTGCTTTACGTTGACGACATGGCAGCCGGATGCCTGTATATCATGCAATTGTCGGAAGAACAAATCCGCCATGAGCTGTTAAGCTACCCAAAACCATGTTTTGTAAACCTGGGCACAGGAGAGGACGTTACCATTCGTGAGCTTGCTGAAACGGTAAAAACTGTTATCGGATTCAAAGGTGCTTTGGAGTTTGACGCGACAAAACCAGACGGTACGCCTCGCAAACTTCAGGATATCTCAAGAGCACATTCATTGGGATGGAAGCATTCAACAAGTCTTCAAGACGGTATTTCAAAAACCTATCAATGGTTTCTTAATAACGTGGATCGCTTATTAACATAACACCCAGGTAGTTATAGTACTGGCTTTTGAAAACGGCAGACCATCCATTAAAATACACTTAACTTATTCCATGGAGCATTGAATGAAAATTTGTATCTTCGGCGCCGGTTACGTCGGTCTGGTGGCAGCAGCCTGCTTTGCCGAAAGCGGCAACAGTGTCATCGCCGTGGACGTTGACCAGGCTAAAATCGAAGGGCTCAAGCAGGGTATCATACCTATCTACGAACCGGGCCTGAAAGAGATGGTGCTGCGCAACCAGGCCGAGGGGCGCCTCTCCTTTACCACCGAAATGACCGAGGCGGTCCAGGCATCATTGGTCTGCTTCATAGCCGTCGGCACCCCGCCCGGCGAAGATGGTTCTGCAGACCTTAAATATGTTCTTGGCGTGGCCCGCAGCATTGGCCAGGCCATGAACGGCTTCAAAATCATCGTTGACAAATCAACCGTACCGGTCGGAACGGCCGATAAAGTTCGTGTCGCCGTCCAGGAAGAACTGGTCACACGCTGCGTCAGCCTGGAGTTTGATGTTGTCTCCAACCCTGAGTTTCTGAAAGAAGGGGCGGCCATCGATGACTTCATGAAACCGGACCGAGTCGTAATCGGTACCGATAATGTGCGAACGTCCGAAATCATGAAGGAACTCTATGACCCGTTTATGCGCAAGCAGAACCTCATGATCGTGATGGACATCCGCAGTGCCGAAATGACCAAATACGCCGCCAACGCCATGCTGGCCACCCGCATTTCCTTCATGAACCAGATCGCCGGCCTGTGCGAGCGGATGGGTGCCGACGTGGCCGCCGTACGCGAGGGAATCGGCTCCGACTCCCGCATCGGTTATGACTTCCTCTTTCCCGGCCCCGGCTACGGCGGTTCCTGTTTCCCCAAAGATGTCAAGGCGCTGATCAAAACCGCCGAGGAATGCAGCTATGACTTTTTGCTTCTGAAAGCTGTAGAGGAAGTAAACGAACTGCAGAAAGAGGTGCTGGCCAATAAGCTGATCAAAGTGTTGAGTTCGCCTGACGAAGAGAAACCGCTGACCGGTCGCATCGTAGCCTGCTGGGGACTGTCGTTCAAACCCAGTACCGACGACATGCGCGAGGCACCTTCGCTTACAATTATCGAACGGCTGCTGGAGGCCGGCGCCAAGGTGCGCGCCCACGATCCGGAAGCGATTCAGGAAGCTAAAAAGTACTTCGGAGACCGGATCGAGTACAGCCACAACCAGTATGACATTCTGGACGGCGCCGATGCACTGGCGATCATCACCGACTGGAGCGAATACCGCAATCCGGACTTCGACCGTATCAAGACGGCCCTGCGATCCCCTACGGTTGTGGACGGACGCAACCTTTATAAACCTGCTCGCATGAAAGCAGCCGGATTCTCATACATTCCGCTTGGGAGAAACGGTCAAGGTATTAAAGGCGATCATGTCTAGCATATCGGTTACACTGTCACCCACTCATAATTATGAAAAGAGTTCAAAATGAAAGTCATCCTGCCCGTGGCCGGAAAAGGCACGCGCCTGCGCCCCCACACTCATACGAAAGCTAAATCCCTGGTCCATGTTGCCGGTAAAACAGTCCTGGAGCATATCATCACCCGGCTTGCCCCATTGCAGATCGAAGAATATATTTTTATAGTCGACGAAAATGGCGAACAGATAAAAAACTTCATGAACAATAATTTCCCCGACCTGGCTTGCTGCTACATAATCCAGAAAGATCGCAAGGGTCCGGCACATGCTGTCTGGCTTGCTGATTCGCATATTGTCGACAATGACGATCTGCTGGTAGTCTTTAATGACACCATCTTCGATACTGATCTTGCCAAAATACCCGTACTGGCCACCGACTGTGACGCCCTGATTTATTCAAAAGAGGTTGAGGATTATCAACGCTTCGGAGTCAACGTAGTTGACAAAGGCCTGATTGTCAATATGGTCGAAAAGCCTGAAACTCCGATTTCACGCCTGGCACAGGTCGGCCTGTACTACCTTAAGGACGGAAAAAATTTCATGGGATACCTGACAGCAGCAATTAATGCTGAAGAAATGGTCAAAGGAGAGTATTATCTGCCTGCTGTGTTCATGCGGATGGTCAGCGATGGCTGCCGCCTGAAGGCTCCTGAAATAGATGCCTGGCTCGACTGCGGCAAACCGGAAACTATTCTGGAAACGAATGCCTATTTGTTAAAGGGACGCCACCATATCCATGGAGATGCCTGCAATTGCGTTTTCATTGAACCGGTACACATTGAGCGTGGTGTTTCCCTTAGAGATAGCGTGATCGGCCCTAATGTTTCCGTGGCCTCCGGAAGCGTCCTGGAATGCAGTGTTATCCGTGACAGCATCATCAACAGCAATACCGTAGTGCAAAACATGGTGCTCACCAACACTATCCTAGGGGATAACGTCCAACTGCTCAGTTCTGCCCGAAAAATGAATATAGGGGATCATTCGCTAATAGAAATGCAATAACATCAATCCCTGGAGGAACATTAGAATGCGTATTCTTGTCACCGGCGGTGCCGGTTTTGTTGGGTCTCACCTCTGCGAACGCCTGCTCGGCCAAGGGCACGACGTTATCTGCCTGGACAATCTCTTCACCGGCAGCAAGGACAACATCATCCACCTGATGGACAACCACCGCTTCGAGCTGATCCGCCAT
>Ga0154448_1019_pt1 | contig 32170 bp, 35 predicted proteins | sample RifGroC2_FD_105641 | JGI IMG/M metagenome (GOLD analysis project Ga0154448, IMG submission 105641) | Geobacteraceae bacterium GWC2_55_20
ATTTGTACAAGGTCGCAACACAAACTCCAAAGGTCCTGCCACACATGCGAAAACAAAGGTTCGTGACAACTTTCATGGTAACAGCGCTGGTGATTGTTGCGCTTGTTTTAAGCGGGACGTTCCTCTGGTTCTACCTCCGTACCGAAAAGCTTTCCATGGGATTGGTGCATCAGCAGGCCCAGACGCTTTTTCGTCAAATAGTGTTGACTCAACGCTGGGTCACCCAGCATGGCGGTGTATTTGTCCAGGTACTCCCCGGAGTCGATCCCAATCCATACCTGACCAGCCTGCCCGGCCTGAAAGTCACGATTAAGGACGAAGATGGAGTCCGGTACACTTTGCGCAATCCCGGTCTTGCCACACGCGAGATATCGCAACTGGCAAATGAATCGGGACTGTTTACCGTCCGCATTACCAGCCTGAAACCTGTCAATACACAAAACAGCCCTGACGCCTTCGAGCGGGACGCGCTCCGTAAGCTGGAAAACGGTATAAACGAGGTGTCAAAGGTTGACAGGACAGCCAAGGGTGTTTTTTACAGGTACGTTGCGCCGCTCTATTATGAGACCACATGCAACCGCTGCCACAGTCATCAGGGATATAATAATGGCGATATCCGGGGCGGGATAAGCATCTCCATTCCCATGGACAAGCTTGTTGACGAGATGAAATTGTCACGTCTGTATACCCTGTTCGGATTTATCGTTGTGTTCGGGACCATGTTCCTGATTCTGTTCATCATTGCCAGGCGCTTTATGCGGGAGTTGAGTTTTGCCCAGTCGGAATTGGAAAAATCGGCATGCACCGACAGTCTTACCGGGCTTTTTAACCGCAAAACCGCTGAAATACGTTTCAAGGAAGAAATTTCGAGACACATTAGAACCGGTGAACCATTGTCATGCCTGATGCTGGACGTGGACCATTTCAAGAGTGTTAACGATAACCATGGTCACCAGATCGGTGATATGGCTCTTGTCGAGGTTGCCAGGATCGTCTCTGAACTGTCACGCCAGGCCGATGTTGTCTTCAGGTATGGAGGTGAAGAGTTCCTGGTTTTGTTGACCAACACTCCCTTGCAAAGCGCGCTGATAATTGCCGAGCGAATGCGGATCAAGGTTGAAGAGGAAACTGCTAATCTGCGTGATGGATCTCTCTCGGTTACCATCAGTTGCGGAGTAGTGGAATATTGCGATAATGAGTCGGTTGAAAAATTTATCGGGCGGGCAGACGCCGCATTGTACCGCGCAAAGGACAACGGGAGGAACCGTGTCTGTACTGAAAATGCATCTTGATTTTCGCTGTAAACCTGATTTTCATCCCAACGATGTCCGCAGATGTGATAAAAGATCTCGATCGTAATCCTTAACTTAACCTCTGAAATCTGTGCCGGAGTCTCCTATGAACACCACCCAACGTGCCTGGAAACTGATCCGCAACGGCATTCGCTATCGTCGGCTGAAATCCGGTGGCAAACCATACCGGCTCGAAGCGATCAGCCTGGAAATCACCCATCGCTGCATCTGCAAATGTTGCATGTGCAATATCTGGAAGATACCAGCGAACGTTGCGGACCTCGAACTTTCAAACTGGCTGACGCTGCTTTCCTCTCCTGAACTCCGGCACATCAGGGAACTGGACCTGACCGGAGGAGAACCGTTTCTGCGAAAAGACCTGGGCGAACTCCTCCAGCTTATTCGCGACCTTCAGCCGACTCACTTTCCGGGGCTGCGCACGCTGGCGATTACCACAAACGGCATTTTGACCGACAGGGTTCTGGAAATTACTCGGAGAATAATCGGCCAGCTGCAAGATCGCGGTATCGATCTGGTACTGGCATGTGGCATGGATGCGGTGGGGGAAATTCATGACCGGATCCGGAACTTTCAGGGAGCCTGGGAAAGTCTTCAGAAAACATTGGACGGACTCTACCATCTCAGGACAATTCACCCCAATCTGGTCCTGGGCATAAAAACCACGGTTGTGCCACAGAATGCCCACGTACTAACCCAAATAGCCGAATACGCGGAAAGAAACAAGCTGTTCACGATAATTTCACCCTGTATTATCACTCCGAACCGGTTCGGAAATGCAGACAGGGAGATCGATCTGAAATTCAGTTCCGAAGAGCTGGATTCGATCATTCGCTTCTACGAAAAACCGGGAGTCACCTGGAACGGGCACCGTCAAGCATTGCTTGGCTATCTGAAAAGCGGCAGGATCAGCAAGCCTTGTTCCGCCGGTTATAACACGCTTTTTGTCCGGCATAACGGAGAAGTCTTCTGCTGCCCGGTGTTGCCGGTCCCGCTGGGTAACATCAAGGAACAGACATTGACTGAGCTGTTCCGGAACACTACTGCCGACCGGTTCCGGAAAATGGTCGGTGATCATCCTGAATGCGGTACGTGTACTGAGCCGGGCATGGAGCGTATTGCCTGGCCTTTTGAGGGATTCGCCTTGCTAAGGCTGATGACGGAAATGGGAAAAAGTGATTCCGACGAACTAGTGCTGCAGATGGGGCTCGACAAGTATCTGTAATGCTGAACGAACAGTGGAGAGAACCGCATGAAGATCTGTACGATATGCGCCGGTGAATTCGACGGCACCGAAGCACCCTCGATGTATGCCGAGGCGGGTGAATGGCTGGCGGGCGAAGTCTGGCAGGATGCCGGGCAGCTATGCCCGCGCTGTCTTGAGAACCGGGCCAAACTGGCCATGATGTACTGTCACGAATATAATAGTTAGCAACTAGCTGTAATTGCTGTATAATATTATCTTTGTGTGGTGGCTAGGTAACTTATAGGAAACTGCAAATAGAAAAAGGACTCTGCTTTAATCAGCGAAGTCCTTTGAAAAGAAACCATACCTATTTATTATCTCCCAAACAGAGCGGGTACAGCTGGTTTATACCATTTCAAAGATAGGTGGTCAAGAAAGTATCGGCCAAGAGTTATTGACCAAAAACCGCCCCGGTGATCTGAGGCGGTTTTACTTTGTCAGAACTGATTAAGCGTTACAACTTGTCAGTACGTGGTGACCCCGCATTTGTCAGGCGTTATTTCCCAGCTATGAATTCCGTAATCTATCTGGGCGTCATAGTATTTGATGCTAACAACATTGGTTGTTCGGTTCAGCGTGAGTTGCCACGAGCCGACGCCAAGATTATAGGCCAAGTCGTAAATGAATGTCACAGGGCCAGTTGCCCAGTCAGTATGGGTAGGTACATAGAACCCAGCTCCACTGGCTTGATTATCATGATACTTGATCGATCCCGAAACAAGAACGAAGCCAGACGAGAATATCGCAGCGTCATAGTTGAAGTGGAAGATATATGAAGTCAGCGGTTGCTGGATGTCACCTGCACAATGGATTGATTTGGTCATTTCCAATGACGAAGCTGATACTCCAGCAGGGCCAGTCGCACCTGTCGCACCTGTCGCTCCTGTGGCTCCTGTAGGGCCGGTGAGTCCAGCGGCACCCGTGGCCCCGGTTGATCCTGTAGCACCAGTAAGACCTGTTGCACCCGTAGCACCGTCAAGGCCAGCTATGCCTTGCGAACCTGTGGCACCTTGAATCCCTTGTGCGCCTGTAGCGCCTGTGGAACCGGTAAGGCCATTGCTTCCATTAGACCCAGCAGAACCCGTTGCGCCTGTTGCGCCTGTTGCGCCTGTTGCTCCTGTCAATCCGATAAGACCCTGAGCGCCAGTTGCACCAGTGGGGCCGGTCGCTCCGGTTATCCCTTGTGATCCGTTAAGACCTGCAACGCCTTGAGTGCCCTGAGAACCGGTAGCACCTGTTGCCCCTACTGAACCAGTCGCGCCGGTTGTACCAGGTGCTCCAGTCAAGCCGGTAGCCCCTGTAGCACCCTGGGGGCCGATTGCACCAGTAACTCCAGCAGCGCCGGTGGTTCCCGTTGTACCGGTCGCGCCCTCTGCGCCGTTGCACACTTTCTGTGATGATGTGACCTCGGAAGCATCGAGCGTACCGTTGCCGTTCTTATCAATGCCGGTTTGAACCAATATTCCGCCTGTCGGACAATCGGTGTCTCCAGCGGCCAATGGTGTACTTTTGGCAGCAGATGAATTTAACGCTCCAAGCGCTGTACCATCTGGAACGCCCGCTGTCTTGCCTCCTCCACTTCCACAACCTGATAGCGCCAGCAGCATAAATCCTAAAATGATTCTCTTCATAAATCCTCCATAAATTTGATGATATGAAAATGAAATGCTTCGCTTACCTACCGCCGATATTGAGTAAAATACTTTTGTCTTCAGGGCACCTTTCTTGTGTGAGATATGGCGGAAACAACAAAACGCCTTGCAGGTAAACTGGAAACTTCACTAATGCGAGTTCCAGCCGTCTTACAAGGCGTCGCCATAGACAAAAAAAGACCGCCCACTTTTGGACGGCCCTTCATTCTTTCAAACACGGTAGCATCTCAGTCAATCACGATCAATAAAAAGTATTGCTCAATCAATATCAATCATGTATAAATGGTGTACGTTCATACGCCAAATGGAAATCAGGCAAAAACAGGGGGATTTGACATGGAAACGACTACCGCAAAATATGCTCACTACCTGAGAGTGTCCACCGACAAACAGGGAATTGACGGTTATGGTATCGATGCTCAGCGGTTGGCAATTTCCAAGTATGTACCTGGAGCAGAATTCATTGAGGTAGAATCCGGAAAGCGGAAAGATCGCCCGGAACTTCTGAAGGCGTTGGCGTACTGCAAAAAGAACTCTGCCGTCCTGATTGTGGCAAAGCTCGACCGGCTTGCCCGTAACGTGGCATTCGTATCAATGTTGATGGAAAGCAAGGTAGAGTTTATTTGTGCAGACATGCCAGCCGCTACCCCGTTGACGATTCACATAATGGCGGCAATGGCTGAACATGAAGCGTCTATGATCTCGGTTCGCACCAAAGCAGGTTTGGCCGCTGCCAAGGTTCGTGGCGTGAAGCTGGGAAAGTCTATGGACACAACCAAGGCCACCAAAGGGCATGACACACAGTCAGATATTGCCAACAGGAACGCCGTGAAGGTACGGGCAACCATTGACGGCCTTGTCGCTGCGGGTCTGAGCCTCAGAAAGATTGCGGCACAGTTGAACACAATGGGAGTAACGACCCCCCGCAAAGCACAATGGACGGCTCAGGCTGTCAAGAACGCTTTGGCGAGGGGGTAAGTCTTCAGTAATCTATTTCATTCCTCTTTGAACGATTCAACATGCTTTAAACTCATAGCAGATCACCGAACGCCTGCATTGGAAGGCAATAGAGCTTTGCGTACACTCCCGGCGCGACTCCTACCTGCTCACTGCGAACAACGTACATGGAAACGTCTCTCAGGTTCGTATCGTCAACGTATTCTGCCCACTGGATAACGGACTGCTCCGGCACATCAATAATCGACAACAGCAATACAACCGGATCAGGTTCAACGCCGTCAGTACGATTACCGTCATCCGACATTGGGAAAGGCTTGAACTCAGGCACAATAATGGCCTTACATGGAAAAGGATCATCGTATTCAAGAGTTCTTTCGCTTGAATCCAACGCGCCCACTACATCAAGCCCCGGCGCTACCGTTTCGGGATGCGAGAGGTCAGCTTTGTAATAGAGGACTTCAAATGCGTCTGGGTGATCGTCAAACATGGTTGCTGCATTAACCGCAATGGCGGCGTGTACGTTACGGTAGTTTCTTGGAGCGGTCATAGTAAACCTTCCTCTTTAGCAATGTCTTTCAGTTCTTTGGAGGTCATCCCGGTATTTTCAACCATGGCTTTCAATCCTGAATCATTGAGCATGTTCAACTGCTTTAACAGTTTGAGGCTGTTTACATACCCGTCTCTTTTCGCCTGCTCCACTTTGTTTCCTAATTCGCGCTTCTCTGCGACAACCTTCTTGAACTCAACTTCAAGAGCCTTCTTTTCCGCCAATTCCTTTTTCATTTTCGCCTCATTCTTTTTATTCATCTTGTTAAGAGCGGCCTTTGATTGAGGTTGCGCCTGTTTTTGGTTGAAGGCTTTCACGGCATCTACGAACCGCTTGTACTTGGCAAGAGTAGTGCCGGGCAATGATCCGGCCTGTTCCATCTCTTTCAATTCTTTGGCTGTCAGGTGTTCTTCTACGCCGGTCTTCTCGAAATCCTTATCAACCGCCATAGCCTGCATGGACTTGGCAACCCTGCTTTGAATGATGGATGATTGCACTGTCATGAGAGCCTTTAGGATGTGTTTACAACAGATACCCTTCAGGCGCTTGTTCCTGATCTTCGGGAATACGGTTTCACCTGGAGCAATGTCAAAGTTGCCGATTGTGGCAAGATACTGATACCAGTAGATGTAACGCCCGCAGTTGCAGTCAAAGGAAACATACCCCATAGTTGCCCGCTGCGCCGCCGTCATGTAATCCTTGCCCTTGGCTTTGGCTATCTCGCTTTTCCAATCTTCCAGGCGCACACGCACTTTGTAATACGAAGGGGCATTCGGGGTGTCTCCGCTGGCCGTTACTCTGAAGTCAAGAATGTTGTCGGTGAGTTTATAGAGGGTCGCGCTGGCTACGCGCTTGGCAAGTCGCTTATCTTCAATATCTGACTTAGCGATTGCCTGCGTGATCGGAATTCCGGTCTCGCGTGATTTGTATTTATCCTGAGCTTTCTCGGTAGCCTCAGCCATCTTATGAAGCGTCTTCAGATCATATTCAATCTTCTGACCGCTGAAGCCGTAATCCATCACCAGTTTCTTGCGACTGGTAAGCCCTTTCCTGTCTCCAAGGACATCGGGAGTAAGGAAGGCCCCACCCTGAGTCCTGCCCCTGAATGTACGCTCGTCGGCTTTACGTCGGTCTTCTAAAGTTGCCATGCGGCGGGCAAAGTCTTTTTCAAAAGCTTTAATATCGAATTTAGTTGGCATAGTGATAGAATATCCCTGTTATCTGGCTCTGTGAATCGTACAAGAAAGCACCTTGCGGCATAGAATCTAATCCGTGACCTGATCCAAGCTGTAGGTGTTTCTGGTCATTATTCTTATCAAATCTTCCATCCGCTTTAAGTTCCTAATGGCGAAACGGTCTCTTCTCTTCGCAAGTGTTACAAGCTTCTGAGCGGTGATTTCTGGAGAATGGTCTGGTCTTGGCTGTAACTGTGTCGCAACGAGACAATACAGTGTTGATAGTGCGCCCCTCAATTCCTGAATCTCTTTTTGTTGTGCTTCAACCTCCATTTTTAAATCAGTGAATATTTCTTCAGAGTTGCCGGTTTCGGTCTTCATCATATTTGTCCTCTCGAATTCATAAGAGTGATTTCATGCTGGCTTGATCTATCCTGAAAAACCTCATTCAACCTACGGCGTGGGTCTGAGTCTTCTTCCTCGACTGCCGTATTGCCCCACATTGCGTTCAGAAAACGCTCTGAAATTGGCTCATACATGGCGGCAACCACGCAAAGCAGGACACACCTGAAGCCACCGTGAAATGACTTCCAATCAACCGAGTATATTGAGCGACCCTTGTCATCCTGTTTCTTTTCAACCTTCTGGCCTTCGCCGCCTGTCCTGATCTGGTATTGCTGATAATCTTGGTGAATGATAAGGTTTTCCATGTCCTGAAGCGCGAAATACCAGTCAAGCGCGTCAAAGTAGTTTGACCGGTTCTCGTCATTCATATCTTCAAGTAGATATTGAGTCGCGTGACTGGCTACGAAATCAGTCCGTTCCTCGACAATGACGATCCAGCCCTTTGACTTGCACTCTTCGACCTCTTTTATCAAGCCGTCGCGCCACGAATTGAACATTCCGACAATGGGACTCATTGAGGCGATTACAAGGCGTTCGCCGTCATAAACCGCGTGGGCCTTGTACTTCTTTGACGATACCAGGGAAATAACCAATATTTTTACCGGTTCCATTACTCAACACCTCCAAAGGATTCATGCTGCTTTAAATCTTCCTTCAGCTGCTGGACTTCTTTACGGCGTTCTGGGACAAAGTAATCTCGCTGCGCCTGAGCTGCTGCTATCGCTTCCATGGCTCTCTTTTCGATCTGATCAGGAGTAGGGCAATTTTCTGGCATTTCCTCTTCTGTTACTGCTTTTGACATCTCAATCTTCAGGACTTCAGGGATAGGCTCCCCCATTATGGTGATCTTGTATGCCGCCTCTCGTGCTGACATATCGTTATCCAGTACAGCCTGAAGAAGTGGTGCAATGTATTTGGATGGTGCCGGGGTGCTATCGCTGAACATCTTCAGGTACTTTCCCAGAAGCTCAAGGTTTGCCCTTTTGTCAGGCAACTTGATCTTTGTCACGACGGCCATACAGTCCGAGTCGTCTCCGGTAATTTTATGAAGCGTCTCGATCCCGGCAATTACAGCCGCCTGATCCGGTTCAAGCTCAGATAGTGGCTTAAGCCTGTTGTCGTCATCGAAGAAATCACGCGGGTCATAAAACGCGAGTTTGGCTATTTCAGCAATCACACGCTCAATGGATATCCCGAGACGGCGGAAACGGTCTTGCATCAGCTCTTGGATGCGTCTTGAAATGTAATGTTTTGCAAGGCATTTTGAACCCTCATTCCTTGCTGTGCCATAGGATGTGTGTGGAAACGCTTTCCGATAAGCCCTTGTAGCGTTCAAAGCCGCGTCACACACATATTCACGACAGAAACGCTCTTCTCTTTCCGTGAGTTCGATTACCTCACGTTTTACAGAAACGGCCTTTTTTTTGACCGGCCCTTTGACCTTCTTTTTGACACTACTTTTGACAGGCAGTTTTGAAGTATCCACTCGGACATCATCAAGGGTTTGCGCGATTTTAACAGGTGGCTTTTTTGCCGTCTTTTTGACCGGTTTTTTTGTCACCTTTTTTTTAGGTGTTTTCGGGTTGGTTTCTGTTGCCATTTCATACGCTCCTTTTATATTTTTGCTTCTTCAGAAGTCACGGTTTCAAATCCTGTCGTAACTCATTAACACCAGCATCGTGTCATCGAATTCGGTTTTAATGTGCGGGAGACCCGCGCTGGCTACGACGTCAGGCTTTTTCACTGCCTGCTGTTCCTGCGATTTCGCCAGCCTTTCAAGCCCTGGTACTTCGACAGGGGGAGGCAATGGGACTTGCGCCACTTGTGGTTGAGGCAATGGAGAAAGTGTCTGTACGCCCTGGCTGCTTCGCTTCGCAAGGCGGACTGTTTCCGGTTGTGCTTGAACTGTTGCGCCGGTAGCGGTTCCTGTGACTGGTGTTTGGACTTTACCGGCTACAGTGGCGGTGGGGTCACTCAGGCTTACGGATTTGGCTAATTTTGGCGCGAACCCAGAGGCGAATCCGGTTGCGGCGTTTGTGAGTGAATCGAAGAACCCCGTCTTCTTCTTTGCAGGTTGGGCGGTTCCTGTGGCTGCTGCGGGTACCGGTGCCGATGGTAATGTCGCATTAAGAGGCTGAGTAGCGGTGGCAACCTGAACAGCCGTAGCCGGTACGCTGGCAGGAACAGCGGTAGAAGCTTCCGGTGTCACGGCCACAGGCAGAGCCGGTGTAGCATCTGCTGTCTTGACCGGATTACCTTCTGAAGGTGGCGCGGCGACTTCCGGGACTATCGCTGTGGTTGCTGGAACCGCTTTTGCGACGGTTACTGGAGAATCAGGGGCAGTGGGTGGCGGTTCAACTTTCTTTGTGACCACGCCCACGGCGGCGGCTGGTAGCACAGGAGTTGAGGCAACAGACGCGGCTTCTCTTTCGGCTCTTATTTCGCTGCTCTTTTTGGCTCTGCGCTCAGGTATTCCTACGGCGGCGGCTGGTTCTGCAACAGCGGGTTTTGCCTCTGCTACAGTCTTGTCATCCGGGGTTATACCTTCAACGGGCTTTGGTACTTGCTTCTTTGCCGCGACAACGGGAAGGGCGGCATTACTTTTTTTGATGGCTACACCTACAGCTGGAGCCGTTCCCTGCTGATCGGCCACAAACTTTGCCTGCATATCATTGAATTCTTTTGTGCCGGGTTTGGCTGTGTAGGCGGCGGGAGCGGTGGACACTGGCTTACCATCTGCCGTGACGGTTTGGCCTGTCAGCGACAATAAAGCTTGCCTCTCTTCGCCATCATGCCTTTTCGCAACGCCTTGCTGAACCGAGCCGCTTGAGTTTTTAAATCTTGTGCCAACGCTTGAAGCTTTGTAATCTTGCACGGCATTTACTATGTCTGCGGGGGTCATTGCTGCGGTGTTTTTACCCTTCAGTGCACTTTCCAGCACATTTGTGCCTTCTCCGTATTGCACTCCGGTTGACATTGCCATTTCTTGAATAGCTCTGTTGTTAGTATCCACTCCCATGCCCTGCAACTTCGCCAGTTGAGGAGTGGCGTACTTCTCTTTTGCAAAATTAGTCTGCGCCTTTTCAAAGTTAGGGTCATTCTTTGCCGTTTCTTTCCACTTGGCGTCAAAGTCCTTAGAGCCAACCTGCAACCCCTGAAATTGCTGTGCATAACCTGATTTATTCAAAAACTTGTCAACTGATCCTTGTTTCGACGAGAGCTGAAAACTACCATACGACTTACCGCCAAAATCACCTTCGCCGGAAGATATTGTGCCAGCGCCACCCTTTCCGGATTCGAACCTTTTGGCAACAGAACCAACGGCATCACCCAAAGACCCGAAAAAGCTACCACCTTTCGCCCGTGATTCTTTATATGATTGATACCCGCCTGAGACAGCATCAACAGTTTTATCCTTCAACGCCCCCAGCTTGTCAGGCAGACTGCTGAACATTGAACCGATAGAAGCTAAAAACCCTTGTTGCTGTTGTGCGCCTTGCTGTTGTAGTGCTTCATCAGCACGGGCTAAATCATCTTGTGACCTGTTCTGCTTGTCAAATGTTGTACCGAGCTTCTTACCGATCCATTCACCAGCAATGCCACCAAGAATTGCACCAACTGCCGTGCCTGCGCCCGGTATGACGGAACCAATAGCGCCGCCAGCCATTGCACCAACGGTCGCGCCTGTTCCAGAGCCTACCGCCTCTGATGCTGATCCACCTTGCGCCAGAGTAATGCCGCCTGAAATTAACCCGCCTATTAATGGGATTTTCCCACCAACAGCCTTCAACAGACCGCCGCCAGCCGCTTTAGCCGCCCCACCAGCCACAGCCCCACCCGCTTCAGCCGCAACAGTGCCAGCACCAGCAGCAGCCGGGAACAGCTTGCCAAGCAGAGGAATCTTGCTTAAAAAGCCAGTGACCTTTTTTGGCAACATCGGCAACAGGTGAGAAGCCGTGTCCAACAAACCGCCACCTGAATCATTATTGTTGACTACAGTTGACCCTGCCGCCATTCCAGCTTTTGCACCCTGCTTCGCCTTATCCGCTTTTGCCTGGAGCTGATCGTGTTTCGCTTCTGCCTTATCAGACGCGGCCTCTACCTTGTCATGCTTGGCCTGAGCTTTATCGTGTGTTGCCTGAGCTTTGTCCTTGCCGAATCCGAATAGTCCTTTCGTCTTCTTGACCACCTGCCCGGTAACGGTACTTTTGTCGCCTGCCCGCTCTCTCGCCTCTTTTGCAGAATCCTTCATTTCCACGCCGACATCGTAGAGAGGGCCAAGCGCCATTCTGCCAGCGGTATCCTTCAGGCCATCTTTGTGCTTATTGAATAGATTTTTGAGAGCGCCAGTCATTCCGATGTCTTTGGGGTCGCTTGCGCCTGGTGCCGTTTCTGATGTGGAGTCTTTGCCATGAAATTTACCGGCTGAATCACGGACGCTGGTTGCGGGTGTAGTGGTGGACGGTACGGCGTTACTTGCATTTTTAGAGGGGATTGTCGCGGAAGTGGCAACAGCAGTTGCAGTCGATGGACTTGTGCTGTCAGTCGATTTTCCGGCCTGCTTGGTAGCGATTGCCTTTGTAATGGCAGTACCGATAACCTTACCTGTATTGCCAGCGGTATTGCGTTCAAGACCCTTCAGCAGCGGTAACACTTCAGCACGATCAACCGCCTTATCGTCAATCGACTTCAATAAATCGCCTATGGTTTTGTTTTCATCGTTCATTCATTGCCTCCGTTGTTGCGCTGCCTGTGCTTGTTTTATAGATTTACTCATTGTGGGGGGGTGAGCGAATCGTTCACCCTTGATCCTCAAACGTCCATTATCCCTGAGATCGGAACTGTTGGAACGTAACAGGAAACTCCGTGAAACCTTCGCCGTCTACTGACATCTGAATATCACCCATCTTTTGAGGGTAAACCATCCCCTTCCAAAGCTCTTGTTCACTGGCTCCGTCATCATCCTTGTATGTGTAGATTGTGAGTTTTTGCAGATAGGTGTAGGGAAGATTAAAAGTCCCGTCGGAATTGCTGACACTTTCAGCCCACGCGACGAACCACTGATAAAGAAGACGATCAGCTGTGTCTCGAACAGTCATAGTGACAACAACCGGTTGTGAAGATTTGGGGAATGTGAAGACTGTACCGCCAGCTTCAACCGTATCACCGGAAAGCTCGACCGGCCCGAAACTGACATCTTTAACGAGGTAATCAAATATGCTGTGGTGTGGGTCGCCTCCACTCGATAGAAAACCTGGCATGTCGGAGAAGGAAACGCGAAACTGCCACGGTTCAGCGAAATGCTGACGGACAAGCCCGTGTGAAATGAGTTTACGTTTTCTGAAGTCGTCTGCGAGTCCTGAATATGATTTTAAATTTGCCATGAACCGCCCCTTTGTTCTGTTTTGTGAGTTACAGCCATGTCCCGGCAAGCGTATCTCTGTTTTGCATGGTCAGCGTCTGGATATCGAGCGTCACTTGCGCCCGGATCAGGTTGCCCGCCTTGTCCCTCTCTTTGTCAATCGGAGTGGACACCGATTCAATGACGCATCCGGTAAAGATCATTTTACGACCGACATTAATCGTTACGCGATCAGGGATGCGTCCGCCCAGTTTTAGCCCGTTGACCTGGGGACTTGCAAAGACTTCAAGCCATTGGATAGGCTTCATTACCTGTTCTGCGGCGTTATCTATCGCAAAGAAATCAAGAACCAGATTAAACTTTACCGGTGTGTTGCCGTCCCATATCTGCGTTGTCGAAAAAGTACTGATGCTGGTCTTCTGTATGCTCGCCTGGATCACTGCTGAAACCTTTTCGAATGCGCTCTGGCTGCCTACGTTCGATTGCTCAAGAGGAGCTTCCCACTTAGCGGTGAGGCTTCGGCTACTGCCTTGCCCTATCACGCCAACCACCATTGCTTCCCCTTGCGATATCCAGCAACAGAGGTGCTCGGAGATACCGAACCTTTCAAAGGGGTTCAACCCGCACACTCCTGATAATTTTATTCCCGGCTCTTTATCGGCCATGGCTTACCCCTCTCTGGATATGTGTTGCAGCTTCATATGGCATTGTCAGTCTCCTTTTTTGGTGTTGTCGCTGCCAGCCTGATTTCACGAATCCCTTTCAGGAGGTACGCTGTGAACTCAGCCGGAATCTTCTCTTTTCGTGGCCGGTATTTCGGTTTCATGCGTTCCCCCCGATTGCCAAGCCTGATTGTGAGTATTCGCCTCGATGTTCCCATGCGTGAATCATCTGATTGAACGTCTCCCGCGCCACGCTCAGATTCCCTTTGCGGAATGCTGCCATGTGTGACCGCCATAATTCGCCCTGGTGGCTCTTGACCCAATCCCAGCAGCCACCGCCTGGGGAACGGTCGCCAAACTCCTTGACCAAGGCGCGAACCTCTTCAGCGGTATCTGTTTGTTCTGCGAAACCGGCGTCAATTAGCTTCTGGGCCTTGTCGCCTGGAAGGTTCAGCCGTGTCAGGGCTTGAAGAGCTTTCACAACTCCCTCCAGACGGACTTCACAGTTTTTGATTATGGTTATGTCCATTGGTTCCCCCCGTTAATCCAGATCGATACAATTGGCGCTGGCTGTATCTGCCGTAGGCATTGTTTCAAACCGCTGGTATTCGCCCATCCATACCAAAGGGATTGAAAGGTTACGTTCACCATTTCGCTGTTTTTCAATAATCACCTCGGCAAGCGCCTGATGCTCTATGAGGCTATGGCTACTGTCATTGATACGGTCTTTGCATTTTGCGCAGTATGCTGACGGACGGAAGGGGAAAAGTATCACGTCAGCATCCTGCTCTATTTCGCCGGAATCTCGAAGGTCACTCATGTTGGGGCGCTTGTCGGGTCTTGAGTCTACAGCCCGATTCAATTGAGAAAGGAGAACGACAGCGCAATCCAGATCACGAGCCAGCTGCTTCAGGCCGCGTGAGATTTCACCGATAGCTTGCGTCCTGTTATCTTTCGAGGAAACGCTGATAAGCTGCAAATAATCGACAATCAAGACATCCAAGCCTTTCAGCTTTTGCCTACGGGCTTTTGACTTGATCATAGGCAAACTGATCGCCGGGGAATCATCAATGAACAGTTTGTAGTTTCGGATTGCTGCTGAAGCGCGCTCATTTTTTGCCCACTCCACTTCTGACAGATTCCCGCTCCGGATGTTGCCATACCGGATATTGCCTCGACTTGCTATCATCCGATCAATGACGCTTCCATTGTCCATTTCGAGACTGAAGACCATGACGCTGTAGCCAGCTTCAGAACTGTTTTCAGCAATGTTGCTGGCAAAGGCGCTTTTACCCATAGAAGGGCGTCCGGCAATAATAATCAAATCCCCCCGGTGCATTCCATTGGTAGCGGCGTCCAGCATCGACACTCCATAAGGAATCCCCTGAATTTTGCCCCTGTTGTCGTAACGAGCCTTAAGGCGACGGGTAGCATCAACAATAAGCGTGGCAGCATCTACAGGCTCGGTTTTTGTCGGAACTGCCAGCTTTGTAAGAAGGCCCTCAACAAGATCCGTTGCGCCTCCAGTCTCTCTATACCCTATGGCTGTAATCTCGGTTCCTGTCGCAATCAGGCGTCGATAAAAGGCTTTCTCCTTCACAATTTGACAGTAGAATGAGATGTTGGCTGCTGTCGGGACATAATCGACCAGCATGAGCAGATAAGGCGCGCCTCCGATTTCCTCAAGTTCTCCAAGTTTGCGAAGCAAATCACTTGCAGTGATAAAGTCACATGGTTCACGAAGTTCCGAAAGCTGGATCATGGCCTTGAATATTTTACGATGACTTTCCCGGTAAAAATCGTCTGTAACGATAATCTCTTGGGCTGTGACAATCGCATTGTTGTCAATGAATACCGCGCCCAGCACTGACATTTCCGCGTCAATGCTCTGCGGTGGAATTTGATGTGTATCATGCTGCATTGGATAACCTCCGTTCCAGGACTTGCCGGATACCTGCTGACTGTTCGGCGGTTAGTATTGGGGTTTCAGGTAATATCGATGCTGACGGCTGCTGGTTCGTTACAGAAAGTGTTTTTGCGCTGAGCTGATCCCATTTCTCGCGTAACTTGGAGCCGGAAAGAATGTTCACTTTCCAGAAGGTATCTGTTTGGCTCCACCGGATCACATTTTCAATTGTTGCGGGCGGCTGGTTATCAATACGGATGATCTTGTCAATATCTGTGGCCCATGCCTGAACGCTGCCGTCACGCTTGCCATTATTCACACTCCGATTTTGCGGATTGTTTCCCATGATCATGTCAGCCAATAAATTAGATAGCCGAATGGCGTCATCTGAAACCGGCTTTTTCGGTTTCGGAGAAGAGGTTTTTATAGGATTAGGATTAGGATATATAGTAGTCACCTGCGATCTCTCCGTTATCTCTCCGTTTCCTTTTTGGTATCTCTCCGTTGAACTTTCTAAATATTTAGAATTGATAGCTTTTATCTGTCCGTTTTTTGGTTGGCATCTCTCCGGTATCTGTATCACTATCTCTCCGCGCTGATTTTGCTTATTTCCGGTGTTTTCGGGGTACTTGACAAGCCATCCAAGGTTATCGAGAAACCGCTTTACCTTACCTTGTGACCATTGCCACATAGAGGCGTATCCAGCTATCGTGACGGTATTTCCGTTGTCATAGTCCAGTTGCAGGGAAAACCCCGCTTCAAGCTCTGTGTACGGCCTGCCTGTAGGTAAATACTTGGCAAGGCCCTTTGACAATGGTATCCAGTTCCCCGATTTCACTAGAGTTCGCCACCAGTAACTTTCATTTCCTCCATGATCTTGCGCTTACGGCCACACTTGCTCCCTTTTGCAACACCCTGTACGCTGCCAACTACTACAGTCGGTCGTGACTCAATCCATGCCAGCAGGTCACTCTCCAACCATGCACACAAACCGCCGCCGTTTTTACTCCCGCCAGTAGTGATATTTCTACGAGCTGGGAACTTGCCCTCTTTTTCCAATTGATATTGCACTGTGTTTGTCAGGCCGGTCATGTGAAGCATTTCTTTTCTACGTACGAATCTCATTTACGAATCCCTCCTTTTTTGGCTTGTCCGGTCGCTGCCGTGGCTGTAATCAAGTATGAAGACCCCCGCCATTTTCGAGAAGAGTATAAAAGAGGATGAAACAGCATCTTTAGATACGTTCGTTATCATTCTACTTGTATTATTTTGAGTTACTAAGGCGGGTTTCTCTGATAATTCAGCACGTTCAAGTACTTTTGCTGTCAGCAGGGGGTAGCGGGTAGGATTCAGTGCCTTGACCGAATCCCCCCGCCTGGCTTTCTCCTTACAACTTGCTGCAAGCATCGTGATCGAGTTCCTTGATAATTGCCGAAAGCACATAGTTCGCGGTTATTAGCGGTTCGATATGAGAGCAGAAATCCATTTCAGCGCATTTCATAGCCTGGAGCTGCTCAGGAAGCTCTGCAATACTTGCCTGAATGCCATTTAAAGCGGCGGTTACCCTATCTATCATTGTCATATTGCACCGCCTTGAACTGGCTTATATTTTATCTCTGTGCCGGTTTGCAAAGCCCAAAGCGCCCAATCTCCGGCCTCTTCACCCATTCTTTCCGTAAGAGTCGCCAAGCAATTACAAACACATCCGACGCCGGTAATACGGTCATCAAAGCGTTTTTCCAGTCGGTTTTTTATCTCAGGCGGGAGATCATCCAGAATATCCCTGAATAGATAGACCTGCTCTTCGATGTGATTGAGCGCCCCAGATAACATGGCAAGGTGTTCTTGATGACGCTGGAATACGTGTGCGTTGACGGTGATCATATCGACACCTCCGTCTGGTACCGCAGCGGCGCTTCCCCAGCGACAAGCAACATCTCAAGGAGAGCGATATCTATTTCGCCGTTACCTGTTCTGTATTGCTCATCGAGTACCTGAATCCGGGCTTCGATAGATGTTATTGACCTTGAGAGCTTAGCCAGTTGCAGCGCTTTTTTGAATATTGCCGGTTGCGTCTCGTCGTTAAGAATTACGTCAAAATAAGTCTGTGGAACGGCTGTGACCTCTCTATCTTTGCTTATGCAGAGAATGTTTGACATCAGCTGTGCTTCAGTCCAGCAAAGCAAGCCGTGAAACTGGTCACGGTCAAGAATTGAAATGTCAGCTTTTGCGCCGGATAACTCCAGTTCAGGCGCAAGCTGGGCCGGTGGTACATTGATTATGGTCAGGTTCATCGAAATAGCTCCTTTTTTTAGGGAGCTTGACAAGAAGGGAAGTTGCAGTATAATTCCTATCAAGCTCTCTTCATTTGGTCATGGTAGAGGTTGTAGCCCTTGAATGGTTCGAGCCATGCAGGGGCTTTTGTTTATGCACCCATTGACAGAGCAACCGCCCGCCTTGTCGCCGATCTGCGTAACTTCCATTTGAAAAACTCCCGGCGTATCGTAGCAATGATCTTCATGATAATTTCACCTCGTACAGATCGTAAGACGCGAACAACATGTCCATTGCGTCCCACTGGTCGGCAAGGTTGCCAGCTATGGTGTTAATTGTGTGCAAGGCCGTCTCAATAACCTTATCGTCTGTGTAAGGGCACTCCCGCTCGATGGTGCGCTTGGTCAGAATTAATTCCATTGATGACCTGGTAAGTACTTCTAAAGAGTCTCTGAGTGTGTCGAGGAAATCTTTACCGGCTGGAATGGTGATAAAGTCTTTGCCTTCTACTGGCCGGTGACTTGCTCCGAGTCCGTTGGCGAATCTTGCTTCAGCAACGGTAGTGATGGCCTGCAATTCATCAAGGGTAATGCTTCCAAGCTCCTTCCCGGTTGCCGCAATCGCCTCAGACACAAGCTGAGTCATAGTGGGGTGGCAGTGTGCCAAGTAAGTCAGTGTTTCTGCCAATTGTGCCGCGATTCGTTTTGATTCCATGTGAACTATCCCTTTTTCCTTTTGAAGTACCGCCGTTAAGCGGCCTGATTTAATCGTTTATGCTGCTGAAGGTTCTGGGCGGCATTTTCTTCAGGAGTGGCAAGTCGTGCGGCGTTGGGGAAAATCATCGAATGAATATCAAAGAGGATGTCCCGGACACTATCGGTGTCCCCTTCTTCAGAAGCAAAAATAGCCTCGTTAAGCATTGTGCCGATGTCGGCAAGGTTAACGTCCTGCTTGACTTCAAATCGGTTTGGGTCACTGCCTTTGCTGCCGTCGTTTTTCATGCTCAATATCTCCTTTGCTGTACCGCCTGAGCGGGTGTTATGCTGAGTGAATTCTGTTGAATACTTCCCTGTACTCTCTGGACAATGACAGCAACTCCCCCACTGTCATACTGAGAAGCGGTTGATCTCCGTTATCAAGTAACCGCGCCAGCCCCGCCGTAAAGTGGCCGTTACTCCCGGCAATACTGCCGATCTCTTGACAGACTTCAATCAACTGCGTTTCTGTTCTCATGCTGCAAACCTTGTTTCATTTGTTTCCAAAAACTTGACCAGTTCAGACAGTCTGTACAAAATTTTGCCCCGTTTCACGCCGACTCTCGAAAAATTAGGGCCAGTTTTATTCATTCTCCATTTGTTAATCGTATTTTCTGTGACGCACAGGAATACCGCCGCTTGCTTTACCGTCAGTGCCTTTTCTTCGTTCTCTGACATGCTGTTCCCCTTTCTAGTTCTTTCTAATTTATTGACTAACTATTTATAGTTAGTTAGCATGGCGATTATTGAGGTGTCAACTATAAATAGTTAGGGGGTGTTTTTTTGTGGCTGCACAAGGAAGAGGTGGCGGGAGAACTCCTGACAGAGTTGTCGCTTTAATAAAAGAAGCTGTTGGAAAGTCCAGCCAATCGGCTGTCTCCAGAGAAACTGGATTAACCCAGTCTGCTGTCGGTAGGTATATGCAAGGCGTAGGAGAACCGTCGCAAGCCACCCTTAAAAAAATGTCTGATTATTTTGGCGAATCAGTTGAATGGTTGCGTGGCGGTAAACGTGCACTGAATGAGGGGTGGTCGGCATCACAAGACTGTGAACGTTACCTGAAAACTTTGACGGATTTGATGGAAATTTACGAAATAGTACCGGCCAACCTTAAGGAGACTGTCCAGGATACCATTAGAACGAATCTTGACGAAGCGGATGACCTGATAAAATTTAACGGTGATAGTTTGAGCCGCGAATTAAAATTTGCCCTTATTGGTCTCATGTGTGAAGTGGAATGCGCAGCCGATCTCAAAAACTGGAAGAATGAAAGTAAAAACTCCTGACGGTTGCCTTATAATCTGAATAAAACTGAGTGAAACTAACAGCCGCTAGAATGGATACCCAAATGAACCACGCGGATACATTGCGGCAAATGGCAGATTTGATTGACGAGAACGAAGCCCAGAGAATCAGGATCAGTGTTCTTGAGTTGGAGCTTCAGCAGGCAAAGAGCCGTCCGGTTAAGGAAGAAAAGGAATGGTACACGCCGAAAGAAGCCGCTGAGTACATCGGTCGCAGCACATCGTTTCTGGATAAAGACCACATGGAGTCAAACAAAAGCCCGGAGATTCCATTTACCAAACAAGGCAGTAGAACAATCCGGTATCGCAAGAGCGATCTCGATACATGGCTCAGCTCAAAGCAGAAGGCTTGAACCCCTTGCAATGGTTAGCGCCAAGTTGTCCGGCCAAGGGTAGCGTTTGAAACGCGACCCAGCCTGTTAAGGGCCACACTCGACAAGAGGAAACATAAGTATGCAGCGTAATCGGACTCAGAAAATATTTGACACATGGCGGAAGGAAAACCGGCACCGGTTCACCTATCCCATGTACTTGAACGGCAATCGGCGGCATGGACGCTACAGATTGAGCTTTGCAGGCATAACTCCGGAAATCCGTCTTCACTTGGTTCCGTCAAACTTTGGAGTCTGGGCATACGTCAAAACCGGTAGAAGCGGCGGTGATGGCCTTGTAGAGTTCGATGTACTGGAAGAACGGCACCCGGTCACACGGAAATACTACTGTGGTTTTTGCACGGAACCAATCTATTACGACACCCGCAGTGAATTGTGGATCAAGCACAGCTTTGAACCGCTGTTGGAATGGATGAATGAGAACTTCCAACCGGGAAAGTGGCTCTGCCTGTACGGTACTGATGAATGGATTCACAGTGTTAAAATCTTAAATGAGAGTGAGATGTTGCAGCATAGAGATAATTTGGAAAAGTACGACTTCTATTGTGCCATGCCTGTTGTAAAGACGAAAGGTGGGCGGGTGATCGTAAAAAAGCTGTAAGTAAAACAAAAGCCCCATGCAAAAAGCATGAGGCCTAATTCAAGTCCCCCGACTGCTTGTAATCGCGGTGCCGAGGGGCTGCTACCTTGCGGTAGTCTCACAAGCCCGATTGATCGGGAACAATTACATTCTAGTTTACGGTAATATCTTTGTCAACTGCTGAAATCCCAGAGCATGAAGTGCACTGCGCTGGATAGCTTTGAAATCCTCATCTGAAACAGTTTGTGACGAATAAAGGCGCTTTCCTTTTACATCTTTTCCCATTTTCACCCTGTCCAGTCGATCAAGTGAGACAGTGGCAAGCATGTCGCACTTGGCCCATGTCGGTTTTGCAGATAATGGCCCTGGCAATGACGCCGGATCAAGACGGTGATGACACCCTTCAACCGGAACGGGCGGTGTTGTGGAGAGCGGCACTACAATACAAAGCTGTGTTTTGCGACGGGGGCGGGGTGAGATGACAACGACCGGGCGGCGCTTGACCATTTCAGGCGGCTTAAATCCTGTAGTGAAATCACATATGAGTACTGTTCCGGGGTTTGGGTGAAACGTAAGCGGCATGGCAACCTCTATTAAAATCACGATGGAATTGAAAGTATCGGAACATTTCAGGAACATCAAGGGTATTATTCGGCTACGGTCGCCTGTTCTACCCCTGCCATGCGTAACAGCTCTGCCGTGATAATCTCTGTGAATGGCCGTAATTCTTCCGGTGAGGGTATCGTATAGTTCTTGTCTGTGACTGATCCAGTGGGAATATGTGAAGTGAGGATATCAACAACGAAGCCAGGGCATAACAGCTTAGCAGTGGTAGTGAAGCGCTTACGCAGCATGTGAGGATATACCTTGACGCCTTGCGCCACGAGCTGCCGATCAAAGTTTGATGTATTGGTTACATGCCCTGTACGGCTCTGTGTAGGGAATACCCATGCTGAACCTTGTGTTTGTTCTTTGCGGCGCTTCAGTAGCTCGACCACAAAGCCAGATAGCGGAATATACAGAGACTCGCCATTCTTCGTCTTTGCCACGAAGAGTGTTTTCTTTTCAAGGTCAATATCTTTCCATTGCAATTCAGCGCCGTTTGATTTCCGCATACCAGTGAATAGCAACAGTTTGTAGTAATCAGCACCGACGTTGCCCTTCAATGCGCCCAGGGCAGCATAAAAGGCGGGCATGGTTTCGGGAGCAACATTAACGCGGCGGGGCGGTTCTGGGTTCCACTTGATGCCGATAACCGGATTGATAGCAGGGCGCTTTAGTTCTTTCATGGAATATGATATTAAATAACTGAGCAGGCCGATTGCTCTGTTGGCTGCATAGGGCGCGGTTTTTGATATTTCCTTGAAACGCGTTTCTGCCATATCGGCGGTAATATCTTCGACACGTTTGTTCCACCAATCTTTGAAATGATTGAAATTGTACCCGTAGCTTCGTCTTGAAACTGCGTTCATTGTCGAGGCGGCAAGGTAACTTTCAAAGACAGCAGACAGTATGCCGCGTTTATCTGAATTCTCGATTGTACGGCGTTTCTTGTCCAGGTTCGGATTGACGCCTTTGCGAAGAGTGTCGAGGGCCTTGTGCAGTTCATCTCTTGCTTTCAACACTGAGACTTCAGGGAAGGTTCCAAGGCAGACGCGAATCAAGCGCCCGTGGACGCGCTTTTTGACAAAGAAGGTCTTTCTCCCTCCAGGCGATACCCTGACACCGAAAAGTTTGTCTTTTTCGTCGAAGTATTCAACCTGCTTGCCGGGAGTTGGTTCAAGGTCTTTGATACGGCGCTCTGTAAACCCGAATCGATCTGTCATGGCAGTTACCTATTTTATGAAAAGTTCCCTTTTTTTGAGTCAAGGTAACTCCAAGGTAACTCTTTGAAAGATATTCAGTCAATAACAAAACATATCAGTATTGATAACACGCTGTATTTATGGGGTTTGTAATTCCTTGAAATGGACTGATAAGTATATAGGTCGTAATGTACTGCCACGAATATAACAGCTAGTACCGTGTAACACTTTAATCTTCGCAAACAAACCCCTTGAAGTCCCCCCCCTGACAAGGGAAAACTTCAAGGGGTCAGCCTAAAAGACAAGGGTCGCAAACCGCCGCTATTTGATTATCAGATTCGAAACTATCGCAGTACCGCTTTGGAGCGTAAGCATCCCCTCAATCGTCGTCATTCCGCTGACCACGCTGAAACCTGCATCGTAGCCCCCTTTAAATTGAACGGTAACCGGACGGTTGAAAACCACGTTTTCGACAAAGGTGTGGATCTGGGACTGTATCGAACCGGTATCGAGCACCACATCGTAGGCACCCTGGAGAGTCCCGTACTGATCTGGAATCCTGACCGGCGGAATCGGCACGAAGGTCCCCACGACCAGGTGGTCGGATGTAACATTGGCAATCGAATAGCTGTTGCCGGATACCGATGACAGCTTGTCGCTCCCCTCGTCGGAGAGAGTGCCCAGCATGTATCCGAAGGCCGGGGATATGATACAGGTACTGGTGCTGCCGTGGTTTACGGGCGATGTGCAGCTGATTGTGCCGTTTCCGCCAACTACCGAATCGATAATGTTATAGGTCTTGATCGTAAATGTCGCTGTGCAGGTTCTTGCAGCAGTCAGGATCACCATGCCATCCGCACAGTCCGGATCTCCACCCCAGCCGCCAAAGGTGGAGCCGGTTGCGGGCGAAGCGGAGAGTCTCACGACGGAATTGGGCGGGTACTTTTCGGTACAGTCGCTGCCGCAGCTGATCCCTCCCGGTGTACTGGTAACAGTGCCGGTTCCGCTGCCGGTTTTGGTTACGGTCAGCTGGTTAAGGCCGGTCAGGTTCAGGGTTACCGGCACGATCAGCGGCCCGTACGGGGAGCTGTTCGACACCCTCAGGTACGCGTTGTGAACGCCAGGCGCCAGATCGGAGGCGTTTACATTGGCACTGAGGGAAACGTTACTTCCCGACGCCACGCTGCCGCTGGCCGGTGATGCTGACAGCCAGGTAGAGTGCCAGTTGCAGGCGCCGGTTTCACCGGAGGTCGCCACATAGACCTTGTCTTGGGCCTGATCGACAGCCCACAGGTTGCCGCTGCAATCCATCTCCAGACCGGCCTGCGCGTTATCGGCAAAAGCGTTTACCTCACCAACTTTCAGGTTGAATCCACCCAGCAGGGCATAGGACGCCTTGGTATCCAGCACATAAACGTCGAATTTTGTCGTATCGGTGGTGGTGGCCGCATTGGTCATCACGAAAAGATGCCCGCTGCCGGGGTTGAACGCCAGCCCAGAAATGGCCAGCCCGACCGATGCCGAATCCAGCATGGTCCCATCCGGCGCAAAATGATGGATGATGGAATCAACCCAGGAGCCGGAGTAGTAGGTGTTCGTCAGCGGATCAAACGCCAGGCCGCGCTGGGAGTTATCGAAGCCGGGGCAGATCTTGTTGCCGGTGGAGGTTTTGGTGGCCGGGTCCAGTTCGTAGATGCAGTTATCGCCACTGACGTTGACCTGCCACAGCGTGTTTGTGAACGGGTTGTAGGTCATATCCGCCGCAAATGATACGGCCCAGGTCGAGGCATCGATGACATCGCCGGTGTTTACCCCCAGCGTCGTGAAACGGTGATCCAGCTTGTCATCAAAATTCCCCAGCCAAAAATCATCGGCATCGGTGTTGAACCCTATTCCCCAAGGTTGTGACAAACCGGTCACAATTGAATTGGTTACTTCGCCGCCGGCAAGAAGAGTCACCGCGGTGGGTGCAATGTCAACCCGGAGATTGGAAGCGTCGCTGTCGTTCAGGTTCTTCGGCCCGGTATGCCGGGTGCTGGCGGCAAACGGCCCGGCCGGGGCATACCCTGTGAAAGTGCCGGGTACCGGGATAATCTCATAGGAAGAGGAGAGTCCGCCGGCATTGGCCAAGTTCAACGGCAGTGATGCGATGGGAGCATCGGTGGTCAGGTTGAACGTAAGGCTGACCGGATTGACCGAAAGCTGACCGGCGGAAAGCAGGATATCCTGGCCGACCGCGCTTCCCGCGACCACTGTCGGTGAGGCCTGGCCAGCTCCATAGGAGGGAGCGGTGGCGGTCAAAGTGCTTGTACCGGCAGCCTGGCCGATTACATAGATCCATGCCGGTGTGGCCGGGTCGGCCGAGGCATCGATCATCACCGCGGAGTTGAGGGCCGCATCCCTGACGGTGGCATTTAAAACCAGCGACCCGCTGTTGGCGTCCCTGACCGAGCCGGTGACAAGGCCGCCCGACGCAATCGGGGTACAGGTGGAACCGATCGAAACATCGTCAATCTGGGCATACCAGTCCCAGGGCGTGTCCGCGGCCACAGGTTCGGTCGTATAGTAGCGCCAGCGCAGGATGAACTGCGCGGTAACATACGGCGCCAGGTCCACGTACACCGTTTCACCCGGAAGCGCATTAAGCATGCCATGGTCGCTGGTCCAGTGGCTGATATTGGTCCAGCTGCCGCCGCCATCATTGCTGATGTCCAGATCCATGGCATCATAGGCGCTGTAGTCTTGGTAGTTCGCCTTGTATGACAGATTCAGGTTCGTCAGTGAAGCCGGATTCAAAAGCGGTGAACGGAGCTCCGTGTCGTATGCAACTCCCGGATTGGCGTCGCTGTTGACGGTGGCGGCCAGACCTGAACCTCCGGTAAAATTGCCCATAGCGTAGAACGGATTGTACAACCATGCCAGGCCGCCCGTGACATTATTGACGATGGACCAGTCATCCAGCGGCCAGTCTTCAAATCTCTGCACGAAACTTTCGTTCCGGTTGTAGCCGGGCGCCGCACAGGTTGTGGTATTGGCGGTCAAAAGAAAGTTACTGCCGGCATCGGCACTGACTACTGCCGGCTGTGAAGCGTTGGCATAGCCGCCGCTCAAGGCGGTCACAGTAAAGGTGTAGGAACCGTTTGCGATAGCGACGTGGTAGAGGCCGGTCACCGGATTAGTAAAAATGGCACCCCCCGGATACCCGGCGATATCGATGCGGGCATATAACGGCCAGGAGGTGGTTGCGTCCCTGACGGTCCCGGAAATAATCGAAACGGCAGCGGCCGCCAGCGTAAAATCACGGGTGGTGGTTGCGGGAGCGGTCACCACGACGCCATTGGCGCTGCCGGCAACATAGCCGTACTTGGAGACGGTCAGGTCATAGGTGCCGCTTGGCAGAGCAACCGAATAGAACCCCGCCGCGTCGGTTATCGTGGTGCTGCCGCCGGAAACAGCGACTGTTGCGCCGGCTATGGGAACCGAGGCGCCGTCTGTAACCGTGCCGGAAATGGCTCCGACCACTCCGGCGGAGCAGCCAGGGTACTTGAAGGAGCCGATCCTGGTCTGCCAGCTGGCGCTTCCGGTGGTCTGCACATATTCCTGGGTATACCAGAAGGTACAGCCGTCGGAAGGGTCAACCGCCATCATGCTGTAATCGCCCCATCTGTAGGAGGTGCTTGTCTGTGATCCGGTGCCGGCAACCAGTGTCTGTTCGCCCTGCGGCAATGTGCCGAGCGGGTCCGCGGCCAGCCTGCCGGTGTAACGCACCGATGGATAGGTGGTTGCACTTGCCACCGAATAGCCCAGCGCGATGTTGCCGGACGCATCCATGGCCGCGCTTGCCATCCAGCGGTTATCGGTGTCGGGATCATACACCCCTTCCTGATGCATGCCGAAACCGGCGCCGGTGTTGCGCAGTTCGAACCAGTGCACACCGGCCTGGTCCGATCCGTTGGCATCCACGGTGTGGTTTCCGACAAGCGTCTGATGGGAACCGAAATTACGGTACTGCAAGCGGTACATCAGCCGATCGGCTATGGCATCCAGCTTGGAAGTCGTATCCGGCTGCGGAACACAGTTCCGTTCGGAGAAACACATGTCCGGGTTAACGTCGGCGGTGGAAATCTTCAGGTTGGGATCGTAGTTGCTGTTCAGTCCGAAGGTGGTGTTGGCAATATTGACCCAGTCCGTCTTGAACTCCCAGACCCTCAGCGTGTCCGTCGGGTCCGACATCCAGGTGCTGTCGTCCCAGGACACAAAATAGTTGGGAGTGCCGGCAGCAGGGGCCAGACCGTCCAGGTCGGACGGCAGCAGGGCATAATAGTTCATATTTACCAGGCCGAGGTCAAAATAGATCATGCGGGCGGCCTGGCCAAGCAGCATCTTGTCCCGCTCGAACACCGCGACGCTGGCGCCCTTGTATTCGTAGGTGGTCCCGTCGAACAGGTTGAAACTCATGTAATAGCCATCCGGCCATACACCCAGCTTTCCGTAATCATTCATCCGTGACGCGCTGGTCTTGAAATCGTAGCGATACCAGGCGCCGGTCGGGTCCGCCGTCTGGGAAACCGCTATGCACTGGTGGAAATCATCGGGAAACCCGAGCGCGAACTGGCTCATTACCCAACGGTTGGAGAGAGCGTCGAAACGGGTCAGCGGATCACCGTCGTTATTTGTTTCGCAGATGCCGCCCATCCCGGCCCAGAGCGCATTTCCGGCCGTTGGCGACACCAGCGACAGCGGGGCGGCCGGATTGGTCACATCCCAGATCTGGAAGGCCAGGTTAACCCACTGGACATAGTACTTTTTGCCGGTGGCAGGATCCACGCCAATGTCGCCCTGGGTGTCGGGCGGCAGGACTCCGCTGACATTATTGACCCCCTCGAAGTTAGCTTCGGAAGTCGGCATGGAACTGCCGATCGGACGGTTCTGCACGATTGAGGCATCCGTAACTGCCGCGGTCTCGGCAACAGCGGCCGATGGAGCGCGTTTTTGGGTTTTGGGGGCCACAAACCTGCGGTCCTGGAATGTGCGCGCGGCACTGGGGGCGTTAAGGTCAACTTTCAGCGGCGCTCTGGAACGCAGCGGCAGGCTGAGACTTGCCGGAGCGGATTCAACCACCACCATGCCCGGTTTCCGGTATACAGGCGTGGAAACAGCCTGATCCGTGCCGGCATAAGCAGACATTGACAATAAAACCGGCAAAATGGTGACTGACAACCTGATCCGGCTAATAAGTTTTCGCATGTCCCTTCCTCCATTTACAACAGCAGCGCTTCGTTATTTAATTGAAAAATTGTCTCACCGAACCAAAGCATGTCAAGCTGCACCGCAAATCCCAAATGTTGTGCATACAACAGGCCAAGTTTTTTACAATTCACTAATTTGCGGAAATTATGGCCAGGACGACATCCGGACCGCCAATATACCGCACGCACACACTCTACCCGGTTCCGGACCAAGCGGTCTTCGCAATTCTACTGCAATCGATATTTCGTCAATACACTTACCCGGCTATCGGATTAAGGCAATTGGCCTAAAGTTGGCCGTAGCACATTAACCGCCGGCGATACCTTTTCAATTACCGGCGGCTCTATCCGGCTGAGATTTCAAAGCGCTGCAAGGATGTATTTATCATGCCCCGCTTGATGTACTCATGGCGCCAATACCGGAAACATATTGATTTAATTCCATTAACCAGACCGGAACAAAGCCAGCCAGCCGACAGACAGGCCATTGGCGAAGACAGATCATTGCAAGACAGTGGTTTTTTTTATGCTTTTTCCGATAAAGCAACGGTTCAGGCATGATAATGGCAGACAATTCTGAACGTATCCACATCTTATCCACCTTTTCCGGGAGTAAGTTTTGAGAATGCTGATTCTGATATTGATGCTGTTTTCGTTCAATGCCGTTGCTTCCAATGCCTCTGTTTCCGACATCATCAGATTCAAAAACGGCATGACCTTCAATCATAAAATTCACCAGACCGAGAAGGTCGGCAAATGCTACGTCTGCCACGCCAATGTATCGGTTTCCGCGGACGGAAAGACCGTCACCACTTCCGAACCGGGCAAGATCAAAGGCTTCGGCAAAGAGTGGTCGCATAAATACTGTACGGATTGCCATGAGTTATTCGGCGAAGGCCCGGTTACCTGCAAAGATTGTCACACAGAAAAGGATTTACCTTGAAAAAACTTGTCCTGACGCTAATGCTGATTACGTCCACCTCGGAAGCTATCGACATCATCAGTTTCAAAAATGGCATGACCTTCAATCATAAAATCCACCAGACCGAGAAGGTTGGGAAATGCTATGTCTGCCATGAGAATGTTCAGGTTTCCGGGGACGGGAAAAACGTCACTACCACTGAACCGGGCAAGATCAAGGGTTTCGGCAAAGAGTGGGCGCATAAATACTGCACCGATTGCCACGATCTATTCGGCGAAGGCCCGGTGAAGTGCAATGACTGTCATCATAAGAAAGTATCCGACAATTAATACCGGAGCCGCTCGCTCCGCAATGAAGCCGCCGGCAGATCAATAACGATGCACCGACTCCGTACACCCATCCGCCGCAAACTTCTGTTTGCCACCCTGACTCCGCTGACCGCCGCCATTCTTCTCAGCTGGCTGATCGGCGCCTCATTGATTACCGACCGTATTTTCAAGCAGGCCCAGCAAAAAGTTGTCGGCGACCTGAACTCGGCCCGCAAGGTTTATTGGGGTGAGATCGAACACCTGAGCGGAATGGTCAAGGTGGCCGGACTCAGCTCCGACCTGTCGGCCTCGCTCCGGGCCGGCAGATTTTCCGAACACAGGGATATGCTGCACAAACTCCTGCGGAGCGAGCAGCTCAGCTTCATCAACATCATCGACAACAGGGGCGTTGTGCGCTACCGCGCCGCCAATCCGCGGGCTGCCGGTGATTCGCTGGCCGCCGATCCGCTGGTTGCCAGGGCGCTGCGGGGAGCCGTCTCCGGCGGCAGCCAGGTTTATGACCCGCAACGCCTGGCCCGCGAGAACCCTGCCCTGGCAAAAGCCGTTTCGATCGCAATCAAGGCCACCCCACGTTCCCGTTCGACAACCCGCGGCAGCGAAGATCGCGGCCTGCTGCTGGTGGCGGCAGCGCCGCTGCTGGCCGCGGACGGCTCCGTGGCCGGGGTTCTGCAGGCCGGCCAGCTGTTGAATGGCGACAGCCGGGTTGTTGATACCATTACCCGCATCGTTTATGAGCGGGAGGAGCGGGGCGCGGCCACTATTTTCCTGGGGGATGTGCGGATTGCCACCAGCGTCAGGGATGCGGGGGGAGAGAGGGCCACCGGGTCACTGATGTCCAGCGAGGTCGCCTCGGTGGTGCTTGAGAACAACAGGCCCTGGAGCGACCGGGCCTTTGTGCTGAACGACTGGTACTTCTCCGCCTACGAGCCGATCACGGACCCGGACGGGGCAACCATCGGCGCTCTCTACGTCGGCATGCCCGAGCGCCCCTTCCTGACACTGCGCACCAACATCAACCTGATCTTCGGAGGAGTACTGGCCTTTGTGGCGCTGATCGGCATCGCGCTCTCCGGCTGGATCAGCAACAAGCTGGCCGGACCGGTGCGCGCGCTGGCCGAAGGAGCCCGCCGCATGGCGGCCGGAGAACGGATCGAGCCGATTGTAGTCAATACCCGTGACGAAATCGCGCTGTTGGCGGACGAATTCAACACGATGGCCCACGAGGTCAGCACGCTTAAGAACACGCTGGAGCAGAAGGTTGAGAGGCGCACCGCCCAGCTGGAGGAAAAGAGTCTGCAGCTGTTGGCCACCCAGAAGGAGCTGGCCAAGGCCGAACGGCTGTCCGGACTGGGGCTGCTGGCCGCCGGAGTGGCGCATGAGATCAACAACCCGCTGGCGATCATACGCGGCAACACCGAACTGCTGCAAGACGAGATTCCGGAGGGGGCCGAGGAGCGCGAGGAGGTCGAGGCGATCATGCTGGAGATCGGCCGCATCGAGCGGATCGTCAACAACCTGCGCGTATTCTCGCGCAGCGGCATCAAGCGCGTCAGCATTTTTTCACTGGGGAATGTGCTGGACAGCATCCTGGACCAGGTCGGCCACCAGATCCCGCTGGAGACCTACCGCATAGCACGGGATTACTGGGGCAAGGACCTGGAAATCGAGGGGGACCAGGACCAGATCCGCCAGGTTTTCACCAACCTGATCATCAACGGCCTGCAGGCCATGGCAGGAGGCGGCATCCTGACCATCGACCTCAGCCCCAACGCCTCCGGGGAAAGCGTCAGCGTCACCGTTACCGACAGCGGTCCGGGCATCAGCCCCGAACACCTGGAAAAGCTGTTCACACCCTTTTTCAGCACCAAGTCCAGGGGCACCGGCCTGGGACTGGCGGTCTCCTACGGAATCGTCAGCGACCACGGCGGCGAGATAAAAGTTACCAGCCGGGAAGGACGGGGCGCAACCTTTACAGTGAGCCTGCCGCTGAAGCAGGGAACGAACGGACACTGAGCCTTAAACAACCCGCCACGAAAACCGGATCTTCGCCGGTCTTTTCCTTGGATATTTTAATTTACAGCCCGCCAAAGTATGCGTATATTTTCGAGAAAATTACCATTTCTGAATGGACACAGCGGCCAGGTTTCAAGTCACCTGTATAAGGAATAACTGAGCTACCTATACAGGGTGCTTGTTCCTTATATACGGAAACCCATGATCTACGGGTTGGCCGAGGAAGAATGAATTGATGGCACCAAGCAATAATGAAAATAGCCGGACTGGCACCTGCAAGCTTACCCTCAAAGAGGGTAACTTCGTCAAAGCACATTTGATACCAAAGGCGCTCACTACCCCTGTTCAAAAGGGTATGCCGTTCTTTCAATGGAAGTCTGGAGCGACACCGAAAAGGCGATGGAGCAGTTGGTATGACCAGAACCTAGTCACACGAAATGGGGAAGATATACTCACAGAATTTGACACTTGGGCTATCACTGAGCTACGGAAACAAAAGCTGGTCTGGAGCAGCTGGGGAAAGAAAAAGTCCCTCGGACCACTACATTCTGCCGCTAGTGGTACGCCATGGGGAATTCGTAAGATTGAGAACATTGATCCAGCGAAGCTTCGACTGTTCTTCCTAAGCTTGCTTTGGAGAGCAGCATCAACGAATCTACCAGAGTTTGCAGAGGTTCAACTGCCACAAGAGGACCTGGAAACCTTAAGGTTATTGCTGCTTGCCAGACAACCTGGTCCCATTTCTTTTTACCCAACAACGATAACCCAGCTTTCTACCATTGGAATCATTCAAAACCACGCTCCCATTGCTCAGACAAAAGAGATACCGAGTCTTGAACCCGGTGAACCCACAATAGAGATGCCTATATTCCGTTTCTATTTCGATGGCCTTATAGCACATGTTCACAACCATCCTTCAGATGATGGCTATACAGCTGCACTTGGAAATTTGATAGTTGGTGCTTCAGAACAGCTCGTTTTAACAACACAGGGAAAAATACAGGGACACCATACCTATTAAGACTTGACGTTGTAGAGTCTGGAGGGTAATTTCATCGCATGCCACGAATAGCCCGCATCATTGCTCCCGGTATACCCCACCATGTAACCCAACGTGGTAACCGCAGAATGGAAACGTTCTTCCGGGATGAAGACTATCATGCGTATCTTGCCCTGATGGTCGAATGGTGCCGGAAGTACAACGTGGCAATCTGGGCCTACTGCCTGATGCCAAATCATGTTCACCTTGTTGCTGTTCCCGAGACGGAAGAAGGTCTGCGTCTGGCAATCGGTGAGGCTCATCGCCGCTACTCTGCCATGAT
>Ga0154448_1162_pt1 | contig 27526 bp, 24 predicted proteins | sample RifGroC2_FD_105641 | JGI IMG/M metagenome (GOLD analysis project Ga0154448, IMG submission 105641) | Geobacteraceae bacterium GWC2_55_20
GTATCGAAGAGAGCAGTGGAACAGGCTTCTCGAAGTTTCCGCGGATCGGGATGAATTGGAAGATAACTATGACGACTGGCTGCGAACCGCCGAAGGAACCTTGGAAAAGCTGAAACGGAATGGAGCAGGAATCGTAAAGGTCGATATCGACGTCAACAAGCTGGTTGCCTGGTGTGTGGTCGCAAACCGGTCTGTGGACGGACGCGCGCGGGCAGAATACGTGAGCAAACTTTTGTCCGAGGCGTGACCCCGGCGGGGTTTGAAGTAGGAGGTATAGGCTATGTGGAAAGATCCTATCGTCACAGAGACGCGCTCATTGAGAGAACAATACGCCAATCAATTTGGTCACAACGCTGATGCAATATTTCAAGACATCCTTCAGAGGCAAGCTGCATCTGGCAAAAAACTGATTTCGTTCCAGCATCGCGTGCCTGTTCTATCACAAGTAGGTTCCCAAGAGGAAAGAGCAGCTTCAAACCTTAGCATTTAACAGCCACTTATAGCCCGAAGCGAAAATGATTGATTGACAATGACCGTAAGCGCCGCAAACAGGCCGAATTTCTGATTCATCGTTTCTGTGACTGGTCGCTGATACAGGAAATCGGGGTGCAGAATAATAATATTCGTGATATTGTCCTGACCCATCTGAACAACTTCTCCGGATTGTTTCAACCTGTCGTCAGTTTCAGACCTGAATGTATTGTTACCGAATAGGGGCAAACAATGAGCTGGTATATTCAGGGCAATTATTTCAGGGCAGAAACAGTCATACTAGTAAATACGTTGGTTCATTAGTAATGGGATTGCCTGGCAACGCCTCATGCAATCCGGTTGGTTGGATTTGTCGAATCAAAAAATGTTGTCGGCCCGAGGCTAATCATGCCCCACCCTCTCGACGTGGTCATCGTATGGCACATGCACCAGCCCTACTACAAGGACCCGCTTAAGAACGAATACGCGCTGCCCTGGACCTACCTGCACGGCATCAAGGATTATTTCGACATGCCGGCCATCGTCGAGGATACTCCCGGGGCCCAGGCGGTCTTCAACCTGGTGCCGTCGCTGATCGAGCAGATCCTGGACTACGCGGCGGGAAGCGCTGTAGATCCGTTTCTGCAGAGGGGCATGGCCGACCCGGCCGACCTGTCCCAGGACGACCGCATCTTCCTGCTGGAGAACTTCTTCTCGGCCAATCGCCAGCACATGATCGAACCTTCCCGACGCTATCTGGAGCTGCTCTACATGGCCGGCGAGGGGAAGCCGGGCAGCGCCGGAGAACGGGTCCGGCATTTCAGCAATCAGGACCTGCTGGATCTGCAGGTCTGGTTCTTCCTGGCCTGGACCGGCGAAGCCGCCCGTCGCCGCTACCCGGTCTTTGCCGAACTGGTTGCCAAGGGAGAAAACTTTACCGCCGCCGACAAGGATCTGCTGTTTGCCACCCAGCGGGAAGTGCTGCAGGCTATCATTCCGCTTTACAAGCGCCTGCATGAAGAGGGGCGCATCGAGTTGTCGGTGACCCCCTACTACCACCCGATCCTGCCGCTTTTGTGCGACCTGCGGGTTGCCAAGACCGCGATGCCGCGCGTCACGTTGCCCACGGCCGCTTTCCGCCATGCCGAGGATGCCCGGGCCCAGATCCGCCGGGGTATCGCCTATTTCCACGAGATATTCGGCTTTACTCCCTCGGGCATGTGGCCGTCGGAAGGTTCCGTCAGCGACGAGGCGCTGGGTATCATCAGTGAGTGCGGTATCACTTGGGTCGCGACCGACGAGGAGATCCTGGCCAAAAGCATGGATGGCGGCCTGGGGAGCCACAAGGAGCGGCTCTACCGCCCCTGGCGCTATTCCGGAAATCAGGGCGAACTGGGCATGTTCTTCCGTGACCACCAGCTTTCAGATCTGGTCGGCTTCACCTACTCCCAGTGGGACGCCGGCCGGGCCGTGGGGGACCTGTGCGCCCGCCTGAACGCGATCAAGGGACGTGTCGGCGGAGAAGGAAGGGTGGTCCCGATCATCCTGGACGGTGAGAACGCCTGGGAATACTATCCCAACAACGCCTACGACTTCCTGCAGAGGATGTACCGCAGCATCGCCGCTTCTCCTGGCTTCAACCTGACCACCTGTTCGCAGGTGTTGAAGCATACCCGTTTCGACGGCCGCCTGCACCACATCCATCCCGGTTCCTGGATCAACTGCAATTACGGCATCTGGATCGGGCATCCCGAGGAAAACCTGGCCTGGGATCTGCTTGCGGAGGCCCGCCAGGCGGCGGTATCCGCCAATCCGCTGGTCGCGGCTGTGCTGGAGAGCGGCTCCATGTCTTCCGATGCCACGTCCGAGCTGATCTGCCGTTCACTGTATGCCGCCGAGGGGAGCGACTGGTTCTGGTGGTACGGCGATGACCACTTTTCGCCGCACAGCGACCGTTTCGATCGGCTTTTCCGGCAGCATCTGATGAACGTTTACCACCTGATCGGGCAGGATCCGCCCCGCGGGTTGCTGGAGCCGATCAAGAAGAAGAATCCGGCCGGCCTGATCCGTGAACCGGCGGCTTTTATCGACCCGGATATCAACGGCCGGATCAGCGATTACTTCGAATGGCTGGCGGCCGGGCTGTATGACCTGACCAGGCAGGGTTCGGCCATGCACTCGTCCGACCGGATGCTGCAGAGCTTTTATTACGGCTACAACAAGACTTCGCTGTTTTTCAGGATCGATGGCGTTCAGGATCTCTCCCGCCTGTTGAAGGAGATCGACGTGCTTAACCTGCACCTGATTTACGACCGCGAGTACCGACTGCCGCTGCAGATGAAAAACGAGGAAGGGCTGCTGCTGGTCAAGGAGAACGGAGTCTGGACGCCGACCCGGGGCTACTGCGGCTGGAAGATCGCCAAGACCTGCGAGATCAGTGTCCCGCTCGATATCATCAAACCCACACCGGGCAGTAAGCTGTTTGCCACCATTTCGCTGGTGAGGGATAACGAGGAGATCGGCCGCTGGCCGACCGATGCTCCGCTGATGATGTATTACGCCGGGCCGGAGATCGAGCTGGATAACTGGTTGATATAAAACAGAGGATAGAAGACAGTGGACAGAAAAATCCGGTTTTATCATTTTCTGTACGCTGATCTTTGTACGCTGTATTCATGCTCATTGGAGGTAGAATGTCAGAGCTGCGCTGGGATCCGATAAAACTTCACTGGGTAATAATCGCCACCGAGCGGGGGCGCCGTCCGCGCGATTTTCAGGTCGAGGAGGAGCGCAGCGGCATGACCGCCTGCCCGTTCTGCTATGGCAACGAGGACAAGACACCACCGGAAATCTTCGCGATCCGTTCCAGCGGCCTGCCTAATGCCGCCAACTGGCGCGTGCGGGTGATTCCCAACAAATACCCGGCCTTGCGGGTGGAGGGCGACCTGGACAATCGCGGCTACGGCATGTACGACGTGATGAACGGCATCGGCGCCCACGAGGTGATCATCGAGACTCCCGACCATAACCGCACCCTGGCGGATCTGACCTCCAATGAAATCACCGATGTGCTGACCGCCTACCGCCACCGTTACCTGGACTTGCGCAAGGACTTCCGATTCCGCTACATGGTGCTGTTCAAAAACCACGGAACCCGAGCCGGTGCCACGCTGCAGCACTCACACAGCCAGCTGATAGCGGTTCCGCTGCTGCCGCCGGTGGCCAGCACCCAGCTCAAGGTGGCCCGCAACTATTTCAGCACAAAGGAGCGCTGCATCTTCTGTGATGTGATCGATTTCGAACTGCGCGAAGGAATCCGAGTGGTAAAGGAGTTCTCGAACTTCGTGACCATCACCCCTTATGCGTCGAGTTCACCCTTCGAATTGCGCCTGTTTCCCAAACGCCACAGTCACGACTTTGCGCTGATGAACGATTCACAGCTGGCGGAGCTGGCGGTGGCGATGAAGGATATGCTGCTGCGGATCAAAACCGTGCTGCGGGACGCTCCCTACAACTTCATTCTCTACACCGCCCCGCCTATGCATCGCCGTCCCGGCAAGCCCGGTCACTGGAGTTCGCTGGAGCATGATTATCACTGGCACATCGAACTGGTTCCAAGGTTGACCCAGGTGGCCGGTTTCGAGTGGGGCACCGGGTTCTATATCAACCCGACCTCGCCCGAGGATGCGGCCCAGTTTCTGCGAGACGCGGATGTCTAGCCTGCGGCAGACGCTGGACGCACTGTACGAATCGCGCTCGCCGCAGCATCTGGCCAATGACCCGCTCTCGTTCTGCCACCGCTATGCCGACCCGGCCGACCGGGAAGTGGTCGCGGTGATCGCCTCCGCCTTCGCCTACGGCAATGTCGCCATCATCCTGCGAACCCTGGAATCGATCTTTACCGTTCTGGGACCATCGCCGCGCCGCTACGTGGAAAATTTCGATCCGCAAGCCGGGCTGAGGGCCTTCTCAGGCTTCAAGCACCGCTTCAACGACGGCCGCGACCTGTGCGCGCTTCTGTGGGCGATTCGCGTCATGATCGAGGAGGCCGGTAGCGTCGAGGTCTTTTTCCTGCGTGCCCACGATCGGGCCGCCGCCGATGTCTCCGCTGCGCTGAACGGTTATTCAGCGGCCGTGCTGGCGATCGACTATGAGCCCGTATTCGGCGGGAAAATCCCGCCCGATTCCTATTTTCCCTTCCTGTTCCCGGCTCCGGCGGGCGGCAGCGCCTGCAAACGCCTCTGCATGTTCCTGCGTTGGATGGTGCGCCCCAACGACGGTATCGACCTGGGGCTGTGGCGGGGCGTCACCCCGGCTCAGCTGGTGATCCCCGTCGATACCCATATCAGCCGTATCTGCCGCTATCTCGGTTTCACCGGCCGCAAGTCCGCCGACTGGCGCATGGCGCGTGAAATAACCGATTCGCTGCGCCGGCTGGATCCGCTCGACCCGGTCAAATATGACTTCTCGATCGCGCATATCGGCATCAGCGACGGCTGCGACGGAAAGGACAGCCTGCATTGCCAGGGTTGCCCGATTTCGGAAATATGCCCGCAACTCCGCGCCAATAGAGGTAAAAACGGGGTCTAATAATTTGACACGTTGCAACCTTTCTGTTATAGGACTAGCGTTGTTTCAGTCAGTTTCATCAATTGTTACACAATGGTAGCAACACAATCCTCACCGAGGAGTCGCGGATGATAATTAAGTGCGAACAGTGTCAAACCAAGTTTCGGCTTGACGACTCAAAGGTTACCGACAAAGGTGCCAAAGTCCGCTGCACAAAATGCAAGCATGTTTTCACCGTACATAAAGAGCAGCCCGTGCCCGAAGCGGAGGAAGCTACTTTCGCGCCGGAGCCAGTCCCTGCTCCAGTCCCCGTTCCTGCTCCGAGTATGTTCCAGGACGCCGTCAAACAACCGGAGCCTGAAGATGAAGAGCCGTCACCCTCGTTTTCATTCGGGGATGTGGCCATCGACAATACCGCCGACAGCACGGTCCGGATGGAGTCGTTCCAGGTGGATTCATTTTCGGCCGATTCCGCCGCTGCTCCCGCCGGAGAGGACGATTTCAGCCTGTCCTCGCTGGCGGACGATAAGGGTTTTGAGATCGAGCCCGCTCCATCCTCCTCTCAGGATGACATCAGCTTCGACGAGTTTGATTTCAGCGACAGCGAGTCGGGAGTCGAGGTTACAGCGGCATCCACGCCGTCTGCCTCCGATTTTGCCGATAAGACCATGATTCAGCCGCCAAAGGAGACCGCGTCGGCTGCCAGGGAAATTCCCCAGGGTCTCGACTTCTCCGATGATGACATGTTCGGAACCGTGGTGCCCCCGGCTGCCGACGAGCAGGAGGATTCGATCTCCTTCGATTTTGGAAGCGACAGTTTTGCGGATTCGATGGATATGGGCAGTTCTGATTCGGCGCATAAAAGTTCAAGCAGTTCGCAGGATGCGGGTGGAGAAGCGCCCTTCAGCTTGGGAGAAATCGACTTTGGTGATGAGCTCACCTCGGTTGCGGTCCAACAGGTCAACCCGGACGAGCTCAAGACCTCACAGGAGCTGCTTTTCGCCCCGCTGATGGAGGCCCAGGAGAAGCCGGCGACCGACAACCAGTTTACTCCGGCCGATTTTTCCCCTGTTCAGGAAGAGCTGCCACCGCTCTCGATAACCTCACGCCGCAAGCAGAGTCCGCTCTTTACATGGCTGATAGCATCCGTGGTGGTTGTGGGTGTCGGCGTGTTGGGGTATATGGGCTTTTCGCTGTTTTCGCCCGATAAGGGGGCGGCTGTAAAAGAAGCCGGCCGGATCACTGTTCAGTCGGTCAAGGCCGCTTATGTGGAGAATGCGTCAGTTGGAACCCTGCTGGTAATTTCAGGCGAGGCGCTTAACCAGTATCCGGATCCGCGGGCCGCGCTTCAGGTGAAAGGGTCGATTCTGGATGCGGCCGGACAGGTGCTGGCCAGCAAGACCGCCTACGGCGGAAATACACTCACCAATGAGCAGCTTGCCGACATGCCGTTGGACAAGATTGAGGCGGCCATGGCCAATCAGTTTGGCGATTCGCTGACCAACCTCGAAGTGGCCGCCGGGAAAGCGGTGCAGTTTACGATCGTGATACCCAATCCGCCCAAAAACGGCAAGGACTTTACCGTAGAACCGGCCGGTTCCACGGTGGCCGCCGCCAAGTAGCAGTCGGGCTCAATTCAGACTTTTTCAGTAAGCAGAGAAGCCACTTCCGGAATGGAAGTGGCTTCTCTGCGTTTTAATCATTGATGTACTGCAGCGCGTATTTGACGTAGTTGCCGGCCGATTTTTTCAGCCAGGCAATCTCGTCCGGAGTCAGATCGCGTTTATATTTGGCCGGAGCACCGACCCAGAGCGTGTGCGGGGGGACAATGGTGCCTTCGGTCACCAGCGCCCGCGCGCCGATCAGCGCGCTGGCACCGACCACGGCATGATCCATCACCATGGCCTGCATGCCGATGAAACAGCCGTCATGCAGGGTGCAGCCATGCAGCGTCACGCTGTGGCCGATGGTCACGTCGTCGCCTATGATCAGCGGCGCACCGGGGTCGTCGGCGTGTTTCTTGTGGGTGACATGCAGCATGGACAGATCCTGTACATTGCTGCGGGCGCCGATGCGGATCGAATTGACATCGCCGCGGGCCACGCAGTTGTACCAGATGCTGGACTGCGGTCCCATCTCGACATCGCCGATGATGACCGCGGTCTCGGCGACAAAGGCGCTTGGATCGATGCTGGGCTGGATGCCCTGGAACGGACGGATCATGTTCGTGCTCTCCTGTTGAGAATTATTATCGATGGCATTCCCTGCATACAAAAAATCCTCTGCGCGTTCCACATCCGTGGTTCAGGCAAAGGACTTTTGATTTTCATGATTTAAGAATCGGAACTTAAATCTTATTGTTTAGTGGTGCCGAAGACTGGACTCTGTAGTCGTTGCGGTAAGTTGCTGTAATTACAGGGTAAATTCGGCTGGCTTTTTGTCATGCCCTTCATTACTGTGTACCAAATCTGGGAACAATAATCAAGGGTAAATTGCCCCTGCTAACAGGTATTATTTCCCCCCGTATTTCTCCCACTTATCCCCAATATATCAGCAACAATTACAAGCCACCACCCTTGACAGGTGACTAACAAGACTAAATACATCTTATTTGTATAGTTTGTTGCCTACGTGCCTGAACCTCTCCAGGCAGACCACATGCACCTCTCATTTCCCCCAGTCCAGCCACTCCCCCTCCCTTTGCTGAAAAGTTCCATAAACTTTCTGATCCAAAAATAAAAATGAAATTTGCGTGAGAAAAAGTTCACACAACTTTGTACATAAATAGGGTAGAGGCACGGAATTCCATCTGCCTATTTACCACGAGGGGCACTCATGTCTCGTATCCATTGCGACTACTTAAAATTCACCTTGCCAACCGATCTTGACGACGACGCACTTGACGAGCTGTGCCGGGAGTACTTCGGATATCCCTTCCGGAACTTCGACAAGTTGCCGAACAGCCGGGACCGCTACGCCGATTGCTTCACTCTTGGCGGCACCGTCAACGTATACCGGAAGGGCTACGCCGCCAATGCCGGGACCACCTGCATCGACCTCCCAGGGGATGCACTCCACCGGCTCCAGGTGGACACCTTGAAGCTGTGCCGGTATATCCGCGATAAAGGCGGCAACGTCTGCAGGTTCGACATATGCGCCGACGACACCAGCCATGTTCTGCCGTTTGATGAGATAGTCAGGCTATCTACCGGAACCACTTTCAAGGAGTTGGTGAGAACTAAACTGTGCCGGAACCGGAAGGACACCAGCGGGGAGGTTGTCCAGGTACTTCCCGAGATCAGCGTGCAACCTAAGCGGGTAATGTATGGTTCACCAAAAAGCGACAACTATGCAGTGATCTACGATAAGGAGTATTGCACCGGGACTTATTACCCATATTTACGGGTAGAGCTTCGCCTGACCAATCGAAAGGACACTTCCGCTCTATTAATGGCGCTGACCTCTCCCGGCACCGCCCCCGCCGCTTACATGGCAGGGGTCATTAAAGGCAAGCTGGACTTTCTGATAATGGATAATCCCAGGAAGGACCGCCGCTCCACGCTGCCCTGGTGGAATGAGTTCCTGAATGGAGCCTCAATTCAAAAACTGAAACGTGAACCGAGCACCTCCATAAAAATAGAATCACTCGACGTTGCACGCGCACGCCGCGCTTTCGAGCGGTTGAAAAGTCGCGGGGATTCGGAAGGATTACAGCAGCTATTCGAGCTTTTCGATTCTGATCATGAGGCCCGACGAATCGCGTATAAGGACCATCCGCAGCTCATGGATTTTTGATCGTGGATGGTAAATAGAGGAGTACTAGATGTGTCTATTTACCACCACCACAAAATTAACTAATAATTTCAGCAATATAACTACACGCCGCGAAGCGGCACGGGGACGGGTTACCGGCCCCGTACATCAAGGAGATAACATGCACATCGCACCATCCGCACACGCCACCGCCATTGACGAAGCACTCCCGAGAATCAAGGCCAGCATTAGCAGCACCGGCTTTAACTCCGTACTTACCAAAATCATAACCTCATACACTCCGGATGGTCCGGAACTCAGGAAGTCCGTAGCCGATGCGGTGTGTTCCTTGGCAGACAATTACACCACCATCATCGACGATTCTCTGCAGTCGTTCAGCGCCCCTGTTGATCCGAATGCCGACTATTTCCCGGAGCTGCACGACCTCGTGTATACGCTCGCTCGCTACGCAGTTGATCAGGTGCTTGCGGAGCATCCGACCGCCGATGAAAAACGGCTCCTTGGCGACTTCATGTCGCTTTCGGCGGTAATCGTAGTTTATGGCGCGATTCGTTGTCATAGCCATATCAAGAGCTTCACCAGTCCGGAATAATCCATTGTGGCGGTTCCTTCCCGCCGTCTGCGAACGTCATGCACTCGCCGACTCCGCGCCAGCCGGGGCAATCAGCTGGCAACCCTCAAAAATTCATCCTCCAGGAGACCTATAAAATGAACATGACAGAAGACACGCTTGATCAACTCCACCAACTCAGCGTTAAAAGGATCAGTGAAATCCTCGAAACCGGCGCTGACCTCCGCCTCGAAAACAGTGATAAGCATTACAAGGGAATCATAGCCGACGACCGAAACAGCATCAAATTCGAGTCCCGCGCCCCACTTCAATGTGGGCAAATCTACGAATCAAAAGGCTGTCAGTATTTCGTCACCGGCATCACCTCCAAAGCGGGAATGCAGGTTGCGGACGTTGCGCCGGTTGTCGGCACCGCTGCTATTTTCAGAAAGCACCTTGCCCAAAACCCTACAAACTCAGTAACCCATCTGCGGCCGGAAGGCTTGAACCTCCCAATATTAAAACGTGAGGGCAACGAGATCACAGTGCCAAGATTCGGAGCCGCCGCCGCTGGCAAAGTGCTCAAGACCGCCGGAATGGATCTTGAAGTAATCAACGCCAGAATAGCCGGTCCCCTGGCAGTGTTGACGGTCCGGAATTACCAGCCGGAGTCAAGATCATTGCCGAACCGGACCTATCAGCACGCGCCGATGGCTTCAGTTGCCCCGGCCCGTTATGCTTTTGGTGGCTACTGATGGACACCCCTAAAGTATATCGCAACCCCGGCAATCACTCATTCACAGCAGCGCCTATCAGCACAATAGAGGTAGTCACGGCATCAGACACCGAATACTTCTCTGCCGGCCAAACCGTCACCGATCAGGCCGGCAATCAGTTCACAGTGCTGGAAGTCCGGAGCCTGCCCGGTCAAATGTGGAAAGTGGTGTTGCTGCCAGCATAGGAGCTACCCTGGCAATCGTCTTCATGTCCGCCACGTACTTCTTGTTGACACCAACCGCTTTGGCGGCTGCTTCGATAGAGCGGGGAGATGGTTCAGGAGGTTGTGCAACAAGTTGCACAACCTCCAATTTGGTTATTCCAGTGTGCTGATTCCCAGTGTGTGAGGCACCAGCCAGCCGCTGCCTCTCCTTCGCTTCCGCTTCCAACAAGGGCAGCATCTCATGTGCCACTGCTGCTTTCTGGCTGGCTGTGAGGTGACGGCGGTTGAGGTTCAGCGCTCGGCAACATCCTTTGCCACGAACCACGCCTCACCGTTTTTGACCACGGTGCGGATTTGATTACCCTCATCCGCTACTAACAGGAACAATCATGTACATCGCAACGACTAAAGACAATATAAGCACATATTGGGGGATGTTCGGCATTCAGTGGGGCCTTGACAAAATCAACAAGCGCCCGGTCAAGCCGAATCCGATCTTAAACACTGGTATGTTGTTCACCGCATATGAAAACTTGAATGTACTCCATCTCCACCACCCCAGCGCCGCTGTAGTCTGGCAGTGCCAAGGCACCCCGGCAACCTCCGATGGTCTACTAAGCGGATGTTTCGAACTCATGAGCATCCACACTGTCACCGCCCCCAGCTGGACAGGAGCCAACAAAAAGCGCGTGCTGTTCAGGTTTGCGCTTGAGGCTGCAGCAGCACTTCAGCCCTTGCATGCATGGGACATAGCAAGGCAGGCTCTTGATAATGCCAGAGACTTCTACAACAACCCCAGCAGCACCGTACTACAGAAACACCTGATCACCGGATTGAGTGCCACCCTGAATAAACCCGCATTTGGCCATGTGCCACTGCCTCAAATTGCGGTAGGAGTCGCAGCACGCGCCGCCATGAGTTGCGGGAGTGATTCCGGAGACTCTGCGTTATACATCCATCAGGCCGCAGGGTGCTTGCACCACATCGGATATCGTCGATATGGAGTGCATACGAGTGTAGGCACCGCGATTGATAGCGCTGTTGCTGCCGTCGCGGAAAACAGCGACTTCACAGCGACTTACTAGATTCCAGTAGCCGGAACTCCGGTAATTGCAACCACCACGGCCCCACACTCTTATGTGGGGCCTCTTCTTTACCGTGGCAGACGCTCTCAGCGCCTCCCGGAACCTCGAACGCCTTCCAGGCCATACCTCACTATGACCTTTTCTAATTAACAGCTCCAAAGGAAATACAAATGAACGATCGATATGTAGTATCTCGTGCCCCCAAAACTAAATCACAGCACATAACCGCACCACCAGCAGCCGGGCGCAATGCCTGCCCATTTTGCGGAGCCGAACGACCGGGCCGGTCTCCTGTCTGTCCCGTCTGCGGGGTAGCTGGCTACACTGGCGGCGAACCTCCGCGTTATCGGAAATGGGATAAGCCCCCAGGAGAGGGGCCGCTGCTTGATCCTGAATTCGATGAAGATCAGGAAGAGCTTGAACCATTCACCGACAACCACTACCAGGAGGAAGCACTTCATGAAACCGACCCACTCGACCTATAAAATCAATCTCGATAACTCCACTAAAGATGCAGTGAAGCAACTCCAGGCCCGGCACCCACTTCCGACGATCAGCAGTGTTGTTGCGCAAATGGCGCAAGATGCAGTTCATCCGGTTTCAGGAGCAGCTCGTGCTCGTGAGTTTTTACGACAGGCCGGCAGGGATTTTGCAATAGCATCCGAATTGCTGTTGCGATATCTGCACTCGAAATACAAAAACTTCAATTGCAAGCGACAACCCGGCAAGCGGGAATATGACAGGATCAGGAAGAGCCTACACAACATATCGCGCATGAATTGATATTCACATCTGCATAACTATTCACATGTAAATACTTGATATCAATGGATAATTTCCTTGCAAGGCACCCTCTTGGCGTGATAATTAATTCGCGCAACTTAACCCACCCCAGGAGGCCACGCCCACATGCTCGACCCGACACCTTGTTTCACCTGTAGTCAGTATGAATTAGAGTCCCTGCCTATCGATCTAATGATAACCCCATATGATCCTGGCAGGTGGCTGGGAATGTGCGAACTGTTGTGTCTCGCTTGTCCACACTGCGAACCCGCAACAACATAAACCAAGATCACGAAGGCCGGGCACCAGACCCGGCCTTCAAAATATCCAGATAAGGAGAATAACAATGAGTATTGCACCACTTTGGGCAACCGCCGTAGTCGAACGAAGCATCAAGCGGTTTGGCCGACCCTTCAGGAATTCCCGCACAAATAGCACCGTTCAAGGGTTTAGCAAGGACTCCGAATGGTTGTACCAGCTGAGTGATAATCTTGCACCAGGGGATGTTCTGCACGACACCCTCGACAAAAACAGAACTCACGTAGTCGCAGAACTCAAACTCAGTAAGTATAACTGCCACGCTGCTACCCTGATTGAACATCGCCTTCGCGCAACCATCAAGCGCAAGAGCACCGTCAAGGACTCATTCGGCAGGACCACCGCCGAACCGATCACTGTTGCGGCAGACGTGCCGATACGGATAACCGATCAGAAGACGGCAACGGTCCCGCTTGGCGTCGATATCAATCGGGGTGATATGGTGGATATCAATTGTGGGGAGACGTACCTTGTCGCAGCTATGGGGCCGCATGAAGGGGATGGACTACTCCACCTGATAGTGCAGCTGCAGGATGCAGGATTGATTCAAGCGCTTATGTAACCTTATATAAGTATATATACCTGTCGGCCACCTGGCCTCCCGATTGTACCACGGGAACCGTGATTTGTCAAGAGAAATCTAATGAGAATATAAAATAGCACTAATGCTGATTGGTAGCTGATTTATGACAATTGATAAGGGCCGGGAGCAATCCCGGCCCTTATTGTTACGCCGCTTTGCAGATTCGGTAAACACTCGCAACCCCAATTCCCAGCCGATCAGCAACCGCCTGTTTAGTCAGCCCCTGCCCTAACAGTTCCATAACCGCAGCCGCCTGCATCTTCGCCGTAGGTTTCCGGCCTGTATATTTCCCCGCCTGTTTAGCCGCCGCTATGCCCTCACGTTGCCTCTCTAGCATAATCTCACGTTCAAACGTAGCCACCGCCGCCAACATGGTCAACATCATTTTACCTGTAGGTGTGCTGGTGTCCAGATTGATATTCAGACATCGAAATGCAACCCGCTTTGCCTGCAGCTTCTCGACTATTCCCAGCACATCCGCTGTACTCCTGCCGATCCTGTCCAGTTTGGTGCATACGATCACGTCACCCTCTCGACAATAGTCCAGCATAGCCAGCAATTCAGGCCGTGTAGCGTCAATGCCGCTTCTCTGCTCCTGATAGATGCGATCACAACCCGCAACTTGCAGCGCCTCAATCTGTGGCTCTATGTTCTGATCCGTTGTGCTGGTTCGTGCGTATCCGATGATTGCCATGTCACACCCCCTGTTTGCTTATCAATAGGCTTTAAGATGTTTTGATAATAGCCTATCAAAAGCCTAAAGTCAAGTCTATTGATAGGCCCTTTTGATACTTTTTAAGTCAATCACTAGGGCATGGTCTATTGATAGCGCTTGGATGTTAAAAATCCCGCTCTTGATCCTGAGTGGGATTTTGTATTCATCCGCCGACAACATCACCGGCAACGCACTCCCCAGACCCCGGTGGTGTCCAGACGTGGGGGCGGGGTAAAAGTTGTTTTCGACCTTGATACCGCTCTTCCCCCCTGCTGACGCCCGAAAGGGAATTTTTGGGTTTATATAAGATCTTACTTGTATTCGTAATCCAGCCGCTTGATTAGCTCGTACATCTGCTTGACGGTGTGAGCACCACCATATGTTCCCCAGGTGATTTTATTGCCGCCGGTTATTATGTCGTCTTCGTGGCCTACCATTGCAGATATTAATGATGCTTCTGTGTGAGTAAGATTGCAGTTCTGCTTGAACCACCCAATCATTGTGTGTCTGAAGTGGTGAGAAGATTTGTCTCCGATACATCCATTTAAAAAGGTCTTGATCTTCTTTGCCATCAACACCCCAGACCGCCCCGCCGTCCGCTTTTCATTCGGAAAGAGCTTTACTTCCCCGGCTTCTTTGAGCTGTTCTATATAGCGAAAGATCCCCAGCTTCCGAAGCTCCGGATGCACTGGCGTAACTCGATCAACATCTTCCGTGGGGCGCTTCTTTTTCTTCCGCCGCTCGCCTTTAATGCTCTGGCCTAGTTCAGGACGAGACCTGAAATGCACCACCCAGTGTTCCCCGACTTTTTCAAAATCATCAAGCCGCAGTTGACATACTTCTCCAACTCTGCAGCCGGTGTACAACATCATCAACACTGCCCAATATTTATCAGAGTCGCCACTTTTGAGCATCTGGAGTGCTGCCCAGATTTTCCGGAGTTCATCAGTAGTAAATGCAACTTTGGTTTTAGTGTCAGTTTCCGCAATACGCCGCGCCTCAAACGGGTTAAAAGTTATGCCGTATTTTCGGTTTCGTATTGCATCCTTATGCAAGGTGGACAAGAACACGATGCAGTCATTAATGGTAGCCGTTGACCATTTCTTTTTGGTTCTGGCGGAAGAGTACACCCGCAATTGCTTTATCAGGGCGGTAACTTGATCTACATCTTCAAAAATAGAGAAGTCGTAGTCATTGCCAAGCGTCTTGTTGACCGCCGTCACGAAGTCGGAATATTTCGAGAGTGTGCTTTCTGCCCACTCCCCATCTGTTGTTTTCCTGTCCCGGTAGCTACCCCATACGTCATTCAGGGTGTAACTCTTCGCTGCTTGCTGCAATCGAGCATCCGCTTTCAGTTGTCGGTCTGTCCCGTAGTTACCGTTTACCCGTTCAAGTTCAACCTCGTATCCTTCCAGTAGTGTCATGGCAACAGTCCGCAGCACCACGGCGAATTCAGCCGGGGGGCGCTCGTTCCAGGTGCTTTCAAGTACAACAGAATCGAGATGAAACTTTTTCAGGCCCTTTGGTGCCTGTCCGGGGGGATGCAGCCATTTCAGCGGAACCCCTTGTTCAATGTCTGCAGCTAATACCGATTGCCCCGGTTGTAGAAACCAGCTTGCAGGAGGAAGCACAACGCCCTCGGATTCGGCAATACGACGCGCTACCCGGCGCGTATGTTCGCCGTAGGTGCCTAATCGTAGTTCCTGACGTAACTCTTCGATACGCCCACGCAGAGAATGCAACGCCTCATCAAGACCTTCAGTGGTCCGCTGTCTGGCTAACGTGGCTTCCAGGGCACGCAGTCCGGCGGAAGAGTCGCCATAGTCGTAACCCTCCGGCCATTGGTCCGGCGAAAGCTCCAGGGCCTCTATTCCTTGTTGACGGCTCCGCTCGGTCTTGTTCAGCACCTCGGACAAGAGCTTGTCGGCCATGCGTTTAAGTTGGTTGTCGTTCATAGTCTCTCTTCCCATGCGTAAGTGGAGATACGCCCGTTCAAGTTCGGCACCTTTGAGGCGTGCAAGAGCTTTCGCTTCCTTATGACTCTGTACATTAAGTGACTGCTTGACCTCCGCACGATCCATAATGTCTTTGAGATCAGCCGGAACCCGAACCCGTAAATAATACGTTTTTCCTCGACGCTGTAAAAGCAAAATGGCCCTCCGTTGTGTCCCAATTGTGGGAACATAACGAAGAGCCATTTTTTAGGGTTCAAAAAACCACCTGTAAAAACAAGTAGTTATAACCTTTAGTGGTGCCGAAGACTGGACTCGAACCAGCACACCCTTGCGAGCACAAGAACCTGAATCTTGCGTGTCTACCAATTCCACCACTTCGGCAAGTGAGCTGCCCTTTTATCATCCCCGCTGTGATATTGCAAGCATTAATTTATATCATCACTCAAAAAACGGAAACACCGTCAAGCGCCGGCGACTGGTATCCGGTGGCAACAGCAACCGCGAATTACCTGGCCTCGTCCTGCCATGGCGGCAACTCCACGGTAAAAACGCTTCCAAGCCCCTCCTGGCTGGTGACCCGGATCTCACCTCCGTGGTCCTTGACTATGCCGTAGGATACCGCCAGTCCCAAGCCGGTGCCCCCCGGCTTGGTGGTGAAGAACGGAGTGAACAGTTTCTCCAGCAGATCAGCGGGGATGCCGCTGCCGCTGTCTGCTATCTTCACGCTGACGTTCCGTTCGGAGTCGTTGCGGGTTATGCCCAGTGTCAGTACCCCGCCCGCGGGCATTGACTGCAGACCGTTCAGCACCAGGTTGGTGAAAACCTGCCTCAGCTGGTCTTCATCACCTTCGATTTCAAAATCACCTTCGTCGCGGTAGTCCCGCACTATCCGATACTGTTCCAAGGGTATCTGGTGGCCGATCTGATCAAGGATGTCGTCCAGAACCTGCGCCAGTGAAAAGCGGCTGACCAGCTGCAGCCCCCCACGGGAAAAGGAGCGCAGATTCCTGACGATGCGCTCGATGCGACCCACCTGGCGCAGGATCGTTTCCAGCTCATCCGGCTCGGGCTCGTCCTTATTCACCGCCAGCTGCAAAAGTTCGGCATTGCCGCGGATGATGGCCAGCGGGTTATTGATCTCGTGCGCGACACCGGAGGCCAGCATGCCGATGCCCGCCAGCCTTTCTGCCTGGGCCAGTTCCTTCTGCGCGTTCAGCAGCTCCTGGCTGGTCTCCTCCAGTTGTCTGGTGCGTTTCAGCACCTTCTCCTCCAGGGTCCGGTTGAGGGTCAGGTTCTCCTGTTCCCGTTCCGCCAGACGGTGTTTCATGATGTTGAATTCGTCGGCCAGCGAGGCGATTTCGTCGTTGCTGTCAACGGAGATATCCGGCAGCTTCTCGCCGGCGGCGATTCTGCGGACCTCCTCTTCCAGTGCCTTGACCGGCAGCGACAGGCGCCGGCTGAACCAGGCCGAAAGCCCGACTCCGATCAACGTGACAAAGATCAGCACTCCGGAAAATAACAGATTGATCTGGAAGCGCAGCTGCCGGTAGGGCTGTTCCGGTACGCCGACGTACAGCGCTCCGACGACACTGCCACGGTAATCCCGCAGGGGGACGTAGGCGGCAATGTTCTGATGGTCCAGTACAAAGGCCTTGCCGACCCACTTTTGGCCGCGGCTGATCTGATCGTAGACATCAGCCGACATCATGCTGCCGATGGCGCGTTGGCCGCTGCTGTCCAGCACGGTCGTGGCGATGCGGATGTCGTCGAGAAACAGCGTGGCGGTTCCGGTGGTATGGCCCGGCTCCAGGTTCTCGCCATGTTGGAAGACCACTTTCGAAATACGGTCAACCAGCCGGTTGTCGCCATTCATCAGCACTCCGCCGTACAGCACCCCGGCCACGCTCCCGTCATGGGCCATGACCGGCGCGGCCGCCACCAGGAACATGCCGCGATTCTCGGCCTGCCTGCTGTAAGGCCTGGCATGGGGGGTCTGCCTGGTGGGGATATTGATAAGCTGCGGCAGCTGCGGATTTTCCCGTGCGGCCTGTTCCGAGGAAAGCAGCATGATCCCGCTGGCGACGACCCCTTTCAGCGCGTCGGCAATCAGTTTTTCCTTCTGTTTGGAGTCACCGGTGACGCCCGGGTTTCCGGCCCGGTAGCGCACAAAGCCGTATCGATCGACCATGGTCAGAAAGCTCAGGCGTTCATTGTGCAGAATCAGCTGGAGCGGGGGGGATTGGGATGTCTTTGCGTTGGCGTCCATGGCCAGCGACAGTTCGGCGGTCTGCCCGGTCAGGCGGATGATGTCGGAGAGCCTGGCTGTTTCGCCCAGCAGTATTTCGCGGGCGGAATAGAGATTCGTTTCCACGGTCTGTTGCGCCTGGGTATAAAAGCGGGTCGTGATCAGCGAGACACCCAGCAGCCAGCAGACCGTAATCGCTGAGACCAGCGGCACCAGTGTGGCCACCGTCAGCTTGAAACGGATCGAAGAGCGCAGGCGCCTGATCCTCATGAGAGGCCGTACTCGAGGATCTTGCGATCGAGTGTCTTGCGGGAGATGCCGAGAATTTCGGCGCTACGGCTCTTGTGAAAACCGGTCCGGGCCAGCACCGCCTCGATATGCCGGCGCTCGATCTCTTCCAGCGCGACCAGCGGGGCCGGTTCGGCAATCGCGGCGGCCCGTTCGCGGATTGCGCCGATCGGCAGCAGCGCCGGGGTGATCGTATCCGTGCGGGCCAGGATCACGGCCCGTTCCATGACGTTTTCCAGCTCGCGCACGTTGCCGGGCCAGTCGTACTGCTGCATCAGCTGCAGCGCTTCCACGTCGATGCCGCGCAGCTCCTTTTTCATCCTGGCGGTGTACATCTTCAAAAAATGCATAGCCAGCGGCTCGATGTCCTCGCGCCGCTCGCGTAGCGGCGGCAGATCGATCGTGATCACGTTCAGGCGATAGTACAGATCCTCGCGAAAACGTCCCTCCAGAACCTCGCGCTGCAGGTCCTTGTTGGTGGCGGCCACGAAACGCACATCGACCTTTTTGGCGCGGGTGGAGCCGACCGCCATGAAATCTTTCTCCTGGATCACCCGCAACAGTTTGGCCTGAACCGCCGGGCTGACGTCGCCGATTTCGTCCAGAAAGAGCGTGCCGCCATCGGCCTCCTCGATCAACCCTTTCTGGTTGATGATCGCGCCGGTGAACGCGCCCCTCACATGTCCGAACAGCTGACTTTCCAGCAGCGTGTCCGACAGTGCGGCGCAGTTCAGCGATACGAACGGACGGCTGGCCCGCCGGCTGTTGCCGTGGACTGTTCCAGCGATCAGTTCCTTGCCGGTTCCGGACTCTCCCAGGATCATGATGTTGGCATCGCTCTCGGCCACCTGCAGGGTCAGGTCGTACACCTCGCGGAAGCGGGCGCTCTTGAAGACCATTGTTTCGGTCTGTCCGCCGCCGCGCTGCAACTCCTTGCGCAGTTGCAGGTTCTCGCTGGCCAGCCGGCGATGGTCGAGCACCCGCTCCAGCACCCCCAGCAGCTTCTCCTTGGGAAAGGGTTTGGTGATGTAGTCATAGGCCCCTTCCTTGATGGCCTGGACCGCGTCGTTGATCGTGCCGTGGCCGGTCATGATGATCACCGGCAGATCCGGTTTCCGGGTGTGGAGCTGTCTCAGTACCAGCAGTCCGTCCACATCCGGCATGCGCACATCCTGCAGCACTATGTCGCAAGGCGCCGGATCGGCCGTGTCCAGCCGTTTCAGCAGGTCGGCCCCACGGTTGAAGGTCTCGACCCCGTAACCGCTGGCCTGCAGCAGCTTGTCCAGGTAGCGCAGGATTTCGGCTTCGTCATCGCAGATAAATATGGTCGGCATATGCAGCGTTCTCCTGAATCCAATGCATGAATTAAACAATTTGATTGGGACAAAATGATACAGAGCGGGACAAAAAGAATCAACAATTGTTTTCAAAACGGCTGTGTCCTAATTAAAATGAGTGTTTAACATGCCTGTATCATTGTGTTTTTACCTTGGTGGCCCACGGAAAATTATTTGGCACAGCAATTGCCGTATACGCGATTATAAAACCGTGAACAATTCACATGCATATGGGAGGAATAAATGAGTAAGCCCGATCTGTTCCCCGGAGTCAATCGCCGGGATTTCATCAAGACCTGCGTGACCGTTTCGGCCATGCTGGGTCTGCCCTTCGGCATGGTCAGCAAGGTGGCGGCCGCCGCCCAGAAGGCCGATAACCGTCCGGCCGTGATCTGGCTGCATTTCCAGGAGTGTACCGGCTGTTCCGAATCGCTGCTCCGTTCCAGCCATCCCACCGTTGCCAACCTGATTCTGGATATGATCTCCCTCGACTATCACGAAACCCTGATGGCCGGCTCCGGGCATCAGGCCGAGAAGTCGCTGCATGATTCGATGCAGGCCAACCGTGGCAAATACGTGCTGGTTGTCGAGGGGGGCATCCCGACCAAGGATAACGGCATCTACTGCAAGGTGGGGGGCAAAACCGCGCTGGAATCACTCAGGAAGGCGGCCGAAGGGGCGGCGGCGATCATCTCGATCGGCACCTGCGCCAGCTACGGCGGCATTCCGTCGGTCGGCTCCAATCCGACCGGAACGGTGGGCGTCGGCGATATCATCAAGGACAAACCGATCATCAACCTACCCGGCTGTCCGCCAAGTCCCTACAATTTCCTCTCCACGGTACTGTACTACGTCACCTTTAAAAAACTGCCCGAGCTGGACAAGATGGGGCGTCCGATGTTCGCCTATGGCCGTAAGATCCATGAGCATTGCGAGCGGCGCGCCCATTTTGACGCCGGCCGCTTCGCCAAGGCCTTTGGCGACGAGGGGCACAGCCTGGGCTACTGCCTCTACAAACTGGGGTGCAAGGGGCCGGCCACATACTCCAACTGTTCGGTGCTGGGCTTCAACGACATCGGCGTCTGGCCGGTTTCGGTCGGCCATCCCTGCATCGGCTGCACCGAACCGGACCTGCTCTTCAAGACCGCCATCGCTGACAAGGTCCAGATCCACGAGCCGACACCTTTCGACAGCTATGCTCCGGTTGACCTGAAGGACAAGGGCAAGGGACCGGATCCGCTGACCACCGGGGTGATCGGGCTGGCCGCCGGCGCCGCCATCGGCGCGGGCATCATGATGGCCAAGAAGCTGCCGGATGGTCCGCAGAAGGGGGACGACCATGAAAAAACCGAGTAGGCGCGATTTCCTGAAGATCATGGGCGCCAGCGGAGCCGCGCTTCTGGCCGGCCGGGCCGGCGCCGAGGCTTCCGAGTCGCACGCGGTCAACAACGATACGCTCGGCATGCTCTACGACGCCACCAAGTGCGTCGGCTGCAAGGCCTGCATGTCGGCCTGCAAAAAAGTCAACAGCGATTACGGCAGCCTGGCCTTCGAACGGGCCAAATTCGACAGCGACGGACTGTGGGACGCGCCGGAGGACCTGTCCGGCAGCACCCGCACGCTGATCAAGCTCTTCAAGGAGTCGGACAAGCAGTGGTCCTATGTCAAATACTCCTGCATGCATTGCCAGAAGCCGTCCTGCGTCTCGGTCTGCCCGGTCAGCGCCATGACCCGCGACAAGATCACCGGCACGGTCGATTACAACAAGGACGCCTGCATCGGCTGCCGCTACTGCCAGATCGCCTGCGCCTTCAATATTCCCAAGTTCCAGTGGGACAAGGCCATACCGCAGATCGTCAAATGCGACCTGTGCAAGAACACCAACCTGGTCAAAAAGGGGATCACCGCCTGCGCCGAAGTCTGTCCGGTGGGGGCGATCAGTTTCGGCAAGCGCAAGGAGCTGCTGGAAGAGGCCAACAAACGGCTCAGGGAAAATCCGGGCAAATACATCAACCACATCTACGGCGAGAAGGAGGTGGGGGGCGCCAACCACCTCTACCTGTCGGCCATGCAGTTCAACAAGCTGGGATTGCCGGTGCTGGCGGAGGCTGCCCCGGCCGAGTTTTCGGAGAAGATCCAGCACACGATCTACAAGGGTTTCATCGCTCCGGTGGCACTCTACGGCACACTATGCTTCGTAGCCCTCAAGAACATCAAGGGGCATGGCGCGGCGGCCAAACATTCCGAAACCGACGAAAAGGGGGCTTCCGACCATGGGGCATGATGAGTACCAAAGACATGACGCCAAGATCCTGACACCATCATTCATCGTGCTGCTGACGCTGACCCTGATCGGTTTCGGCCTGATCGCGCTGCGCTTCATCAAGGGGATCGGCGCGGTCTCCAACATGAGCGACGGCTATCCCTGGGGCATCTGGATCACCTATGACGTTGCCACCGGCACCGCCATAGCCTGCGGCGGCTATGCCATGGCGATCCTGATCTATATCCGCAACCACATGCACTATCACCCGATGATCCGCTCGGCGATCCTGACCAGCATGTTCGGCTACGGTCTGGCCGGTTTCTCGGTCATGGTGGACGTGGGTCGTCCCTGGAATTCCTACAACTTCTTCATACCGTCCAAGTGGCAGGCCAACTCGGCCATGTTCGAGGTGGCGCTGTGCGTCATGGCCTACACCACGGTGTTGCTGCTGGAATTTCTGCCGGCGGTGCTGACCACGCTGGAAAAAACCGAATGGAAGACGCTCCAGTACATGCTGGACAAACTGCACCAACGCACCGGCATCAACCGTCCCGAGCGGTTGGATGAACGGCTGGAATCTGTCAAGGAGGTGGCGGCCTGGCTGAAACCGCGCCTGGACAAGGTGCTGATCTTCGTGATCGTGCTGGGCATCACGCTGCCGACCATGCACCAGTCCTCACTCGGCTCGCTGCTGCTGATCGCATCGACAAAAGTTCATCCGCTCTGGCACACCGGCTTCCTGCCGCTGTTGTTCCTGATCAACTGCATGTTCATCGGCTACTCGATCGCGATCCTGGAGTCGGTTATCTCCTGTTATGCCTTCAAGCGCCCCTTCGAAACCAAGGAATTGTCCGGCCTGGCCCGCATCGTCCCCTGGCTGACCGTGATCTGGCTGACCGTGGTGATCGGCGACCTGGCCTGGCGCGGGCAGCTCATGGCGGCGCTGTCGTTCGATTTCTACTCGCGCTTCTTCCTGCTGGAGTTCTGCCTGGTGGCGGGCGGTTCGATGCTGCTGTTCAGCGGACGCAAGCGCGAGTCGATCCGCTGGCTGTTCGCGTCGGCGGCACTGATCGTGCTGGGGGGCGCGCTCTATCGCTTCAACGTCTACCTGATCGGCTTCAATCCGGGCAAGGGGTGGCACTACTTCCCGTCCCTGGCCGAACTGCTGATCACGGTCGGCATCGTCGCCTTCGAAATCCTGGGATACCAGGTGCTGGTCAAGATCCTGCCGGTCCTGCCCAAGCTGCATACCCGCCAGCAGCTGGATGCGGCCACGGAGCATGTTGATACGTCTGCGGAGCATGTGGTGGCGGAAAAGGCGTAACAGAAAAAACTCCCTCCCCTTCAAGGGGAGGGTCGGGGTGGGGATGGGTTAGATGTAACAGTCCACCCATCCCCCTCCTAACCTCCCCCTTGAAAGGGGAGGAAAATTGCTGACCCATAAACTATCGGAGGTAACATAATGGCCCGAATTACCCTTGACCCGATCACCCGTATCGAAGGTCACCTGAGAATCGATGTGGAAGTAAACGGTGGCGCGGTCACCAATGCCTGGTCGTCGGCCCAGATGTGGCGCGGCATCGAGACGATCCTGCAGGGGCGTCCGCCCGAGGATGCCTGGATCTACGCCCAGCGCTTCTGCGGCGTCTGCACCACCGTGCATGCGATCTCGTCGATCCGCTCGGTCGAGCACGCCCTGAAGGTCGAGGTGCCGCTCAACGCCCAGTATATGCGCAACATCATCATGGCCCAGCACTCGGTGCAGGACCATATCGTCCATTTCTATCACCTCTCGGCGCTGGACTGGGTCGATGTGGTTTCGGCCCTCAAGGCCGATCCGAAGAAGACCGCCCAGCTGGCCCAATCGATCTCGGACTGGTCCGGCAACAGCGAAACCGAATTCAGGGCGGTACAGTCCAAGTTGAAATCTTTTGTCGAGACCGGCCGCCTGGGGATTTTCTCCTCCGGCTACTGGGGGCATCCGGCCATGAAACTGCCGCCCGAGGCCAACCTGATGGCCGTGGCCCACTACCTGAAGGCGCTGGATTTTCAGCGTCGGGCGGCCCAGGCCGGGGCGATCCTGGGGGGCAAGAACCCGCATATCCAGAACCTGTGCGTCGGCGGTGTCGCCACCGCCATCAACATGGAAAACATGGCCACCCTCAACATGGAGAAGATCGCGGCCTTGCGCGCGCTGATGGAAGAGACTCGCGAGTTCGTGCAGAAGGTCTACTATCCGGATATGATCGCGATTGCGTCGGCCTACAAGGAGTGGTTCAAATACGGCAAAGGGGTGACCAACTATCTGGCAGTACCGGAAATGCCGGAAGACAGCCATAACACCAAGTTCGCACTGCCGGGCGCGATTATCAACAGCGGTGACATCAAGGGCGCCCGTATCATCACCAACCACCAGGATGCGCCGCTGATCGGCGGTATCACCGAAAACGTCGCCCATGCCTGGTATGACGGCAGCGGCAGCAAGCACCCATGGGAAGGTGAAACCAAGCCTAACTACACCGACTTCCAGGACAACGGCAAGTACACCTGGTGCAAGGCACCGCGCCTGGACGGCAAGGCGATACAGGTCGGTCCCCCGGCCCAGCTGTTCGCAGCCTATGCCGGCGGCAACCAGAAAGTCAGAAAGCTGGTGGACGATTCCTGCAAGATGATCGGCATCGGCGTCGGCGACTTGCACTCGACCATGGGGCGACTGGGCGCCCGCGCCATCAGGGCCCACATCATGGCTGACTATTCGCTGGAATATCTGGACAAGCTGGTTGAAAACGTCGGCAAAGGCGACAAGGCCTATGCCAACCATACCCAGATCCCCAAAGGGGAGTACCGCGGGGTCGGTTTCCACGAAGCACCGCGCGGCACCCTGTCGCACTGGATCGTGATCGAAAAGCAGAAGATCAAGAACTACCAGGCCGTGGTCCCCTCCACCTGGAACGCCTCGCCGCGCGACGAAAAAGGTGTGCTCGGTCCCTACGAAGCCTCGCTGATCGGCAACCCGGTGGCACAGAGCGACAAACCGCTGGAGGTGCTGCGCACGATCCACTCCTTCGACCCCTGCATCGCCTGCGCGGTGCATACCATCGATCCGGAAGGGAAAGAGATTACCAACGTCAAGGTGATGTAATACCTGAAATGCGCCTCTCACAGAGCTCACGAAGGCACAGAGAAAAATCGGGAAATCAAAAACGTAATTTACAGGGATGAACAGGATAAACGGGATGAAGGCTTAAAGACATTTCCCAATAAAAGGATTTGAGATGGTATCCCTTTCATCCTGTGTATCCCTGTTAAAGCGCTTTTGAACTTCTCCGTGCCCTCTGTGCCTCTGTGAGAGATAAAGGAATTTAGCAATGAAAACATTGATATTCGGGGCGGGCAACCTGCTCTGTTCCGACGAAGGCTTTGGCGTCCATTTCATCAAATACCTGGAGCAGCACTACCGCTTCCGGGATGACGTGGAGTTGTACGACGGCGGCACCCTGGGGATCATGGTCACCCATCTGCTGGAGGAGGCCGACCGGGTTTTCCTGGTCGATGTGGTCGATGCCGCGGGCGAAGCGGGGGATGTCTTTCGCTACGAGAAGGATGAGTTCCTGCTGGGCAGGCTGCCGATCAAGATGTCGCCCCACCAGATCGGCATCCAGGAGGTGCTGTTCCTCTCGGACCTGCGTGGCAGGACACCCGACCAGGTCTCGCTCTTCGGCATCATCCCCGCCTCCTATGAGGCCGGTGTCGAGCTCTCCCCCACGCTGGCTGCCAAACTGCCGGGGCTGGCGGAGATGGTGGTCGCCGAATTGCAGGCTGCGGGGCATGAGATTGTAAAATTGGCCTGACCCGGGGGCATTTTAAACCCGTGAAAAAAGGGGCGCATTTCTGCGTCCCTTTTTTTATCTGCCTTGCTTATCTTGTTTGAATGTTTACAATCGGTTAGATGCTGACTGTTTTGCTTTACGTTTTGTCTGCTTCTTGTCAGTCCTTGCCCTTTTTGACACCGCCTGGTCTTTCGTGAGGATCCGGCAGTCGTTTGTGTCCGCAGTGCAGAATTCCATCGGGAACGAAACATATCCGATGCCCGGACTTTGTGAGTTTGTTTTCAGCAGCTTGACCGCAGGTTCCGGTTCAGGCCGCCAGACGGTAAGCTGCACATAGGCTTCCTTTTGTTTCCTTACCGTGCCGGGGAGGCCAAGAACGTCCTCTGTTGTGACAATCTTTCCCGGAACAATCCCTTCTGCAAGCTTCTCAAGATGGCTATAGGTAGCAATTGTCGAGTCGTTATGGAGTATGTCAATCCTGTCATCCCTGATTTGAACAACCTTCCCTTTTCTCGCCGCGAGAACCGGCGTGCCCGGAGGCAGGGAGAATGCAACGGCATAACGGTTAAAGGGCGTAGAGTTGGCATCGCTGCCGGCATTGGCATATGCTTGTATGTTGTCGCCAAACGGGAATTGGTAATGTTCCGGACAGTTGTGCTGTGCCGTATAATCGCCAATGCTCCATGAGTATGCATACCTGAATCTGTAGGGTTCGTTTTTGATCTTTGGACTGAATTGCACGACGACGTGATCCGAGCTGGGTGGTACAACGGCATTAAGAGGCAGAGGCTTGTCTGTGGACAGATTTTGAGCCGATTCCGGGTCAATGCCGATGGCAACGGTTACCGGAGCGAGGCCGTGATTGATGGCCGTAATGTCGTGAGCGGGCTTAATCGAATCTGTCGGCAGATATGATGGCGGAGCAATTTTCACGTCGCTCACCGTGAAGTCATAGTCACTTGTTACTTTGGTTGCCGGTTTGTCCTGGCCTGGTTTAGGCACATTTGAACGGACTTTTGACTCTGCTGGTTCGGCAGGTGAAGGTGAATCAGGGATTTGTGGCTTGAGGGATTCCGGAGTTATCGGTTTCACTGCTTTAGGAGCATCCCCGAAATTTCCTACAGTTCCGCCAACGGTAATATAGTCACCGGTCTGATGGTTTCCGGTCTCCTTACCGTACTCCCATGGCCAAATGTTTTGTGGTTTCGGCCCGCTTGCACAGCCAGATGCGAGATATACTGTCAGAAGCGGAATCCAGCGGAAGTATTTTATTGAACAAGTTGCAATCTTCATGGTGTTAATGCTCTTGCTATTCTTGGAATTGGAAGGAAAATACAGGGACACAATACCTATTTATTGTCCTTTTTCTTGCGTCCTGCTTTTCTCGAGGAAAATACAGGGACACAATACCTATTTATTGTCCTTTTTCTTGCGTCCTGCTTTTCTCGGCTTCACCACCCGCTGCAAGGAATTCTCCAGTGAGTCAAGAAAAGAGTCTCCCCCTAGTGCTCGACCGGTTCGCTCATGTCCACGAATCTTCTTTGCATCGTCTTCGTCCGCTTCTTCCAGAAACAACCGCCATTCACCAACCATTTCCAGTAGCGGCGCAACCGTGACAAGCAAGTCGTCCTTTCCAGCTGCATGGGCACTGGCACTGCTCCATTGCCATGCATACGGATCGGCGACAAGCCTTGCCCGCACCGGATTCATTTCGACGTATTTCGCAGCAGCAAGCAAATAGGTCTCATCCATGGGAAAGGATGAAAATCTTCCCTGCCACAGATGGCCCGTCCATTTATGGCGACGATTGATCATGG
>Ga0154448_1016_pt2 | contig 27082 bp, 18 predicted proteins | sample RifGroC2_FD_105641 | JGI IMG/M metagenome (GOLD analysis project Ga0154448, IMG submission 105641) | Geobacteraceae bacterium GWC2_55_20
CCGGTCCCAGCCGCTGTGACGTTGTTCCCATTCATGGCCCCAGTGTTGACCCCAGCGCGGCGGCGCATTCGACTGCCAACCCTGGAAGTACACGGGAGGCTGCCGGTAATAACTTACAGGTATGCGCAGGATGAACAACGGCACATAGGCCGGCTCAACCGGCCACCAGGGGCCGTTGTACCAGGAGCTGGAATACCAGCCGTCACCCTGATAAATCCAGTACATGCCATCGTAAAAGAAGTAGTTGGCTTCCACGCTTGGAGCGTAGTAGACCGGATAGCCGGGCACCGGGATGAGATGCGGGAAAAGCGGCAGATTGATCCCGATGCTCACATTAGGCAGGCCGATGCCGACGCTGATGTCGGCTTTGGCATAAGTTACCGGACCCAGAAGTATCAACAGTCCAATCAGTCCGCGGAGTATTCTTTGCATTTTTTCCTCCCTGTTCTTTTAGTCTGGCCGACAGAATCCTAATGTCCGCGCCTGTCACGCTTGTAATGGCCGTTTCCGCGACCATTGTCATGGCGATGTTTCTTATACTTTTTATAGTGTTTATAGTGCCTGACCGGTCTTTCCTCCTGGATGTAGACCCGGCGTTCATGTTCCACATAGTAGGGGCGTCCCGCGTCGATACGGACATTCACACCCGGTGGCGCCGGCAGATAGCCGTTGATGCGGACATTCAAACCCGGGGGGGCGGGAAAGCCCGGTGGCACGGGAAAACCGGCCTCGGCTTGATTTACTCCAAAAGTGATGACGACTGCAGTCATGGCAAGCATTGAAAGAATGGACTTTGTTCGCATTACGGCTCCTTTTTCAAATGGTAGGTGATTTATGTCAGGAAAGGGTTCTTTCCGCTCTGGCTGTGTTCGTTAACGTCAGCCCTGGTGCAGCCGGCCATTGCCACGTATATCAGCATGGCAGGCTTGGATGGTTGCTGTGGAAAAAAGGCCCGGGCGGCGAACCGCCCGGAATTGCATGAAGGTGGCACTTCTTGTAAGTGCTGAGTTAGTAATTACAACTACCATGCCATGTAACTACCGGGGATGGTGTGCAGGTAAGCTGCTTGTATTCTTGAATAAAGCGCAAGCTAAACTGTTGTTGGAAAAATATGCCGTCAACGCCGGCCGTCGTATATAACAAAGCCATCAAATATGACGGTCTGTTGTTTCGCCGAAACCCGAAAACCACGACGCCCTTCAGGAATGTTCTTGAAGGGCGTCGTGGATCATGCCGGTCGTTTATGCTCTACTCGCAGGTAAAGTTTGCCTCGATGCGACGGTTCTTGGCCCTGCCGGTCTCGGTCTTGTTACTGGCCACCGGTTTTGAGAAGCCATAACCCTTGGTGCCGATGCGATCGGACTCTGTGCCGAATGTCTCCACGATGTACTTTCTGACGCTGTCTGCGCGGGCCTGGGAAAGTTTCACGTTGTATTCCCTGGTGCCGACGGTGTCGGCGTGGCCAGCAATTTCACCTTTGGCGTTGGGGAAATAGGTCAGGAAGTCGCCCACGGTCTTCAGCTCGTCGTAATAATGGTGCTTGATGTCAGTCATGTTGGTGTCGAAATTGATCCCCAGCACGGCCGGTTTGCTGCAATATCTCTTGGCGGCCGCTGCCTTGTTCGCGGAGGACATTATGACTTCGGGACAACCGTTGGCGGCAACTTTTTTGCCGGCGGGTGTGGCCGGGCATTTATCGAGATAATCGGCTACGCCGTCCTTGTCCGAGTCGAGCGGGCATCCATCTTTGTCAACGGATACACCGACAGGTGTGCCGGGACATTTATCCAGGTCATCGGTTACGCCATCCTTGTCGGAATCGAGCGGACAGCCGTTCGCGTCAACCTTTACGCCGGCGGGTGTGGCCGGGCATTTGTCGAGATAATCGGCTACGCCGTCCTTGTCGTCATCAAGCGGGCAGCCATTTTTGTCAACGGATATGCCGACAGGTGTGCCGGGGCATTTGTCCAGGTCATCGGTTACGCCATCCTTGTCGGAATCGAGCGGACAGCCGTCCATGCCGACGGATACGCCGGCGGGAGTGCCGGGGCATTTATCCAGATAATCGGCCACGCCGTCCTTGTCGCTATCAATCGGACAGCCATCCCTGCCGACGGATACGCCTGCCGGTGTGCCGGGACATTTGTCCAGTGTGTCGTACACGCCGTCGCCATCACTGTCCACGGGCGCGGTTGGCGCTGCTTCCACTGTCTTTTCCACCGGAGCGGAGTCGGTCTTTGACTTTCCGCCGAACGCAAACACAACCCCCAGCGTGGTTCCGATATTGTGGATCTGGTCGTCGTAGATCATATTGTCCCTGACATCGAGTCTGAGGGCGATATTTTCCGTCATCCAGTATTTTGCGCCCACACCGAAATCAATCACCGACATGTTCTTGCTGTTGATCTTCGGGCTGTAGTTGACAGCTCCGTAACCGGCGACGATGAAGGGATTAAATTCGCTCTCCGGTAAAAAGTGATAGACCAGATCGAGGTGATACAAGTTGATATCTACGTCATTAATCGGACTGGTGAACTGGCCTTCCTCGCTGAAGGTTTTGTTCTTGTCGTCAACCCGGCTTCTGATGTATTCCCAGCTGCCTTCAATGCCGAAAGTATTGGTAAAGTTGTAGCCAAGTCGCCCGCCGAATATGGGCCGGTTTTCAAGATTCTGCACTTTTTCGAAGAAGTTGTAACCCACGAACGGACTCACTTCGACGCTGCCGGCCTTTATTTCTGCGCGTGCGGTCAGTGGCAGGAGCAGAACAGAGGCAAACAGCACCGGCGCCATCTTTTTCATTACGGGGACCATGGAAAATATTTTTTTCATCTAAAACCTCCTTGTATCGGCTGAATATCTGGTAATCGCTTAATTAATCGCATATTTGCTTTTCATTTCCGCAGGGTGAAACCAGGAGACAGACTCAAATGCCTGCCTCCCTTTTCCTGTCGGTTATTTACATCTGATTTCCGCTAGCCTTATGGAGCCGGCACGTTAATGACCGTATCCACCAGCGTAACCGCGGCGCCCAGGGACAAGGCCCTGCCGTTCAGCGTCACTATCTGGACATTGCCGGCGGTGGAGAATGCGGCTCCCGACTGTGAAATGATGGTTCCTTCCATGGTTCCGCCTCCGGCGGCGTTGATCGTCGCGAAACTGCCGACCTGCCAGAAGATGTTTTTGGACTGGGCGCCGCCGGCCAGGATGATGTTCTGGGGAAACGCGGCGCCAGGGCCGCCCACTGTCAGCGTAGTCGCCATCTGGAATACCCATACGGCATTGGGGTCGCCCTGTGCGTCGAGGGTCAGATCCGAGCCCTGGATCATGAACGATCCGGAGGGGGCGGTATAAACGCCGGGAACCAGGGTCTTACCGGCCAGGTTTCCGCCCGGATCAGCGCCGGCCGGCATTGCCACCAGGGCCAGATAGGCGGTTTGCGCGGCCAGGCGGGCATTACTTGCAACCAGGCATGCAGCCGCGTTCGGGCCGGTAGAAGTCGGGCCGACGGTGGAGTTGGTGCAGGTGTAGATTTTTCCGGTCACTGCTCCGATATTGGCCGGTGTCTCGGTATAGATATCACCTGAAGTATCGTGGAATCCGGTTATCGAGGCGGTGCTGGTCGCAATGGTGCCGATATCCCCTTTGATGATGGTCAAGGTTCCGGTATTGGTCATGCCGGCTGTGCCGCCAAAGCTGCCGAAAGGGGCGACCGCGGCCAGGTTTACCACGCCGGTAACCGGCAATGGCGCCGGGATGACGGTCAAGGATGCGGTCCCGAATTTTTTCGAGACAGGGTCGGTGGCGGTGATTGTGAGCGGGCCGCCTGCAGCTAATGCTGTTGCCAGTCCATCGAAACCTGTCAGGTTGCTGATGGATGCAACCGGTGACACCAGCGGAGTGGTGCTCCAGGTCATGGCTGAGGTCAGGATCCTGGTAGTGTTGTCCGAGTAAGTCCCGGTGGCGACAAACTGCTGGGTGCCGCCGATGGTGATGCTGGCCGTGCCCGGTGTGACCGTGATCAGCGTCAATGTGGCCGCGGTTACGTTCAGTGTTGCGGTCCCGGTTTTTTTCGAGACAGGATCGGTGGCGGTGATCGTGATCGGGCCGCCTGCGGCCAGCGCTGTTGCCAGTCCATCGAAACCAGCCAGGTTGCTGATTGTCGCAACCGGCGACACCAGCGGCGTGGTGGTCCAGGTCATGGCTGAGGTTATATCCCGTTTGGTGTTGTCAGAGTATGTCCCGGTGGCGATAAACTGCTGGGTATCGCCAATTGTAATGTTGGCAATGCCCGGTGTGACCGTGATCAGGCTGAGGGTTGCCGAAGTTACCTTCAGTGTGGTGCTTCCTGTTTTGCCGGTGGCCGGATCAGTGGCGGTGATCGTGATCGGGCCGCCCACGGCCAGCGCGGTGGCCAGTCCGTCGGAACCGGCAGCATTGCTGATGATCGCAACCGGCGAAACCAGCGGTGTGGTCGTCCAGGTTACCGAAGCCGTCAGATCCCGTTTGGTGAAGTCGGAGTATGTGCCGGTGGCTACAAACTGCTGGGTGCTCCCAAGGGTAATGGAGGGATTGGCCGGAGTTATCGCGATGGAGGAGAGTACAGCCGTGGTTACCGTCAGTGCCGCGGTTCCTGTTTTTCCGGAGACCGGATCAGTGGCGGTGATCGTAATCAGGGCGCTGGTGGCCTTCGATGTAGCCACGCCGTTGGTGCCTGCCGCATTGCTGATGGTTGCGACAGCCACGTTGGAGGAACTCCAGGTTACCGCTGATGTCAGATCGCGCTTGGTGAAATCCGAGTAGGTCCCGGTGGCGATGAACTGCTGGGTTGCGCCGACGGCAATACTCTGTTTGACCGGGGTGACCCCGATTGAAGTCAGGGTTGCGGTAGTAACTGTCAGTGCAGATGTTCCGGTCTTACCGGTGGCCGTGTCGGTGGCGGTGATTGTGGTCAGGCCGGCTGCTACCGAAGAGGCCGATCCTTTGACCGCCGGGTTGCTGATAGTGGCAACGGCCGTGTTGGATGACGACCAGGTTACAAATGCTGTCAGATCCTGTTTTGTCAGGTCCGAATAGATCCCGGTGGCTTTAAACTGCTGGGTGGTACCAAGGGCGATAGTCGGATTGATCGGGGTTATGCCGATCGATGACAGTATTGCCGCAGTTACTCTCAGTGTTGTGGCTCCTGCCATTCCGGTGGCCGGATTGGTGGCGGTGATCGTGATCGGCCCGCCAACAGACAGGGCCGATGCCAGCCCGTTGGAACCTGCCGTATTGCTGATGCTCGCGATAGCCGTGTTCGAGGAACTCCAGGTCACGGATGAAGTCAGATCCTGTTTGGTCAGGTCCGTGTATATGCCGGTGGCTTTAAACTGCAGCTTGGATCCCAGGGCAATGCTTTGATTGACCTGGGTGACTCCGATGGAAGTCAGCGTTGCCGCGGTCACGGTCAGTGAGGCGCTGCCGGCCCTTCCGCTGGCGGGATCGGTGGCGGTGATAGTGATCGGTCCGCCCACGGTTCTGGATGCGGCCAGCCCGTTGGAGCCGGCTGTGTTGCTGATGGTGGCAACCGCCGTATTCGACGAACTCCAGGTCACCAAAGACGTCAGATCCCGTTTTTCATTGTTGGAATAGATGCCGGTGGCCATGAACTGTTGTGTAGTCCCATTTGCCATGCTCCGGCTTGCAGGCGTCACCTCGATGGACACCAGCGGCTTAGTCCAGGTGCCGCCGCCGAATATACCGTCGTCTCCGCTGCATCCCGGCAGTACAACAAAAATGCTCAGAATTAACATGGATACCAGATAAGCTTTTACTGCCTTGAATCTCTTCATAAAACCTCCTTTTTGAAACTCATTTAAAACATGATTGTTAGTTGCCGATCCCCTGTTACGCATCCAGCTCTCCTTTGGTTGTCCGATTGATAAACATTAAAACTTATTGTTCAGTTGAATCCCTCTTCCCAAAAACGGAGATAACTCTGTCTTTGGATGAGATGACCAGGATCAGCTTGACAGGAGCAACTAGTCTGCCAATAACCTTTTAAAAATCAGAATGTTGGATTGCTTCATTAATAACAGGGGATTAGGTTGGCTGAAGAGATATGCGGTTGTGCGGAAATTGACAGGATAGGCCTCAGCATCTGGCGGAACCTCAATATACTGCGGGATGGTTTGTGGGGAAGGGGACGGTAAAAGCTGGAAGGGTGTAACGATTTAATCAACTCATGGAAACAGTCCCCTCTCCCTGAGGGAGCATAAGCGCTAACTTTGGCCTCTTAGTTCCTTCCCCTTCAAGTGGAAGGTTAGGATGGGGATGGGTTGGATTTAGTAACCCGCTGAAATTTCGACAATCTACCCCATCCCCACCCCGGCCCTCCCCTTGAAGGTGAGGGAGAAAAACAGGGCATTTCAGCTTATGTTAGCGCTCATGCCCTCAGGGAGAAGGGCTAGCTGCGGATCAGAATTACTCAGGAATAAATAATTATCCATTTAACTATCGAACCGGTATCGGCTGATCCATGCCCAACGGTGTCGGCGTCGGCTGCTTACCCAGCGGCGCAGCTGTCGGCTGCTTCATACCCGCTGCAGCCGGTTTGGGCTGTTTACCCGGCGCTACCGGTATGGGCTGTTTCATGCCCGGTTCCGTCGCTTCAGGTTGGTCTCCCAGCGGCGCCGGCACCGGCTGCTTCATGCTTGGCGGCGCCGGATTTACCTGGTCGCCACTCAGATGTCCTTTGAGCGGTTGCTCCGTTGCCGGAGGCGCGGGTGTTGATCGCACGGATTCGACGGTCGTGACGGTCATCGGCTCGGTGAGAGCGTCCTGCAAGTTTTTTTCTTCCCGGGCACGGTTCTTCTTGCGATTCTTGAGGTCGCGGGTGGTGATGTCATCCGTGCTTACAGCTTTACCGCGATATCTGGAGGGGATCAGGGACGGATTGTCGGTAAAGCTGACCACTCCTTTGGCATCGGTCCATCTGTAGGTCTCGGCATTGACCGCGGCCGCGCCGCACAGGATCAGCAACGGGAATATCATGGCTCGTTTCATGGATTACCTCCGTAATTGTTCACTGGCGCTGTTCCCCGATATATGCGGCCATGCTGCGCACCGACACAAAGACCTTGCTGCCGGTGGCAGCGTCCGGCACAACCACGCCGAATTCCTTTTCCATCGATACCACCAGCTGCAGCGCATCGATCGAGTCCAGTCCCAGCCCCTCGCCGAACAGCGGAGCATCGCTGTCGATCTCGGCCGGCGACATGTCCTCGATACGCAGGCTGTCAATGATCATCTGTTTTACCTTTTCAATCAGTTCTTCGTTCATTGACGATTCCTTTTATGTCCATCTTGGTATTTATTTTAGAAAAAGCAGTTAACCGCCGATGAACGCCGATACACGCCGAGAAATCAAAAGCTTGAACAAAATACTGATTTAACCAATAAGGTGATCAACTTTTTTGATTTAAGTCCTGGTTTTATCGGCGTGCATCCGTTTTTATCGGCGGTTAACAGCCGTTTATGTCTATTTGAATTTTTCACGCGCTTTTCCTGGTCTTCAACGGATGGTCGCGAAACTGTTCCTCCCAGACCGGATCGGCGATCTCGGCATAGGAACTGGAATAGTCATCCATACTGTCCGCCAGAGCGGTGAAAATCTCGTCCGCACCCTCATGGGTCGCATAGGCGCCCTCCGAGGCAAACAGCTCACGTCCGGCGGCAGGTTGATCGATCAGCATGCAGGGGCGCAGCAGATTGTCATGTCCACCCTGGGTCGCGCGGATTTTAGTGAAAAATGGTGATGCCAGCGCCTGGTGGATGGTCGAACGGCGGATATTGTCAACGGCAAAATGGCAGAAGACACACGGCTCGATGTCGCCGTTGGCGTTGATATGGAAATACTTGCGGCCGCCGGCCAGGCAGCCGGAGATCATCGGTCCGTCATTCCAGAAATCGATGAACAGCATCGGCTTGGTGGCGCGAAACTCGGCCACGGTCCGACGCAGTCCGTCGCGTTGTTCCGGGGTCGGCATCAGTTCCGGATTGGGCTTGCGTCCCACCGGAACATAGGAAAAGAGCCACATGGCAAAGACACCCTTCTTCAGCAGCATGTCGATGTAAGCGCCATCGGTGATGATGTCGGAATTCTTGCGGGAATGGGTGAACGACCCGCAGAAGGAGAGCCCCCCCTCCTTGAGCAGGTCCATCGCGTGCATCACCTTTTTGAAATGCCCGGAGCCGCGCCGTTCGTCGGTTTCCTGCTCGTATCCTTCAAGCGAAAAAGCGGGCATCACGTTGCCTACCTCGGTCAGTTTCGCCACCATCTCCTGATCGATCAACCCGCCATGGGTAAAGACCAGGAAAGCCATGTCGCTGTGCTTTTTGAAAATCTCGAAAATGCCTTCCATGTAAAACGGCTCGCCGCCGGAGATGACCGCGAAATAGACCCCCATCTCCTTCATCTGCAGCAGCACCGAATCAACCTCGTCCAGCGAAAGCTCCAGCGACTTGTCATAATCGCCGGCATAACAGCCGTAACAGTTCAGGTCGCAGCGCATGGTGGGACTGATTACCACGGTTGAAGGTGGGTAGTAGCCGTGCCGGTCGCTCCACTCCTTACGTTTGTCGGTGCCGCTCAGCAGGTGATTGATCAGCAGGTTGCTGATCCATTTGTCGCGCTGATTGGGGTGCAGGTCGCGCAGAATCCGGCGGGGAAACTCGATGCCGGGGTGTTTGTCCCGCACCAGGCCGCGAATCCAGCGGATGCGTTCCTTGTAGTAATCCTTTTTGGGAATCAACTCCATCAGGTGGGTCATGCGGATAAGTGTCTCATCCGACGAATTTGTCGCCATTGCCAGCAGGTAGGAAAGCAGCTTTTCCTTGGTATAGTTTTTCAGGGTATTGATCATATGATTTCTTTATAATCAGGAGCTGAAAGGGGCGGATTCAGTGCTCTCCGGCCCAACCAGTCTCAGGTTATTAACCTTCCTGGGAGCAAAATGGGCTCCAACCGCTCTCTTCTCGACTCCATTGTAGAAGCTTTGTCGCTTTTCCGTCCGCAGGTGATCCGAGCCGAGCGAAACCCAACCGGAGGAACGACGGAATTTGACGATATTTCCGGTTTTAATCAGGTCGTCGAGTATGAATTCTTTGACGTAATCGTAATTGTTGCCGGGATACATGACATGTATAAGCATACTATTTCTCCCTTTTATGAGTTATGCGCGGAAATCATCCGCACGTGGAAAACGACTTCTCGAAAGCTAGTGTCTTGTAACATCAAAATCTAACCCCCCTCAGTCCCCCCTTACCTAAGGGGGGAAGCCTTAAAGTCTCCCCTTAGGTAAGGGGAGATTTAGAGGGGTTAGCTGTAGCTGCGAAAAAATATGAGTTACAACGTACTAGTTGTTCTCTACTGCGGTAACGCACAGGGCATGCCAAGAAATCAATATATATCAAAAGCTTGAATCATACTTTGATAACAGGGCATTAGGCCGGCCGGAACGGGCATCCGGCAAGTATTTATAATCCACATGGCCACCGTATATGGTGGAACCTCAGCATGTTGAGGGTGCTTTGAACTGAATTGGATAGCCACTGTGCAATTCAAGAGATTGATAGATTTTTTTGTCAGGATGCCGTGCAACGCTGATCAGGAGTGGGAAAATCCTGCAAAAATATATTCTGTTTAAGATTTTTTCTGAAAAGCTGGTATAAAGTTGTTTGTAAAAAAACTAACAATATCGCTGGTGTTGCGTTAGGGGATTCCAATGGTTTCAGGTAAAGACACAAAACTCGAGGAAAACACCGAGCTGCGCCGCCTTGCGGAAGAACAGCTGAAAGCCAAATCGCCGGAAACGGACTTTCACCGGAAGTACAACGAGACGCAGCGGCTATTTCACGAATTGCAGGTTCACCAGATAGAACTGGAGATGCAGAACGCGGAGCTTCACCAGGCCCGATGCGAGATTGAAAGCGCTTTGGAAAGCTATGCCGATATCTACGATTTTACTCCGGTCGGCTACCTGACCCTTGACCGCGATGGAACCATACTTGCCGCCAATCTCACCGCCGCCGGCCTGCTCGGCATTGCGCGCAGCCGGCTGCTCGGCCGGCGCTTCGGGCTGTTCGTAGCCGATGACATCCGCCAGTTCTTCTCCGAATTTTTAGGAAAGGTCTTTGCGAACCGTGACAAGGAAACCTGCGAAGTGACGCTTGCCACGGAGTCAGCATCCACGGTCTTTGTTCATATCGAGGCGTTGGCCTTCTCGTCCGGTACGGAGTGCCGGGTTGCTGTCACCGATATTAGCGAACGCAAGCGGGCTGAGGACGAATTGCTTAGAGCCCACAATGAACTGGAACTGCGGGTAACTGAGCGAACCCAGGAGCTGAACAGGATCAACGAACAACTGATACTGGAAATAGAAGAACACAAGCGCTCCGTAGAGCAACTCCTGATAGCCTGTCAAGAGATAAGTCGCTTGAAAGAGCTGTTCCACGCCGAGAATGTCTATCTGCAGCAGGATCTTGCTCGGAAATATAACTTCGGCGAGATTACCGGTCAGAGCGAGTCCATGTCATTCGTGTTTGCCCAGATTGATCAGGTGGCGCCGATGAATGCGACAGTTCTTCTTTTGGGCGAGACCGGTTCGGGCAAGGGCGTGGTGGCGCGCGCCATCCACAGGAGAAGTTCCCGCAAGGAACGGCCATTGATAACGGTCAACTGTACGGCACTGCCGGCGAACCTGTTTGAAAGCGAGCTCTTCGGGCGCGAAAAGGGCGCTTTCACAGGAGCTGATGCCCGGCAGATCGGACGCTTCGAGCTGGCCAACGGCGGCACCATTTTTCTGGACGAAATCGGCGAGATGCCGATGGAGCTGCAATGCAAGCTGCTGCGGGTCATTCAGGACGGCGAATTCGAGCGATTGGGCAGCCCGCACACCATTAAAACCGATGTAAGGATCATCGCTGCCAGCAACCGCAACCTTGAGGAAGAGATCAAGAACGGCAAGTTCCGGGAAGACCTGTTCTACCGGCTGAATGTTTTCCCGATCAAGATCCCGCCACTCAGGCAACGAAAAGAAGACATTCCGTTGCTGGTCAATCATTTTGTCGCAAAGTTCAACAAGAAAATGGGCAATCAGATCGAGATCGTGCCAAAAGACACCCTGACCGAACTTCAGGGATACCGCTGGCCCGGCAACGTGCGGGAGCTGGAAAGCGTTATCGAGCGGGCGGTGATCATCAGCCAGGGAAAAATGCTGCAGGTGCTGGACAGCTTTGAAACGTACCAGAAGGCAGAAGAACCGTCAGTTTTTGAGATCAAATCCCTGGAGGAATTGGAGCAGGATCACATTCTTCGGGTACTCCAGAAAACCGGCTGGCGCATCGAGGGCGAAAAAGGGGCCGCGGTACTGCTTGGACTCAACCCCAGCACACTTCGGGCCCGGATGCGTAAATTCGGAATTGCCAGGCAATAAAAAGCCCTGTCGGAATCAGGATGTAATTCAGCATTGTCCGGTTTTAGCCTCCCCTCCCTTGCCTAGAGGCACCTACTTTTGGAGACGGGAGGGGATTGAGGGGTGGGTGAAGCTGCAATGGAATATCTTCGTGGCAAATTCCCCCACCCCCTAGCCCCCTCCCGCAAGGGGAGGGGGGACTAAACCAAACTCCCCCTTTTGGAAACATTTGAAAATTGTAGGGGCAAACCTTGTGTTTGCCCTGCAGTTGGGCGATTACAAGAATCGCCCATACACCACCCCCCACATGCCTTAACCTGTCCCGTCATATATGACAGTTATGTCATGCGTGACGGATTAAACTGACGGCCCGCCTTTCATTTCGTGCGTACAGCCTCATTTTTCCAAGCACAATCAGGCTCTTACACCAAGCCCTCTGCGGAACTCTTCTGGCATGATAGTTGATATGTATATGAATGCCTTCTTTTGCCGGGGGTGTTTCTCCTCCCATAAGCCCCCGGCTTTTTTGGGCACATATCTGTTCAAAGGACCACGCCATGGGAACGTGGCTTTGGAATTAATTGATAAGGAGAAACCATACAATGGCCAAAATGAAAGAGCATCCCCGTTACAACATCATCTCGCTCAGAATCAACGAAGAGGAGCGCAGACATCTGGAAAACCTGATGAAGAAGACCCACAAGAGCGTTTCCAATCTGATGCGCGAGGCGATCGAGTATTTTTCCGCTAACCACAAACCGGCGAAATCGAACCGCAAGGCTGCCTAGCCAATGTCCGTAAAATCATTGAAATCGCCCCGGTTGCTGCTGATTTACCCGGCGACGCACAAGCTCGGCTGGGTCAAGTATTTCCAGTTGCCATCCCTGTCTCTGCAGCAGGTTGCCGCATTGACTCCGCCCGAATGGGAGGTGACCCTGGTCGATGAGAGCCAGGATCCGATTCCGTCTGGCAGTCAATATGACCTGGTTGGCATCACCGCCATGACCCACCAGGCGACGCGGGCCTATGAGCTTGCCGATAAATTCAGAAGGGAAGGGATCAAGGTCATCATGGGGGGGATGCATCCGACCGTGATGCCCGAAGAGGCGCTTGCCCATGCGGATGCGGTGGTGATCGGCGAGGCTGAAACCGTCATGGCCACCCTCCTGGACGATTTTCTCGGCGGCCGGCTGGAAAAGATCTACCGCGCTCCGATAGCACAGGACGACAGGCTTGATATCCCCTGGTCGCGCCGCGAGATCCTGGCCGGAAAACGCTACATCACGACCCAGACCGTCCAGGCCAGCCGTGGCTGTCCCTACGATTGCGCATTCTGCACCGTTACCCAGTATTTCGGAAATCGCTTCCGCTACCGCGAAGCCGCCGACATCCTGGCCGAGATCCGTTCCTTCCCGAAAAAATTCGTGATTTTCCTGGATGACAATTTTCTGGGAGACCCGGCCAAGGCCAGGCCGATCCTGGAGGGAATGACCGAAATGGGGATACGCTGGGGTTCGCAAACCAGCCTGCGCTTTGCCGAAGACCCGGCTCTGCTCAAACTGGTCGCCAAATCCGGCTGTATCGGCCTTTTTGTCGGGATCGAATCGGTGGAGGGATCGTTTTCCCGTCTGGCTAAAACCGCCGGAGAGACGCCACAGATCGAACTGATCAAGCGGGTGAGGGATGCGGGCATCATCCTTGAGACTTCGCTGATCTTCGGCTTCGACGATCACGACCCGGGCATCTTCGACAAGACCCTCCGCTTCGTAGAGGAATGCTCGCCGAGCGTCCCCACCTTCAACCTGCTGACCCCTTATCCGGGAACAAAGCTGTTTCAGCAGTACCAGCAGGAGGGGCGGCTGTTGCACCGGGACTGGAGCCGTTACAACCACTCGGAGGTGGTCTTCCGGCCGAAGCTGATGACGCCCGAACAGCTCTACCGGGGCTGGATGGAGGCGCGCAAGGAGGCTTACACCTGGCCTGCGATCCTTTCCAGGGTCTGGAAAAATCCGGGCCGCCGCTTGACAAACCTGGCTTACAACTTCATGCGTAAGGGGCCCAACGATTCTCTCCAGGTTTCTGATGCGGATCAGCTCTCCATTTACCGGCCATTGCCCGCTACCGAACATCTGCGGGGGCCTGAACATGCGGGATAGCATCGCCGTCAACCGGGATTTCTACGATCTGCTCTGGTCCGGGTCCGATCTTGAACGCCCCGATCGTTTCAATACCTGGCCGTTGATTTCGGGACTGCTGCCGCTTGCCGCGTCGCGCCTGGAAATCGGACCGGGCCTGCGTCCGCGCCTGCCGATTCCAGGCACCTGCTTCGTGGACATCAGTCCTCCGGTGATTGAACGGTTGACGGAGCGCGGCGGCATTGCAGTGCCGGGTGAAATCGACGCCCTTCCGTTTTGCGACAATAAATTCGGACTGGTCTGCGCTTTCGATGTGATCGAGCATAGCGAGGATGACCGGCGGGTTTTCAGAGAGGTTAGCCGTGTGCTCAGGGAAGGGGGGTTGTTCGTCTTTTCCGTCCCGATGTACGCCGCGCTCTGGACAAAATTCGACGAGTTGGTGGGGCATGTGCGCAGGTATGACCCCGCCGACCTTTTGGCGCTTCTTGCGGACCATGGCCTGGTGCTGGAGAGCAGCGCGGCATTCGGCATGCAGCCTTCCAGCACGCGCTTGCTGGATTTTGGCCTGTGGTGGCTCAAGAATCGCCGAAGCGAGGCGATGTGGTGGTATAACAGGGTGCTGATGCCGTTGGGGATGTTTTTTCAGAAACGTCTGAAATTCGTGGACGGGATGGTCGAAGCGCCCGGTGTCGATGAGATTGTGCTGGTCTGCCGCAAGGTGGCGACTTCTTTGCCGGTTTGACACCGCAAATAATACCCTTAGTACTTTTGGAGGGAATGCTGATATATCTAACGGATTAGTGCCAATCTTCCGCTGACTTAGTTCCTCCCCTTTCAAGGGGGAGGTCAGGAGGGGGATGGGGACGTTTTGACACCTGACTACCCCATCCCCACCCCGACCCTCCCCTTGAAGGGGAGGGAGAATTTTATTAGCGGAATATCAACGTTACTCAGGTATATCTATGACCATGAAAAAGCAAACTAAACCGGTAAATAAAGACAACAGACAGGTTCCGTCCTCCCCGGCGGAAGCTTCATCGCGGCAAAAGAACCTGCTGTTCCCGATTGTCGGCATCGGCGCCTCGGCCGGAGGGCTTGAGGCTCTGGAGCAGTTCCTTGGTCATGTGCCCGAACAGTGCGGCATGGCCTTTGTCATCGTCCAGCATCTGGACCCGACCCACAAGGGGATCATGCCGGAACTGCTGCAGCGCGCCACCGGGATGGAGGTCTTCCAGGCCCTGGACCGGATGGAGGTCAAGCCGGACTGCGTTTACGTGATCCCGCCCAACAAGGACATGTCCATTCTGCACGGGCTGCTGTACCTGTTCGAGCCTGCGGCGCGCCGTGGCCTGCGGCTGCCGATTGATTCCTTTCTCAGCTCCCTGGCCGATGACCGTCAGGAGCGCAGCATCGGCGTGATCCTCTCCGGCATGGGTTCGGACGGCACGATGGGTCTGCGGGCCATCAAGGAAAAGGGGGGACTGGCGCTGGCGCAGGAACCGGCTTCGGCCAAGTTCGACAGCATGCCCAGAAGCGCCATCGAGACCGGCCTGGTCGATCTGGTGGCCCCGGTCGAGGAATTACCCGCAAAACTGATCGACTTTCTTCTTCATACGCCGGTCAGCACCAGGATCAAACCGCCACGGGAGGACAAGGATCAGAGTTCCCTGGAAAAAGTGCTGATTCTCCTGCGGGCCAAGACCGGCCAGGATTTCTCGCTTTACAAGAAAAATACCATCTACCGCCGCATCGAGCGGCGCATGGTCGTTCACCAGATCAACCGGATCGCATCCTATGTGCGCTATCTGCAGGAAAACCCCCAGGAGGTGGAACTGCTCTTCAGGGAACTGCTGATCGGAGTGACCAGCTTCTTTCGTGATCCTGAGGCCTGGGATCAGTTGCAGCAAGAGTCCATCCCATTGCTTCTGGCGGGCCGCCCGGCCGGCGGGGTGTTACGGGCCTGGTCGGCCGGTTGCTCGACCGGCGAGGAGGCCTATTCACTCGCCATCGCCTTCAAGGAGGTGCTGGAACAACTCAAGCCCGCCGAAAATATTTCCTTGCAGATCTTTGCCACCGACCTGGACCGGGACGCGATCGACAAGGCCCGCCAGGGGTTCTATCCGGCCGGCATTGCCGCAAACGTGACGCCCGAACGGCTGCAACGCTACTTCATCAAGGAGGAGAACGGTTACCGGGTCGGCAAGGAAATCCGCGAGATGGTTACCTTTGCCACGCAGAACCTGATCATGGATCCCCCCTTTACCAAGCTGGATATCCTGCTCTGCCGCAACCTGCTGATCTATCTGACGCCGGAACTTCAGAAAAAACTGCTGCCGCTGTTTCATTACAGCCTGAACCAGGACGGAGTACTGTTTTTGGGGAGCGCCGAATCCATCAGCACCTTTACCGATCTCTTTGCGCCGTTGAACATAAAGTCGAGACTCTTCAGGCGGCGCGAATCGCTTCTGCCGGCCGAACCGCTGGCGTTTCCGGCTTCGTTTATTCACACTTTGCCGGGATTATCCAAGGAGCCGCCTATGTTGAAGCCCGCAGCCAATCTCCAGTCTCTTGCCGACCAACTGCTCCTGCAACGTTTTTCACCGCCGGCCGTGCTGACCAACGACAAAGGCGATATCCTCTATATCAGCGGGCGAACCGGCAAATACCTGGAACCCGCGGCCGGCAAGGCCAACTGGAATATCTTCGCCATGGCCCGCGAAGGGCTGCGCTTCGAGCTGGGCAGCGCCTTCCAGAAGGCGGTCAGGCAAAAAGGGACGACCAGCGTCAAAGCCCTCAAGGTCGGTACCAACGGCGGTTCGCAGTTCGTAGACATCACTGTTCAGTCCGTCGAAGAGCCGGAAGCGCTGCAGGGAATGGTGATGGTCGTATTCAACGACGTGGAGACGCCTCTGCAAAAGAATGTCTCGGGACGCTCCAAACCCGTTCAATCCGGCAATGCCAGGGTTGTTGAGCTGGAGCAGGAACTCCGCCAGTTCCGTGAAGTGCTCCAGAGTACCCGCGAGGAGATGCAATCCTCGCAGGAGGAACTCAAATCCACCAACGAGGAGCTGCAGTCCACCAACGAAGAGCTGCAGTCCACCAACGAGGAGCTGACAACCTCAAGGGAAGAAATGCAATCCCTGAATGAGGAACTACAGACCGTGAACGCCGAGCAACAGTCCAAAATGGACGAGCTTTCGCGGGTGAACAACGACATGCGCAACCTGCTCAACAGCACCGAAATAGTCACCGTATTCCTGGACAACCAGCTTCATATCCGGCGTTTCACCACCGGGGCGGACAAGCTCTTCAAGCTGATCCCCGGCGATGTGGGGCGTCCGCTTTCCGACATTGTCAGCGATCTCATCTATCCAGATATGGCCGAAGAAGCGCTGGAAGTTTTGCGGACGCTGGTTTTTTCGGAAAAGCAGATCACCACCGCCGATGGGCGCTGGTTTTCGGTGCGCATCATGCCTTACCGCACCATGGAGGACGTCATTGCCGGGGTGGTGATCACCTTTGCCAACATCACCGCCGCCAAGGCGCTGGAGGCGGAACTGCGCGGGGAAATTGAGAGGCTTAAGGAACTGCTTGAGGCTAAACAGACCCTTTAACCTGCAAACGGCATTTAACCGCCGAGAAAAACGGATACACAACAGCAGTGTCCGGTTTGGTTAATGCAGTTGTCTTAAAAGTCCCCCCTCCCCCTGCGGGAGGGGGTTAGGGGGTGGGGGAATTTGCCATATTTGATACTTGCGGCAGCTTCACCCACCCCTCAATCCCCTCCCGTCACCAAAAGTAGGTGCCTCTAGGCAAGGGAGGGGAGGCTAAAAGCAAAGACCAAACTGGACACGCTGAGTATTATTACAAAATCCGGTACAACAAAAGGGTCCACAATGGGAATCGAAAATGACGGGAGCATTCCGGCAAAGCCTGTGAAACTGCATCCGCCCCGGACCGAGAAAGAGCAACGAAAACTGAGCCATGAACTTGAGGCATACCAGATTGAACTGGAGGTGCAGAATACGGAGCTGCGCCGTGTCCAGGAAGAGCTTGAGATTCAGCAGATAGAGCTGGAACTGCAAAACGATGAACTGCGGCAAGCACAGGAGGCGCTTGAGCTGTCGCGGAACAAGTACGCCGAGCTGTATGATTTTGCACCGGTCGGCTATTTCACCTTTGATGCTTCGGGAGTGATCAAGGATGTAAATCTTACCGGCGCGCAACTGCTGGGAATTGAGCGGAGTCTGCTGACCGGCAAGTCCTTTTCCGGCCATATTGCCGATGCTGACGGGAGGGAGCTTTTCTCCGGGCATCTCGAAGCTGTTTTGCATGGGCAGGGCATGCAAAAATGTGAAATCAGGCTGACCGGAAAAGACGGCGCCGTGATCCATGGCCTGCTTCAGAGCGTGATGATTGACACTCTTGAAAGCAAAGCCGGACACATCCTCTGCTCAATCGTTGACGGTACGGTTGCCAAGCGTTTGGAAACGGAAATCCGTGATGCCCGGGAATATGCCGAGAACATCGTGGAAACCGTGCACAAGCCGCTGGTGGTGCTGGATTCCGAGCTGAAGATACTTTCCGTCAACCACAGCTTCTACGAGACCTTCATGGTGACGCCCGAGGAAACCATCGGTAAATTCATCTATGACCTGGGTAACCGGCAATGGGATATTCCCAAGTTGCGGGTGCTGTTTGAAGAGATCCTGCCCCATGATTCAGTATTCAACGGTTATGAAGTGGAGCATGTTTTTCCCGGTGTCGGCCGCAGGTTTATTCTGCTTAATGCCCGCCAGATCTTCAGGAAAAATATCGGCTCACACATTATCCTGGTGGCCATGGAAGATATCACCGAGCGCAAGAATGCGGAAGAGGCGCTGCTGAAGGCGGGGGCGCTGCAGAACGCGATTTTCAACAGCGCCAACTTTTCCAGTATCGCCACCGACGCAAAGGGTGTCATCCAGATCTTCAACGTCGGCGCAGAGCGCATGCTGGGCTACACAGCCGCCGAAGTGATGAACAAGATCACGCCGGCCGATATTTCCGATCCGCGGGAAGTCATCGCTCGCTCTGAAAAATTGAGCATCGAGCTTGGCACCCCCATCGCTCCCGGATTCGAGACCCTGGTTTTCAAGGCTTCCCGCGGCATTGAGGATATCTATGAGCTGACCTATATCCGCAAGGACGGCAGCCGTTTCCCGGCGGTAGTATCGGTCACGGCGCTGCGGGATGCCCAAACCGCGATCATCGGCTATCTGCTGATCGGCACCGACAACACGGCACGCAAGCGGATCGAAGCCGAACGGGCAGCGCTTGACCAGGCTCTGCTGGATAAGAACCTGGAGCTGGAGCGGGCCACACGCGTGGCGGAAAATGCCAACCGTGCCAAATCGGATTTTCTTTCCAGCATGAGCCATGAGCTGCGTACGCCGCTGGGCGCGATCCTCGGTTTTGCGCAACTGCTGGAATCGGGCAAGCCGGAGCCGTCACCGTCCCAGATGAGAGGCATTGACCAGATTCTCAAGGCCGGGTGGTACCTGCTGGAACTGATCAACGGCATCCTGGACCTCGCGCTGATCGAGTCCGGCAAACTGTCGCTGTCGCTGGAGCCGGTGCTTCTGTCCGAGGTAATGCTGGAATGCGAAGTGATGGTTGAACCGCAGGCCCAGGAGCGCGGTATCAGCGTGGACTTTATCCACTTCAGAACTCCCTATTCCGTCTTTGCCGACCGTACACGGATAAAGCAGGTTCTGATCAATCTTCTTTCCAATGCGATCAAATACAATAAGGCCAACGGAACAGTTACCGTCAAATGTACGATGTGTGGACCGGATTCGGTTCGCATCAGCGTCCGGGACACCGGTGAAGGCCTGACTCCGGAACAGTTGGCGCAGCTTTTCCAGCCGTTCAATCGTCTCGGTCAAAATGCCGGGCCTGAACAGGGCACCGGCATCGGACTGGTGGTGTGCAAACGGCTGGTTGAATTGATGGGGGGCGTGATCGGCGTGGAAAGCACAGTCGGGGAAGGAAGTCTGTTCTGGTTCGAAATCAACCGGACTACCGAACTGCAAAGTTCCGTTAGCGAAGCCGAATTCACCGGGGAAGAGCGCCCGCAGGCCCTGGGCGGCGAACTGGCGCATAGCCTGCTCTACATCGAGGACAATCCGGCAAATCTGATGCTGGTGGAAGATCTGATTGCGCGCCGGTCCGATATCCGTTTTCTGAGCGCCAGGAACGCCACCATCGGCATAGAGATTGCGCTTGCATCCCTGCCGGATGTGATACTGATGGACATCAATCTGCCGGGAATCAGCGGACTGGATGCGCTGAAAATACTATCCGAAGACCCGGCAACGGCGCACATTCCTGTGATTGCGCTCAGCGCCAACGCCGTTCCCGGCGATATTGCCAAAGGGCTGGAGGCGGGCTTCTTCCGTTATCTCACCAAGCCGATCAAAGTCAACGAGTTCATGGATACGCTGGACATGACACTGGAACATGCAAAAGCGGAAACAACTAAAAGGGAAAAATATGCTGATTAGTGAGTCAGAAATTCTTAACGCCAGCATCCTGATCGTTGACGATCAGTTGACCAATGTCGCCCTGCTTGAGCAGTTGCTGCTTGATGGCGGCTACACCAGCGTTTCCTCCACGTTGAATCCGGTGGAGGTTTGCGCGCTGCATAAGAAAAACAACTATGACCTGATCCTGCTGGACCTGCAGATGCCGGTCATGGACGGATTTCAGGTGATGGGAGGCCTCAAGGCCGACGATTCCGACGACTATCTTCCGGTCCTGGTGATTACCGCCCAGCCGGGCCATAAGCTGCGTGCCCTGCGGGCCGGCGTAAGAGATTTCATCAGCAAGCCGTTCGATCTGGCCGAAGTCAGGCTGCGTATCCACAACATGCTGGAAATGCGGTTACTGTACAAGAAACTAGATAATTACAACAAGGAGCTGGAACAAACCGTACAGGAACGGACCGGGGCTCTTGTCAAGGCGAATGCACAGCTTACACGGGAAATAGATGGACACTTGAAGACGGAAGGTTCGCTTCAGGATGCGCTTACCGAAATAAAACAGCTTCAGAACCGGCTGGAGGCCGAGAACATGTACCTGCAGCATGAGGTCGCCCGGGAGTACAACTTCGGCGAGGTCATCGGCCAAAGCAATGCTCTCTCGCAGGTATTCCTGCGGGTCGAGCAGGTGGCCCCGATGAACGCAACCGTTCTTCTGCTGGGTGAAACCGGCACCGGCAAGGGCGTTGTGGCGCGCGCCATCCACAGCAGCAGCGCCCGTAAAAGCCGGCCATTGATTACGGTCAACTGCACGGCGCTGCCGGCCAACCTGATTGAGAGCGAACTGTTCGGGCGGGAAAGGGGGGCGTTCACCGGATCCGATGCCCGGCAGCTGGGGCGTTTCGAGCTGGCCGACGGCGGCACGATCTTTCTCGACGAAATCGGCGAGTTGCCGATGGCGCTGCAATCCAAGCTGCTGCGCGTCATCCAGGACGGCGAGTTTGAACGGCTCGGAAATCCCCGCACCATCAAGGTCGATGTACGGATCATCGCGGCCACCAACCGCAATCTGGAGGAAGAGATTCGCGACGGCAAGTTCCGGGAAGACCTGTTCTACCGGCTCAATGTTTTCCCGATCACAATGCCGCCGCTCAGGCAGCGCATCGAAGACATCCCGGTCCTCGTCAATCATTTCGTTGACAAATTCAATAAAAAAATCGGCAAGAAGATCGAGTCGGTCTCGAAAAACACCATGAGCGTTTTTCAGGATTACCACTGGCCCGGCAACGTGCGGGAATTGGAAAGCGTCATCGAACGGGCGGTTATCATCAGCCAGGGGAACGCATTGCAGGTGCTGGACCGCTTCGATACGCTCCGCAAGCCGGAACAATCGGGCAATGGCGAGGTCAAGCCGCTCGTGGATCTGGAACACGACCACATCCTTCAGGTGCTCCAGAAAACAGGCTGGCGCATCGAGGGAGAAAAAGGGGCCGCAGTGCTCCTGGGACTGAACCCCAGCACACTTCGCGCCCGGATGCGGAAATACGGCATCGTCCGTCAGTAAACGATAGAACCTGCAAGCCTTTCAACCCGGAAAAAGCTGTTAACCGCCGATAAACGCCGCCAAAAGTAGGCGCTCCAAAGCGATACACGCCTCCAGAAGTAGGCGCTTCTAAGCGAGAAATCAAAAACGTGAACAAAATACTGATTTAACCCATAAGGTAATCAACTATTTTGATGTAAGACCTGGTTTTCTCGGCGTGAATCCGTTTTTATCGGCGGTTAACTGCCGTTTATAGACAGGTTCAAGAGTTTGTCTCTGCATTATTTTTCAAGCATGGCCCGTGCTTGCCTTCCCGAATTATCCTGTATCAAATTCGACCCTCAATCCCAACGATCTTCAGCAGATCTCAGGCCCGTGATCTGTATTACATGACCTTAACGTATACCGGCAAATATTGCAGATATGTTGTATGCGACGGAATACTTATGCGGATTTAATTTAATAATCTGAACCTTCTTTCCACAGCCCCAATATTATCAGATGCTTGTACTGACTTTCACGGTAAGTTTTGTCCGGCATGTTAGTTGCGGACAACCTTCTATGAATAGTGTTGATTCCATCTGTTCGAAAAACAGTCGCAGCTGCGAATGCGCGGAACAACACAAACAGGATTTTGTAATGATCTCTATCGACATTTAAAAGGAGGTGAAAACCTTAAAGTGGGATGTCCGGGTGTCGGGTTGTATTGTTTTCAATAGCTGTAGAACTAGAAAAAGGAGAGATCAGATGAAAAAAAGCATAATGAATAAACTCCTGGCAGTAAGCCTGATGTCGATTCTGGCCCCGTGCGCCGCGTTTGCCACGATGTATATCGATCATTTTGACGATCCGGTGGGCGGACAATCACTTACGCAGACTACCGCAGGTACTTCAGCTACATTTGTCAGCGGACTGGGGGCTTCCGCAATGGGCGGTTCGCGCTATGTTGAGGTCACCAAGACCGGTGAATTTGGCGGTTCGCATTCCGTCAATATCAATAACAGCGCCTATCCGAGCGTCATGGCTGACAGCATGCAGGCCGGCACTTCCGGCTTCTCACGCTTGATCTGGGACGGCAACAGCAACAACACTATAGATTACACGATGCCATTAATCGATTTTACCCAGGGCGGCATAAACAGCGCCATCGCTATCCGTATTCTGTTCAATGATATGCCGGGGAAGATCACCTTGAACTTTGGCGACGGCACGGTAAACAACAATTACACGCTGACAGCTCCTGATTATTCCAATCCGTTTCCGATTGACATCATCATTCCGTTCTCCGCCTGGACGGGTGTGGACTTCACACAGATCCGCGGCGGTGGGATGTTGGTCGATCTGTTACAAAGCGAAGACCTTCTGATTGACTTTGTTGCCGCCGTGAACCCGGTTCCGGAACCGGGCACCCTGGCTCTGCTCGGCGTCGGTATGCTCTGTCTGGCCGTCTATGGCAAGCGTCGAATAAACAACGCGGAAAACCAGGGCATGTGTACATGATCTGAGTATCGAATAGCAGATCTGTCAAGCTGTTGATCAGTGCGTCGGTTATGGGGCACCAGTAAATAAAGGGACCGGCTTCATTGCTTGTCCCTTTATTTTGAACAGCTATGGAGTAAAAAAGCATTTGCCACAGAGGACACAGCCGAAAGTAGGCGCTTCTAAGCGAGTTCACAGAGAAAACTCAACCTATTACAGCATTAGGGCCATTCACCCAAAAAGAGATTCAAGAAAATAGATTTATTGATGTCAGTACTCTGTGTTCTCTGTGGCTAACTGCCGTTTAAGGTTTAATTCAACGTTTGCCGCAAAAAGATCCTGCAGTATTTGGCGGTAATGTTAAACCTGACGGCCATATTTAAATGCTTTCCACAATCCCGTGCGACGTCCGATTATATTCATACGCAAAATCAGTATGTTGAGCGGGTGGTGGCGACGAATCATCTCTGGCACGTTCGTCGCATTATTTCTTCATGGCTGATCATAAACTCGATCAGATGTTATTTCGATTTTGAGCAAATATTGAAAATTGCAATATTCAACTTGCGGAGAATACCATGCATTTACCTGACACCATTTTGGAAATCAAAACTTTGGGTAGCTTCATTCTCTCGGTTAATGAAAAACCTGTTGAAACAGACTGGCCGAGCGAAGCGATAAAAGTTCTTTTTTGCTCTTTGCTGTCGCCACTGGATCTATACTTTAGCTGGGATCGTGTCTGTCGTTCCATGCTGGGCGTGCCGGCGACTAAAAACAGCAGAGTGAAACTGGATCAGGGTTTTCTCCAGCCACTCGAAAGATTTATGACCAGGACATTCGGTTTCAATCCTGTCATCAAAGGACCTGAGGGTATCAGGATCGACCATCAGCGTATCCATGTGGACGCCCAGACGTTTCAAAACACTATCGTGGAAGGGCTCAGACTGATGTCCGTCGGAGATCGTGAAGCGGCGCGCGAGAAATTCAGCGCCGCCGATTCAATCTATGCAGGCATCTATCTGCCGGAGATTCAGGGAAAAATAGTTGCCAACACTCGCAATGAGCTTGAGTCACTTTACCAAACCGTGATCGTCGAAGCCGGCCGGTCACACGGAAAAGGGCATTCGTCATGAGCAGGATGGTTATCCCGGCACTGCGGATGCGTTTCATATTATCGTCGTGATTATCAATTAAGCCGAATCTGCGGCTGATTTCCATCTCCGGATCAAAGCGCCCCTGGCGTTGGCTCGTCATCGTTCCATCAAGTCATTCCCTCCCAACAGCCGGGCGAGGACCTTCATCGTCTCAATCCTAGCCACCTTGAGTGCATCCCTGATCCGGAATCGGAACTACAAGGAACGATCTACATGAAAATTGACCAGAATATTCACAATATGGCGGTGCTGATTGAATTTTTGGCCGGTGCCGGCCTCGCCATCTTTTTCCATTTTGTGCTGCACTCACCCGAGGTTGCCTACAGTATCTTCGGTATCGGCATCCTGCTTTCCCTGGCCACTTATCTGATTCGCGAGGATCTGGAAAAAACCCGTAACGAGTTGATCGGCCAGTATCACCAGGCCCACGAAGTTACTTTCGCCATAGCCCGGATCAGTGATGCGGAATGTCATACCAAGGCGGAGGCTATGCTGTCCGGAATAAAAAAAACCATCGTGCAGTTGCAGCAGGGATTCATCCCGCTTGACGAAACGGAATTTTATCTGGAAGGCGCCAAATGCTCTGACCTGGCTGTTCGCCGGATGAAGAGCGTTGATCCCATAAGCAATGGTTGGCACACTCGCGGGGCGCTGGTCAACTACTACCAGTCAAATCTGCGGGCGCTTGAACGCGGGGTGGCCATTACCCGCATCTTTGTCATGAACCATGAAGAATTCGCTGATTCGGATGCGCAGAAGGTTCTGCTGACACAATTACATGACGGTATTGAAGTCCGTATTATCTTTCGCGATGAACTTCCCGCCATCAGCAACATGAGTGGTCGCGATATCAACAGTTCCTTTGATTTTGCCATCTACGACGATCAGGTGGTTACCGAGGTCTTTCAGCAGAGCGGCACCTATTTCGGCAGGAAGACCTGCCATGCTGTTAATGTTGAAAAATTTATAAAGTTTTACGAGCTGATCGAGCATAGCTCAAATGTTCTGGCCGTTGATGACGACCGGATCATTCTCGCCTCAACCTCGCCCGTCAAATAAGACAGTTATGCCAAACATGACGGATACCCCTGAGGGTATTCTGTTCATCCCGCACGTTGATATGGGATATGCCACGTAAAATCAGGCTCTTATACATAGGTGTCCGCCGGATGTTTCCGGCATGCTAGTTGCGGATAGATAAGATTATCAGAATCAGCGGGGTGGTACGGAACATCCGCACCGGTCGCTCGCACTGACGGTTTGCAGCTCAATCGACAAGGAGGAATATGTATGAAGAGAAACATGGTTTCACGATATGTGGCAACAGGTCTGGTTGTAATGGGCTTAGGCATGGCAGCCGGTTGTGCCACAACGGATACGGTCAGCTCACGTTTCCCCGCGCTGGAAGAGAATATCAACTCGGCCAAGGCGGTTGAGGCCCAGGTCTATGCCCCGACCCCGCTCAAGTCGGCCGAGGCCAAGCTGGAGGGCGCCAAATCGGCCGTGGCGGCCAAGGATATGGTCACCGCCAGCAAACTTGTGGATGAAGCCATGGTTGACGCCGATTATGCACGGGCCATGGCCCCGACGGAAAAGGCCAAGCTGGAGGCTGTCAAGCTGCGCGAGGCGATACTGGCCTTGCGCGAGGAAATCAAGAAGATGCCGGCTGTGAAATAACCACAAATACCATTAAGGATAAGGAGTTGATATGAATTTCAGTCGTATTTCAAGTCAGTTGAAAGCCGCGGGCCTTACGATCTCCTTCGGAGCCGTTCTGGCCGGGTGCGGAACGGTTGACCCCAGCGAACAGATCGCCCGGGACCGCCTGGAACAGGCGCGCAGCGCCTATGCCCAGGCAAAAGGGAACCCGATTGTGGAGTCGTACTCGTTGAAAACACTTCTCGATGCGGAAAAAACGTTGAAGGATGCGGAACAGGTCAGTAAGAAGGCCTATTCGCCCAATCCGCAAGAGCCGTCCAGGGCGTATGATTCCACTGAGAAAAAACTCTTTTACGATGATATTTCCCGTCTGGCCTACATGTCGGAGCGTAAATCCCAGACCTCGGTAGCGCTGGCGGAAGGTGTGGTCACGGGCAACGAGATCGTCCGGCTGGGCAAGGAAAAGGCCGAGTTACAGCTGCTGAAAAGCCAGATGGAGAAACAGCTGCTCCAGCAGGACCTGGATCAAAAAGCCGCGGCGCTGGAGAATGCTAGGCAGCAACTGGCTTCCGCGACCAACGAGGCCGACCGGGCCAGGATTCTGGCCGATATCCGGGCCAAGGAGGCTGCGTTGGCAAATGCGCAGGCTGAGGCAAGAGCCAGAGAGGCCGAAAGTGCCAGGCTTCAGGCCGAGGCCCAGGCCAGAGATGCCGAAATGGCAAAAGCTGAACTGGTGTTGCTGATGGTGGAGTTGACGGATCTGCAGGGTCAATTGACCGACCGGGGAATCGTGCTGACTATCGGTGATGTACTGTTTGCCACCGGCAAGTCCGATCTGAATGTCAGCGCCCAGCGCAGCATGGGCAAACTGGCCGAGTTCCTCCAGAAAAAGCAGAACCGGAATCTGCTGGTGGAAGGGCACACCGACAGTGTCGGCGGCGATGATTACAACCAGGGACTTTCCGAACAGCGCGCCGCATCGGTTAAAAACGCCCTTGAAAAACTGGGCGTTGCCGGTGATCGGGTCGTCACCATAGGTTATGGCAAGAAGTACCCGCTGGCCAGCAATGATACCGCTGACGGCAAACAGCAGAACAGAAGAGTTGAGGCGATCATACTTAACGAAGGCGTCAAGCCG
>Ga0154448_1114_pt1 | contig 26069 bp, 20 predicted proteins | sample RifGroC2_FD_105641 | JGI IMG/M metagenome (GOLD analysis project Ga0154448, IMG submission 105641) | Geobacteraceae bacterium GWC2_55_20
ACCCTTTACAACAACGAGTTCCTGCAATGAAAATACCCTGTCTATATCGAGTATCATCACGAAATTCTCATTATGCTTACCCATACCCTTAAGGAATTCGGTTTTGAGATGGGTGCCGATATGCGGCGCGGCTTCGATCTGTGACGGTTCCATCTCGATCACCTCCTGCACGCTGTCGGCCAGTGACCCCAGGACGATATTTTCCCCATCCATCTCGACCTCGACCACGATTATGCAGGTATTGACGGTTTGAGCCGTCTCCGGCATGCCGAATTTGAGGCGCAGGTCGATCACCGGCACAACACAACCCCGCAGATTGATCACGCCCCGCATGAAATCCGGCACCTGCGGCACCTTGGTGATACTGGTAATCTCCAGTATCTCTCGAACTCTTGCAACATCAACCGCAAAGACTTCCTCTGCCAACGTAAAGGTTAGATACTGGTTTGTCTGAAGTTCCTCAGCCATAAAGCCCCTCCTCCACTCAAATCGCAAACTCTGATGGTGAAAGTGTTTACAATGACTGTGCCAATGCCCGCGACAGGGCCGGGCAGTTGTAAATCATGGGGTATGACTCTGTTGGGGATGTTTATGATAAGATCAGGAACTGCGTGTGACACATAAAAGGTGTGACATGGCACAGAAGTACTGTGCCATGTCACACCTTTTATGGAGTGGGAATTATAGAGGGAATTTACTCTTCAAGATGCCGGTAAATTGTTCTGCGGCTGATTCCCAGCAGACTGGCGGCCCGTGTTTTGTTGCCATCGGCCATGGCAAGCGCTTCTTCCAGGGTCATGGTACCCTTGACCGTTTGCTGTCTGGACTCAATAAATGCATCTTCCTTCAACACCGGTTTCACCGCTGTAAGCAGATCCAGCGGTAAATCCTGGGCTGATATTATTTCGGACTTGCAGAGGACTGTGGCGTGTTCGATGGCATGCTCAAGTTCGCGCACGTTGCCGGGCCAGTCATGGGAGCGGAATATATCCAATACATCAACGGAGACATCTTTTATGTTACGATTGAATTTATCGTTGAACCTTGCAATGAAGTGGCCCACAAGCAGTGCAAGATCATCCCGGCGCTGTTTCAGCGATGGCAGTACGATACGAATCACATTCAAACGATAGAACAGATCCTGCCTGAAACTTCCCTGACGCACCTTTTCCGCAAGGTCCTGGTTGGTTGCCGCTATGATGCGCACATCCACCCTGGTGGGAGTGGATTCCCCAACCCGCTCGAATTCGCTCTCCTGCAAAACCCTTAACAGCCTCATCTGTACGGCCGGAGAGATGTCTCCGATTTCGTCCAGGAAAAGTGTGCCGCCATGGGCTTTTTGAAATCGGCCCACCTTGTCAGAAATAGCGCCGGTAAATGCGCCGCGCACATGACCGAAAAGTTCGCTCTCCAGCAGAGTCTCAGAAAGGGCCGAACAGTTGACCTTGACGAACGGCTTGTTAGTACGCACCCCGTTGAAATGCAGCGCAGCCGCCACCAGCTCCTTGCCGGTGCCGCTTTCGCCGTTGATCAGAACGGTGGTCGGCACATCGGACAGTGCTTCGATCAAAGAGAAAACCTTCTGCATTGGTTCAGAAGTTCCTATCAACCCATGGAAATGCCCGCGTTTTTTAAGTGTGCGTTCCAATGAGGCCAATTGAGTTTCATCGCGAATTACCGCCACTGCCCCCCTGACCGAGCCATCAGCTTCCGTGATGGGGTTCATATTGATACTGACTATACGGGAGATGCCCTGACTGGTATTGCACTCAATGCGGTTAAGAACTCTGGGGGTTCTGGTTTGCATTGTTTCCAACAGAGCTTTACGACACACTCTCCCGCAACCCATATCGAGCATAGCGGCATCATCACCGATCATACCGCTTTCATATCCGCAGACATGCTCGGCAGTTGCGTTGAATTGAGATAACCTTCCTTCCCTGTCAATCATGATGATCGAATCGGAAATCGAATGGAAGATTGCGTCCAGGTTGGCACGGTATAGCTCGCGTTCATCGTTGATAACTTTGGCATTAAGAGCATGCCGGGTTACCAGCAGTAATGTCTCATGCCTGATGGGCTTGGTGATGTAGTCGAAAGCCCCCAGGCGAACCGCTTCGGCAGCCGATTCAACCTTCGGGAATCCGGTGCACATGACCACCTGAATTTCCGGATAGCCGGACTTGATATACTTCAGCAGGCCGATACCGCTTTCGCCGCTCAACATGATGTCAATAAACGCCAGGTCATACTTTTCCGTTTGGAGGCATTCCAGGGCAGTATTGAAATCGGAGGCCGCATCAACCCGATACCCTTCTTTTTTCAGCAACAATCCGAGCGTATAGCGGATTCCTTCTTCATCATCAACAATAAGTATCCGACGGTTAGCTGGCTTCAACATTAGCATTAATTCCCGGTGATATTTAACAATCTCATATAGATACGCTGCAATTGATCAAATCTGTAAGATTAGGAAACCGTGTACAGGATTCTGTCGGCATCAACCTTTCGATAATACCGTCCACACCTTTTCCAGATGCAAATCATGTGTAACCCAGGAATAAACTTCACTCAAAAACAACGTTACCTGCAAAAGACTTCTCGAACAGGTCTTTTTTAGCGTTTCCACCGAATATCTCCACCGATATGTCTTCGGTTCCAAGCAGACGCAATCTGTATGCCGAATCATCGTGCCTGAGCGCCACAACCTCAACCAGGCCGCTCCTGCGACGGTCAAGGCCATCCGCCAGCCGAAGTACGCCACCCAACTGGCACACCATAAGCTGGTCTTTTGCATCCAACCTGGCAAATTCATCGTGCTTCTTTTTCGGCAGGGATTTCCGGTGGTAGCGTGCGATCAGCGCCGTCATTTCGCGTTCTCGCGGGGTGAACCCGAACAGATCCGCATGACGGATCAAATGATGCGAATGTTTGTGATGACTATTGTAACTTATGAAATAACCGACATCATGAAGCAGGGCGGCGGCTTCCAGCAGTTTCCGGTCCGTTTTTTTGAGTTTGAATTCTTTTGCAAGTTCGTCGAAAATATTTAACGCAATCTTGGCGACATGCCGGGAATGGGGTTCGTCAAAGTGACATGAACGGGCAAATTCCAGCACGGAAGCTTTCCAGGTACGCTGTACAGAGGATTCCGGCAAGAGCTGCAGCCGTTTCATGCACCTGATAATCAACCCCTCGCGGATACCACGTTCATTGACCAGCATTATGTTGGCGGAGAAGAATTTCATCAGCTCGTCGATTACCACCAGACCGGCTACGATGATGTCCGCCCGATCCGGATTCAGCCCAGGTACGCTTCTTAAGGCCTTGATGTCCTTACGCACCAGCATTGCCAGCAGATGCACGATCTCGGAACGCAACACCTCGAAACCGTGCAGCGACGAAAACACCTGGCGGCGCATGCTCATGACCATGCTTGCCAGTGCGGTGATGGTGCCGCCTGAACTGATGAAGGATTGCACAATCGGCTTTTCGTCGGTAAATATATTTTTAAGTTCTACCCTGACATGACGCCTGAGCTTGTCAATTTCAGTTTCCTTTACCGGATCGGACAGAAGAAAACGGTCGGTCATCAAGACCGCACCCAGTTGCAGCGAATAGCAACTCTCGACCAGATTGGCAACAGCGCTCATGATTTCAACACTGCCCCCGCCGATATCGATGATCATGTAACGCTTGCCGCTCATATCGAAGTTGTGACGCGCCGATATCGCAACCAGATCGGCCTCTTCCTCTCCTGATATTATCCGTATCTCCCGGCCAAGCTCCCTGGTAAGAACACCAACCAATTCAACACCATTGGATGCACTTCTTACAGCACTGGTTGCAACAGCCTCAACTTCGGACACCTTCAGTCCGTCGATCAATTTGCGGATGCGTGACATCGCGTCAACTGCCCTGGCAAAAGCGGGAGGAGATATGGCGCCGCTCGCGGCCATATTCTCACCCAGGCGAACGGCGGCCTTTTCATCATCCAGAACCATGAAGCGTCCCTGAGAATCGACTTCCACCACGATGCAACGTATCGAGTTGGTACCGATGTCTATCGCCGCCAGACGACTTTTTTTCATGCTCACCTCCTGCTGAAATGACAATGGTTACTATGCATCATCTGCTGACAAAAGAAAAGGCGAAGCCATGACCGGCCCCGCCTTTTACCACATCGATTTGAATAAAATTACTCTGCTGCTACTTTTGAACCGTCCAGATTGAGGCCAAGTGCTTCCTTGCGTGACAGCTTGATCTTGCCGTTCTTGTCGATGCCGATGCATTTGACCAGAACCTTGTCACCTTCGTTCATTATGTCGGTAACGACCTTGACCCTGGTGGTATCCAGTTCGGAAATATGAACCAGTCCATCGGTGCCCGGCATGATTTCCACGAAGGCGCCGAAGTCCATGATCTTGCGGACGGTACCCATGTAGAGTTTGCCCTCTTCGGCCTCGTCGGTCAGGCCGCGGATCATCTGGATGGCCAGGTCGCAGGCTTCCTTGTTGGTACTGGCAATGTTGATACGACCGGTGTCCTCGATATCGACGGTAACGCCGGTGGTCTCGGTGATATTGCGGATATTCTTGCCGCCGGTTCCAATCACGTCGCGGATGCGGTCAGTCTTGATCCAGATGGTCGTGATGCGCGGTGCGTAGGACGACATCTCGGCGCGGGGAGCAGCCAACGTTTCAGCCATCTTGCCCAGGATGTGCAGGCGGCCTTCGCGGGCCTGTTTGAGAGCCTGCTGCATGACTTCCTTGGTTACGCCGCCGATTTTTATATCCATCTGCAGCGCGGTCACACCTTCGGAGGTACCGGCTACCTTGAAGTCCATATCGCCCAAGTGATCTTCGTCACCCAGAATGTCGGACAGGATCGCAAATTTTTCGCCTTCCTTGATCAGGCCCATGGCGATACCGGCCACAGGGGCTGATACCGGAACTCCGGCATCCATCAGCGACATACAACCGCCGCAGACCGCCGCCATCGAAGAGGAACCGTTGCTCTCCAGTGTTTCGGCCACGATACGGATTGTGTAGGGGAAATCGTCATGCTGGGGAATAACGGCCGAAAGGGCACGTTCGGCCAACATGCCGTGACCGATCTCGCGACGGCCCGGAGCCAGACGGAAGCTGGTTTCGCCTACCGAGAACGGAGGGAAGTTGTAATGCAGCAGGAAGCGCTTGCGCGACTCGCCGTAGAGCGAGTCAATGCGCTGCTCGTCGCTGGATGTACCCAGGGTGGTGGTGACCAGCGACTGTGTTTCACCGCGGGTAAACAGGGCCGATCCATGGGTACGCGGCAGCAGGCCGGCCTCGGTGCTGATCGGACGAACCGTGGTGGTTGTGCGGCCGTCGATGCGGATGCCGGTGTCGAGGATGTCGGCGCGCACACGCTCATATTCGAAGTCGCCCAGAAATGCCTTGATCTGCTTGGCGGAGCCTTCGAACTCATCCTTGAGGGCCTCGATGGTTTCAGCCTTGATCAGATCGATCTGGTTGTGACGATCCTGTTTCGTTTTGAGCTTGACCGCCTCGCCGATCCGGTCGTAGGCCAATTCACGGACTCTGACCAGCAGAGCCTCGTCAACGATGATCGGAGCGATTTCACGCTTGGCAACACCGGCTTTGCGCTGCAGTTCTTCCTGGGCCTCGATCAGCGGCAACACCGCTTCCTTGGCAAAGAAGATTGCCTCCAGCAGGTCCGCTTCGGAAACGAACTTGGCTTCGCCCTCAACCATGATGACCGCATCGCGGCTGGCGGCCACGACTATTTCTATATCGCTCTTTTCAAGTTCCTCGGCTGAAGGGTTGCAGATCAGCTTGCCGTCAACTCGTCCGACCTTGACTCCGGCAATCGGACCGTTGAAGGGGGCATCCGAGATTGTCAATGCGGCGGAAGCGCCCAGCATCGAAAGTATCGCGGGGTCATTGTCCTTGTCGGCCGATACGACAGTCGCCATGATCTGGGTGTCGTTCAGGAAGTTCTCCGGAAAGAGCGGACGGATCGGACGATCGATCAGACGACAAGTCAATGTCTCCGGATCGGAAGGTCTTGCCTCGCGCTTGAAAAAACCACCGGGGATTTTTCCGCCGGCATAGGCCTTTTCAGTGTAATTGACTGTCAGGGGAAAGAAGTCCTGCCCCTCTTTGGCACTTTTCGCCGCCACGGCAGTCACCAGAACCACCGTATCTCCACAACTGACCACCACGGCGCCGCTGGCCTGCTTGGCCATTTTGCCGGTGGACATTGTAATCGTTCTGCCGCCAAACTCAACCTGTACAATCTGTTCCATATTCCAATTCTCCTCTACGGTTGCGTTGGGGCCGTCGCTACAATTCCTCCGGCAGGGAGGAACTCTACCCACGTCCCCAACAAAAATAAAAAGGGCCGCGAAGCCCTCTTTCAAAATGCCTACAGCAACGAAATGGTGTCGGCAATATACCTGCACGCGACAGGTATACTGCCTTCCATTACCTGCGTATGCCGAGTCGTTCGATAACCTTCTTGTACCTGTCCAGCTCTTTGCCCTTCAGGTAGTCCAGAAGGCGCCTCCTCTGGCCGACGAGCTTTAAAAGCCCGCGACGGCTGTGGTGGTCCTTTTTGTGGATCTTGAAATGCTCGGTCAGATAAGTTATCCGCTCGGTCAGAATTGCAATCTGAACCTCCGGAGAACCTGTGTCGCTTTCATGTTTCTTGAATTCATTGATGATTTCCTGCTTCTTTTCGGTTGCCAGCACTGTCTACACCTCCCTTCACCTGGGTAATATATCAGAATAATAAAACAATTATTCTTTGTTGGAGCTGAATTTAATATCATATAAAAAACAATAAGTAAACATCTATCTGAGGCTGACAAAATTCCTAGGACAAGGCAAACTTTAGATCTTATCAACAAATACGGCTTGTTACATGCCCTTGCAAAAGCAGGATTACGACGCCGCCATATAATTATTAAAAGATGCCACCCCGCAGAGTTGTACGTTTGCTCCATTATTCAATACAATTATCTTGACATCGGATTATCTTAAGTGCTATGAATTCAGCTCGATTTTATTACTCAAAAAGCGGCATGAATTAATTGGAGGTGTGGTTTGGCTCATCATAAGTCGGCAATCAAGAGGATCAAGCAGAATGCAAAGAGGAACGCACGCAATCGTCACGTTTCCTCTACTCTGAAAACATATATCAAGCGCGTCCGTGAAGCGGTTGAAGCAAAAGACAAGGATGCCGCGGTAGCAGCTCTCAAGGCAGCGATTCCGGTTATTGACGCAACCGCATCAAAAGGCGTCATCCACAGTTCAAATGCTTCAAGGAATGTTTCACGCCTGACCAAACTGGTCAATACGCTCGGCTGATCCGGAATATAATTGCTATATTTAAGGGGGCTGCATTCGATGCATGCCCCCTTTTCTCGTTTAAAAGCTTCGCTGATGTATTGGCTACTTGCCTGTTGACACCCATATGTGTACGCTTACATTTGCTTCGGTTCAATCACACCGTTCGGAAATATTTGCAGCAATTGATCGTTTGTTGTTGCGATTAGGGAATTCGGCTCAAACCACTTCCATCTGCTTGTTTCTCCATTAATTTCCATTGACTGCATAACAATGAAATCTCGATCAGGCCAGCGTTGGTTGTCGAGAGTCTGAACAGCATTCAGCTGTTCCTACCATCTTATACTCACCTTACCCACCGAATATGAAAAGCCCGCTAATGCGAACTTTTCATATTCGTGCGACTTCAACATTGACAGCATACTGACTATCTGTATAATGACTATCCCGATTGAGTACGATTTGATTACGAGGTATTTATAAATGTATGACGTAGAAAACAGTATCGGATTCCTGCTTTCCAAAGGATACCAGCGCGCCTGGGCTCTGCTGCGGGAAGAGATCGAGCAGTACGAGCTGACTCCGCCCCAGTTCGCGCTGCTGGCATTTCTCTGGCGCGAGGACGGCTTGACCCAGACCGAACTTTCGGAAACAGGGCAGATCGACCGCACCACCCTGGGGGGGCTGATAGACCGGCTTGAAAAATCCGGGCTGGTAGAGCGCCGTCCGCACCCCCGCGACCGGCGCGCCTACCAGATCCACCTGACCGCCCGCGGTCGGGAACTGGAAGGCCCGTTGAGCGAGTGCGCGACGCGGACGCTGGCCAGGCTCACCAATGGCCTGACTGAAACTGAAGTCAGCGAACTGCGCCGGATGTTGATAATACTGAGGGGAGAAAGGACCGTTTATGACTTTCCAGCGTGCTAGCCTTTATTGCATGGTTTTGCTTGCCATAGCCGCCCAAAGCTGGGCCGCGCCCTTGACACTGCAGGAATGCCTGCAGCAAGCCAGGACCAACAACCCGTCCCTGAAGAGCGCCGCCTGGGATACCGGCCTGGCGCGGGAGAACGTCCGCCTGGCCAAATCAGGCAACTATCCACGGATCGACGCCCAGGCCGGATATACGATGCAACTGGAACCGCAAGCGGTCATCATCAGCGGACGGACCGCCGAAACCCAGGAAGCGGATTTTGCCTCAGCCGGACTCTCTGCCAGTTACACGATCTACGACTTCGGCCGCCGCGACTCCAGAAGTCGGCAGGCAGGGGCTGCGGCCGACGCCTCTTACCAGAGTTTTGAATCGAAACGAAGCGACGTCGCGCTGCAGGTGATTGAAACCTGGTTCGGCCTCCTGGAAACCGGCAAACTGATCAGCGCCGCTTCCGACGAAGTCACCCAGGTCAGCGAACACCGGCGGGTGGCGCAGGTACTGTTCGAAGAAGGGGTAGTGACCCGCAACGATGTCCTGCAGGCCGATGTCCGCCTGGCCGCCTCGCGCCAGAAACTGCTGGCACTCAGGAACCGGCTCGAAAACGGCTGGCTGCTGCTGAATTTCCTGACCGGCAATCAATCCGGATTCAGGGCCGAACTTGACGAAAGCGACACTCTGATAACAGTTAAAGCAGATGATAATGATTTAGCTTCCATCATACTGAAGCGTCACGATATTCAGGCCCTGCAGCTTGGTGTCGAAGCCAGTGAGTTCGAGGTCAGCGAAAGCCGCGGCAGCTTCTTCCCGGAGCTGTACAGCCGTGTGGCACTGGATTACGTGCAGAACGACAAGGTGCGCGAACAGACTATCATGTCGGCCACGCTCGGAGTCAGATTCAACCTGTTTGACGGCTACGCCTCCACGGCAACCAGGGAAAAGGCGATCAAGAACCGCTCGCGGTCACAGGACAACCTCAGACTGGCCCGTGAACAGGCCCTGCTTGAGATCAACAGCGCCAGAAACGACATCGCTGTATCGAAAGAAAGGATTAGCGTGGCCGAAACGGCCATCCGCCAGAGCGAAGAGAACCTGCGGATCAACAAGGAACGTTACCGGGAACGGGTCGGCACCGCCACCGAAGTGCTGGATGCTCAGACACTTTTAACCCAGACCCGGACCGATTACCACCGTGCCAGCTATGAATACCAGATTGCCACGGCGCGGCTGAAAAGGGCAAGCGGGGAGCTATAAGCAACGAATATTCTGGAGGAAACAGATGTCAGAAGATGTAAATACCGGTGAAATACAAGCCGAAACACCTGTTGCTAAGAAGCCGATTCTCAGCAAACGTCAAAAAGCACTGCTGGCGCTGCTGATCATTGTCATTGCCGGCAGCTGGTACGGTGTGACCCTGTTCGTCAGGAGCAAAACCCATGTCGAGACCGACAACGCCTTCATCGAAGCCCGAATCGTGCCGGTATCCGCCAAGGTTTCCGGGACAGTGGCGCGGGTACTGGTAAATGACAACCAGTTTGTCAAAAAGGGAGACATGCTGCTGGAACTGGACCGGGATGATTATAGCCTGAAAGTAGCGGAAAGCGCGGCCGGAGTCGGCATAGCCGAAAACGAAACCGGCGGGGAATACCTGAAGGTCGATGCGGCCCAGGCCGCGCAGCAGTCGGCTGCGGCGCGTCATGACCAGAGTGTGATTGATCTAGAGCGCGCAGAGAAACTGTACCAGCGCGAGGTGATCCCCAAAGAGCAGCTGGACCGTTTGCGAACAGCCAACCTGGTCGCCCGGGCCCAGCTAAAGGAAAGTCAGGAGAATCTGAAACGCGCCCGGGCCGAGGCCGGCCTGGGAGTCAAAACCGGCAACAGGGCCAAGGTGCAGGAGCGTCAAGCCCAGCTGGACGAAGCCAGGCTGAAGCTCTCCTATACCAGCATCCATGCCGCCCGCGATGGCTACATCACCAGGAAGTCGATTGAACCGGGCGTCAACATCCAGGCCGGACAGCAGTTGATGGCGCTGGTCCCGCTGCAGGATGCCTGGATCACGGCCAACTACAAGGAGAGGCAGATTACCCACATTAAACCAGGACAGAAGGTAGAGTTCAGCGTGGACGCCTATCCGGGACGCACCTTCAGCGGCCGGGTGGACAGCATCATGGCCGGCACCGGCGCTGCCTTTTCGCTGCTGCCGCCGGAAAATGCCACCGGCAATTACGTCAAGGTGGTACAGCGCCTGCCGGTCAAGATCGCCATCGACGGCAGCTCTGACCCGACGCACCTGCTGCGGGTCGGCATGAGCGTGGTGCCGACCATCCAGACCGGACGCAGCGCCGCCGAGGTACTCGGGGATTTAAATCCATTCAATTGATCCGTAGGGGCGATCCTTGTGATCGCCCGCTCCTACGATCCTCGTGATCGCCCTTGTGCCATCACCACCTGACAATCTGAACGGGCAAAAAAACGGGCGAATACGAAGATTGGGCGAATACAAGATTCGCCCCTACGACAACCAGACAACACACCTATGACAACAACAGATGAAAAAACGATCAACAAATGGTTGATCACGATCACCGTTATGCTGCCGGCGATCATGGAGATCATCGACACCTCGGTGGCCAACGTGGCCCTTCCGCATATGCAGGGGAGCCTCAACGCCGGAACCGACGAGGTCACCTGGGTGCTGACCTCCTACCTGGTCGCCAACGCGGTGGTGCTGCCCATGACCGGCTGGCTGTCGCGCGTTTTCGGGCGCAAGCGTTTCCTGATGACCTGCATCGTGCTCTTCACGCTGGCCTCGCTCCTGTGCGGCGCTGCCCCCAACCTGGGTTCGCTGATTTTCTTCCGAATCCTGCAGGGGGCGGCCGGAGGGGCGCTGATCCCAATCAGCCAGGCGATCCTGATGGAGACCTTTCCGCCGCACCAGCGCGGCATGGCCATGGCCATCTTCGGCGTCGGGGCCATGTTCGGCCCGATCGTCGGCCCGGCCCTGGGGGGCTGGATCACCGACAACATGAGCTGGCGCTGGATCTTCTACATCAACCTGCCGATCGGCATCATCGCCATGGTTCTGTGCGCCTTTTTCATCTTTGACCCGGCCTATCTGCGGCAGCGGGCCACGGCGCTCAAAATCGACTACTGGGGACTTTTTCTGCTGACGACCAGCATGGGGTCGTTGCAGGTCGTACTGGACAAGGGGCAACAGGAGGACTGGTTCAGCTCGTCTTTCATCATAACCTTCAGCGCGGTATTCATCATTTCGATGATGGCGCTGATCTGGGTCGAACTGACCCACGAACACCCGATCATCAACCTGCGCCTGTTCAAGAATGTATCCTTCTCGGCCGGCAACCTGATCATGTTCGTGGTCGGTTTCTGCCTCTACAGTTCGATCGTAATGATTCCACTCTTTCTGCAGACCCTGATGGGCTATTCGGCCACCGATGCCGGCATGGTCATGGCTCCCGGCGGCGTGGCGACCCTGATCACGATGCCCTTCGTAGGGGCTGCGCTGGCCAAGCGCGACGGACGCAAGATCGTGTTTATGGGGCTGATGCTGGGAGCTGGTTCGATGTTCATCATGCAGGGGCTGAATCTGCAGGGGGCCTTCTGGAACTACACCTGGCCCAGAATAGTTCTGGGATTCGGGCTGGCGATGATCTTCGTGCCGTTGACAACCGTCACGCTGGCGACAATCTCAAGGGATGAGATGGGCAATGCCACCGGCATGTTCAACCTGCTGCGCAACATCGGCGGCAGCGTCGGCATCGCCATGGCAGCCACCCTGCTGGCTCGCTATCAGCAGTTCTACCAGACCAGCCTTGTTGCCAACATCAATCCCTATAATCCGATCTGGCAGACCCGCTTCGAGGGGCTGAAGCAGACCCTGATCACCAAGGGGATGGCTGTCTCCCAGGCTGACGGCAGCGCGCTGGGGATGGTTTATGGCGAAGTCCGCAGGCAGGCGGGCGCACTGGCCTTCAACCGCATCTTCTTCATAATCGGCCTGACCTTCCTGGTGATCATGCCGCTGCTGCTGTTGCTGAAACGGACCAGGCATCACAGAGAAGGAAGTGCCGGACATTGATCCCTCCCAATCCGAAGCATCATTTCGTCGTATGAACGGTCGTGCGGCGGAAGGCGGCCACAAAAGAATTGACCGGATTTTCCATCACCTCGGCCGGACTCCCCTCCTGAACGATCGTGCCCTTATCCATCACAACCAGACGGTCCACCACCCGCAGCGCCTCGATCCTGTCGTGGGTGGCGATGATCGCCGCGGTCCCGGACTCGTGCAGAATCCGCCCCAGGTCCTCCGCCAGCACGATACGGGTCGGCAGGTCCAGGCTGGAAAAGGGCTCGTCCATCAGGATCAGTTTCGGCTTGACGGCAAAAGCGCGCGCCAGGCTGACCCGCTGCGCTTCACCGCCGGAGAGCTTATGCGCCGAGCGGCCGGCCAGGTGGCCGATCTTGAAAAGCTCCAGGCTTTCCATGCCGAGTTCCCTGGCCTCGGAACGTTTTGTGCCGCGAATCCGCAACCCCTCGGCCACGTTATCCAGCACGGTCGTATCGAACAGCAACGGCTCCTGGAAAACCATCGCAATCTGGCGCCGATAGGCGTTTTCGTCGCGTTTAGTAACCTCACTGCCATTGAACGAGATCCTGCCGCCATCCCTGGCAATCAGGCAGGCCAGCCCCAGCAGGAAGCTGGACTTGCCGGCGCCGTTCGGCCCGATCACCGCCACCTTCTGTTCTGTGGCCACGGAAAAACGGGGCAGGTCGATCACCTGCACGCCGCCGCGCCTGATCTTCAACGCCTCCACCTGCAATATCGGCATTACTGTGCTCATCGCGGACGCTCGCGCTGCTGGATCACGGTCAGCAGGTAGTTGACGCCAAAAGCCAGCGACAGCAGGATCAGCGATAAAGCTATCGCCACATCGAAATTGCCCTTGCCGGTTTCCATCACGGTGGCGGTGGTCAGCACGCGGGTTTGCCCCTTGATGTTGCCACCCACCATGATCGAGGCGCCGACCTCGGAGATGACTCCGCCGAATCCGGCCATCACCGCTGCCAGGAGCGGCAGGCGCGATTCCCGCACCAGTATCCAGACGGTCTGCAGCCGGGTTGCGCCCAGCGCCCGCACCTGGAGCTTGAGATTGGACGGCAGATTCTGGATCGAAGCAATGGTGATGCCGGTGACGATCGGTGTGGCGATCACGGTCTGGGCCAGCACCATCGCCAGCGGCGTATAGAGGATCTCCAGGAAACCCATCGGGCCGTTGCGCCAGAGGAAGATCGTCACGAACAGGCCCACCACCACCGGCGGCAGCCCCATGCCGGTGTTGACCAGGCTGATCACGAAACGGCGCCCCGGAAAAGCGGCCAGCGCCAGGAACACGCCGAACGGAATCCCCAAAAAGAGGCTGGCCAGTGTGGCGCTGCAGGAGATCCGGAGCGACAGCAGAGTCACCTCCAGCACCTCCCGGTCCAGCGAGAAGATCAGCTTCAGCGCGGTAATAAAGCCGTCAAGAATCAGCTCCATCGCAATCTCCCGGTTGCAGACGATTCCGCTCTTCTAATCATTAAAATCCTCCGGACTGATATTAATTGTATCGCGGCAGACAAAAAAACCCCTTCTCTCGATGGAAAAGGGGCGTGGACAAACCGGCGCGGCGTTTTGTCATTTACACGATTCCCCTTTTCTAAAGGAGGGCGGCGCTGTTTCCGGCGACACCCGCAGGTTGCAGGCCATGGGGTTTTACCCGACAGGTTCTGCAACTCGGAGATTGGTAATTTGGAGCCGCACTATAGCGGAATTGATTGCTGCAAGGCAAGCTGTAAATAGTGGATCAATAAGGCTAACCGGTCATGGAGATAACTTCTTCGTAGGTAGTCGCGCCTTCCAGCATCTTTTTGATAGCAACCTCGCGCAGACTGACCAGCCCATCCTGACGCGCGGCCGCCGCAATCCGGGAAAGTTCCGCCGAAGCGCTGATCAACGCTTTCATGTTCTCGTTGATATCCAGAACTTCAAACAGACCGCTGCGCCCCTTGTAACCGGTGCCGCGGCACTTCTTGCACCCCTCCCCCTCCCAGACCGTATGCTTTATCTGCGGCAATTGCAGATAGTCGCACTCTTCGCGGGTAAGGGTCCGGGCCGTCTTGCAGTCCGGACAGATCTTGCGGACCAGGCGCTGCGCCACAATGCCCAGCACGGTGGCCGAAATCAGAAACGGCGGCACCCCCAGATCAAGCAGGCGGATGATGGTGGAAACGGCATCGTTGGTATGCAGCGTGGAAAGCACCAAATGTCCGGTCAACGCGGCCTGGACCGCATTCTCGGCCGTTTCGCGGTCACGGATCTCTCCGATCATGATGATGTCCGGATCCTGTCGCAGGATGTTTCGCAGAATACTGTCAAAACCGACCCCGATCGCCTGCTGGACCCCGATCTGGTTGAACTCCTCCATCACCATTTCGATCGGGTCTTCCACCGTGACGATATTGACCTCAGGCGAAGAGAGCGATCTTAGCGAGGAATATAGCGTGGTGGTTTTGCCGCTGCCGGTCGGGCCGGTCACCAGGATGATGCCGTTCGGCCGCCGCAAAAATGAATTGTAGAGCGCCATTTCTCGCGGATAGAAACCCATGCTGTCCAGGTCCTGCAGCAGGATGTCCGGGTCGAAAACCCTGATGACAACTTTTTCGCCGAACGCCACCGGGACAGTCGAGACGCGCAGTTCAATGTCCTTGTTGTTGAAACTGGTTTTGATACGGCCATCCTGTGGCCTGCGCTTTTCAGCCAGGTCCATGCGCGAGAGCAGCTTGATCCGTGAAACTATAGGGGCATGCAGCTGTTTGGGGATTACATGGATGTTGTGCATGACCCCGTCGATCCGGAAACGGATCAGCGCGGTCTCCCGTTTCGGCTCGATGTGGATATCGCTGGCATGCTGATCGAAGGAATAGTTAAGCAGAAAATCGACCGCGGACACAACATGCTTGTCGCTTCCATCGATTGTTTCGTGATGCCCCTTGATTTTAAAATACTGCTCCAGATTGCCCAGGTCCACCGAAGTCGTCGCCTCGGCTTCGGCCGCGACCACCGAGGCGCGGAAGCCGTAGAACTCACGCAGGATCTTCATGATATCGCTCTTGGAACTGAGCACCCGCCGGATTTCCAGACGGCGGGCCGAGGCTAGCCCGCTGACAACGGTGTCGTTGAAAGGATCCGCGACAGCCACGGTAATGACGCCGTCCGACTCATCAACCGCTACGATCATGTTTTTAAGCGCGAAGGGACGCGGTATGTGTTCGGTGACCACGTCGAGTTTCAAGCGAAGAGGATCAATCTTTAAATATGGAAGCCCGGTGACCGCCGATAAAGCCTCGGTAACCGCATCCTCGTTCAGGAGTTGTCCGGCGGTTGATGGTATCACCAGGTTGAAGGAAGCGATTACTTCCGCCGGCGAAACCGTTTCCGCCCCGGCATGGCTGCGTCGTGAAGCGCCGGAGTGATGCTGGGAATAGAGACGCAGTTCCTGGTCCTTTCCACGTACCAGCACGTCCTTGAGCTGCTCTTTCGACAACAATCCCCTGCGTTCGAGCATATGCGCGACATTTTCCACTGTAAGCTTGTTTATATTCGGCATGGTTCCCGTCATTTCGTGAATTTATTGCTCTGTTCAGCCTTCATTCTCTTAGCCTCGATGCGTTTTGCGACCTCCTCCACCACCTGCTCCGCCGATGGAACCGTCACGGCCGGTATCTGGCCGGCAATCACCTGCTCGGGCATGACCGGAGACGCTCCCGAAGGCGCTTTTCTCGGTCGCGGCGGTGACTGGTCCTGGTAGAGCATCAGCGTGGACAACAGATTTCTGAAAAGCCGGAATCCGAGCCAGGCCACTATCAGCAGCATTACGATGTCATCGCGCCAGTAACCGAAACTGCGCTGCTGCACCATCGCACCCGCCAGAAGCCCGGCCGAGGCAAACATCAGCCCGAAAGCATTGCTTATCACCCGGTATTCGATATCGGAAGGAATTTTTATTGCAACCGTTTTAGCCATGCCGCAACCTCAAGCGTTTGTATTTCTGCAGTCTGCGATACTGCACCATTAATCAATAATCGACAAATCAATTGATTCCTGTAGGCCTTTTAAATCTTTTCAGAGCCCACGCCTGGATCCTGTCCATGTAATAGTAGACCACCGGCGTGATATAGAGCGTCAGCAGTTGCGAAACCAGCAGCCCACCCACCACCGCCAGTCCCAGACTCCTGCGGGAATCGGCGCCGGCTCCGAAGCCGATTGCGATCGGCAGCGTTCCCATCAGCGCCGCCATCGAGGTCATCATGATCGGCCGGAAACGGACCATGCAGCCCTGGAAGATGGCGTCCATCGGCGACTTGCCCTCGCTGCGCTGCGCCTCCAGAGCAAAGTCGATCATCATGATGGCGTTTTTCTTGACGATCCCCACCAGCATGATGATGCCGACGAAGGAGTACAGGTTGAGGTCCTTGCCGAAGATCAACAGCGTGATCAGCGCCCCGAAGCCGGCCGACGGCAAACCGGAAAGGATCGTCAGCGGGTGGATGTAGCTCTCGTACAACACCCCCAGCACTATATAAATGACGACGATCGCGATGATCAAAAGCAGCGCCAGCCCCTTGGTCGAGGCCTTGTAAACCTCTGCGGTCCCCTGGAAGCCGGTTGTGATCGCGGCAGGCAGGCTCTTGGCCTCCTTTTCGATCGCAGTCACCGCATCACCCAGCGGAATGTCCGGTTTAAGGTTGAACGAGATCGTCACCGAGGTGATCTGGCCCAGGTGGTTGACCGACAGCGGCCCCAGGCTGCTCTTGAGGGTTCCCAGCGACGCAAGCGGAACCAGTTGCCCGCTCGCGGAGCGTACATACAGCAGCCCCAGCGCAGAAGGGTCCTGCTGGTAGCGCGGTTCCACCTCCATCACGACCCGGTACTGGTTGGTGGGTGAATAGATCGTGGTAACCTGCCGCGAACCATAGGCCGAATAGAGCGTATCCTCGATCTGCTCCGCGGTCACCCCCAACACCGCGGCCCGGTCGCGATCGATCTCCAGGTTGACCTGCGGGTTTTTTATCTGCAGGTCGCTGGTCACATCCTGCAACATCGGCAAAGCGCGCACCTTATGTTCAAAATCCGTCGCCTGACGGTAGAGTTCATCAGAATCGGGGCACTGCAGCACAAACTGGTACAGCGCCTTGCTCTGGGTGGTGTCCAACTGGATCAAAGGCGGATTGCGCATGAAGACCATGATCCCCGGCACCGATGACACCTTGGGACGCAGTTTCTGTATCACCTGGTCGGCGTTCAGTTTGCGTTCGTGGCGCGATTTGAGTTTCATGAAAAGGAAACCGGAGTTGGAGCCGACCCGGCTGCCGCTGGCGCCGACCGAGGACATAAATGCCTCGACGTTGGGTTCCTGCAGCACGATATCCATCACCTTCTTCTGCTGGCGTTTCATCTCCTCGAAGGAGACCCCCTGGGCCCCCTCGGTAGTGGCAAAGATGGCGCCGATATCGTCCGATGGCAGCAGCCCCATCGGCATCCTGGTAAACAGCCAGACCGTGATCACCGCCATGATCAGCGTGACCAGCATCGTGGTGCGACGGAAACGGAGCACCTTCAAAAGCGAGCGTTCATACATGCTCAGCATGCCGCTGAAGAAGCGCTCCATGAAATTGTAGAGACGGCCGTGATTAAGCTCGGCCGGCGGCTTCAGGAACCTGCTGCAAAGCATCGGTGTCAGGGTCAGGGAGACCACCCCCGATATGAGAATCGCCACGGTTATGGTAAGGGCAAACTCGTGCAGCATGCGACCGAGCATGCCGGCCATGAACAGCACAGGAATGAAGACAGCCACCAGTGAGATCGTCATGGAGAGGATCGTGAAGCCAATCTCCTTCGATCCGCGGTAGGCGGCCTCCAGCGGTTTCTCGCCATGCTCCATGTGCCGAACGATGTTCTCCAGCATCACGATGGCGTCATCGACGACAAAACCGACCGACAGGGTCAGCGCCATCAACGTGATGTTGTTGACCGAGAAATCCAGCGCGTACATGGCCGCAAAGGTGCCGATGATAGAGAGCGGCACGGCCAGGCTGGGGATGATCGTGGCCGAAACATTGCGCAGGAAAACAAAAATAACCATGACCACCAGGGCAATGGTCAGCAGCAGGGTGAACTTGACCTCACTGACCGATTCACGGATGGACTCGGTACGGTCGAAGAGGACGTTCAGCTCAACCGATCCGGGAAGCTGGCTGCGGAAGGAGGGGAGCTGCTGCTTGATGCTGTCCACCACCTCGATCGTGTTGACACCGGGCTGGCGCTGGACTGCCAGCACGATGGCGCGGGTGGAAACCCCCTTGGTATTGAACCAGGCCGCGATCTTGTCGTTCTCGACGCTGTTGGAAACAATAGCCACATCCTGGAGTCGCACCGGCGCGCCGCCACGATGGGCGACGATCAGCGGCTTGAAGGCATCAGCATCGTAGAGTTGTCCGGTGGCTTGGATGGTGAAGGCCTGGCTGGCCCCCTGCAGGCCGCCGGTGGGCAGGTTGACATTCCATTTATCCAGGGCCGCTGCGACCTCATCGATGCCGATCTTGCGGCTGGCCAGCGCCCTGGGGTCAAGCTGCACACGTACCGCATACTTCTGGGAACCGTAGACCAGCACCTGGGCCACGCCGTTGACCATCGAGATGCGCGGTGCGATGACCGTGTCGGCGAACTCGTTGACCTCCGACAACAGCAGGGTCGGCGAGCTGAGAGCCAGGTACAGCACCGGCTGGTCGGCCGGGTTGACCTTCTGGTAGGAAGGCGGGGTCGGCATGCCCTGGGGAAGCTGGCGGGCCGCCTTGGAGATGGCCGCCTGCACGTCCTGTGCGGCCGAATCGATGCTCTTTTCCAGCGAGAATTTGAGAGTGATGATCGAGATGCCCTGGCCGTTGGTGGAGTTCATCGAGTCCAGGCCGGCAATGGTGGAAAACTGCCGTTCCAACGGGGTTGCCACGGCCGAGGCCATGGTCTCCGGGCTGGCGCCGGGCAGGTCAGAGCGCACCTGGATGGTCGGGTAGTCGATATTGGGCAGGCTGTTGACCGGCAGCAGCTTGTAGGCGAACAGGCCGAAGATCATCACCGCCAGCATCACCAGGCTGGTCATGATCGGGCGTCTTATGAAGAGTTCGGAAATATTCATCTGGCGCTGGCGCCCACCGTCCCCGATTTTACCGCCGGCTCAGGCTGCCCAGCCCTGGGCGGCGCCGGTTTTTCAGGCTGTTTTATTTCGACCTTGCCACCCGGCACGACGCGCATCTGGCCGTCGATCACAACCTGTTCCCCCGGCTTGAGGCCAGTGAGAACAACGCTCATGCCCCTGGCGGCAGGCCCGACCGTGACCGGACGGATCTCGGCGGTAGCGTCCGGTTTGACCACGAACACGAACTGTCCCTTCTGACTGGTCTGGACCGCCTGGCCGGGAACGACCACGGCGTTTTTCCTGATTTCCAGGGTAATGGAGAGATTGATGAACTGTCCCGGCCAGAGCTGCTTGCCGGGATTGTCGAAGAGCGCCTTGAGCCGGATCGTGCCGGTTGTCGGATCGACGGTGTTATCGAGGAATGATACGACGCCCTGCTCCGTACCGGAATTCCCGGCCAGCTCCGCCTGCACCGCGACCTTTCCGGCGGCCATGCGGCGCTTGATTTCCGGCAGCTCTTTTTCGGGGATAGTAAACGAGGCGTGGATCGGGGAAACCTTGTTGATCGTCACCAGCACGGTTTCGTTGGCCTTGACCACGTTGCCGCGGTTGACCGCCAGCACACCCAGGCGGCCGCTGATCGGCGCGGTGATCGTGCAGTAGCCCAGCTGTTCCCGGGCGTTATCGACCGCGGCCTGATCGGCGGCCACATCGGCTGCCGCCGATTCGGATCTGGTGCGAAACCCCTCGGCCTGCTCCTGGGTAACGATGCCTTCCCTGACCAGTTGCGAATAGCGCTCGTAGTCGCGGGCGGAATTGGCCATGATGGAACGGTTGCGGGCCAGCGCCGCCTCGGCCTTTCTCAGGGCCGCCTGGTAGCTGCGCGGATCCAGTTGAAACAGCAGCTGCCCTTTGCTGACGTCCTGACCCTCGCGGAAGGCCACCCTGACCAGTTCACCGCTGATCTGGGTCCTGACCACGACGCTCTCCGAAGCCTCCATCGTGCCGATGGCCCTGAGCTGGACCGGCACGTCCTGCTGCGTCGCGGCAGCGGTAACCACCAGCGCCGGCGGACGCCCCTTTGGTTTTTCGGCCTTCTTTGCACAACCGGCTGTCGCCAGGATCAATAAAACGCAAGCTGCAGCTGCGATACCACGTGTCACAGGTTGAAAACAGGCTATCATCCGGCACTCCGTCAGTGAGATCACATCTAATGAAACTGGCGAAGTATATACCATCATCCGTGCCGGGCAAAACAAAAACATGCGCATGATAACAGCTGGGTGAAAGCCTCGTTCAGGGCAGACTTCAGCTGCATTCATGCGCATTCAGAGAATAGTTCGATAAAGCGTTCAAACGCCTATGGCGATTATTTAGTCAATGATTGAACCTTGGCTGCCAACGAGTCGGGTGTCTTTGGCGCAGTTTCGATTTTGCAGATCGAGTTTGGATTGCCGTTCTTCCGGTACCATACCGCCTGAGCGTCAACCGCTTTCTTCATATCGTCGGTATTGATAATTTCGTAGTCATCACGAATATTATGCTCTCTTTTATATTTGCTATGTTCAGCTTCAGCATGAATCTGTTTCACGATGGTTTTGATATTTTCGTAGTATCTTTTTTCGAGGATCTTCACGGCACCGGTGTGATTATCGCCATATTGGGAAGCAATGGCCGATTCCTTGCTGTCCCTGATGATTATGGAGTCATTGGCGTCAATCATGGGTGTATATGCCCACATATGCTGACGAATCTGGGGAGGTTGCCTCACGAACGACTGCATCCGGACAGTTGGTTTGTTACCAGCCGATATCCATATGCTGGTCCACAATTCGGCAGTATGCTCAACAAGATAGGGATAAACCAACTCCTTGTTTAACTTTCTCAAATCGGAGATATCTGCGACTATCGCGTCAAAAGAACGATCTCCGCAGCCGTTCAAAACTACTGTGTAGGTGTTGTTTGGAACCCGGGAAAAAAAGTTGTGCATATTCAGTTTAAGGTTTTCGTTGGTTGGGTCGAACTTGCTTGACTGCATGCTTAGTTCCACGATGTCCTTGATAGTGTTACCGAGCATCCGGGCAAGATTTTCTTCCGACTTCTTCTTAATGTACTGGGAGGCTATGTTGTAATAATTATCCTTAAATCGGTTTATATCCGTTACGCGATGGGAAAAGTAACTGTTTTTAGGATTGAAACGGGCGGCGCCAAGCAGTTTGTCATAGTGAGGGGCCAATGACTGCGACATATCTTCCGGAACAAGAAAGAGCACATCCTCTACCAGATTGTCGATGACAGCATTGCCATTGCTTTCGTGCAACAATTTTCCGTTACTCCAGATTACGGAAATGGCATGGGAAAGGTTTACTTGTAAAAACACCGAAATGATCAGCAGTGAAAGTATTCGACACATATCAACTCCAAAATATTGGGATCAGGATTGACATCCTCGTGACTACATCCAGCGAATCTTGCGGCCATGATAGTCAATTTGAAATTTCTTACCGGCCAGAAAATCCATTCCCAGCAGCCCGTCGTAATTAGCAAACCTTACCACGCTTACTTCCAGGTTGCCGGCCGCTTTCCCGTCAAGCTTAATGGCATCGAGCACGACGGTACTTACTGCCCCGGCACTGCCAACGCCCTGCATCATTGCAACCGAGGTATCGCTGTCACGGATGTCAAGACGTCTTGCAATATCGGGGCTGATCACCGAGGAATTTGCGCCGGTGTCGAACACGAACTGCCCCTTTACTTCTCGCCCCTTGTATATAACTGAAACCGCTACGATGACGTGATTGTTGATGAGCCGAAAAGTGGTGACCGAATCGTCGCCGTTATCAATGTCACCCATGCTTTTACTTTTGCGGGCGCTTTTAGGTATGGATACGGGGTTGTCCGTAAAGCTCATGGTACCTTTTTCGTCAACGTACTGATAAGTCTCTGCTGGCGAGCGTTCGGCAGAAAACAGCACTGTGCAAATAAAACACACCAATACAAGCATAATTGTTCTCATCTTATTTACCCCCAATACGCTCATCATTAAAGTGGTTATTTATTGCATAAAACTCTCAATAATCACAAATAAATTTTAAACAACAACGAATCAGGCATTATATTACAGATAAGCTGAGTTCAAACCTGAAATCAGGACTTCTTGTCCTCGAATTTAACGGCTATACCTCTGACATTGGTGCAGGTATAACTGAAAAAATTATAGACCGGGATAAAGCCGTAAAGACTGCTTGATACCGTGACATTCAGCAATGCATCGCCACCGGACGCGCTTAATGCTTCGTCAACCGCCGCTGCCACATCGGATTGGCCGAAGGGAAGCACGGCCAGAACAAAAAAACGGCACGCTTCTCCGTATGCCGGGCCAATCTCGCGGAACGATGTCTGGTTTTTCAGAAGCGCCCCCGGATCCGCGGTGCTTCTGACAACCATGCCGAGGCTTCCGACCGAAGAACAGCCCGCAAGCAACATCACAACTGACAACAGCAATAACTTCTCTTTCATTAAACCCTCCAGTTTATAGTAGTATTACAACATCACGATCGTATCGGTTCCAAACCGCTCTTATCAACTCCAACCCTGGCTTGAACGCATCTACATAGTTGGCGGTTCGGGCATCTTCTTTCGAAGCATGGACAGAAATTCATCCTGTGGCGGCGTACCAGCTTCCCGGGCCTTTTTCACCATGCGCCAGGCGTCGGCGTAATCACCCAGCCAGTAGCAAGCCGTGGCTCGGGATGCGAAGACGTAGCCCTTGTTGTCATCTCTCCGTGACGCCTCGGCATACAACGTCTCCGCTCTCTGCAGACGTTTCTTTCTCTGATCCAGGGACAAGCTCGAATCCGACACGGTACAAAGAACTATAATACGTCCGGCATCGGCATAAAGACCCGTGAAATACCTGCCGAACGACAGCGATTTATCGATCATGTTCATCGCTTCGCAATAGCTCTCCTGTTCCTTGAGAACGGAAGCAAACCCCCAGTAGACTTCCGGATTGTCCGGGTTGAGAATCCAGGCCTGGTTGAAGCGTTTCATGGCAAAGGCCAGATCGCCCTGCAGATAAAACCTGATTCCGCGCTCCACCAACTCGGCAGCGGCCTTTTCCCGGTTACCGTATTTTCTTAAGGAACCCTCAACGAGTCTCTCATCTGCGGCTTTGAGCCGCGGCACGGAGCTTCTGTTCATCCCGCCATACATGGGCACCTGGTCGATTGATTTACGCCCTTTTAATGGAGATTGAGTGGCACAGGCCGTGAGTGTCAGTGCAATAATTCCAAAATAAACAAGTCTCATCGTTTGTTCCTTAATGACGTTTAGTAACCAGCAGGGGCTTTTGTCCCCCGTAATCATCTGATGACAACCCTGTCCGCCGTGAGAGAGCCGAGAGTCACCGTCAGGGTCCCCTGGATGGTGGTGTATCCACTGTTGTCCGTATAGGCGGGATTGAAGCCCCCCAGCAGAATTACCGGAATCGAACGGTTGAGGTTCGGGTTTTCCACGAACGTGAACTGGCGTGCCTGAATCGTCCCGCCGGTGGAAACCGGCAGAGCCGCGTAGGCGGCCGAGAGGGTGTCGAAGTACGACGTGGTGGACGTCCGCGCCGGCTGTACATAATCGAAAGTCGCGGTCACTCTGCTGTCGGCGCTTATTGTAAAAGCGCAGCCGCCTGAGCCGGCGCACTCACCGTCCCACCCGGCAAAGAGCGAGTCGGAGTCCGGGCTGGCGGCCAGTGTGACGGATGTCCCGCTGGTAAAATTTGCGGAGCAGGCGCCAACGGTGCCGGTGGTGCAGTTGATCCCGGCCGGTGCGCTGGCAACCGTCCCGCCGCCGCTCCCGGCCAGAGCCACGGACAAGGCGGGATTCTGCTTGTAAGTCTGCCCAGCGCGTCCGGTTTTCCAGAGTATGCGGGCGTTGGCCGAATCGGGCACCTCAAACGCGACTACTCCGGCGGAAACTGTATTAATGACGATTTCCAGGTTCGGGTCGTCATCGATATTCGCCAGGGTTGGCGTGGCCAAGGCGCCGTTCCAGTACACCGACGATGACCTGGGAGCCGGAAGGTCCACCTCATGAATGGGCGTGCCCTGATAGTTGAGAATATGGAGCTTCCCCAACCAAAGTGGAGCGCTGCTGGTCTTGGCCGGCCAGGAGGTGAAAATCACTTCCGCAAAGCCGTCATTGTCCAGATCCGCCACCACCGGCTCCGAAGCAAAACGGTAATAGCCCTCGGAAGGTTTATGGACGGAAAAGGGCCAGTTGTGATGCTCGGTTTTGTCCAGCCAGAAGGCATGCAGCCTGCCATCGTAGGATGGATAGAGGATTTCCCTGAAACCGTCGTTATCAAGATCGACCACCACCGGATTCGGTTGATTACTCTCGATAACGCTGTAATCCTCACTTAACGGTGCGCCGGTATCAATAGGAATAGTCTCCCAGTCAAACCCGTTGACCGTATCTTTGAAACGGCTGCGGTCGGCGTTAAATATGTAGACCGCATTGTATCTGCTCGGAGGATAGCCGGTATAACAATCATACATATTTCCGGTGGCGACTATTTCCGGAATCCCATCCTGATTCACATCGGCAACCACGCTGGCGCCGTCGGCGAAATTGGTACGATAGCTTTCCTCCCGCACACCGTCACACTTCCCCCACCCCCGCAGTTCCGGGATCAAGCTCTCCCAGACGCCGACTTTGCCCCAGACAATATCGCCGTAAATGGAACTAGCCTGGATCTTGCTTCCATCCGGATTGTAGGCGCAGATGTAGTGCACATCGGAAGGCACGATGATTTTCGCGGCGCCATCGCCGGAAATGTCACCCACCGCAACATTGTTGTTATACACCCCCCAGGCATAACCGTTGCTGTCACTCAGTTGCGGCCATCCGCCCCTCACAGCGCCGGTATGTTCATAAACCCAGGTATTGATCGCGCTGCCCCGGGCGGCAGTCACCAGGATTTCCATGTCACCGTTACCGTCCAGATCAGACACCACCAGACCGCGCAACTCGTTTTCTACCGGATTCTGAGGCCAACCGGGCTTGAAATAGCCGTCCCGCGCGTATACTGAGACAAAACCTCCGCTATGGGCCGAGATGATTTCCAGTTGGCCGTCTCCATCAACATCCTTGATCACCACGTTCGGCCAGGTGCGACCGACATTGGTCGCAGTTGGCTGAGAACGGTCATGACCGGAGGCCACGCGCCAGTTGAGGGCGCCGCTGGCACCATCCAGATTGACGATCGAATATGCTGAAGCAATCACTTCCCTGGTTCCGTTACCGTCCAGATCGGCAACGGCCGGCGATGAATACCACCCGGTTTCGCACCAGGAACTGTAGCAACCGCCATAGCTCCATTGGATGATCGGAGCGCCGAATCCACTGCTTGAAGCGGGAAAGCCCGCAGAGCATGACAGGCTTATGACCGTGATAAACAACAGGTTTGTTTTTTTCATAGAAGACACCCCGGCCTCACGCTGGCAACCCCGGTTTACGGAGCTTCAGAGAGTGTGTAAAAGA
>Ga0154448_1129_pt1 | contig 25970 bp, 28 predicted proteins | sample RifGroC2_FD_105641 | JGI IMG/M metagenome (GOLD analysis project Ga0154448, IMG submission 105641) | Geobacteraceae bacterium GWC2_55_20
CTCTTCACCGGCAGCAAGGACAACATCATCCACCTGATGGACAACCACCGCTTCGAGCTGATCCGCCATGACATCGTCGAGCCGATCCTGCTGGAGGTGGACCGCATCTATAACCTGGCCTGCCCCGCCTCGCCGGTGCATTACCAGTACAACCCGGTCAAGACCGTCAAGACCAGCGTGATGGGCACGATCAACATGCTGGGAATGGCCAAACGGGTCAAGGCTCGCATCCTGCAGGCCTCCACCTCGGAGGTTTACGGCGACCCCCAGATTCACCCCCAGACCGAAGACTACTGGGGCAACGTCAACCCGATCGGCATCCGCAGCTGCTACGACGAGGGCAAACGGGTGGCGGAAACACTGATGATGGACTATCACCGCCAGAACGGCGTGGACATCCGCATCATCCGCATTTTCAACACCTATGGCCCGCGCATGGCCGAAAACGACGGACGGGTGGTCTCCAACTTCATCCTGCAGGCGCTCGGCAATCATGACATCACCGTTTACGGCAACGGCTCGCAGACCCGCTCATTCTGCTATGTGGACGACCTGGTGGAGGGTATGATCCGCATGATGGAGTGCGACGGCTTCATCGGACCGGTGAACCTGGGCAACCCGGTTGAAAACACAATTCTTGAGTTTGCCGAGAAAATCATTACAATAACCGGATCACGGTCGAAGGTCGTCTTCAAGCCACTGCCCCAGGACGACCCCAAACAGCGCCAGCCGAACATCTCGCTGGCAATTGATAAATTGGGATGGAAACCTCTGGTCGATCTTGAGACCGGACTCGGCCGGACCGCCGATTATTTCGCGGCCAGGTCAGGAAAAGGGTAATCACTTGAAATTCCCACTGCAGAAAAGAATGTATGTCATCCCGGCGGGATGCCTGGCATTCATTCTCTTTTTCACCGTTTTCGGTGACAAGGGACTGCTGCGTATTTTTGAGCTGAAACATGACAAGGACAAAATCGAGGCCCGCCTGGCCGAGAACAAAGTTGAAAATGAAAAACTGAAATATGAGATCGTTGCCCTCAAATCCGACCGCCGCTACCTCGAAAGCATCGCCCGCAAGGACTTTGGCCTGGTGCGAAGCAACGAAGTCATCTACCAGTTTCCAACTGATAAAAAGTAAATCACGTTTCGCCGCACCGCCTTAAGACGCTACGGCAGACTTTTTCGAGGTTATTTATGGCACGACAAAGCTGTGCTGTCTGCGCCTGGCGCGAAAACTGCTCTAAACGCTTCTGCATTCCCGACGGGGGCGCCAGATGCCCCGATTACTCACGCGACGTCAGCATCAAGGATGTTGACGAGAACGCGGACAAACCCACCGATCAGAAAGAACATCCAACAAAATGATGCGAAACAGAATAGCTGAACTTGTCCAATCCTCGCTGCACGCCGCCCTCTCAGCCCAGGAACTGTGTACGACCCAACTTCCGGCAGTCATCATCGGAACCCCGGCCAGCCCGGAACACGGTGATTTTTCCTGCAACATCGCCATGCAGATGGCCAAGGGCGAGCGCAAGGCGCCGCGCCAGGTGGCCGAGATACTGATCAGGCGCCTGGGAAACGGCAACGGTCTGCTGAAAAAAACCGAGATCGCCGGTCCCGGTTTCATAAACTTCTTTGTCTCCGCCGGGGCCTGGCAGGCCAGCCTGCTGGAGATCGAATCACAGGGAGACGCCTTCGGCCGCACCTCAAGCGGCGGCGGTAAAAAGGTGCAGGTTGAATTCGTCAGCGCCAACCCTACCGGACCGCTGCATATCGGCCATGGCCGCGGAGCCGCCATCGGCGACACGCTCTGCCGCATCCTGGACGCCTCGGGCTGGGACGTCACCCGTGAGTTCTATTACAACGATGCCGGCGCCCAGATCAGCAACCTGGCGCTTTCGGTGCAGTCGCGCTGTCTGGGCATCGAACCGGATGATCCCCGCTGGCCGGCCGACGGCTACCAGGGCGAGTACATCAAGGACGTGGCCCGCGCCTACCTGGCCCGCGAAACGGTGGAAGCCAGCGACCAGCATACCGTCGCAGCCGGGGACCCGAACGACCTGGACGCCATCCGCGGCTTTGCCGTCGCCTGGCTGCGCCGCGAACAGGACCTGGACCTGGCCGCCTTTGATGTGCGCTTCGATGTCTATACCCTCGAATCGGGCCTCTACACCGAAGGGCGCGTCGAAGCGGTAGTCGGCAAGCTGATCGCCAACGGCCACACCTACGAGCAGGACGGCGCGCTCTGGCTCAAGACCACCGACTTCGGCGATGACAAGGATCGCGTCATGCGCAAGGCCGATGGCGGCTACACCTATTTCGTGCCGGACGTGGCCTACCACCAGGCCAAGTGGGAGCGCGGCTTTACCCGCGTGATCAACGAACAGGGCGCCGACCATCACAGCACCATCACCCGCGTCCGGGCCGGACTACAGGCGCTTGACATCGGCATACCCAAGGGGTGGCCGGAATACGTGCTGCACCAGATGGTCACAGTGATGCGCGGCGGCGAAGAGGTCAAGATATCCAAGAGGGCCGGCAGCTATGTCACGCTGCGCGACCTGATCGACGAAGTCGGACGCGACGCGACCCGTTTCTTCTTCATCATGCGCAAGCCCGATGCCCAGCTGGTGTTCGACATCGACCTGGCCAAGCAGCAGACCAACGAAAACCCGGTCTACTACGTCCAGTACGCCCATGCCCGCATCTGCAGCATCTTCGAGAATGCCGCCGAGAAAGGTTTCCGCGCGCCGGTGAATCCTGCCGCGTCCGACCTGGAGTTGCTGACCACGGCGGAAGAGCTGCAGCTGATCAAGATGATGAACGCGCTGCCGGATACGATCGATGACTGCGCCGTGCATTTCGAACCGCACCGGCTGACCTACTACCTGACCGAGCTGGCCGGCTGTTTCCACAGCTTCTATAACAAGAACCGCGTAATTTCCGATGACGCCGTATTGACTTCGGCGCGACTTTACCTTCTCAAACGCACCGCCCAGACCCTGAGGAACGCCCTCGCGATCCTCGGCATATCGGCGCCGGAACGGATGTAGCGGAGGGCATATGCGGATTGACTACAATGAACCCAAGAAGTCCTACACATCCCCCCAGCCCGGCGGTAACCGCACCAGGAAGGAATCCTCCAACCCGCTGCTGCTGGCGGTCGTCATCACCGGAGTAATATCTCTGGCAGTGGGATTCGGCAGTGGCTGGTTGCTGTCACAGAGTTACGCCAAAAAAGGGTTCCAGGCCGCAATGGAACAGCAGAGCCTGGAGAACTCACCCAAGGCGACTCCCCAGACCCCGGCAGTCCCCTCGCAACCAGCCGCGCAGCAGGCTGCAACAGCGCCCCAACCGCAGCAACCGGGCGGCGCGCCCCAGGCAGGCGCCCCCGGAGCCCAACCTGCACCAGAGACTCCGCTCAGCTTTTACAAGACCCTGCCCAGCGGCCAGAAGAGCAATGTGCTCGGCAGCGGCATTAACGCAGCAGACAATTCCGCCGCCAAGCAACCGCTTCAGGCGGCAATACCGAAAAACTACCCAAAACCGGCCCAGCCGCAGGTCAACGCCAATCCTGTCAAGGCAACTCCGCCAGCCGCCGAAAAACCGGCCGGCAAGCAGCAGGAAGCGGCCGGCTTTACCGTCCAGGTTGCATCCTACAGCCTGAAATCCGAAGCGGACGCGTTGAAAAGCAAGCTGTCCAGCAAAGGATACAGCGTGCATATTGACGAGTCCAACCAGGGCGACAAAGGAACCTGGTACCGGGTCCGGGTAGGCAAGCGGCTTGAGCAGGAAGCGGCCAAGGATCTGGCAGCCAAGCTCGGCAGGGGAGCAATCCCGATTCCGGACAGGGATTGATAGCTTCTGTCGTGATGCAAATAAATAAAAAACGTCCGGCATCAGTTTTTCTATTGACAATCAGCGCACCACACTGATATAAAGTGGATTCAATTGTCGCGGGGTGGAGCAGTCTGGTAGCTCGTCGGGCTCATAACCCGAAGGTCATAGGTTCAAATCCTATCCCCGCAACCAAACAAATAATAAGGACTTAGGCTTAATTGCTTGAGTCCTTTTTTGTTGCCCTGTTGCGACTTTTGTTGCGACTGCTATTCCACAGATACTTCTGTAGCATATCCTCCGTAGCACTTACTCCGCACCACCCCCTACCCTTGCAGAACAATACCAACACATACTTTATACATATGACGGATCAAACACCCCACGCAGCATATAAACGCCTTTGGGTGTTTCTCAAGGTTTGTTGTATGGTGGTGATTGTACCAGCAGTCAAAGCAGTAATTAGATAATGGTCGTCCTCATAGTCAACTGGGTTGCCAGCGTGACCACTACCGCGCTCCGCTTGGTTCCTCGCTTCAAGGTATGAACGATACACCTGTTCACACCTCTCAGCCGAGGTTGATGTGCAACCAGGATTGCATTAAGTATAATTTGACGCAATTCCAGTGCTGATGATGGCTCACAGGTAATAGCATCAGGTGGAAATTTCAGATATATTACAACAGATTTCGCAACAGCACATATGCAACCTGCTGATATAACTGCATCACCAACGGGTTAACAACCCGATTGGATATTTTCTGGTTTATATTCTGCCTTCATTATGGTAGTCCGTTGTAGTTCGTCTATATTGAATATATCAGGAGGGTAGCAGCTCATGAATTATGCAGATTTCATCAGAAGACAGACTGATATTTCAGTGGCAGATGCCATAGAAATACTTACTCCCATCTTTCTCAGGGCCATACAATGGAATCCTGATGGTGATATATCAAAGATAAAGGCTGAGAAGGCGCAGTTTATTGAACACACGATTGTTCAATTTGTGAACAACAAGGGTATAAATGGGAATCTTGTATATTATAACGAGGTAGATAACAACGGCTTTCCTATTGTTGATGATGAAGAATATGTTTCTCAGAAGTTAAGCAGAACTAGGAGCATTGTTGATTGCAAGCAGTTATTGAGCTTGTTTCACTACAATTTTAAAAAGGACTACATTGTCCCTCCCGAACTTGAAGAGCTTCTGAACATCAAGTCATTTGGCCCATCACCTGAAAAAAAACCGGATAGCATAACCAGCAGTGACAATCCGTTAGATGAAGAGGTCCCTCAGAATATCAGGGAAATGCCAGAAACTATTCTGAGGAAGAAGGTTGCTGAGCTATCCAATGAAAAGGACAAGTGGGATAAGTCAATTACAACAGCAGCTAAAATTGGATTACTTTTCTACGAAAAAGAGCTGCCTATACCAACAACAGAAGACGCCTTTGTATCTGATTTTATTAAAGAATTCAGTGGATTGCCAAAGAAAACAATATCAATGATTTATAAATCTCTGCCAGCTAAATACCGAAATAAGGGTGGCAGTCCTCCCAAAGAATCCGTAGGGATTGATGATGATACGCTGGATTTAATTATTGAGACAGCTGTTGCGTCTGGTCTGATAATTGGCGATGAAGAGGTAAAAGATGCCAAGGAATTAGAAAAACAGCTTGCCCGATTAGAATTTGACGTTCCACCAGAAGAATACTTGAGAGTAATATCAGGAGCCTGCAAACGAGTCTTAAAGAAATATGATCAAGCAATAGCATAACCTCCTACACCCTCCTAATACACATCGGGAAAGCTCTCAACATGGGCTTTCCCGTTTTTTGTTTTCTCCCCAAAATGCCATCCATACTACCCACCCCTTACCACGTTTACCCTGGTTGTGCTTTGGACGCCTATATAGAGATATGCGAAACGTTGACCACACACAGCGGCACTGCCGCATATCTTGCAGGACAGAAAAGGAGTAGTACAATGGCATTCGAAGAACTGGTAAAGAAAGAGTCAACAATATCACAGCAGTCAACACAAACCGACACTACTGATAATAGTGTCCCCACCGGCACCAACAATTCGGCTATTACCGCCGAAGGCAATTTCGGTGTCACACCTGCAACGTCCGATCAGGATAGTGCCATCCCTGCCGACAAAACAGATATGTCGGCTACAACACCGGCTGACGATCCCCAGGCATCCAGTAACATCCCAGCCACGTCTAACCCGCTTGCACCATCAGCAAGCGACTCCCTCCACATGGCAAAGTTCAAGCTCGCTGTTCTTGCTGCCCTTGATAACACCGACTTCACCGGTGACATCAAGAAGGTTGAGAAGGCAACCCAGGCTGTTACTCTGCCCAACCCCGAAGATCGAGTTCGTGCGCAGCTATTGTCAAACGCTGAAAAGACACTTTACGCCAAGGCCGCTAAAGATGCAGAACGTGGCCTCCCCTTCGTGCTGCCGACCAAAGCAGATATCAATGCTCATGTCGAACATGGCATCAAAGCCTACAGGGAAAAGCAGGCTACCCTGTAATCAGCGTAATGGAATGGGGAGGGATTTTCTCTCCCCTATTTCCTAACCAACCAATAATAATAATTAAGAGGTAAACCATGAGCAACAAAATCCGTTCTGGAAGCAGTCCTAATCCATTAATTCAAATCCGGCCAAATTTTGTCTCCTCAGCTGAAGTCGAACCCTTTGAGCTGATCTTTATGAATACCAAGGGAAAAGATTACCAAAGAGGAACGGCACTATATCTTGCATCCTTAGTGCTATTCGAACTTGAGATAAAAAAACAATTACGGGTTGAAGCGTTCAATTACCTTCGTGATAGGAATTTCCTCAATTGGGCCAATACTGGCTCTGAACTGGTAGTTCCAAGTCCAGCTGAAATTGATGCTGAATACGAACGGCACCTAACAGAATGGTTATCTAAAAACATGCCAGTAACTCTTAAATAAACCGAACAGGGAGGAGTAGCGCCCTCCCCAATATCAATGCACTACCAACACTAAATTCACATGAGGATATAAATATGAGTGATACAAACGATTCATCAGCCCCAGGGCTGAAACTGCAATCTCAGCCCGATCTACTCAAAGCAGCATTAGAGTATGCCAGCAGGGGCATACCGATCTTTCCACTTGGACCACAAGGCAAATTATCCATAGTCAAATGGGGTAGCGAAGCAACAACTGATCCTGAGCAGATAAAGGCATGGTGGCAACAGAACCCCAACTACAATATTGGCCTTCTAACTGGTGCCAAATCAGGTATTGCGGTGGTGGATTTCGATTCTCGTGAAGCATTAGCCAGAGGTAAAGAGCTTGGCTTGCCTGATGGACCTACGGTTAAAACTGGTCGAGGGTTTCATCTTTACTGCCAGCAAAGCGAGGGTACACGTAATTTTCAAAAAAGGTCCGATCTGCCTGAGACTGACTTAAGGGCAGAAGGTGGTTATGTTGTAGCTCCCCCTTCTATTCATGAGAACGGTGAACAGTATTCCTGGTTCATATGCAAAGGTCTCGATGATCTACCACTGCCACCTTTACCTGAATGGATACTCGCCAAAACACCCGAAGAAAAGACACCTGTTAAGAGTCTGATTACTGGTGTTCCTGAAGGGCAGCGCAACAATGCTCTTGCTCGACTTGTTGGGTCATGGCTACATGAAAATGTGTCTTATAAAGATGTCATTATCAAAGCCAAAGAGTGGAACAATCAAAATACTCCACCTCTTGATGATCGCGAAGTTCTCAAAACCATCGACAGCATTTACAAGCGTGAACGTGGCAATGTTCCAACAGGTGAATTTGAATGGGGCGAGCCAATTCTGTTTGACGGGATTGATGTAGAAGAGATTACTGCCGACCTGCTGCCGTCTTGGCTGGGTGATTATTCTCGTGCGGTTAGTAAGTCTACCCAAACTTCTGAAGCGCTTGCTGTAATGGTTGGCTTGTCAGCAATAGCAACTTGTGTGCAAAAGAAAATTGTTGTGTCTCCCAATCGCAATGATTACGTCGAACCGCTGTGCATATGGACCGTTTCAGTTCTACCATCATCTGAAAGAAAAACTCCGGTATTTAAGGCTATGACTGCTCCTATTTACGCATGGGAAAAAGAACAGGCACAATTGCTCGAAGCGCAGATAGCTGAAACAAATTCAATCCGTCACATAGAACAGAAGCGAATAGATAATCTGCGACAAAAAGCTGTATCTGCCACGGATTCTGCTGAAAGAGAACGACTGATACAGGAGATAGGCGCAATACACGCTGCAATGCCTGATGAAGTGCGAGCCCCAAGATTATGGGTTGGGGATACTACCGCCGAAACACTGCAAGACTTGCTTGCCGATAACAATGAAAAGATGGCTGTTCTAGCAGATGAGGGAGTCATATTTGAGATCATGGCTGGTCTGTATAGCGACAGCAAGGTGAATATTGATATTTTCTTGCAATCATATTCCGGCAGTCCAACCAGAATTGAACGTAAAAGCAGATCTGCATCACTGGAAAATCCAGCCCTTACATTTGGGATCACAGTTCAGCCGTCTGTAATTGAAAGTTTGGGTATGGGCAGTAAGAAGGCTTTACGAGGTAAAGGTGCACTTGGGCGCTTCCTGTTCTGTTTCCCGCAATCCATGATGGGCAAAAGGGACCCGCGTAACGAATATCAAGTGCCGCTAGAAGTTAAGCTGGCATACCAACAAGGGATACAGCGGCTTCTTAATATCCGAGATAACTTTGACGATGAAGGTGCCTTATGCCCAATAGTATTAAAACTCGAATCTGATGCATTGGAACGATGGCATGAGTTCAGCGAATATGTAGAGGAACAGCTGGGACCAGATGGAGAATTGGCTTTAATGACTGATTGGGGTGGAAAGCTTCCTGGCAATGCGCTAAGAGTTGCTGGACTTATGCATCTTGTCGATCAGGGACCTGAGAACGATCATATTTCTTCTGAGACTATGGAGAATGCGTTGGAATTGTGTTCTCTGCTTGTTAGTCATGCAAAAATGGCATTCGATATCGTTGGGACTGATGAGACTATATCTGGTGCAAAGAAAATTTACAATTGGATGCAGCGTAACAAGTTTGAAGGTTTCTCCAAAACAACGTGCCTAAGGAGTTTGCACATGTCAGCCGATAAGATGGATAAGCCCCTCAAGGTGTTGGAGGATCGGGATATTATCAGGTCACACAAGATTGATACAGGTGGGAGAGCATCTAACTGTTATGAGGTGAATCCTATTCTCAAGCACAAATGACTTCTTGCACTTATTGCACTTAATTTACAGAGAAATAATTTTGAACTGGTGGGCGAGCTGGTGTGAGGTAGATTGTGTATGTAGGTAATATTACCATATATATAATATATATAAATAATAATGGTAAATACTCTCTACTATATATACTACCCTCCACCGCCACCGCTCGATTCCATTTTCTATTCACAAGAAAATAAGTGCAAAAAGTGCAATAAGGTCCCAGAGGGTATCTGCCCGTTAAGTGACACCAGCTTAATGCATATGTTACGGCACCCTCAATATCCACATAGAAAAGACTTCCTGATTTATACCCACTTGAACAGGTAAGAACGTATCAGGCGTTCAGTACAGAGCATACAAACAACCCACTTGAAGAAATCAACATTACCGGCAATCCATACAAGAGCCACCCTACCTACACACTAGACCCAATAACTCTAGCTCTCATAAAACACATTAAAGCCCTTCATATCATAGTAGAATCATGATATGAGTATCTGTCCCTACCACTTCAAGGAGTCCAACGATGCTCCGAAATATATTTATCCTTTTAGCGTTTGCTCTTCTTACCTCAGCTGCATCTGCTGAAATATACAAGTGGGAAGATGAAAACGGAATTCACCTTACAGATAGTCCTGGCTCTGTTCCTGAAAAGTATCGTGAGAAGGTATATGCTGATACAAGAGCGCAGATCAAGAACACCGCACCTAAAGCCACAGGAATAGCAAACTTAAATATACCAGCTGTTGTCAATCAGATAAATCAGGTATCAGTTTTTCAGGCTAACCTTGAGCAGCAAAGACATAAAGCAGAGGCATTGAGACAGCAACAAGCTAGAACTTTAGCTGTAAGCAACAAGAAAGTTAAAAGTGCATTTGCGTCATTGGCAGGATTCATGGTTATTTGGTTAATGCTTGGTTCTTTTCTATTAATTGGCTGGATAGCTACAATTGTTGACATTGTAAGAAGCGAATTCGAAACGCCCTCAAATAAGACTGTCTGGATGCTGCTGGTAATCTTTATACCGTTGATAGGGATGGTACTTTATTACATTTTTGGCTTAGGGCAGAAATGCAGTTCAATAAGCTACATGGATAGACAACGTGAGGACTTGCAGGCTCGGTTAAGTCCAAGAGATCCAAAGGATAGAGATTTCATTATTTGACGCATTTACAAGATATTTTCCATACATATCTACGCAAGGAGGTAATTCAACAAAATGGCGACTCTATCAGAACTAACAGTACAGGTATTAACAGCACGTATGTCCAAGAAGGAAATGACTCTTGAAGAGCTTCAGAATGAGATGGTAACGATTAGCAAGATGATCAAAGCCATTGATGAAGGCACTCTCCAGGAGACAACACCAGAAACACCAGCAGAAGAACCCAAACTCCAGAAGATCAATATGAAGAAAGTATTCAAGGACAATGAGGTAATCTGTCTGCTATGTAGCAAAGGCTTTACTACCCTCAAGAGACATCTTTCCAGTGTCCACCAGACAACAGATAAGGAATACAAGAAGCAGTTCAACATACCCGCTAAACAACCTCTTGTTGCCAAGGCATATTCTGAGAAGAAAAAGGCAGATGCTCTGAAGAACAACCTGGGAGCAAAGATGCAAGCAGGCAGGAAGGCTAAGGCTGAGATTACTTCTGGAGAGGTATTTGAATCTGCAGTACCAGCGGTTAAGACCAAAGCTGCTGTACCAGCTAAGGTTGCCAAGAAAAAGTGATTAATTGTTATGATTCCATATCACATTAGAAAAATGGCTGAAGAAGCTGGTTGTGACGGCCTTGTAGATGGACTTGCACGAAACCTATACACAAATGTGATATTTGATGCCGAGACATGCACGTCTGAAGATGGCCCTTTCTACTGTACATCTTGTTTCTCAGATGCTGTAGTTCATAAATGTAGAGATAAGAGAGACCACTTTGCACATCATGCTCGCCTTAGCCCTGTTCCAGGGAAGGGTGAAGGGAAACTTCACTCCGATTGCAAGGATGAAATATGCGACATATTAGCTTCCTTATATCCAGAAGGTAAATGGGAAAAAGAAAGAAAGATTAGTGAAAACAAGAGATTGAAAACTCCTGCATTACGACCAGACATCAGTGGCTATATTGATGACAAGAGAGTTGTCATTGAGGTTCAAGCAAGTGCACTAAGCATAACAGAGATCTTAAAAAGAACAGCCGCTTATACAAAATTAAAGAGCAACATACTTTGGATTGTTCCTCTTACAGAGCAGTTGGGAAGCTTACCCTTCAGACCCAGACTTTATGAAAAGTATCTGCATAGTATGTACTATGGCAGAGTGTATTACTGGACAGTCGGACAAGGCTTATGGCTTGACCCTGTTCATTTTGGAATAGCTAGTCGTCATGTGGCTTATAGTGAATGGTATAAAGATGGAGAAATGAAGACGGGTGGCGACTATTACAAGCCATACAAGACTATCAAGACTCCTATTTATGGAGAAAGAGTTAATATGACATCGCACTTTGAGTCACACAAACGCGATACCTTCATTCCTACTAATGCCCGCAAAACTGTTCCTCAATGCATCATATGGAAAGATACTTTAACTAGTTGGTGGAATGCCGTTGAAGAAGGTAAATACACTGATGATTATTTTACCGAGATCTATTCTGACATTGAGATCCCACGTACTAAGGGCAGTCAGCGGAAGAACAATCATCAAGAAAAACAAGCTAAGAACAAAACCCATGCGTTCCAATCAGATCTAGAAGCACAGTGGGCTATTTTCTTCGATACTATGGGCATTGTGTATGAATATAAGAAGGCAAGTTATGACTTAGATGGTTCAGTGTTTCTTCCGGACTTTTGGTTGCCTCAAGTTAGTATGTGGGCTGAAGTTAGGCCTAGTAGGTTTTCGAATGAGGAGGAGCGGAAGTGTCAATTGCTTGCAAATGCAACTGAAAAACGGTGTTTACTGTTAGAGGGATCGCCCGATTTTAGGTCTTATTGGGCTTTAGGTCCTGAGTATGAAGACGACGACTACCCTGACACCGATTACCTACTAACTTCAGAGTATCTTCATTCTGAAAGTAGATTCTTTTGTAGTACGGGATATTCCAGGGAGGATCCTGCAACTGATAAAGAGTTTATATTCGGGGATGACTATATCGCTGCTGTAGAAGAATCGACTAGTTTTTTCAGATAGTATGACATACTTACTTCACACGCTTATTGATATTCCCTACCAGCTTCAAGATACACTCTCGCATCTCAGTATTCTTAATACTCCTGAACGCCTGTAATAACTGATCCTCTTCACCAGAAAGCCTTACATGTTGCACAGGAACCGTACCGAAGAAGTCTGACACCTGAACCTTGAGAGCATCTGCTATCTGCTGGAGCTTGAGGATATTAAGGGTAGTATGGCCTGATTCATATTTCTGTACCTGTTGGAAAGACACTCCTACTAACTCAGCAAGAGCCTCTTGAGATAAGCCAGCATCCTGCCTGAATTGCCTTATACGGCGACCTACCTCTTTAGAGTCTACAATACCACCCATAGCACAAACTCCCATGTCAGGAGATTACAACTATGGGTTGTATGTAACCATGTATCCATATTAGAAATAATGTGACTTGCAAATGTATAATTAAAGTGGTATGTGATGTTTAGTGGATGCTTAGGAAAGCAACAATACACTTGTTGCCAATAGGCTACAGAAAATAGCAAATACTCACTTGCAACTTATAATTAACGTAGTACAGTAAAAGCAAATTACATATGTTTGTCACCGAAAGGGTAAAGCCAGGGAAACCTGGTGGCGCAAAGCTACCTGTCCTGTAATGGATAGAGGGGCTGTCGAAGTGGCTGTATAGACTTTGAGCCTACCCTTATAAACTTTGGGTAGGCTTTTTTTTATTGAGTTCATGATAATTCCGCTTTTGTAATATATCCGTTAGCAGCTAACCTTTTGAGGTGGATATAATGAAAGCAATACTTGGAATACTTGCAATTATTTTCATTATCGCAGCAGTAGTACTTATGTTTATCCATCCAGCTGGAATTGTAATTGCCGCTCCATCTTTGCTACTCATTGGTAAAATGCTTGCTAAAGCTAGTAACTAATGAATCACCCCGCCGCAAGCAGCGGGGTATCTTTAACCTTAGTTTATGTTTGAATCGCCCCAAGGGGCGGGGAATTTACCCACAGAGATTAAACTTGATAATAAATTACTTGGGGGTGGAATATGGAGCAACTGCTGGCATTAGTACATAAACGTATTAGGAGATTGCTTGATGACAATTCATATTATATCAAGCCGCATAGAATATCAGTTACTACCCAAGAAATTGGCATATATGATGAGACTATACAAATCAAGCCAATGGACGGAGAAGATTATGGAGATAACTATGTTTTAACAGCTAAAATTATAACAAGCCGAAAACAACTCAACACTGAATACAATATAAGAATTGGATATGATAACACATATGTCATGTTGGTGGTTGATTGTGCCTACGACATTAACTTGGCAGCCGGCATGGCACCAGTGCTGGCTGTAGTTGGCAATAACATAATTGATAAAGATTCCTATCTGGCTGGTAACTACAAAGTACTACCAAACAATAGGATTGGCTTTAAAATAATCAGAGAGATACCAGCCGATTACAAGTATTTTACAGATAATAAACTAGATACGGACTTAAGCAACATGATAAATTCAGCATTAATATCTTCTGGTGTATTGATTGGGGTATTCGATTAATAATATTATTATTTATACTGTATGTTTGGTTAAACTATCCAATAAATAAGTGGTTAATTTATGGGCGATTGGCTTGAGTCTGCAAACGAGTATGAATCAAACGCATTGTTGTCTTTAAAGCGAGAAGATTATGATGATGCAATATATTGGTTGTTAAGACTTAAAAATTGCTGTCATTCTGACATTATAGAATATGGACTTGGTGTTTCTTACTTCAATCTTGGTTATTACGAAACTGCACACAGGCATCTATATAAAATAAATATTGATAGTTTATATCGTCTATACAACTATACTATTTTCAGCAAAGAAGAATTGCTCAATATATATGCTAAAGTACGCAATATAACAAAACGTGATAATATAACTTATGTTAATCACGATATGTTAGACGATAGCTTATTAAGATCATATCAGCAGCTATACGATACGCTTCGCAAAAAAAACATGAGTTATTCAAGTGAAGTTGTATTCGATATATTTTTAGAAACGTTACACATAATACACTTTTTTGCTATAGGAAGAGATATTGATGATGTAATCAATATCGTAAATAGCAGGCAAGAAGATAATTGTGAACCTGCTTCATACGATTACATAATAAGTACTGAAAATATATATAGTTCAGAAATAGTTACTTTACATTCAATCTACAAAGCTAAATTTGATGAATTAAACAGATATTATCAGGAAGATACCGTTATTGATATGTTTAACATATGGATTGAGGTTTTGTTAGTGCGATTCAATAGGTCATTGGTCAAATGACAATCAAGGGTGATTTATGAGCTATTATGAACAATATCGGCACGAATTGTTTACTGGATTTAATTTACTTCAAAATAGTGATATGCATGCGTTTGCAATGGAGTCATTTAGGCCAAAATATGAAATAGCTTCCATAAGACTGACAAAGGATGAATTTGCTCTATTGAAACCATATTTTTTATACGGGCTTGTGCTAGCCAGCTTAGGACTCAATAACAAGGCGGACGCTATTAAGTATGCAAATGATTTGAAATCGTGTGGTTTTAATTTCTACCAAAAAGTTAACCCGCTGATAACAAACGGCTATAATAATTATGACATTGCTCGGTTGGCAAATGATGAAACCAATTAAATAGTAAGGTAATTAGGAGGGATCTCAAATGAATGGTTTACTTGGAATGCTTGATCCTACAAACAGTAGTCGTACCACAAGCCAAGCTGAAATGGATTTTATGATTGCAGAAAAAGCTTATTCGAAAGGTGATTTTTCAACCGCAGTGCAATATTTAAGAAAATCTGCTGATGCTGGCTTTGCAGCAGCTCAGAACAATCTCGGAATGGCATATGATACTGGTGAAGGTGTTCAAGCAGATGCTAACGAAGCCTTGAAATGGTATACTAAGGCAGCTAAACAAGATTACACTGAAGCATTTAATAATATTGGTTGCTTATATAATGAATACCAGCAATACGCAGAGGCGTTTCAATATTTCTCTAAGGCCGCAGCAAAGGGACACTCTTCAGGTCAGCTTAACTTAGGACTTCAATATGTCAATGGTATGGGAGTAAATCAAAATATGTCTGAAGGGATTGCATGGCTCAAAAAATCTGCTGCTCAAGGTAATTCAGGAGCAGTAAGTGTACTTAGAGAATTGAATGTATTGTGAGCATTGTGATTCAATCATCACAATATCAACTACAATTTGAAATCAGTTTTTTATATATTTTTTAAAGTATGTTTCTCATTGAACTTTCAAAGTTCAGTGGAGATTCGGTTTTGATTTTTATATATTTGGGATTGAGAAATAGAGGAGTATTGAAAACGTTGTATATGCAGACCCCACCCCTCCGTTTATAGAGAACAGAGCAGATAGAGTGTAAGAGGAGATGGATACCTTAATCTGACTATATCGCAACGCCAGCTTCCGTTTTACAGCTGTACATAAGCATTACCAATAGAGCACTTCCCCAAGCGGGTTGTGCTCTTTTTTTCTTTCCAGGCTGGCCAGCCTAAATATCAAACCTGGAAAGGAGAAGTATCATGAACACATTTACCACTGACATAGCAAAACGCGAAACACTTGCAACCATGATTGGCACCTATCAACAGGCAACCAGTATGGTTGAGCAAGCCTATGCCATCCTTGAGCAAGCTCAGAATTCCCTTCGAGCAGTGTTCATGGATAAGCCCGGATATAGATTCAGTGCCACTGAGCATAATTGCTCAGACGTTGGCAAGAATGCCAGCGATACCATTAACTCCAGGATCAAGAAAGATGCTTGGGCAGTGATCGTAGAGCGTATGGAGTTGAGAAGATTACTTTCCATACAAAGACGAACTGAACTGGATTGCCAGATTGAAAAGGGTGAGCTACCTGACTTAACAGATGAGAACGTAATGGCGCTGTTTGAGACTTCGGCTGCAAACGTCAACGTCTACCTGGATGAAGCTATCCTGGAAGTGTTTGAATATCTACGACCACGAAGCAGCAGGTTCAAAACCAACACAGAGTATGAGCTTGGCAAGAGGGTCATACTTACATGGCAGGTAGAAAAAGGGTGGAACCGTGGCAAGTTCCGAGTCAACTACCATAGGGATAAACAGCTTACTGCTCTTGATAATGTATTCCACATGATTGACGGTAAGGGACCGATTAAAAGCTATCATGGCCCCTTATATGATGCCATTACCGATAGTCCTGATGGCACCGGCAAGACAGAATATTTCAAGTTCAGATGCTGCATTAACGGCAACCTGCATTTGGAATTCTTGAAGCCGGCACTTGTAGCAAAGCTCAATGCCATAGCTGGTGGTAATCGGCTACGAACAAACCAAGCATAATCGCAACAAGGAATAGCAGTCACAGCAAGCAGCCTTTCATACAATCACAATAAGGAACGTAGAGGGACGGCCAACATCGGTCAGTCCCTCTTTGCGTTCATAGGAGACCAACCATGCACCAGATTACATCACCATCCATAAAGCTGCATACCACCAACGAGAACCAGGGAACCTACCTCAATACCCTTACTCTCAATCTTAATGGCAACAACTACCATCTACAGGGAGGCACCAAAGATACCATCTACGTCTTCACGGAAAGTATCGGAATCTACGTGCTCACAATCAACAAGGCTCTCGGATACATGGGACTCAATAGTTACATGACACCGGAACCTGATCCTATCAATTCACTGTTTCTGCACAACCATCAGGAGATTAGTGAACACCTGGGCAACAAGTGGGAGAGTTTGAAAGCAGAGACCATCGTAAAGAAGCTGATCCAATATCTATACTGAAAGGAGCAATCAAATGGCTATGTTCAAATGCAACAACTGCAAACTGATTTATGAGGATTACTACCCACCCGATGACACCTGTCTCAAATGCAAGAATGGCAAAGTGCGAATAGTACTGGTGCAGATACCAACTGAAAGGAGAGCATCATGAACATAACTCACATCAAGGAAATCACACTAATCATGTGCGAGTGCTGCTGCGATTTCATAATTGAATCCGATAGCCAGGAGCTTAAAGGCGTGTCCTACTGTTCAGAATGTATTAGCGAATATAGCAATTCTAATTAGTCCGCAAAGCCCCTCCAGAAGTCCATCACTAAATATCCATACAACCACAAGCATTACTAATCTAAAGGGTCACAGCGCCCTATATCTGCGTCTAAAAGGAGATAACACCATGTACTCACCTAAAATTAACGAGAAGCACATTCCAACTCTTTATCACCTTGGTAAGAAGCTCAAGAAACCTATGACAAAACTGGTTAATGAGGCAATAACGCAATACCTGGAAAGAGAATCGGGAATACAAACAAATAACATAAGGCGGCTGTTATGAGTGTTTCATGCGAGATATGCCACAGAGCCATCAAATCACAGGAAGTCACTCACGGTATCCGGTATGGCACAACAGACCCAATAACAGACTTATTCCTACCATCCAGAGATTCAGCCTATACCATCCTCTGCCAGTCATGCGGAGAAACCTTGTTAAAGCTCGTGTATCAGAAGCTCAACCCCGCGAAAGCGCACTATACAAGCCTCTTCAGATAGTCAGACAAACATCCCTTCAGCACTAAAATAGTTAAAAACCAAACCACAGTTATTAACAGGTGTAGGACCGGAATTACTTGTTAAGAGAGGTTTGGCATGAAGTTGAAGAGAAATGAGAAGGCAGCAAATGTTAAAGGGTTCGAGGGTATTTATTCTATCACGACGCTTGGAAGAGTATGGAGCCATAAAAGGAAAATATGGTTATCTCCGTATGATGTTGGACATGGATACTGCACCGTCAGGTTAAGTGTCGATGGTTCGCAGACCGACAGAAAGGTTCACAGGCTTGTAGCAGAGGCATTCATTCCCAACCCAGATAGTAAACCACAGGTAAATCATAAAAACGGTAAGAAGTGGGACAATAAGGTTTCTAACCTGGAGTGGGTTACAGCTCGTGAGAACAGCCAGCATTCAAGTGATATGGGGTTGAATAGAACTCATAAGCTCTCCTACTACAAGAAAGTAATCGTCTGTAATATGTTTCACCTTCATAACATTAGTAAAACTGACATTGCCGCATACTTCTGTGTCTCAGTGCCAGCCATCTGTTACATCGTTAAAATATACACCCCACTTTTAGGGCTCGCATAGAGACACAACAACCACATACCAAGAATCAGCAAGAGGCTCGATATCCCATCGGGCCTTTTCTGTTTCTGCAAACCAACCACAACAAGGAGAAAGCCATGAGTATTCACAAGTTATACCGTAATGATGGCCGGAGTCGCGTTAGCATAATCACTAGAGCAGATGAAGCCAAGATAGTGTCTCTTCTTAACAATGGAACGTGTAGTAACAGAAAAGAATATTTCCCCGACGTCGCGGACCTTGTAGAAGTGCTTGTAGATACAGGGATGCGCTTAAGTGAGGCGCTAGAGCTTCGATATGCAGATGTTAAATTTGATGATAACCTAATTGCTGTCCGAATGGGTATGTCGTACAAGTGCAGACGAGTGCCAATGACAAAGAGGGTAGCTGCTATCCTGAAAAGAAGACAAGAGATAAACCAGCAAAAACCATTCAACTTAACTGCATATCAGATAGAAAGAGCATGGGCCTGGGCAAGAGCGCAAATATGGGTGAACGGCAATCCATCATTGGTTCTGTATTCACTTAGACGCACTTGTGTATGCAGACTGGTCTCTGCCGGAGTAGCACTCGATATCGTTGAAGAATGGCTTTTATGCAACCGTAACAAAGGATACAGAAGGCTCGCTCCTCTTACGTCTCACCTTTTGACCAAAGCTGCTGAGATGCTAGAGAATAGCGCAAACACTGAGCTTTGAGATTTTAAGCACGTTGCATTTTCAAAGAGCCTGTGAGATATGAATTGCAGATAGTACACCAGCAGGAGGTAACTAACACCATGCCACCAAAGATGGTTTATCAACTCAAAATATCACTTTTCGATATTCAGCCACTTATTTGGAGAAGAATACTGATACCGACATCAGCGACTTTCTGGGATTTACATTCAGCCATTCAAGATGCTTTCCAATGGAATCATTCACACCTGCACCAATTCTATTACGATGACAAAATTGCAAAGAAGCCTCTCACATTCGGTATTCCTTCAGAAGATGATGAAATGAATGATATGGAAGTACTGCCAGGATGGAAACACAAGATATCCAAGTACCTCAACCTCGAAGAACCAAATATGAAATATGTATATGATTTTGGTGACGACTGGATACACCTCATACAGCTTGAAAACATACTCCCTGCCGAAAAAGGCGTAAAATATCCAGTATGTTTGACTGGTAAAAGAAACTCACCACCAGATGATTGTGGCGGCAGATGGGGTTATTCTGAGCTATTGGAAGTTCTAGCAGATCCTGAACATGATGAGTATGAGGATACCAAAGCCTGGGTGGAATCTATTAAGGAAGGACCATTTGACCCTGAGCATTTTGACCACAAAGAAATTAGGTTTGAAGACGCCAAGCTAAGGTTCAAGGAGTGTTTCGAGTAAGATCCCCTCTCTGATAGCACCATACAATTGAATAGCAGTAGCATATTGGGTACGGGTCATTCCGTACCCTTTTTTTATTTCTTTCCGCCGCCATGCGGCCAATCAATCAGGAGGTGGAAAGATATGGCAGTTTACAGAAGGGGTTCAAAAGGTGTCTGGTACATGAATATTGTGGTCAATGGTATCAGGGTAGCAAAGAGCACGGGTAAATTAACAAAGAAAGAAGCCAAACAGTTTGAAGCTTTGGAAAGACAGAAACAAATTGATGAGGCTAATGCAACACCGCAACAACGAGCAGCCAAAACAATGCTTTCTGAAGTGGTAAAGGAGCTTTATGATGTGCGCTGGAAGTACAACAAAGATTCTGTTAATTCGTTGGCTAGGGCAGAACGGGTGGTTGAGATCGTAGGCGATATGCCCATTGGGGATGTTAATCAGGAAACCATAAGAAAGCTGATACTACATCTTCAAGGTAGACGTAATAAGCCAGCCACCGTCAATAGAACCTTGGAGGTACTCAAGACCATGTTGAAGTACAAAAAGATGGAATGGGACTATATCAAGCTGGCTAAAGTCCCTAAAGGTCGTATCAGGGTAATATCCGTTGAAGAGGAGCAACAGGTAGTCAAGCTATTCAAGGAAACCAACCACCAATCACGCAGACACTTCTATCTTGAACTGGCGGATTTGGTAATCTGTTTGGTCGATACCGGTTGTCGCTTAGGTGAAATACTGAAGCTCAAGTATGAAGACATCAGCTTTGAGAACAACCTTATTAGCATTTGGATCAACAAGGGTGGCCGCCCAAGATCAATACCGATGACAATGCGCGTCAGGGCAATAATGGAAGCTCGTCAAGCTAGAAATGGAATTAAACCCTTTGACCTAACCAATGATATGTGTGTAACGGCATGGCAGTGGGTACGCAAGACCATGGGGTTTGAGAATGATAGGGAGTTCGTGTTACATGCCCTCCGGCACACCTGCGCATCAAGGTTATTAGCCAAGGGGTGTGATATTGTGACTATTAAAGAGTGGCTGGGTCATGCAGATATTCAGACTACTATGAGATATGCACACATGGCTCCTAACAAATTGGCACATGCAGCAGCAATATTAGAGAGTTATAGCGAGTAGACCTGTTGCGACTTTTGTTGCGACTCATAGTGAAATATGTTCTAAATCTGCATTATGTGACACACCTGCAAGACGACTTTATGTGCAAGATAGGCCATATATAATAAGCAGTTACATGAGGTCGCGGTTGTGAGCAGATATAGCTATTCGCTTCAGATAACCACTCATAACCCGAAGGTCATAGGTTCAAATCCTATCCCCGCAACCAAATAAATTCAGGGACTTGCATAAACTGCAGGTCCCTTTTTTGTTGTCACTGCACACTGAATTGTACCATAATATTAAGGGTACATCTCGCCGCGAATAACCGGGAAATCATGAAAAAACGTATCGTAATAGTGGGAATGGGATTTGGTGGAATCCGTGCCGCACGGGTCCTGGCAGGCAAAGGACACGATGTGGTCCTGGTGGACCGGAACAATTATCACCTGTTCCAGCCGCTGCTCTACCAGGTTGCAACCGCCGGCCTGGAACAGGAATCCATCGCCCATTCTGTACGCGCCATGGCCCGCAGATGGACTGGCACACAATTTCAGCTGGCGGAGGTGACCGGTGTCGATTTCGCCACTCGGGAGCTGCATACTGACACTGGAAACATGTCATACGACTATCTTGTGATCGGCGCCGGCAGCGTCACGAATTTTTTCGGGCTCGAATCGGTTGAGCGACACTCCTTTGATCTCAAGGAACTGGCGGACGCCGAGACATTGCGCAACCATATTCTCACCGCCTTCGAACGGGCGGTCCTGGAACCCGATCCTGCCCGCAAACGGGCATTAATGTCCTTCGTCATCGTCGGTGGCGGGCCAACAGGGGTTGAGTTCGCAGGGGCACTGATCGAGTTGGTCCATTTTGTTCTGGCCAAGGACTACCCCGAACTCAGCACCCACACAGCAAGAGTCATCCTGGTAGAAGCCACTGACAAACTTCTGGCGGCCATGCCGCCAAAGCAGCAAACGTACACACTCAATAAACTGCGCAGCATGTCCGTTGAGGTACTTCTGAATGCGCGCGTTGTAGACGCCGGCCCTGAAAGGGTCATACTGCATGACGGAGCCATCATTCCCGCACACACCCTCTTCTGGTCCGCGGGGGTAAAGGCGGCAGCAATTGCCGCCGCTCTTGACACGCTGCACACTTCCGGTGGCCGGATCCCCGTTGAACCGGATTTAACCCTGGCCGGTCATCCGGAGGTATTCGTCATCGGTGACATGGCATACCTGGAGCAGGACGGGTCGCCACTCCCCATGACGGCGCCGGTCGCCATGCAGATGGGCATCTATGCCGGGAAAGCAATATTGTCAAAAGCGGGCGGCACCCCCCTGCCCCCATTCCGTTATCGCGACAAGGGGAGCATGGCCACCATCGGCCGGAACTCGGCAGTGGCGAGCGCATTCGGAATGAACTTCCGGGGATACCCAGCCTGGCTGGTCTGGCTGCTCCTGCACCTATACTACCTGATCGGCTTTCGCAATCGCATCGTCGTCATGCTCAACTGGGTCTGGTATTACTGGTTTCATGAACGCCAGGTCCGTCTCATAACCAGGCGGGAGTCCGTGAAAAACCCTTGACCATTCCCGCATACATGTGCTGCTGATGTTTATCACATCCTGATAGCCAGATAATCACCGGTTCACAACCTCTATCCCTGTTACATCATTCCCATCTTATTTAACAGAGGCAGTAAATCCTTATGTTGCGTCACCCAGACACCGCATTCATGTCACTATGCAGCACATGTCATGTCAACGAGTCCCGGTCCGATACCACAGGGATGCTACAATGCCGTAGATGCAGTTCAAGCCGATTACAACCATCGGTGTGACCGCACCGAATCCGAGCCCCAACATTCCCTTGCCCATTTCAGGTAACACCATAAAGAGCATCATGGCGGACGGAAGAAGACTGAAGAGGCAGCCTCGCAGGAGAACCTTTTTATTCAGCAGCGGCAAAAGCAACAGCAGCATCCAGATACCTCCCCAGATCATGCGCTGATAGAGCCAGGAGGCAGTGAATTCCGGCTTCATGGACAGACCGATCAGATCACTGATTCCAACCTTGCCCATGGCCCAGATGTTGAAACTGTCTACCAGTCCGCCTAACGCTCCGCCGGTAAAAGCAACGCTGACTTTACGAATCATGGTGAATCTCCCTGTGAATTAATGTGGTTGACTCCTTCGCGGATAAGATTTACTGCGTGGCTGCCGTCCAGAGAATAGTAAACTATCCGGCCATCCTTACGGTATTTGCCCCCGCAGTGAAAGGAGCCTTGCCACTTGCAACGATAATAATCAATCGAAAACATTAGGATTGATTTACCAGCATGCCACGTTATAATCACCAGGCGTCAATTCCGCTCAACCGTGATGAAGAGTTAAAAAACCCACGTTATAACCCTTTGGACGCGTAATCAGGATCAGTTTGTGATTAATGCAAGCAATGACAGGACGGCGTATAACAACACACTGGTATTTAAATGGCAAGAAGAACGGCTTAATGGGAAGCCAAGCTTCCCTGCACGAAAGGAACACATAATGGCGACTTCAGGCAGAAGGGTTGCAACGGGCTTGATGATACTTCTATTTCTGTGCGGATGCCGTGTTTCGCTGGCCGATTCAGGTACGCGGCAGACGGCCGGGAGCACGACGCCGGGCACACACTCCTTCGCAATCAGGGTGAAGGGAGTCGAACGGCGCTATCTTCTCCATGTCCCGCCAACCTACAACCCCGCCAGGAAGTGGCCAGTGGTGGTCATGTTCCATGGTGGCGGTGGCACTGCCTGGTTTGCCATGCGGGAAACAGGATGGGCGGATAAAGCCGACAAGGAGGGCTTTCTGGCCGCGTTCCCCGAGGGAACGCCCCTGGACACGTCCCGCCCGGCCAGTTTCCGTGACAATCCGCAGACCTGGAATGATGGCTCCAGGCGGGCCAACGTCGGTGCGGTGGACCGGGGTGAGGCCGATGTGGAGTTTGTCTCCATGATGCTTGCGGAAATGAAGTCGCACTTCAGCGTGGATGAAAGACGGATTTATGCCACGGGTTTCTCCAACGGAGCTTCGATGACCTTCAGGGTGGCGCGGGAAATTTCGCCGCTCATCGCCGCGGCGGCCCCTGTCGCCGGTTCCGATTGGCTGGAAGGCAAGATCCCGGAGCGTCCCGTGCCGCTCCTGTACATCACCGGGACCGCCGATCCTCTGAATCCTGTGGAAGGCGGAGAAATCCACATCGGCCAGAAGGTCTTTGATACGAAACCCGCGGTCGGGGAGATGATCGGGAACTGGGTGAAGATACTTGGCTGTCCGGATGAGACGCGCGTGATATACGCCAGGGATGGGGTAACCGGAATCGCATACTGCCTACCGGGCGAGGCCGCCAAACTCGTGCTCTACACCATCGAAGCGCACGGTCACCACTGGCCGGGCGGGAAGTCATCACTGCCAAAGAGGCTGGCGGGGAAAAATACTGCAAAGATTAAGGCAACGGACATCATCTGGGAGTTCTTCAACGACACCGCATACAAGATGAAAATACACTAGGAGGAGTTGCAGATGCCTTCTGCCATTGAACATTACACCTGCACGTCAGCAGAAGATATGCTGGACAAACTAAGACCCGCAAATGAATTGTGGCAGAGTACTCGACAGTTCTGGGCTTTTCGTGGCCTCTGGAATGATGATTTCACACTCATCCCCAGCGCGCTGCGAAGTTCTCCCGAGGCAAAGCTTGGCTATACATTTGCCCCGAAAAAAGGAATCCAGCCAACCAACCAGGAGCAAATAAATGCCGAGTTTCGAAGACTGCATGAATTTTACTGGTCCATTGATGCCCAGGGTCTTCTTGCGCCCGTGGATAGTAACCTGCTACGGACACCAAAAGGTTGGCTAAATCTCGAAAAGAAAATCACGAATCATGGATGGCCGGTTGATGAACTGCTGCCACTCCTTGCCCTGGCACAACATTATGGCGTTCACACGCGTCTGTTGGACTGGAGTGACAAGCCGCTTGTTGCGGCATATTTCGCGGCAAAGAAGGCAGTCGAGAAGACTAGTGGGCGATTCCTCAGCGTATGGGCTCTTAATCTCGACTGGGTAGTAAACACGGCATTTCCGGGCAACCTGAACACGTCCGTTTACATTGTCACAGCACCACATGCCTCGAATCCCAACCTGCATGCCCAGGGTGGCATCTTTACAACGGAAATGATCACCAGGGCCGCATTCCCCAAACCGGTAAACTGCAAACCGGTTAACGTCCTAATTGAAAAGGAATGGAAAACTCTGCATTGCACGGACCCGGTTATGGGGCACTTCAAGTTACCCTGTTCCGAAGCGAATAAATTGCTCCGGCTGTTGAACCAGGAAGGGATAAACGCGGCAACAATCTATCCGGGATACAAAGGGGTGGCCGATTCGTTAACCGAGAGGGAATTGTGGGACATCCCCGAGCGGGCAACATACTGGATGAAATGACAACGGTGGACAGAATCGCAGCATTGCTGACAATCAAGCCGAAATGTGATCTTAAATAATAACGATCTGAACATTAATCAGGTGTGGAAGTCTTTTCACCATTTTCATCCGATTTCCAATAAAAGACCCCTTCCCCGCAGGGAAGAGGTCACCGACAGCATGGATTCATAAATCAAAGAATGATTACTTCAGGGCTTTCAGCTGTTTTTCCACCATCTGGGCTGTCAGCGGGTCGTAACCGTCCTTGACCACGATTTCCTGGCCTTCCTTTGACAGGGCGAATTCCAGGAATTCCTGCACAACCTTGGGCAACGGCTCGCCCGGTTTCTTGGCAACATAGATGTAGAGCATTCTGGCAAGCGGGTACTTTCCGGAAAGAACGTTCTGATAGTTGGCCGCCTCTACCTTGCCGCCTTTCTTGTCGGAGAGCGGAAGGGCACGGACACCCGAGGTA